>Ga0134126_10013572_pt1 | contig 10289 bp, 7 predicted proteins | sample KB31752_FD_96881 | JGI IMG/M metagenome (GOLD analysis project Ga0134126, IMG submission 96881) | Terrestrial soil microbial communities with excess Nitrogen fertilizer from Kellogg Biological Station, Michigan, USA - KB3-175-2 | ecosystem: Environmental > Terrestrial > Soil > Unclassified ...
CTCGGGTTCAATTGCAGCGACTGATTTTCCACTTTGCGCGCGGGCACATTCTGACGATGACATGCTCGCAGCTTTAAGGAACGCGACGACAGAGGTCTGGGACCACAGAGACCTTCTCGAACAGTTGGCACTCCGCGACATCAAGCTTCGCTACAAACAGGCCGCGATGGGCTTCATGTGGGCGGTATTCATGCCGTGCCTGATCGTCCTCTCCGGACTCATCATTCGATACGCGATGGCCAGGCTCGCGGGCCAGACGCTCGTACGCACAGACATTGCAAACATCGCTGTCAAGGGCGTCGGATGGGCATTCTTCGTTGGCGCGCTTGGCTTTGCCACGTCGAGCCTCATCGGCAATGCAAATCTTGTAACCAAGATCTATTTCCCGCGCGAAGTATTGCCGCTCTCCGCGGTGATCGCGCAGAGCTTCGACACCGGCATCGGCTTGCTGACGCTCTGTGTCATTCTTCCATTTCTCGGCGTTACGCCACACCCCAGTATGCTGTGGGTGCCGATATTACTCGCGCTGCTGGTGTTGTTCACTGTGGCGGCATCACTTTTCTTGAGCTGCGCGAATCTGTTCTTTCGTGACGTCAAATACATCGTGCAGATCGTGCTGATGTTCGGAATATTCTTCACACCTGTGTTCTTCGAGCCCTTCATGCTTGGCTCGCGCGGGGCTCATCTCGCGATGCTCAATCCACTGACGGGGATACTGGAAGGATTGCGGTTGAGCATTGTCTCCGGTCATAACCTGGCGCACCCGTTATCAACGCTCGTGCATGGCGCATTGACGCCGGTCTGGGAGCCGTGGGAGCTCGCCTACTCCGCCGTGTGGGCAGTTGCTGGGACCGTCGGCGCGACCGTCATGTTCCGGCGGCTTCAGCCGTTGTTCGCCGAGTATATCTAAGACCTGATGACAGATACAACGGTCGAAATCGACGCAATCTGGAAGAAGTTTCGTAAAGGCGAGCGTCAGGACAGCCTGCGCGATCTCATTCCCGCCGCCGTCAAACGCATGCTGCGCGGCCCGGCTCCATCAAGTGAGTTGCGCAGAGACGACTTCTGGGCGCTGCAGGACATTTCGTTCTCGGTGGAACGTGGTGCGGCACTAGGGATCATCGGCCATAACGGCGCCGGGAAGTCGACACTACTCAAGATTCTTACCCGGCTGCTTAGTCCAACCCGCGGGACGTACGTCACGCATGGACGTATCGGCGCACTTATCGAAGTCACGGCGGGTTTTCACCAGGACCTCACCGGACGCGAGAATATCTTTCTGAACGGTGCGATCATTGGCCTGCGCAAAGCAGATATAGCCAAGCGCTTCGATGCGATTGTTGAATTCTCGGGCATCGGAGAGTTCATTGACACACCTGTCAAGCGCTACAGCTCCGGAATGAATGCGCGCCTCGGCTTTTCCATTGCGGCGCACCTGGATCCGGAGATCCTGATTGTCGACGAGGTACTTTCGGTGGGCGACTATACGTTCCAGGGGAAGTGCGTGAAGTGGATGCAGGACACGCTGAAGAAGGGAACGACAGTCGTTTTCGTATCGCACAACATGGATGCAGTACTTTCGCTGTGCAACACGGCTGTGCTGCTGAACCACGGAAGGATGGTTGCGCATGGGAACACCCCGGACGTCATCTCCGCATACTATGGTAGCGGTGGCGGCTACTTCACCGGCCGACGCGACGACGTCCGCGCTCACACCGCGGGGTTTGCGTCTAGTCACGACGAGACCGGGGTAGTTAAACCTGGAGAGCGCGTGGTTTACGCGCACAAGTTCACTGCGGATCGTGATTGTGCTCTGTCACCTGGTTTGCAGATTCGACGGGATAGGCGCGTAGTGATGCAGAGCACGTATGGCAGAATGCACGGCGCACCAATGCGTTTGTCTGCTGGCGAAACAGTGACCATCGAGTGGGCCCTGTCAATGAACTTCCCGGCTGGCGCCTACCAAGTCAGCCACTATCTGGAAGATGCAGAGGGTGGCTATCATGACTACTCCGACGGTGCACGGACGGTGATAGTCGCGGATGATCCGCGCGTTGTTGGGGGATATTACGTCGATCTCGAAGTGGCACAGAGTCTCACGATGACCGGCAACGGCGTCGACAAACCCGTGCTTGTCAATGTCACGCGCTCCGGAAGCGAATCGGGATGTTGACACCGCGCGCTTTCGCCGCTCGGATGATTCGGAGTGCGCCGAGTGGAATACGGGAGCGAATTGCCCATTTCCAGCGCAGACGGCGCGACGCACCGGGGACGGACGGAGCCAGACTCAACAGGCGTTGCAGCCATGCGCCTCGCCCGTTATCCCAGGCATCCTGCAGGTCGGATGCCCAGCGCTGCCTGTACACTTCGGACAACTCGGCAACGAGCGCGTCATCGCCTCGCAGCCGCACTTCTTCCAGTGCGCGCTGTCGGAATATGTACGTAGCATACCACTGCTCCTCCGGAGTGGCGCTAATCTGTCGGGAGTGCCACCGATAGGCTGCAGTAACCGCGCGAGTGGCTACGAAACGGTGCCGAAGCGCCAATCGAAGCCAGACGTCGAAATCGACGGCGCGGCGGTTCGATTCGTCGAAGCCGCCTATTGCGAGTAGCGCATCCCTGCGAACAACACTTGTGATCATCGGAATCACAGTGCTGCGAAATGCTTGCCGCGCGACGTCGGCCGGAGGTCCCTCCGGTACGTCACCGTACCAGATCCCGGATCGCTCGCCGACGAATCGAACGCCCGCGCTCGCGACTGTTGCATCGGGATACGCATCGAGTAGCGGCAGGACGGTGGCAAGGTGATTCTTCTCCCAGTAGTCATCGGAGTCGAGCCACGCTATTGCATCGCCAGATGCTGCGCGAATTCCGATATTGCGTGCGGCGGCATTACCTGCGTTGGCCTGCATGCGGATGACCCGCGCTCCCGCGCGCTCTGCTATTTCTGCAGATCCATCGAGGGACCCATCGTCCACGACCAGGAGTTCGCATGGCGGCACGGTCTGCGCCAACACAGACGCAACCGCTTCACCAATCGTTTCAGCTCGATTGAAGCAGGGGATGACAGCACTTACAGCGATCACGAATAGGAGCGTTGAATCGGGAAAAAGGGCTTCACGTTCGCTTGACGCTATTCGCGAAGCGGCCGCGTGCCATGCTGGCCCGTTTCAAGGATCGTACCCAAACTGGGGGCGCAGTGTGGATGCGGTCTGCACGATACTGTATTGCAGTAGTGACGCGTTCCTGCCAGACCCAGAGTGGACGGCCAATGAACAATCGCCCGTTCGAATGCGGCACGAGGCGCGCCTTGGTAGCACCAACGCCTTCGTAAAAGCGGCGTAGGTATTGTATGGTCTGACGTTCGGGCGGGATGTAGTGTTGAACGCGGGCGTCAGCCACCCAGCGGCCTGGTAACCCCCGGCTCAGCAAGGAACGGATGAGGACTTCTTCTTCTCCGCCCAACATTGTATTGCCAACGCGGCCGAGGTTTGGGTCGAATGGGAGGTCGCGCAAGACACTCGCTCGAAATGCCATGTTCGCGCCGAACGGAACGATCTCTGCTGTTAGCGGCACGTCGCCACAATCGTAGTTCCTCACCGCATATGCCGTTTCCACTTCGTGGAACGCGGCTTTGAGCCACCGTGGTGTCGGCTCGTGAAACCACGGCTCAATTGGGCCACCAAACACTACCGCGTTCGGGTAGAGCGCAAACGCGGAAGCGTACGCGGCGAGCCAGTTCTGGCCTACGAGAACATCGTCGTCGGTCCATATGATGTAGTCGCCGCCTGCCGCTGCGACTGCGGCGTTACGCGCGTTGCTCAGCCCCGGGATCTGCTCCCAGATCGGTCGAATGGGAAGTCTGGCCGTAAAATCACGGATCACGCTATCGGTGTCGTCATCGCCGCTGTTGTTGACGACGATTACCTCCCAGGAGCTTCCGGGTGATATCCAAAGCCTGGTCATCCGTTCCAGCGTCTGCCGAAGCAGCTCAGCGCGATTCCACGTACAGATGGCGACAGTCAAGTGCACAGCAGTGCGCAAGTGTTTAAGTATGGCCCAGAGTCACGGCGAACATGGACATTAAGAAACGCGATCAGCCGCATGTTACCTGCCTAGCAGCAAGCCGCCTGCCACGATTGCTTCGCAGGCCGTGGCCTGCGCGGCACCCGATATGCCACCCCGCAAACGACTATCGCGAAGACAATTGATTTCTCTGTTCAGGCTTGTTGCATGATGTCAGTGGATAAAACACCTTTGGTCTCAGTAATCGTTCCGGCATTCAATTCCGAACAGTACATAGGAGATGCGTTGACATCGCTCACACGGCAATCGATCTCCAGCATTGAAATCATCGTGGTCGATGACAAGTCAACGGACGGTACCGCGCGTATTGCGGAGGAGTACGCCGCTGGCGACACCCGCATTCGAGTGATTCGGAGAGAATCCGCATCTGGTCGGCCCGCATGCGCCCGCAACGACGGCTTGCGAGTTGCACGCGGTGAATACATCGCCCTTCTCGATGCAGACGATATCGCCACGCCTGATCGACTGAACTCATCAGTCCAGGCGATGCGCAGGACTGGTGCGCGGCTGGCATTCGCCGACTATCGAAAGGTGTTTCAGGACACGGGTGAAGCGGAACCGAGTGACTTTCTGGAAGCGGTCAATTTTCGTGATCGGGCGGCCCGTTATCTCACGCCGGTAAGTGACGATGTCTTCCTCTGCGAACCGTCATTCCCGGCATTTCTCCTCACATGTATCGCGGTCAACACACCGACGATCGTATTCGAGCGGGGGTTGCTCGATGAAGAGCCGATTTGGTTTGATGAATCGATAGTCTGCTTTGAAGATGTCGATCTATGGTTCCGGCTTGCAGCCCGCACACAGTTCGTGTTCATCAATGACACGCACGCGTTGAATCGCCGGCACTCTGACAGCCTCACCGCGAGCAACCCTCTGCATACGAAGATTGACGGCATTGCGGTCAGAAAGGATCACCTCAAGAGGCTTCGCTCGACGCTATCCCACTACGAGATCCTGGCGGCGAAGCAAACGATTGCCGACTTGCTCTGGGACGTGTCGTACGGCAACTGGTGCAATGGAGATCTACGGCACGCGCGGTCCGGTTTTCTCAAGAGCTGGATTACCAAACCCACACTGCGCGCTGCGATTGGCTACTTCAAGGCATTCATCCCGCGGACTTTAGCCCTCGCGGTCGTCAGAGGAGCCGAGTCAATCGGCAGGTCCGGAGCCCCATCCCACGATGAGGAAATGTATGCCTGAGCCAGCCCCCCGGAACATCGCCGACACCTCCAATCACGGAGAAACCGTTCTGAGCGCGTCATGGCGCTACATTCGCCGCCTTGAAGATCGTGCCACGCTGTGCCACACGACGACCTATCCTGATGCCAGGATCCTCGATCATCGTGTATGCGAGCCAAGGCAGTGCGACAACGAGCGCGGCAAAAACGCTCCACTGGACGTACGCCGGCGACGAGGACAAGACAATGAACGAGAACCAAAGCGCCGGAATGTGCAACAGGTATATCCCGTAGCTGTATTTCGCGATTACGCCAGAGAGTGCCGTGATCCTGGACGCAGGCATCTCCCGGACAGCTGGGATGAGTAATGCGATAGCGAGACAGAGAAGCCACCCACGCGCAGGCGCGCGCTGAACATCCGAGATGAACTCCGGATAGATGGCGAGTAGACACCCGATTGCAATCGGCCACACCCAGGCTTCAATGCGCGCTTTAGTGATTGCACACAAGCGGTACGCCATTATGCCCGCTACGAAGCATGGCGCATACGCGAGCACGTTGAGTCGCCACGCGACCGGGAGCCTTGGCTGGCCGTATATCTGCGCCAACCCGACTAACGCACCAGTGGCCCACAGCACTGCTAGACCTCCCTTGGAAGTGCGGCGACCAGCGACGTAGAGGAGCGGGAGGAGGAAGTACATCTGCATCTCAAGCGGTAGCGACCAGAATGGCCCGAGTATCGACGGTACCCCGACCACATTTTGCGCGAGCGCAATGTTCGCTAGAATCTGAAACGACGTTGCCGCGTGAAACACTCTCTGAGGCATCGCAGGCACCGCGACTATCGCCACAAGGAGCACCGTGGCGATGGAGAGCGGATAGATGCGCCACGCACGCCGCACGTAGAACGCCTTCACCCAGTCTGATCGCTCACCCTGCCGTTCTAACGACCCCATGAGCACAAGAGAGGTGTGCACAAAGAACAAGAGCACCCCGTCGTATCCCAATTCGTATGGCGTAATGATCCCGAAACGCCAGTGCCGGAGTACGGCGACGTGGGAGAATAACACGCAGAGCACCGCGGTCGCACGGAGCACATCAAGGTTTCGCTCAGGTAGTTTTGTCATCGATCTCCGTTTATAGGTCACCGCACCCGTGGCAGTTAGAAAGCGTCGCGCACAGTTCGCCTGATAGCAGCAATACGGTTCGGGAACAGGGCAAGCAGTATTGCTGAATAAACCACCGCGCCAACTCCGGCCTGGATGAACAACCTTAACAGCGCTGGATGCGCTGGCGAGATCAGGCGACCAGTTGCGAACACGACAATAGCCATAGCTGTGGTGGCAATAGTCGCACCGCGAAGCGCGCGCCAGTACTTTCCCCAACTCGTCACTACCTTGCAGGCGACGTATAGCAGCGGGATGCACGAAAGAGGATATAACACGACCCACGCACCAGCGATCCCCGCGGTGCCAGCATAGCGTGATCCAGCAAAAAATGCGACTGGAAATATGATCGCGGAAACAACGCCATGGTACATCAGGAAGCGCGTCTTCCCGCGCACAAGCAACGCACTCGGAATTACAGGCATTACGGAGCGGAGCGCCGTATAGATCGCGAGAAGTTGCAGCGGAACTATCGCGCCGGCCCACTTTTCTCCGAAGACGCCATGGATCAGATCCTTACTGACCAAACCGATCCCAATCGCTATGGGAAACGCGAGAATTGCGATCCCTTCGGTAATCGAGAGCACGTGGCGCTCCAGTGCCGCATCATCGTCTTGCACCGACGCGAATACTGTCGGAGTCACGTTCGAAACAAGACTGGTGAGCTTCTCAACCGGAAGATTCGTCAGCGTCCACGCGAAGTCATAGGCACCGAGCGCCGCTTGCCCGAGAACACGTCCAGCCACGAGGAAGTCAGCGTTCGAGTAGATGAACCAGGATACGCGGCCAACCAGCACTTGCCGGCTGAACGTTATGGCACGCTCGATTGTCGCGAGGTGCGGAATCGCAAACCGCCGTGGGGACTTCATAATCGTGAATGCCATCGCAACAGCTACGCCGCACACTTCGCTCAAAACGAGCGCCCAATAGTGGAATCCTGCCATTGCGAGGGCGACTGCCAAGCCTGCCCCGAAAACGGCGCGCGTCGCGTCAATTGTCGCCAACGTGCGAAAGCGAAAGTCACGTTGCAGGATGGCGTTCGGAACGGACTTGCACGCACCAAGAATGAAGGAGATGCTGAGAGTGAGAACGACTGGCACCAACGCTGGCGAATGGAAGAACGCCGCGAGAGGACGGGCCGCCGCGAAAGACAATCCGAAGATCGAGATCCCGACGAGCACTGAAACCGTGTTTAGTTGCGCGATCGCGTCATCCGTGAGATCGCGGAGAGTTATGATCGCGGATCCGATTCCGAACTCCGACACGAGCGCGACGAGCCCGAGGTATAGCGCCGCCATTCCAACGAGACCATAGTCGTTCGGCGTAAGCAATCGAGCCACAACGATAGTAGATCCCCAGCTGACGGCCTGTGTGAGCCACTTTGACGCAGCGCTCCAAGCAATTCCGTGCATGAGCGCCCTGTCGGACGCACCCACTGCCTGCGGGTTCGCCACAGCTGCCTGCGTCACATCGTCCCCAGCCGGCTGGCGCACGAAATCGGACCCGAGGCCCGAACCATCGCTGTCGAAATTCACGCCGAATCCCGATCCGTGGAATCACGTTCGGACGCACAACACACGCGATGAAACGTCGCGAAACTGGCGAGGGAACTCAACCGCAATCTTGTCGAACGGGAGGAAAGGCGGCATACGCCCGTCGGAGACATGTAACGCGTCAACTATTACGCCTCACCGTGCTGAACGTCGACCATATATCCCTCCGGCCTGGCGCCAGCTGCTGTCCGGTAGACGGCGCAGTAGCGTGACGCCATTGCCGTGGGCGAAAACGCGTGCAAGGCGTTGACACGCGCCGCCTCCGCAATTGCCAGTCGTGCCGGTTCGTCTTGAAGAAGTCGGGTGAGTGCGGCAGCGAGTGCATTTGAATCATCTGGTGACACCATAAGCCCCGTTCTGCCGTCGGTGATTATCTCTGGTATCCCGCCGACGGCGCTAGCGACTACGGCTGCACCACACACTTGGCCTTCCACTACGACCAGTCCAAACCCTTCGCGGCGGCTTGGAACACTGAGCACCCGGCTACGCAAATAGAGTGGAGCCAACTCCGCGCGAGATTTCCATCCTACGAAACTTACCGAATGATGGATCCCGAGCTCGTCAACCATACGGGCTAGTCTTGGTGCGTCCGGCCCATCCCCAGCAATCACTACGCGTAGCGGCGAGACGTTCTTCGCCACACAACCGATGGCTCGGATTAACACGTCGGCACCCTTGTGAGGAGCGAGATAACCGACGAAGAGTACGTCGATATCACGGGAAACAGCAGTGGCGCCTAACGCTTCCGCGAGTATGTCTTCCGGTACCGCGTTATGCACCGTGTACGTGAACGACGCGCTGTCAGGAAATAGTGCGATCACATCCCGCCTGAGAGCGTCTGAAACGGCGGTGACTGCGCGACAATTCTTAAGGAGTAATGCGGTCGCTTCGCGCGCCTGTGGCTCTGCCATGTTCACAACTACGTCGCTTCCGTGGAACGTAACAACACACTGCAGCCCCGATTGAACGCAAATCCGATGGACCATGACGTACTCGGGAAGCGCATAGTGAAAATGTGCCACTTCGAGTCCAAATCTCCTGACCAACCTTACAACAACCGACTTCGCTAAAAGCCCGCGCAATTGCGCCGCAAACCTGCGCGACCGACTCTGCGAACTTGACATCGGACGCAAGCAAACGGAAACGATCAGTTCTCCCTTCCTCCCACGGCGTGAATGGGGGAGCCAGCCGTCTGGGGCTAGTTGAAGAACAGCGACCGTCACGCCCAGATCACGCAACGCGTGCGCTATCCCTTCGACAACAAGACCTACCCCATTGCCGCCGTACCACGGTGTTACAAGAAGTACCGGTGGGCACGACGGGGAGTCCTCACTGACTATACCCGGCGAGCTGCTGGCCGCACTGGCATCCGACGTGCTGGAACCCTGCGGCGTTACGTTAAGGTGGCGGCGCAGCGGCCGGAATAGTGAGTCCATAGAAATAGTAGTATCGGTTCACTGGTAGCCCGGCGCGCGCCTAGACGACGTGCCAAAGTTACTCGCATGTCGCGAACCGGGTCGAAAGAGTCCCTCCGCCAGAAGTTGCGCGACCACTTTGTTCCCGTAGACGCACGATTGGAATCAACCGTGACGTCGTGTTTTCATCAACAACGCAATCGACGGAACGAGTATATTCACCTGCTGTGGACGTGCCGTGCACTGCCTCCGCTTCGCAAGACACCCGCACCAACGATGCTATTTGAGCTGAAGCAAATCGCCCGTCGCCAGTTGGAGTACATGACCCTGCCGCGAGCCGCCAAGGCAGAACGGCGTCATGACGCTCGCGGCCTCTCGGGCAGGGACCCGGGCATTGAAGCAGTCGAGACGGCCGCGCTGGGCTGGCTGGGGGACGCACAAGACTTCTCAGCAACTCGTGACGGCGGCGCAGCAAGGGATTTCGATCTTTTAAAGGGCTGGGCCCCGTCGTACCCGGAAACGTCTGGTTATATCGTCCCGACGCTGATCGATTCCGGCCTCAGGCGAAATGAGCCGATCCTGCTCGATCGGGCGAGGCGAATGATTGATTGGCTGGTCAGCATTCAGTTCGCCGAGGGTGGATTCCAGGGTGGCACGATTGGAGCCGAGCCGCGCGTGCCGGTAACCTTCAACACGGGGCAAATCCTGATGGGGCTGGCTGCGGCCAGGATCCAGTTCGGCGACCGGTACGACGCCCCGATGCATCGAGCGGCCGGCTGGCTGGTCGATACCATGGACGCCGACGGTTGCTGGCGCAGATTTCCGACGCCGTTCGCCGCGCCCGGCGAGAAGGCGTACGAAACCCACGTCGCGTGGGGATTGATCGAGGCC
>Ga0134126_10013573_pt1 | contig 10289 bp, 8 predicted proteins | sample KB31752_FD_96881 | JGI IMG/M metagenome (GOLD analysis project Ga0134126, IMG submission 96881) | Terrestrial soil microbial communities with excess Nitrogen fertilizer from Kellogg Biological Station, Michigan, USA - KB3-175-2 | ecosystem: Environmental > Terrestrial > Soil > Unclassified ...
CGAGCTGGAACTCCTCATCGTCCAGTCGATGCTGCTGACCGGCTTCGACTCCCCGCCGCTGCACACCATCTACATCGACCGGCCAATGAAGGGCGCGGCCCTAATGCAGGCCCTCGCCCGGGTCAACCGCACGTTCCGCAATAAGCAGGACGGCCTGCTCGTCGGCTACGCCCCGCTCGAAGACAACCTGTTCACGGCGCTAGCGGAATACTCCGCCGCCGACCAGAAGAGCGGCCCTAAGCGTGACGACATCGAAGAGGCGGTCGCCAAAGTCAAGGACCTGCTCCGGGTCATCGGCGAAGAGATCCTGTCCGGTTACGACTGGCAGGCCACCCGCGCTGACCGCAAGCCCAAGGCGCACCTGAACGCCGTACTCGGTGCGACCAACTACCTTCGCGACCCAGCCACCCCTGGCAACCAGGTTGCAGAAGGCGAGCTGACCCGCGCACAGCGCTTCCGCCAGGCATCCGCCCAACTAGCCCGGCTGTACGCGCTTTGCGCGAGTAGTGGAGAACTCGCGGAGTTGCGCGATGACATCGCGTTCTTCGAGGAGATCCGCGCGACGATGGCCCGGTTCGACGCCGATGACCGCAGGGCCCGCGGCGAGACCATCCCGCCGGACGTCGAGCTTTACCTCAAGTCCCTGGCCGCGAGCGTGATCGAGGCCGGCGGCGTTACCGACATCTACACGGCCGCCGGCATCGACCGCCCCGATCTGTCTAAGCTCGACGAGGCTTTCATCGAGCGGATGCGCGCCCAGCGCCATCCCGCCTTGGCCATCGAGGCCCTGCGCCGCGTGATCGAGCAGGAGATGCGGCAGGTCACCAAGCACAACATCGTCCAGCAGGCCACCTTCTCCGAGCGCCTCGCCGACCTCATGCGCCGTTACACCAGTCAGAACCTCAGCTCGGCCGAGATCATCGCTCTCCTGGTGGAACTGGCCAAGGAGATCGCCGCCGACGCCAACCGAGGCAGCAATTTCGCCCCGCCCCTGAACAACGACGAGCTCGCCTTCTACGACGCGGTGGCCCAGAACGAGTCCGCCATCGCCGAGATGGGCAACACTAAGCTGGCTGCCATCGCCCGCGACCTGGTGAAGACCCTCCGTCGCGACGTCACCACCGACTGGGTTTCCCGCGATGACGTGCGCGCCAAGATCCGTTCCACCATCAAGCGCCTCCTGGCCAAGCACGGCTACCCCCCAGACGGCCGGGACGACGCCACTAACCTGGTCATTCGCCAAATGGAAACCTTCGCCGACGAATGGTCCCCGGAGGCCGCTGTTTGAGCCCCGAGTCCCTTGCTGCGAGGCCGCTAGCAGGGGATCTGTTCAAGGGTGCGCGTCAGACTGGCTATCTGCTCCCGGGGGAAGTGGATCTGCGCGGTACTTGCCGGGGCGATTCCCTGTCCCGCTTCGAATATCAACGGGATATGCATGCGCCACGAGTCGGGTTCCCAGCGTCGGGTCACCTTGTCATGGAATTCGGTGCCAACCAAGGTGTTGGCGAGGCGCTGCGCGTCCGCTACTGGCATTTTGAGCCAGGCCCACCCGATGTAGTAAGCAATGAACGCGTCTCCGCCGTACCTAGAGGGATACAGGTCCGTCCTGCGCTGGCCAGCCGTGCCTTCCCCGAAGTCCTGGCAGGATGCCGTGGTGACCAGGCCGTGCGCCCACACAGTACGAACTAGGGGAACAATCTCGGTGTCGATGTCGGCTTGCGTACCGTCGGGCGCGGAGAGGCGCTGCGCGGGGTGCACCTGCGGCGTGTTCTTTTCGTTCACTTGTTTTCCGAGCAGGATTAGCGGGTTTTGCGGTGCCTGACCCACTGGCGGGCGGCGCGAGCCAGGTTCGCGGTCCATTCTTCGCCCGAGTCGGCGGCGATCCCTTCCCACATAAGGGCCTGGATCCGGGCGAACTCAGCGAGCGCGCCGTCGGGCACGGTATGCCAAGAGGGGACGCGGGCGGCCCACGACTCGGCTGAGCGGGGGGTGTGGCCGGAGGTGATCAGCCAGACGGTCAAGCACGCCGGGTCGATCCAGGCGGCACCGCGGGTGGGCCATGCCCAGTCCACTAGTCGCGCGCGTCCGCTGACCAGGACATTACCGGGAGTCCACTCGGTGTGCAGGAGACTGTTTCCGGCCAGCAGCTTCGGTGCCTCAGTGTAGGCAGCCCAGCGCTGCTCGGCCTGCTTGACTTCGATACTGCGAGGGAAGGCGACCTCCTGTAGTTGCCGGAGCGTCTCAATGACCTTTGGGAGGTCAGGGGAACCCGGGGAGTAGTCCGCATGTACTCCGGGGACGCACTCAAACCCGAGCAGGTTCCAGTCGTCGCTGGCGGCCGACCATTTCAGCTGGGCAGAGATATGCCGGACCAGTGGGTTGATGAGCCGCTCACGTTCCTGAGTCCAGGCCCGAGGGTGGTCCGCCCTGCGGCCTTTCACGAACGTAGCGCCGTCGTCCGCGTGGACGATGACGGAGATCTCGGAGTTAAGCCCTCCGGTGACTTCGGTAACCGAGCTAATCGGCCCGGTTTCCTTCTCGATGAGGGTCCGTGCGTCTTCCCAGATGGCTTTTCCGGTGGCCACGGGTCGATCCTAACGGTGAGGTCCCGTGGTGGCTGTGCTCGCCGCCACCCCGGGACGGCATGTCAGTGATAGGGGTTATCGTCGCCGCAGCCGAGCATTACCTCGGCGCCGGCGAGGGCGTCAACATCGTCGATGAAGGCGATGTCCTTGTCTTCGGACAGGGGCGCGGCCGTAATCGTCACGGGTACCGGGTTCATTTGATCTGTTCCTTTCCGTGCTGGCAGTAACGGTTCAGTGGAGCTTTGGCCTGGCGATACAGAGCCGCCAGCGGCATGCAGGTGCCGCATGCGGCGCTGAGCGCGCATCCGGTGCAGCCGCCCTGTCGGTGCAGGAGTTGGTCGGCTATCTCGCCGAGGCGGTGCATTCCCTCGACCCCTTCGTCGGCCAGCGAGATGCTCGGCTCACGCCCGATCTTGCAGATGCTGGCCCGGCCGTGGGGGTCGACGTGGAAGGACGAGTGCCCGGCGTCGCAGCCGGTGAAGGGCCCTGGTGCGGTCAGGTGCGGGAGGGACTGCGTGGCCAAGGGCTCTGCGCCGCCGTAGATGGTCGGGGACATGTTGTGGTAGTCCCGGTACCTGATGCCCAGGCGGTCGCCGATCGCGTGCATCGCGTCGATCTCATGGGCATTGTCGGCGGTCACCACGACGCTCAGGTCCAGTTGGATGCCCGCCTCATGCGCCGCGCGCAGTCCTCTCAGGAAAGACCGGAACGATCCGCGCCGCTGCGTAAGGCCGTCATAGCTCGCCTCGGTCGCCCCGTAGACGCTGAGCGTGACCCGGTGCGGTGGACGCGTGCTGAGCAACTCGAGGATCGCCGGGATTGACAGGCGGGATCCGTTCGTCATGATCTCGATCATCATGCCGAGCTCGAAGGCCCGCGTGTAGGTCACCGCAAACAACGGGTCGATCGTCGGTTCGCCACCTGTGAGCTGCAGCCATAGCACCCCGGCGTCCCGTATCGCGGTCAGAACTCGCTCTCGTGCGGGGCCAGTCCAGCCCGGCGAACTGCTTCAAGCCCAGGTAGCAGTGCTTGCAGCCTATTGACCGGACTAGCGAGCGACACGCCGAGGCGGAAGTAGCTCTCGCTGTCTGCTGACAGGTAGACCTCGATCCATCCAATTCAGGGGGTGGGCGGGTGTTCGATGATGTCGTCCGGGATATCGGGTCGATCGAGGTTCCGCGGTGGGGGCGGGTCGTGGCGGCCGACGGCGTGGTGCCGTGGATCGTGGTCGGGCCAGACGGGGAGCCGGTCGAGCCGATCCTCCGGTTCCTGACCGACTTCGTGGCGCGCGACAACCGGCCTGGCTCGGTCCGCAGTTACGCCTACGGGCTCCTGCGCTGGTGGCGGTGGCTGCGGGCGGTCGGAGTGGAATGGGACAAGACAACTCCGGCCGAGGTGCGGGACCAGGTGCTGTGGCTGCGGCAGGCAGCCAAGCCCCGGCGGGACGCGCGGACGGCGTCGGCGGCGACGGCGGGCGGGATCAACCCGGTGACCCGTAAGCGGTATCTCGGGGATGCCTACGAGCCGCGGACGATTCGGCACTCCAACGCGGTTATCCGCAGTTTCTACGAGTTCTGGATCGAGGACGCGGGCGGCGGGCCGCTGATTAACCCGGTCCAGCTCGACCGGCGGGGCAGCCGGGCAGGGCGGCCGAACGCGCACCACAACCCCCTGGAGCCGTTCCGGCCCGAGGGGAAGATCCGCTACAACCCGAAGATCCCCCGGCGCAGGCCGCGGGAGATGTCCGAGGAACGCTGGCGGGACCTGTTCGCGGGGCTGCGGTCGAACCGGGACCGGGCGGTCCTCGCGCTCGCGGTCAGCAACGGCGCACGGGCCAGCGAACTGCTGGGCATCCGGGCGGCCGACGTGGACTGGGGGAACCAGCTGGTTCGGGTCTACCGGAAGGGGACAGGGGCCGCGCAGTGGCTCCCGGCCAGCCCGGAGGCGCTCACGTGGCTGCGCCTCTACCTGGCCGACCTGGGCGTCCCGCTGGAGCCGGGCGACCTCGTCTGGCAGACGCTGCGCCGCCGTGACCACGGGGACGGGCTGAGGCGGCAGCCGATGAACTACGAGGCGCTGCGGGCGGTGTTCCGCCGGGTTAACGCGCTGCTCGGCTCGAACTGGTCGATGCACGACCTTCGCCATACCGCGGCGCTGCGGATGGCCCGCGATGACGCGCTGTCGCCGCGGGACGTGCAGGTGATCCTGGGCCACGCGCACTTGTCCACAACCGCCGACGTCTACCTCGTCGAGGACGAGGCGAAGGTGATAGCCCGCGTCGCGAGCCACCTGGCGGAACGGGAGGCACGCGAAAAGGCGCCGGCGCCTGACGTCGCACAGGGCTACGAGCCCAGCGACCTTGCGGTTCTCCTAGGAGGGACAGGATCGTGAGCGTGACGGCGGCTGAGGCACGCCGCCGGCACCAGGCCGACCGGCGGACCCGCCTGCCGGCCGGGGAGCAGCGCCCCCGCACCGGGCCGGCGGACACCCTGTCCGCAGCCGAGGCCTTCGCCCTGGTCTGCGAGCTGCCGGTGGTGGCAGGAACCCCGAGCAGCCGGAGGAACCAGCGGCTGTGGGGCATCCCGCTGGTCCTCGCCTGGCTGGAGCAGCACCCAGGCGCCGGCTGGCAGGAGCGGTGGCTGGCCGCCGGCGCGGACCAGGGCACCGGCTGGCTCGACGAGATCGTCGCCGCCAACCCGCGCAAGCCGGGCAACAAGAGAACGGCGATGACCTACGCGGTCGCCTTCCTTTTCCTGGCCCGCGTGGTCCTGCCCGGCTACGATTTCCTGTCCGCCTACCGGTCGCGGGAGCTGTTCAAGTGGGTGCGCGCGCAGCACCGCCCGGACTTGTTCGCCCGGCTGGAGCAGGCCGGGGCCGAGCTGGGCATGCAGGCCCCCCACGTTCACGACGCAGTCAAGGCCATCACCCGGATCGTCCTGCACACCGGCCGCGACATCGACCAGCTCACCGGCGAGGACATCCACGAGCACCGCGAGTGGTTCTACCGGGGATGGAAGAGCGCCGACGACGGGCTCTACGCCGCGTGGGACCTCCTGGTCCGCATCGGGGTGCTGGAGGCGGGAACCACGCTGCACGGCAGCGGCAGGCTCGGCCCGCGGCCGGTCGGGGAGCTCGTCGACTACTACCAGATCCGGTGCCAGCCGGTCCGCGACGTCCTGGTCCGATACCTCAGCGAGCGCGCCGCGGCCCTGGACCACGTCTCGGTGCGGAACCTGGCCGCCAGCCTGGCCGGCCTGTTCTGGGCTGACATCGAGCGCCACCACCCGGGCACCAGCTCGCTCCGCCTGCCGCCAGAGGCCGCCGCAGAGTGGAAGGAGCGGCTGCGCACCTATACCGCACCCGACGGCACGACACGGGAACGCAAGCACTACCTGGTCATCCTCAGCCAGGTCCGCTCCTTCTACCTCGACATCCAGGAATGGGCGATGGAAGACCCGTCCTGGGCGCAGTGGGCCGCGCCGTCCCCGGTCCGCCGCACCGAGCTGACCGGGATGGAAAAGGCCCGCCGCAAGACCATCGCGCAGATGCACCAGCGAGTCCGCGAACGGCTGCCGCACCTGCAGCGGCTCGCCGACAGCGCCGCCGCGCACCGCACCGCCATGAGCGGGCTGCTCCAGGCGGCCAGCGCCGCCCAGGTCGACGAGGAATTCACCCACGAGGGCACCGCCTACCGGCGCACGCTGCGCAAGTCATACCTGCGAGACCCTACGCTCCCGCGCCTGAACTACGTGGTGATAGAGAACACCGCCACCGGCCAGCAGACCGACGTCACCGACAAGGAAGACGACGCATTCTGGACCTGGGCGGTCATCGAGACCCTCCGCCACACCGGCGTCCGCGTCGAAGAACTGCTGGAGATCACCCAGCTCGCCATCGTCTCCTACCGCATCCCCTCAGAAGAGACCGTCCCCCTCCTCCAGATCGTCCCGTCCAAGACCGACGAGGAACGCCTGCTGCTGGTCAGCCCGGAACTGGCCAGCGTCCTGGCATCAGTCGTCAAGCGGCTGCGCGACAGCGGCAACGGAAGCATCCCGCTGGTCTCCCGCTACGACCCTCACGAGCAGACCAGCGGCCCGCCGCTGCCGCACCTGTTCCAGCGCAAGAACGGCTGGCGGCCCGCGGTCATCAGCCCCGGCCTGGTCAACCGCATGCTCAACGACACGCTCGCCCGCGCCGGCATCACCGACGCCGCCGGCCAGCCGCTGAAGTACACCGCCCACGACTTCCGCCGCATGTTCGCCACCGAGGCCGTCACCGGCGGCCTGCCCGTCCACATCGCCGCGAAAATCCTCGGCCACCGCAGCCTCGCCACCACAGAAACCTACCTCGCCGTCTTCCAGGACGACCTCATCAGCACCTACCGCGCCTACCTCGACAAGCGCCGGGCCATCCGGCCAGAGGCCGAGTACCGCGAGCCCACCGCGGGGGAATGGCGCGAGTTCGAGGAGCACTTCGAGAAGCGCAAGCTCGAGCTCGGCACCTGCGGACGCCCCTACGGAACCCCCTGCGCCCACGAGCACGCCTGCATCCGCTGCCCCATGCTCCGCCCCGACCCCGCCGCCCGCGGCCGCCTCGTCGAGATCATCGCCAACCTCGCCGACCGCATCGCAGAAGCCCGCATCAACGGCTGGCTCGGCGAAGTCGAAGGACTCCAGGTCAGCCTCAACGCCGCCCGCGGCAAGCTCGCCGCCCTCGACCGGACAGCCCGGAACAACGACGGCACCGCCGACCTCGGCATGCCCGCCTTCCCCCAAGAAAGCCCCGACAAAGGAGAACTCCGTCATGACCGCTGAAACCCCCGTATTCACCGGGCCGGCAGCAGAGGCCCTTTGCCTCACCGAAGACGCTGACTGGGAAACCATCGCCAAGAAACTAGGAGGCCAGCTCCGCAACCGGAAGATCGCAGACACCGGCGAGTACGAAACGCTGCTCGTCGTCCCCGCGCCGCCCGAGACCCCGAAAATCGCTGCCTGTGCGGCTCGACCCGCTTCTACGACCAGTTCCAGCAGGCGAACTACGACCTCACGATGCGCGGCGAGATCGTCCTGTCGGTCGGGTTCTACCCGCACGCCACCACGGAACACGGCCACGGCGAGGGCGTCGGCCGCGACTCCGCCGAGAAGACCGCGCTCGACGAGCTGCACAAGCGGAAGATCGACCTCGCCGACTACATCCTCGTCGTTTCTGACGAAACCGGGTACTTCGGAGACTCCACCAAGGGCGAGATCCGTTACGCCGTCGAGCACGGAAAGCCCGTCCGGTTCACCGAGCCCAGGGCGGCCCTGCGGGCGCAGGCGCTAGGACTGGCCTCCGCCGAAGAATAGGTCGGCCCGTGATGTCCTATTCGAAGCCATTTAGAATGGTGCTGCTTAATCCAGAAAAAGTCGTAGTTGCACCCCATGTTGAGCTCATGCGAGGCGCGCCCGTACCTCAGCAGCGACGGTGACCTGACTACCGCGGCGGCACCCAGGGGACAGCCGCTTACGTCGATGCCCCACGCCTGCTGCGCGGCGTCCGCCAACCAGCCTGGACAGGGGCCGGCCGGCCCCGCCGTCCGGAGCTGCGCGTACCTGGCCCATGAGATCTTGACGGCGTTCCGGCACCCCGGCCGCAGGACAAGGTGGGTATCTAGGAACGGGCTGATGACCAGCTCATGCATTGTCGACTAGCCCGCAGGGACGCACTGCGTGTACGGACGGCTGTTGCCCCGGGAACTGATCCCGCACATGCGGTCTACCTCCGCTGCCGTGATAACCGCTAGGACGCCGAAACTGCTTTCAGGACCATAAAGATGCGCCCTGCAACCGTTAGTGAACATCACCTCCGGTGCCGACTGTCAGGTGTTAGCTGTTCACAACCGCCTAGGGCGAACAGCAAACACCCGCAGAGGCCGTACTAGCCGAGAGTCCGCGAGCAGTACTTCGGTGACCTTGACTGGCGTCGTCAGGCGGCTGGTTCCAGACCGGGTGACAGGGCTCCGGGCGGAGCGGGTGAGCGTGTCCCTCGCGCCCTGGGCGGGCGCGGTCCCCCGTTTGAGCGGAAGCGGCCCGAAAGGCCATAAATGGCGGTGCCGCTGGTCACCGGCGGGCGGAGGTGGCCGGCGGGGTGCGGAGCCGCAGGTCGCCGGCGCTGCCCGCCGTGGTACCGCCGCTAACTGACATATCAGATCCTGCATCTAGCACCCCGGACTCTCTGTGGGTGCGCCGCATGCCCGATGACCACACCACGCCCGGCCGTGTAGCCCTGGCCGGTACCACCGCCGGTCGGTCGCCGCGAGCTTGCGGCCGCGCGGCGACCTCCGCCCCCCACCAGCACCAGCCGCCTACCCCGGCCCCCGCTTCCTGCTTTTGTCGCGGTCATCTTTGGCCTTGACGGGGGACCGCGCCCGCCCAGGGCGCGAGGGACACGCTCACCCGCTCCGCCCGGAGCCCTGTCACCCGGTCTGGAACCAGCCGCCTGACGGCGCCAGCATGTCAGTCAGCGAAGTGCTGTGCGGTACTAGGAATGGCGCAAGCGTTCCGCTTCGTCGAGGGCGAGGTGCCAGGGGAAGGTGGCCGGGTCATTGCCGCTACGCGGCTGATGCGGCTCGATCAAGCCGGGACCGAGGAGGATACGGACGCCCTCGTCCCGGAGCGACTCGACGCCGCGTCGGAACGGGGCGCGGCTGGCGAGCGCGGCATTGACATACGGCAGCACGATCATTGGAATGCCCATGCCGGTCATCTCGGCCAGGATGCCAAGCGCGTAGGTGTCGCTGGTCCCGAACGCCCACTTGCAGATCGTGTTGTAGGTCGCGGGCGCGACGATAACCACGTCGGGCACCTTCGACCTCGCCGACCCAGGCGGATTGTACTGGCTCCGCACTGGGTTCCCGGTCTGTGCCTCGACGGCCGTCGCGTTGATGAAGGCGAGCGCGGCGGGGGTGGCGACGACCTGCACAGTCCAGCCCCGCTGGATGGCCTGCCCGGTCAGCGTAGTGACGGTAGAGGCGGGGCCTGCCCCGCAGACGACCACACTCAGCACCGGGACACGGTCTGGGCTGGTCACTCGGCGGCACCAATGCTGGCGGCGAACTCCACGGCGTCGCGCCGGACCGATATCGGAGCCGTTGCCGCCAGGTCGCGGACCAGGACCCGGACAGCCGCCCGCCCGGCGACTTCCTCCGGGGCGATCTCATGGGCACTGCGTAGTGCGCGGTAGGCGCTATCGTACCGTCCGCGCTGCAGGCACGCGCGTGCGGTGTCGATCAGCAGCGTCGCTTTTCGCTCGGTGACGGTGACCTCCCCGATGTTGATCGACCGGGCGACGTCGATCGCGGTCCCCGCGTCCCCGAGGGTGACCGCGATGTTGACACGGTGCACGAGCGTGTTGACCGGGCCGAACGCGGTCCAGCAGTAGTTCGCGTTGAGGCCCAGCCGGCGAGCTGCTTCCTCGGCCTCAGCCAGGAGCTCGGCCGCGGTGCCCCGGTTGTCGGCCATGGCGGCCGCGACGGCGCCGCGCAGGAGCAGCGCCCCGTAAACCGAGAGCGACTGCGGGGTCTTGCTGGGCAGGTCCCGGTCGAGCCGGGCCGCGTGGCTGGTGGCTGTGGTGACGGCGGCTGACAGGTGGCCGCCGGCCATCAGGGCGTGGGTGATGATCCGGGCGCTGGCCGCGATGGCGACCGGGTTGCCGCTGGCCAGCGCA
>Ga0134126_10013574_pt1 | contig 10288 bp, 10 predicted proteins | sample KB31752_FD_96881 | JGI IMG/M metagenome (GOLD analysis project Ga0134126, IMG submission 96881) | Terrestrial soil microbial communities with excess Nitrogen fertilizer from Kellogg Biological Station, Michigan, USA - KB3-175-2 | ecosystem: Environmental > Terrestrial > Soil > Unclassified ...
GCGATCGAGCGCGGCCGGGTGATCCGCGTCGAACGCGACAAGGTCGAGAGCTAAGCAGCAGCCGTCTTCACACCGCGATCTTGCCGGCCGCCTCGATCACGTTGCGGCTTTCCTGCACGCCGGCGAAATTGCCGATCGCCCGCACCATGGCCTGCTTGTAAGCTGCGGCATCGCCGACGCCGGGCCGCCGGCAGGCCACCGCATCGCTGACGACCTGGTAGCGGTGGCTGCGGTGATAGCCGTCGACCACGGTCGAGAGCACGGTTTCGTCGAGCGAGAAGCCCATCAGCACGCAGCGGATACTGCGGATGTTCGACATGTATTCGGCGAAGCGGGCCGAGCTATAGGCCGAGGGCAACGGATGCTCGAAGGTCAATTCCCCCGGGCGCGGCTTCAGCTCCGCGATCCAGTCCGTCAGCTTCGATGCCGGATTGAACCAGGCCGCCTGCGCGATCCGCTTCAAATGCATCACCGGCCAGAGATTGTCGCGCCACAGCGTCATCAGTTGCAGGCAGCGCGCCGTGATCGCCTCGGGGTCCGAGATCACGTGGCTGCGGCCTTCGGTGAGATATTCGATCTGCAGATCGGCGCAGATCAGTATCGGCGGATCATCTTGCATCGAAGCCATCATGGTGTTGCCATCCGAAATCATCTACCGGCCAAAGCGGGCGCGCGAAGCGGCGATGTCACCTCGCGTCCGGACGACATGTCGAGCACGCCGGGCCGGTCCCAATCGCCCTCCGGCCTGATGATCACATAGGGATCGCTGTCGAGCGTGATCGCGTCGGGGCTTGGCTCGAGCTCGAGCACCATCTCGGTATAGGAGAAATCCGAGAAGGTGATCTTGCGGTTGTGGCCGAGCGGCTTGGCGCCGAAATGCGACCAGAAGTTCACCAGCCGGTCCTGCGCATGACCGTAGACCTTCCTGAAGCCCTTGCGCTTGATGTATTCGAAGCTCGCCTGCACCAGCTTGAACGAGATGCGCGAACGCCGGAATTGATGGCGCACGGCGAGCCGCTCGAGCTTGGCAAATTCGCCGAAGAAGCGGACCCGCAGGCAGGCCGCCGGCTCACCGCCGATGAAACCGATGAAGTGCGCGGCGACCAGGTCGTTGCCGTCGAACTCCTCCTCGATCGGGCAATCCTGCTCGGCCAGATAGGTGGCCGAACGGATAGCGGTCACCAGCATCAGATCATTGGGATCCCGGGCGATGCGAATGGTGATCTCGCGTGAACTGGACTTGCGAGGTATTGGGGTCCTAGTGCCGTGCATTTGCAAAACTCCTTGCGGGCGTCCCCGTCCGCGTGTTCGAGGAAGTGCGATTCCATGGCCGCTGGTAGCGCCAGAGCTCGCGCTGGGAGCTCTCGATTGGTTCGAACCCGATGGCGATCATCAGGTTGCGCCCGTCCTCGCTGGAGGGCTGGGCATAGAGATCGGCGCCGGCCAGCCGCCTCTTGCAGAGGTGCTCCGATACGTTGCCCAGCCCCGCCATGGCGCGGCCCTGGCCCGCAATCGCCCAGACATAGATCGCGGACGCGTCCTCATTGGGGCCGGCAAGCAGCGAAAAATCGGGTTGGGTCAGCGCCAGCTCGGCGCGCAGCAGCGCTTCCAGCCCGCTGCGGTTGAGATAGATGAAGGCCACAGCTCCCTGCAGTTTTCCCTGCCGGCGGAAGGTCAGGATGCTGTCCGGATCAAACGCGTAATAGCGTTCGAGATCGGCTTCGGCGATGTGGACGCCGGGCACCATCCGGTTGCCCATGTCGGCGATCGCGGCCAGCTCGGAACGCTGCGCCGTCCGTACCTCGACTTCCCTGATGCGGGGCAGCATGTCGAAATCGCGCTTTGCGACCAATGAGCCCCTTTCCTTAACCAGATGAGGCATCTATCGTTTCTCCTGCCCGCCGTGATCAGTCTAGCGGGTGGGGATTTTCGGTATGCAGCAACTATTGCACCGGGGTGCTGCGGCGATGCAGCACCGCACCGATGAGATTCAGGACGCGTCCTGGGACGACTTGAAATCGTTCCTCGCCTGCGCGCGCCACAAGAGTTTCCGCAATGCCGCAGATGCGCTCGGGCTCACCAGCACCACGCTGATGCGCCGGATCGACCGTCTCGAAGAGCATATCGGCTGCAAGCTGTTCCTGCGCGATCAGAGCGGACTGACGCTGAGCGAAGAAGGCTCCGCCATGATCGGCGACGTGATGGCGATGGAACGTCACGCCTTCGATTTGTTCCGCCGCGCTTCGCAATCCAGCGATCCGTCCGGAACCGTTCGCGTCGCCGTCACGGAAGGACCGGGCAATTTCTGGATACTGCCGCGGTTGATCGATTTTCACAGGACCTATCGCAAGATCACGGTCGACCTGCGCTGCGCCATGGAACAGGCCGACGTCGCGCGGCTGGAAGCGGACATCGCCATCCAGCTCGAGCCTCCGACCAATCCCGATCTGATCGTGGCCAAGCTCGGCCGGATGCACATCTATGCCTTCGTCTCCGAAGGCTACCAGAAGCTCCACGGCCTGCCGACGCTGGCCGACCTCAGGAGCCACCGGCTGGTAATCCAGCATGCGCCGCAGGTCGACGATTCCGCCTACGCCAGGGTGCTGGGGCTCACCTCGCTGGAAGGCGTCATCGGCATCAAGACGAACTCCTCCATCGGCGTGTTCTATGCGATCGAACGCGGCGCGGGCATGGGTTTCCTGCCGACCGCGATGGTGGCGCTGGGTGCCAATCTCGTCGCCGTCGATCTCGGCGTAAGCCATCACGCGGACCTCTGGCTCGCCTACCACAAGGAGTTCCGCAACTCCGACCGGCACAAGATCGTCATCGACTGGATCAAGAAGATCTTCGATCCCCGCACCCATCCCTGCTTCCGCGATGAGTTCATCCACCCGCACGATCTCGTGCCGCTGATGGCGCGGTCGAAGGAGACCTACGGCCTCGAGGGCTTCGTGTCGGCGAAACCGTTCGGCTGATAGCGAGCGCTAAAACCTCATCTCGAGCCCGAGCGTGCCCTGGTGGGACGTCAGGTTGGAGCGGAATTTCCCATCATAATTGAGATAGAGCCGCGCGGTGTTGGAGAGGCTGAGGGAGGCCGATGCGCCGGCATCGGCGCCGTACTGGCTCTCCCCGATCCCGGTCACCGCAATGCTCTGCGTTCCAAGGCTGACCAGCACCGAGCTGAAGCGCTGCGAGAAATTGTCGACGAGCTTGCCGTAGGCGGAAAGGTCCAGGATCTTCCCGTCGAGGATCCAGTAATGCCCGATCTCCGCGCCGGCCAGCACGCGCGCACGTTCCATGCTGGCGCCGCCCACCGTCAGCGGATCGAAGCCGCCGACCTCCTGGAATGCGCCCGTCGTGGCGCGCACATATTCGAGCCCGATCTTGGGCACGATACGGCTCTGCTCCACGGTCCAGTAGTAGTCGAGCTCGGTCAGCGCGCCGTCGATCTGCGCGCCGTAATGGGCGCTGGCGAAGCCGAAGCCGCCGCCGGTGTCGCGGCCCGAGGACACGTTGCCGAAGCCGTGAACGAGCGCCAGCGCCCAGGTCCATGGTCCCCTGTCGACGGAGGCATTGAAGCCAAGCTGCGTGAGATCGAGCGTCGCCGATTGCAGCGCCAGCGGCACGTCGATCGTCGTGCGGCTCTGGTCGACCGAGAAGCCGATATTGACTCCCGGCGCGATGCGGGCGCCGATGCCGGCGACGCCACCCATGGTCTTGCGCTTGTCGCCGACATAGTCGCCCTGCGGGCCGGTCGTCATCGAAAGCCCGTAGAGCTCGCCCCAGGTCCGGTAACGCGGCCCCTCGGCCGCTTCGGAGGCGCCGCCTCCGGCCGGATTGGTCCGTGCACCGCGGACGAAACCGTTGGTCGCCTGGTTGCCGAGCCGCTCCAGGAAGCTGCTGCCGAGGTTGAGGACCTGCGAACCCGTCGAGATGTCGGAATTGATCTGGGTCGGTGACGGGACAGTGGGCGACGGACTCGGCGATGGTGCCGGGGCCTGGGCGTGAGCGGTCGAGACGATCGCCGCGAGCGACACCACAACTCCGAAGCAACAGGCAATGGCCCTTGCGGGCCTGCGGCGACCTGCGCTGGTCCCCCCGATCCGCGATGGCCGCAACAAGCCGCGCATCAATGCCATTTCCGAAAGTGCCAAGCCGACAATGCGAAAATCACTGTTCAATCATGCCGATTTGCCCCGAGTTCCGGCAGGGGGTCAATCGCTGTCGGCCCCGCGCCAGGGGGGATTGCAGCCCATTGTGCCCCCGCCGCCACAGGGGATTTTGCGCGATTCGGCCACCGGGGCGATTTCTCAAGCCGCGCCATAGACTTGCTAACGCGCCAATTTCGTGATGCAATCCCCGCCACAATCGGAATTTGGCCGCTCGACTGTGCGTTTCGCGAAGACTCGGAAATTTTGCAGACTACCGGAAGCCCGTTTGTGGCGTGGCACGCGTGAAGCGTCGCCGCGTCTTTTTTTCGTCTAGCTCAGGAGACAGGCGATGCCCAAGGGTACCGTCAAATGGTTCAACCCGACCAAGGGTTATGGGTTCATCAAGCCGAACGGCGGGGACAAGGACGTGTTCGTCCATATCTCTGCGGTCGAGCGTGCCGGACTCTCAACCCTCAATGAAAATCAGGTCGTGGAATATGACCTCGTGGAAAATCGCGGGAAGTCTTCCGCGGAAAACCTGAAGGTCTCCTAGACTTTTTTCATCCGCGTCACGCGTCATGATTGCGACCCCCGGCCCGCGGCCGGGGGATTTTAATTCGTGCGCTTTGTTGGGCCGTGCATCCGTAAGCCCGTCGGCGTGACGCGACGATCGCCATGTCCGCTTTTCCCCGTTAGCGACCAAGCTCGTGCGGCCGCGCAACACGTCGCGATGGCCAACAACAGACTTATCCAACCGAGCATCAACAAGCACCGGCCTTGCGGCGCCAAAGGTAGTTGCCGGCATGCCGCTCACTCGGCAGCGAAGCCCGGCATGACCGTCTCGGCGAACCGCCGCATGTTCTCGCGCGAACCCTGGCCGAACAGCAGCACATAGGCCACGCCCTGCGCCCTCAGCGCGGTCAGCTTGGATGCGATCTCCGCAGATGAGCCGATCAGCGAATGCGCCTCGCGCGCGCCGGCTGTATCCGAATAGCCGAGAATGTGCGACGCGGGACGGCTTTCCGATCCGCGCGAAAGCGCGAGAAGCCTCTCGTGCACCTGCGCCTGGCGGCCGATGGCCTCGTCGCGGTCGGCCGCATCGAGCGCGACCCAGCAGTTGCGCGCGACCGCAACCCGCATCGGATCATAGGCGTGACCGGCCGCCTCCAGTTCCTGCCGGTAGAGCCCGATGCGTTCACCGATTTGCTCGGGCGAAGCGAACTGATCCAGCAGCAGGTTGTAGCCGCGACGAGCGCAAAGCGTGATCGAGTTTGAACTAGAGGCCGCGAGCCAGACCGGCGGGTGTGGCCGCTGGTACGGCGCCGGCTCGACCACGATGTCGTCGAACCGCCAGAAGCGGCCGCGATGCGAAAACGGCTCGTTGGACGAAAGCGCGCGGCAGAGCACTGCCAGAACTTCCTCGAAACGAGGTTCGGCCTCTTCGGGTCGCATTGCAAAGCCTGCAAACTCGCTGTGGCGATAGCCTTTGCCGACGCCGAGATCGAACCGTCCGGCCGAGAGCATGTCGAGCGTCGCAACCTGCTCGGCGAGAAGAACGGGATTATGCCAGGGCAGCACGAGCACCGCCGTGCCCAGCCGCAGCCGCGTCGTGCGCGCGGCGATGAAGGTCAGCATCGTCAGGATCGCGGACATCTGACCGATGCCGGTGAAGTGATGCTCGGTGATGAAGCTCGAATGAAAGCCGAGCTCTTCAGCCTCGACGTGCGCGTCGACAACCTGCTGGAGCCCACGAGCGCTCTCGGCGGCATCCACACCACGCGGCGCGGACGCGCCGCCGAACAATCCAAATCGCATCGTGAAATCTCTTGCAGTCGGTGTGCAGGGGCGGCGGTACTCGCCGCGGGCGGTTTGCTTAAGCGGCCACCGATACTCGGCATGAGCATCGCGGTACGCGCACAAACGGTCGCACCGACGAGTTGTAAACACGGAGAACGAGAGCGATTCTGCGCATCGAGCACTCCCTTCGCTGGCATTACCCAGACAGGTTCAACGGGTTTGATCTCAGCCCATGTGATACGGGCACCCCGGTCATAATCAGAGATTTGCAGCAAACGCTGACGGATTGTCAAGAGAGTGGCGATCCCGGGAAGACTTCCACGTCCGCTTTGGGTCACAAAACCGGCGGTCAACGCAGTGATTGTAAGATGTCCGGTCTCCCGCAGCCGCCACGTGGCGGCGTGCGCTGTTGGGCTCAGGGCCAGAATCGGAAGATCATTCGATCACCTCGTCGGCCAGTGCCAGCAGGGACGGAGGAAGGGCGACGCCGAGTGCATTCGCGGTCTTCTGGTTGATCACCAGCGTGAATTTGCTCGCCTGTTCGACCGGCAGATCACCAGGTCTGGCACCCTTCAGGATCTTCGCAGCATAGGCGCCAGCCTTGCGCACGCCGTCGGCCGGGTCCGTGGCATAGGACATCAGAAGCCCGGCACGTCCCCAGTCAGGATATGGGCCGACGGAAGGCTTGCGCGACGCCGCGACGAGGCTCACGACGCGTGACATGCTGGCGACCAGCAGCGGTTCGCCCGAAATGTAGAATGCGCTCACGTCGTCGCGATGGCCCTTTGCAAAAATACCTTCAAGGTCGTCAGCTGTCTTGAAACGGTAGTGCACGAGCTCAAACCCCAACTCGGTCGCGACCTTTGCAAGGGCGTCCTTCTCCTTGAGCGCGGCTACAGCGACTTCGGACGCGATCATGCCGAGTCGTTTCAGATCGGGAACGAGCTCCTTGAACAGCCCGATGCGCTTTTGCACCATGGTTTCCTCGCCGCCGACGGCGTTCATCACGTTTCCGGTGAGCATCCCGCCCGGATGCGCATAGCTTTGCGCCCATCCGAGCATGAGAGGGTCGGCCGCAATGCTGCAAAAAACCAGCGGTGTCGCCGGAAAAAACTTACGGATTACGTCGATCCCGGAGCCGGAAACGACGAAGACGCGTGGATTCAGGGCAGCCAATTCCTTTGCGATCTCAGCGACACGCGCGGGATTTCCTTCGCTGGACCGCACCACGAGGGAGTAGTTCGTCCCCTCGATGTAACCTTCTTCGGATAACCCCTTGCGGACGTCACTGATCCTCTCATTGGCGGTCTTGGTATCGAGTTTTGGCGGCACCAGAACCCCGACTAACGGCAAATCGGTCCTGGTCTGGGCAGCTCCCGGTCGCGCCAAACCTAGCGCAGCCGCCCCAATCCATCCGACGAATTCCCGCCGTCGCATCGATGCCCCCAAAGGCTCAAACGATGCATTGTAATGGCATACGCGCGCATTTTGGAAGGGGCCGATGCCACAGCCGGACATCGCAAGGGCCGAGCCGACTTCGCGCGAGGCCTAAGGCGAAGTGTCAGGTAGGCGGGACATTGGACCGCGACCGCCGCATATCGCCGGTCGAGCGCGCCGACCGCAAGCGCAATCATGCCGGAATAACTATCGCCCCAGGCCGCGATCCTCTCGGCATCGACGTCGGCGCGCGTGAGCGCTCGCGATGGCAGAACAAGCGGACGTCTGAACCTCGCGGGCCAAGCAGACATGCTCTGCCCACCCTTTGCTGGCAGCATCGAATGCGCTGGTTGTCTGGCAAACCAGAGACTACGATGATGGCCGCAGACAAGGGATAGGGATATGGACATCAGCCTGGTCCAGAAAAATGTCGCGGAGGTCGCAGCCGGATGGTCGTCCGAATTGGCGGCAAGGCTGGAACGGCGCGGGCTCGACAATCTTGATTTTGCGACGCTGCGGGAAGCCGGCCTGACCCTGACCGGGGTGCCGGAAAAGATGGGAGGGGTGTGGCTGAGCGGAGCACGGTCAACGCGCCCGACCGGTGCGATATTTCGCACCCTCGCCCGGGTCGATCCTTCGGTCGCGTTGGTGGCGACCATGCATCCGACTGTGTTGGCGTTGTGGCTTGAGGAACCGGTCGAGTCGCCGGTCGACCCGAGCGCCTGGCGCGAGCAGCAAGATCTCGTGCTGAGCGCGGCGCAGGCGGGACATTGGTTTGGTACCATCTCCTCCGAGCCGGGCGGCGGCGGTGACCTGATGGCGACACGGGCGACCGCGGAACAAGGAAGCGATGGCACCTGGCGCCTGACCGGCGACAAGCAGATGGGCAGCGGATCGGGCGTGACCTCTTTCATGATGACTGTTGCAGTCCCCAGAGGAGAAACGACGCCCGATGTTTTCCTGCTCGATGCCAGGGAATTGCCATGGGACGGCTCACGCGGCGCCACTCTGGTACGTGCGTGGGACGGTCACGGAATGGCTGCGACGCAAAGCCACGCATTTCGCTACGACGCCGTCGAGGTCCAGCGGCACGCTCAACTGGGTGGCGCCATCAAGCTGGTACCCCGCGTCTTGCCGGTCATTGCCTACATGTTCTCCTCCGTGATCATGGGCATCCTCGATGCAGCGCTGGCCGAGGGCCGGCGGCGTCTGCATCCACGCATGGAGCGGATGTCGGCATTCGAACGGGTGAGCTGGACCAAGGCCGTCAACGACATCTGGCTGGCGGAGCAGGCCCTCGAAGGCATGGCACGCGCGATCGAGAGCGGTGCGACGTCGCCCGGCGTTCCACGCGGCAAGCTTGCGATCGCCGAGCTCGCCGAGGCTTCCCTGCTGTCAATCTCCAGGGCGATCGGAGGGGCGAGCTATTCCCGCTCGAGTCCCTTCGGGCAATGGTCGCAGGATGTGCGCGCACTCGGTCTGCTTCGTCCGCCCTGGGCGCTTGCCCATCACCAACTGTTCGAAGCAAGCTTCGCCGATTAAGCCGCTCGGACCTTTTGATCGATGTTCGCTTTGGGTCATTTTCGACAATTCAGCGGGCGTTGTCGGCAGGTTGATGTCCGCTCTTGCCCATGAGGGCCGAACCGCGACCGGGCCATGAACGTTGCGTTTGACCGGACGCCCGTGATGCAAACTCCCAAATGGGTCCGCCTCCTAGACCGATGTGCCGTCCGCGCTGGCCACCGGCGAGATCAGGAAATTGCCCGAGCCTGTGCTGTCCGGCGTCTTGCAGATGTCGCCGTCGATCTCTACCGCGCCGGTCGCGAGCAGCCGCAGCGCGTCGGGATAGATGCGATGCTCGACCTCGAGGATGCGCTCGGACAAGGTCTCCGCGGTGTCGTGATCGCTGACGCCGACGGCGCCCTGCATCAGGATCGGCCCGGCATCGGTCTCGGGAATCACGAAGTGCACCGTCGCGCCCGAAATCTTGACGCCGGCACGCAGCGCCTGGCCATGCGGGTCGAGCCCGGGAAATGACGGCAGCAGCGAGGGATGGATGTTGAGCATCTTGCCGTACCAGCGCCGGGTGAACTCGCCCGTGAACAACCGCATGAAACCGCCGAGGCAGATCAGCTCGATTCTATGCTGATCGAGCGCGGCCTGCAGCTTCGCCTCGAAGCCCGCCCGATCCTTGCCGAACGGCTTGCTTTCGACCACGACCGTCGCAACGCCGTTCGCCCTGGCCCGCTCCAGCCCCGGCGCGTCGGCGCGGTTCGAAATCACGACCGCAATTTCGGCCGGGTAATCTGCGACGGACGCAGCCTTGATCAGCGCCGCCATGTTGGAGCCGCGCCCTGAAATCAGGATGGCGACACGGCGCTTCATGATGCGAGGTCGAGATGGCCGTTGTAGACGACGCGCTGTTCGCCTTTGGCCGGAATGACTTCGCCAAGCAGCGCGACGGTCTCGCCGTTGGCGGTGAGGATTTCGCTCACCTGCTCGACCGCATCCGGCTTGACGATGGCGATCATGCCGATGCCGCAGTTGAAGGTGCGCAGGAGTTCGAGCTCGGCGATGCCGCCCTGCGCCGCCAGCCATTTGAACACGGGTAGCACCGGCAGCCGCGCAAGGTCGATGCCCACACCGAGGGGCTTCGGCAGCACGCGCGGAATGTTGTCGGTGAAGCCGCCGCCGGTGATATGTGCGAGCCCCTTGACCGCACCGCTTTCGCGGATCGCGCGCAGGCAGGATTTCACGTAGAGCCGCGTCGGCGTCAGCAGCGCGCCGCCCAGCGTCATGACCGGCGAGAACGGCGCCGGCGCGTCAAGGGAGACGCCGCTCAGTTCGACGATCTTGCGGACCAGTGAAAATCCGTTGGAGTGAACGCCCGAGGATGCGAGCCC
>Ga0134126_10013575_pt1 | contig 10288 bp, 9 predicted proteins | sample KB31752_FD_96881 | JGI IMG/M metagenome (GOLD analysis project Ga0134126, IMG submission 96881) | Terrestrial soil microbial communities with excess Nitrogen fertilizer from Kellogg Biological Station, Michigan, USA - KB3-175-2 | ecosystem: Environmental > Terrestrial > Soil > Unclassified ...
CAACCTGTTCGCACGTGCATCCCGCACGCGATGGAGATCTCTATGTCCCAACATGCATGGAAGCGTTCGCTGGCCGCACGGCTGCGGCTCGCGGCCGGGATCGGCATTGCGCTCAGCCTGCTTCCTGCGCCGGGTTCCGCCCGGGCGCAGGAACTGACGGCCAAGTCGTTCACGGCGGATTTTTCTGCATTGGCGGCGCTTAAGCCGCTGGTCGAGAAAGGCAAGGGAAAGGTCGGCATCCTTCTGCCTGAAACGACGACGTCGGCACGATACACCTCGTTTGACGCCCCCTACCTGCAGAAGGCCTTCGCGGCCGCCGGCCTTGCCGCCGACCAGTTCATCATCACCAATGCGCAGGGAAGCGAATCCAACGAGCTGACCCAGGCGCAATCGGCAATCGCGCAGGGCGCGACGGTCCTCGTTATGGACCCGATCTCCTCGGGCGTCGGCGCCTCGATCGAGGCCTACGCCAAATCGCACGGCGTGCCGGTTATCGACTACGATCGCCTGACGCTCGGCGGCAACCGCGCCTACTATGTGAGTTTCGACAACGTCCAGGTTGGCAGGCTCATCGGCCAGGGCATGGTTTCGTGTCTCAGCGACTGGAAGGTGGAGAAGCCGCAGATCCTGGTGATGCGCGGCGCCCCAACCGACAATAATGCCACCTTGTTCGCCCAGGGCTACATGGAGGTGCTGAAGTCCGGCTTCGCCTCCGGCAAGTACAAGAATGTCGCGGAGCCGGCCGGCACCTGGGATCCGGCCACCGCTCGCACGACCTTCGAGCAACAATTCACTGCCCATCCCAAAATCAATGCGGCCGTCGTGCCCAATGACGACAACGCCAACGCGGTGATTTCCTACCTCAAGACGCTGAAGGTGCCGGCGAACAAGTTCCCGACCACCGGGCAGGACGCCACGCTGACCGGCCTGCAGAACGTGCTCACCGGTTATCAGTGCGGCACGGTCTATAAGCCGATCTATCTCGAGGCACAGGCGGCCGCGGCGCTCGCCATTTATTTGCGCGCTGGTGCCAAGCCGCCCAAGGCGCTCGTCAATGGCGAAACCACCGACTCGCGGCAGAAGAAGCCGGTCCCGTCCGTGCTGCTGACCCCGCTGTGGGTCACCGCGAAGAACATGGCCGAGACGGTCGTGAAGGACGGCTTTGTCGACGCCGCCAAGCTCTGCGCCGGCGCAGCCGCCGACGCCTGCAAGACGGCCGGCATCCAGGGCTGATCGCCATGGCCGAGATCGCCCGGGAAGGCCGTCCCCTCCTTCAGCTCCAGGGGATAAAGAAGCACTTCGGGGCGATCGAAGCTCTGCGAGGTATCGACCTCGGCATTCCCGCCGGCCAGGTCACGGCCCTGGTCGGCGACAACGGCGCGGGCAAATCCGTGCTGATCAAATGCGTCGCCGGCATCTACGAGCCCGACGAAGGCGAGATCATCTGGGAAGGCAGGCCCGTCCACATTCGCAATCCGCGCGACGCAGCCGCGCTCGGCATCGAGGTGGTCTATCAGGACCTCGCGCTCGCCGATAACCTCGACGTCGTCCAGAACATGTTCCTGGGCCGTGAGCGCCTGCGCACGGGCCTACTCGACGAAGACGACATGGAGCGCGCCGCCAGCAAGACGCTGGCGGAACTGCAGGTGACGACCCTGCAATCGGTGCGCGAGCCGGTGGCCTCGCTGTCGGGCGGCCAGCGGCAGTCGGTGGCGGTCGCCAAGGCGGTGATGTGGAATTCCAAGCTCGTCATCCTGGATGAGCCCACGGCCGCCCTGGGTGTGGCGCAGACCAAGCAGGTGCTCGAGCTCGTCAGACGGCTCGCCGACAATGGCCTCGCGGTCATCATCATTTCGCACAACCTCAACGACGTCTTCTCCGTCGCCGACCGCTTCGCGGTATTGCGGCTCGGACGCCTGGTGAGCACCGGCGTCGCACACGACTACGATCCCCAGATGGTGGTCGAGCTCATGACGCTGGGCGTCTCGGCACGGCAGCCGAACCGCGACAGCCGGGTCGCGGCCGAGACGGTTTACGACACCACCCCCGCGCCCCAGCCCGTCATTTCCGCCGTGGCCGACGAGACGCCTGCCGAGGCCGCAGAGAATTCGCTCGGGACGACATCGAGCCGTGCTGCGCCTGTCACGGGGAAATCGGCGAGCTCGTCGGAAGCGGTGGGCATGGCAAAGGCCGCGCCGGCGGACACGCTCGCGGGCTACGGCCGATCCCTGTGGACGCGAATTCTTGCCGGCCAGAGCGGCGTGCTGCCCGTTGTGGTCGGCGCCGTTCTGATCGCGACGATCTTCCAGAGCCAGAATGAGCAATTCCTCTCGCCCGGCAACCTCGTCAACCTGCTGGTCCAGGGCGCGGTCTTCATGATCATCGGCATGGGCGAGGATTTTGCCCTCCTGCTGGGCGAGACCGATCTCTCGCTCGGGTTCGTCGCCGGTATCGGCGGTACCATCGTCACGCTGCTCGTACAGCCCGAAATTGGCTGGCCGTGGTGGCTTGCAATTCCCGCCGGCGTCGCCGTCACGGCCGTGCTCGGCGCCGCCCAGGGCACGCTCATCAGCCGTCTGCGTCTGCCGTCGTTCGTCGTGACCCTGGCGGGTCTCCTCGGCTTCCAGGGCGTCATGATCCAGCTGCTTGGCACGGGCGGCACCATTCCCATCCCCGATGACACGATCAACAACCTCGCCAACGGCACGATCGAGCCCCTCGGCAGCTGGATCCTGGTCGCGCTCGTCGTGGCGATCTATGCCGGCTACAGCCTCGTTCGGGACCGCCAGCGGCGGCAGCGCGGCCTTGTGGTGCCGCCGTGGCGGCTGACGGCGCTCAAGATCGCGGGGGCTGCGGTTGCCGGCGCCGCGATCGTCCTCGTCAGCAATGTCGAACGCGGCGTTCCTGACTTCCCGCTGAGCGGCATGCCCTGGGTGATTCCGATCGTGTTCGGCGTGCTGCTGGCGTGGTCGCTGCTTTTGGGCCGCACCCGCTTCGGCCGCTATGTCTATGCGATCGGGGGCAATGCCGAAGCCGCCCGGCGCGCCGGCATCAGCCTTGCCCGCATCCGGACCCTCGCCTTCATGCTCGCTGGCCTCACGGCCGGGATCGGCGGCATCATCTACGCCTCGCGCCTGCGCTCGATGTCGACCAGCTTCGATGGCGGCACGATTGTACTCTACGTCGTCGCCAGCGCGGTCATTGGCGGCACCAGCATGTTCGGCGGCCGGGGCCACCCATTGCACCCGGTGCTCGGCGGCATCGTGATCGCCGCCATCGTCAACGGCATGGCGCTGCTCGGGCTTCCCGCTGCCATCCAACTCATGGCCACCGCCATCGTGCTCTTGGCCTCCATCACCGTCGACGTCGTCGTCCGCCGCCGCGGCGAGACAACGCGGTAGCGGTCCGATGCCAACAGACGATGTTCACTCCGCGAAAACCATCCTTGCCATGGTCGATACGCGTGGCCTGACGAATAGCTTCATTCGAGAAGCGCTCGAGATGACCGGGCTGACGGAAGCTGCCAATAATCCAAATCCTGGCGATGGAGATCGATCAGCCCTCCAAAGGTCTTTGTCGCGGAGGCATCCGAGAGTATAGGTTCGCCGCGATCGACACGACGCTCCATTTCTCGGGCCCACGTCTCGGCATCTCCCCTCAGGTGGAATGTCTCGCTGGCGTACTTGCCCTTGCGCCGGATTTGGGTCCGCCATGATCGGTATGGGAGTTTGGTGAAGGTGGCCATTCTCGTGTGCGTTATGTGTGCAGAGAGGGATCGAAACGTGGCGAACGGCGTCGTACTTTGGCGTGGAATGGAGTGCACACGGTACCGTGCAACAACTTGAGACTACAGAAAAATCGCTGCTAAATCAAGCGCGTAGGTTTTCCGTTGCGCCCATGATGGACTGGACCGACCGGCACTGCCGGTATCTGCACCGCCTGCTGAGCCGGCGCGCTCTACTGTTCACGGAGATGGTGACGAGTGCGGCCGTTGTGCACGGCGATCGCGATCGGCTGCTCGGTTTCGATGCTGCTGAGCAGCCGGTGGCCCTGCAGCTCGGCGGCTCTGTGCCGGCGGAGCTGGCAGCCGCGGTGCGGATTGGCGCAGCCTATGGCTATGCGGAGATCAACCTGAATGTCGGATGTCCGTCGGATCGGGTGCAATCGGGCCGCTTTGGCGCTTGCCTGATGGCCGAGCCTGAGCTGGTTGCCGAGTGCGTGCGGGCGATGAAGGGCGCGACGGCGCTGCCCGTCACCGTCAAGTGCCGCATCGGCATCGACGACCAGGACAGCGAGGTTGGGCTCGACCGCTTTGCCGATGCGATGGTCGGCGCCGGTGTCGACGCGCTTTATGTCCATGCCCGAAAAGCCTGGCTCAAGGGTCTGAGCCCCAAGGAAAATCGCGAAATCCCCCCGCTCGACTATGGGCGCGTGCATCGCCTCGCGCGGCGACTTGCGCCGCTACCGGTGATGATCAACGGCGGCATCGCCGATCTCGAGACAGGCGAGGCGCAGCTCCACCACGTCTCGGGCGTGATGCTGGGACGTGCGGCCTATCACGATCCCATGCTCCTCGCGGCGGTAGACGGCCGGTTCTTCGGCTCGTCCGACCGGGCGCCGGAATTCGGTGAGGTCGTCGCGGCGATGGCGGACTATGCCGAACGGCAGATGGGGCAGGGCGTCCGCCTCAACCAGATCAGCCGGCACATGCTGGGGCTCGCCAATGGCCGCCCGGGCGCGCGGCGCTTCCGGCAGCTGCTCAGCGTCGAGGCGGCGAGGCGCGATGCGCGGCCGTCGCTGCTGTTCGAGGCCCTGGAGGCGGTCGAAGCGCTGCCAGCGGCGGCGGAGTAGCGCAGCCCGCCTCGCGGTTCGACAAGCTCACCACGAGACTTTGTTGGTTCGGCCCGAGTGCGGAGTCAGCGGCTCGACCAGAAATCGGCCTGTAGTTGCGCCGCTTCCTCGGCGAGCAGCGGGCCGACGATCTCGGTTGGGCGCTGGCCGGCCGCGAAGACGATTTCACAGGGCAGGTCCAGCGTGGGGTTTTCCTCGTGCGCGCCGGTCTGGGCCTTGAGATCCCGCTCGGTCTGGCCGAAGACCACACGGCCGATGCCCGCCCAGTAGACCGAGCCCGAGCACATGGCGCAGGGTTCCGCCGAAGTATAAAGCGTGCAGGTCTGCAGGAATTCCGTGCTGTAGGCCTTGGCGGCGCGCGAAGCGAGAAGCTTTTCGGCGTGGGCGGTGCGGTCGCCGCCTTCGGCGGTAAACCCATTGCCCTGTTCCATCAGCACCTTGCCGTCGGCATCGGCGAGCAGGCATCCGAATGGATGGTCGCCACCCTCGCGCGCCTGCCGGGCAATGGCGAAGCTCTGCCGCAGGAGCGGCTCGTCATAATCGCGCTGCGGCAACCGTCCCTCCTGAGTTAGTCCGTCAGCTCCAGAGAATCCGGGGTGACCACGTAGCGACTGAGTGTTTCGAGGAAGGTCATGCCCAAGAGGCTTGTGTCAAGCGCGCCGCCCTCGGTGATGTAGGCCCGGATTTTGTGGCGCACGATGCCGCCGACATTGATGGTATCGAGGGTGACCATGGCGGCCTTGCCCATGCCGTTGGCGGTCGAGACGGCGGTATCGAAGCGGAGCCCCACGGGATCGATGCCGGCCCTGCGTGCATCGCTGCTGGTCAGCACCATGGCGCTGGCGCCGGTATCGAAGATGAGAGGGATTGCCGCGCCGTTGATCTTCGCGTCGACTTCAAAATGGCCGCTGAGCCCGCGCCGGAAAGTCACGGCGCCGGTTCGCTGGTCAACTACCGGCCGCCCGGGGGCGAGCTCCCCATAAACTCGCGTAGCGACGCTCATGATGTCGGCTCGGTACGCATATCCAGCCAGAACGATTCCGAACACGCCAACCCAGAGAAGCAGGCCGACAAGCAGCTCGGAAGCCCGGCGCCGCCGGGCGAATGCGCCACCGGCGACGATGATGAGCACCAGCACCATGACGAGCGCCTCGCCGGCCTGCTGCTGGCTCAGGCCGATGACAGCACCGGCGTCCGCGTTGACGGCGAGCGCAAGCCCGGCGGCGATCAGCAGGGCCACCCCGATGAAGATCATGTGCGCGTCCACCGGGGCCGGTTCGTCATGTCACGAGATAAAGACATTCGCGCCAGGCTTTTCAAGCGGCGCTTTCGGCTGGTTGGTGCCCTGATTCGGCCGCATATCTGCCATGCGAGGAAAGGGGATGAGGTCAGGCCCAGCCTGCTCGACATTAGGAGGGCAAGGTTCAAGAGGCATCCCGCGATGAACAAGCTTACCCTCATCGGTTCCCCAAGCTGCCCCTTCGTGCAGCGCGTGGTCATTGCCCTTAACGAGAAACATGTGGATTTCGATCGACTCGCCGTCGATCTCGGTGCGAAGCCGGATTGGCTCCTCGCCATTTCTCCGCTCGGGCAGGTGCCGGTCCTGAAAATCGAACGCGAAGGCGAGCCGCCGGCGGTGATCTTCGAAAGCGCCGCTATCCTCGACTACCTCGAGGAAACCGCGCCGGGCGAGAAGCTTTATCCGACCGATCCGCTGAAGCGGGCGCAGCACAGGGCGTGGATCGCCTTCAGCTCGAACGTACTGGATGAACTTTACCGCTTCAGCACCGCTGCGGACGGAGCGGCGCTTTCCGCGGCGCACGCAGCGTTGCGACAGAAGCTCAAGCGGCTGGAATCGGTGCGAAACGCGGGTCCCTATTTTGCCGGCCAGCATTTCAGCCTGGTCGACGCGGCCTTTGCGCCGGCATTCCGGCAGATCGACGCGCTCGACAGGGTCTCCAGGACCGGTCTCCTCGACGGCTTCCCCGGCCTGGAAGATTGGAGCCGCGCCCTCGCGGCGCGCGAAAGCGTGCGTCTGGCAGTTCCTCGGGACCACGCCGATCACTACCTCGCGCAACTCAGGGCCAAACACGCCATCGTCATCGGCGCGGCCGCCTGAGGCGGTTCGCTCAGACGAACATCAGGAACGCCGCAAGCGCCGCGATTTCGAGCAGCGCCTGCAGCGCCCCGATGAGATCCCCCGTCTGGCCATCGACCAATTTGCGACAGAGCAGGCTCCAGCCCCAGGCGAGGAGCGCGAGCAAGGCGACGGACAGCGAGAAGCCGAGCAGGCCGGCGCTCGTCGCACTGAGCAGCAGGGCGAGAATGAGAGCCAGGATGGCGCCGATGGCAAAAGCCATGGGGCTGGCGCGTCCGGCGCTGGCCGAGGCCCCGGTCGGGCGTGCCGGCGGCAGGGCTACGGTGAGCCAGAGCGCCCCACTCCGCGCCATCAGCATTGCGGCCAGCCACACCGCCCCTGCGGCTATCGGGTCGACCTCGTCGAGCGCTGCAAGCGCCGACACCCGCAACAGCAGAAAGAGGCAGAGCGCCACGACGCCATAGGTTCCGTGGCGGCTGTCCTTCATGATTTCGAGCCGCCTCTCGCGCGTGGTGCCGCCGAACAGCCCATCCGCCGAATCGGCGATGGCGTCCTCCGCCATGGCGCCGGTAACGATGGCGGAAGCGGCGACGGCAATCGCCGCGACGAACAGCTTCGGCAGCGGTGTGAGCCCGCCGCCCAGCAGCAGGAAGGCGGGCAAGACGCCGATGATGAGGCTCGCGAAGGGCAGCGCCATGGCGATCCGGCTGAGATCCGGCTGCTCATGCGGCCGCTCGCCGGTCGGCAGGCGCGAAAAGAACCGCAGCGCCATGATCAGATCGTCGGCAAGCGCCGGTCGCTCCGTCGCGCGTGGCTGCGGAGCTTCCTCCTTGGGGGCGCCGTCCGGACCTTTTTCTTCGCTCAAATCGCGCCTCTTTCCGCCGGAGGCGAACCTGTGGTCGTGCCGGAGGAGTTTGGCATCGAGATCGGACGGCTGCAACTCAACTTGCCGTTGCAACCCCCGACCCGACGGGAGAATGATACCGGCTGCAATCCGTGATCGCGGCACCGGCGGCGGCCGGTAGCAATTGCCGACGAACTCGCCTATCGAAAATCACCCGCCTATAGGAGCTGTCATGCCTGTGCCGATTCCCGCCCCGTTTGCCGATATCGCCGAGCTCCTTACCATCGTTCCGGATGGCGATGAGGCGGCGGTGGAAGCGATCAGGGCGCGGGACGTCACGCTCACCAAGCCGCGCGGCTCGTTGGGTCGTCTCGAGGAGCTGGTGGAGTATCTCGCCCGCTGGCAGGGCAAGGCGCCGCCAACGCTCGAAAATCCGATGATCGCAATCTTTGCCGGCAACCATGGCGTCGTGGCGCGCGGCGTTTCGGCTTTCCCGGCTGAAGTCACGATGCAGATGGTCGCCAACTTCACCAATGGCGGAGCGGCGATTTCGCAGATTGCGGCACTGCATGGCCTGAATTTGCGGGTTTTCGAGCTGGCGCTCGACCTGCCCACGGGTGACATCACCGTCCAGCCCGCGATGGATGACAAGACCTGCGTCGCAACGATCGCCTATGGCATGGAGGCGATCGCCGGGCGGCCCGACCTGCTCGCCATCGGCGAAATGGGGATCGGCAATACGACGATTGCCGCCGCAATCTACGCAGCGCTCTATGGTGGCAGCGGCGCCGACTGGGTCGGCCGCGGCACGGGCGTCGACGACCAGGGGCTGGGGCGAAAGGCCGCGGCGGTCGACGCCGCGCTGGCCTTCCACCACAGCGCTCTGACGGATCCGCTTTCCATCCTTGCCCGTCTGGGCGGTCGCGAGATCGCGGCAATGCTGGGCGCGATCATTGCGGCCCGACAGCAGAAGATTCCCGTGATCGTCGACGGGTTCGTGGCGACGTCCGCGGCCGCGATCGCCCATGCGATCAACCCGCGCTCGATCGACCACTGCCTGTTCGCCCACGTCTCGGCGGAAACCGCGCATCCACGGGCACTGCAGGCGATGCGGGTCAAGCCACTCTTCGATCTCGGCATGCGCCTCGGCGAAGGAAGCGGGGCAGCGCTGGCCATGGTGATGGCCAAAACCGCCCTGCATCTTCATATGCACATGGCGACATTCGCCGAAGCGGCGGTCACTGACCGGAGCTGACGCCCGTCGTCTCGGCTTGCCCGAGCGTCCGCGAATATTCGGCGAAGGTCGGGGCGTTCTTCATGTCGTAGGCGGCGCTGAAGCCCGACAGCGGAATCTGCAGCGCCAGGTCCTTGTTGTTGACGTCCTTGGCCGTCAGATTGAGCGTCGTCCCCTTGCGGAGCGCGCTGATGAAGGCCGGGTTCGCCAGCTGTTCGGACTCGCAGGTCTGCGGCGTGCAGCGCCAGTAGGGCAGGGTCTGAGCCTTGTTCTTGTCGATCTGCCAGCGGAGGCCTGGCTTCAGCACCACGCCGACCGGCACCGCCGCGACCGCCAACGTCGGTACGCCCTTGGTCTGATCGATACGCAAGATGAATGAGGCGATGATGCTCGTGCCGTGGAAGGCGAGCTTGCGAACGATGCAGACATTGTGGCCGTTCGGCTGCTTGTCGCAGAACTTCGCCCAGGCCTTCACCGCATCGGGAACCTGCGGCTGCGCCGCGGGGGCGGCTGCAGGCGCGGCCGGTGCGGCGGGGGCTGCCGCAGCAGGGGCCGCGGGTGCGGCTGGGGCAGCGGTCGGGCCGGCGGCCAGCACGGCGCTGGAGGATGCCAGGAGGGCAATTGCACCGGCCGCGACGACGTGGCGATGGAGACGCATGCTTGATCCTTCGTATTGGGCTGGAGGTGCTGTCGAATCCCATATGCCAACCGGCGGGTCAATTGGTTGCACAACGGCGTGCCGACCGGCGGATGGGCCAAAACCTGCTGATCGCATCCGTTCGCGGCGAAAATGGGGGAGACGGATTTCGACGCCTCAGGGCGTGTCCTGATAGATCTTGAGCCGCTGGCGGCGCTCGACGACCGGCGCCAGCGCATCCATGACGCGCGCACGGGGGAAGGTGGCAATAACCTCAGTGCCGAAACGCAGCTTCGAGAACAGATCGAAGCGGCCCTGGTGCAGCTCCATGATCTTCTGGACGATCGGCAAGCCGAGGCCGGCGCCCTGCTCGGCGGACTTCTGCGCAAGCGAGCCCTGGCCGAAGGAGGAGAGCACCGTCTCGATCTCGTCTTCGGGAATGCCGGGGCCGTTGTCGCGCACTGAAATCATCTGGCCGCCGTCGGCGCTGCGCGTGACGTTGAGCGCGACCTTGCCGGATTGCGGGGTGAACTTGATCGCGTTTGAAAGCAGGTTGAGCACCACCTGACGGATGGCTCGCTCGTCGCCCCAGATTTTCGGCAGGTTCGAGCCGACGTTGAAGGA
>Ga0134126_10013576_pt1 | contig 10288 bp, 8 predicted proteins | sample KB31752_FD_96881 | JGI IMG/M metagenome (GOLD analysis project Ga0134126, IMG submission 96881) | Terrestrial soil microbial communities with excess Nitrogen fertilizer from Kellogg Biological Station, Michigan, USA - KB3-175-2 | ecosystem: Environmental > Terrestrial > Soil > Unclassified ...
CTTCTAACGGTAAATTATTAGCAGAAGTTATAAAACAGGTTAATAATAAAAGATGTGGCACACTACCAGATTTCGGTAACTTTAAAATAAGCCCAACTGAAAGTTACGACCGCTACCAGGGAACACAAGAACTTATGCCTTATGCCAAAGGGGTAAGTGCCAAAACATTTGATTTTGATGCCAATGGTAATGAAACTACTATTGACTACATGAAAATAATGAAGATTGTAAAAGACGCCGGGTATAGTGGTTATGTAGGGATAGAATACGAAGGTGAACGTATGAGCGAAGAAGATGGTGTAAGAGCAACTCTGAATCTTCTAAATAAAGTAAAAGCTAATCTTTAAATTAGTTTGTACGCTTGTAGCTTACGAAGGCAAATTGTTTACTATCTGGTGACCAGGAAGGAACGTTAATAGTACCCTGTCCACCAAATAGTTTAGCAATCACTTTAGGTGTTCCACCGCTTTGCGGCATAATGCGAAGCATTACATTCTTATTGGCTGGGTGGCCTTCTACATCGCTTTCATAAGAAACAAAAGCTAGCCACTTACCATCAGGAGAAGGATGTGCAAACCAGTCGTTGTATTCATCAAAAGTAACTTGCTCCTCATTCCTACCATCAGCAAGCATGCGCCATATTTTCATTTTACCAGTACGTACTGAATTGAAGTAGATGTATTTTCCATCAGCAGTATAATCAGGGCCATCATCTAAGCCTTTAGCATCTGTAAGCCTTTTCTCCTCACCACCACTTACAGAAATAGAGTAAATATCAAACTCTCCATTTCGTTCAGCGCAATAAGCTAAGGTCTTTCCATTAGGTGACCAGCCATGCCAGTAAGAGGGTCCAAGTGATGTAACTTGTTTAGGTTCCCCTCCTTTTAATGGTAATGTATAAATAATAGATTTTCCGGTTTTCTCCTCGTGGTGGCTTACTACCAGTTGGGTATTATCAGGAGAGATGCCATGATCATTATTACAGTGTTGTGCAAAACCAGTATTTAATAGTTGAGGAGTGCTTCCGGTTACAGGAAGGGTATATATTTTACCATTGCTATTATATACAAAAAACTTTCCGTCTCTTGACCAGTTAGGCGCTTCGAAATGTTCTTTAGCTGAATAGATAACCTTTCGCTCTCCCGTTTCAATGTTATATACTTCCAGCGTGCTTTCTACCTTTTCTTCTTTGGGAGAGATAAAATTAACAGACTCCTGAACTAACAGAAATGGAAAAAGTAGCAGTAAGAATTTATAAGCCATATAATCAAAAGTTAAGAAAGTTATTCTCCCATAAGTTCTTTTACTTTATCTTCAAGGTCTTCTCCACGCAAGTGACTAGCTACTATTTTGCCTTTTTTATCCAGAAGAAATGAAGCTGGTATACCTTCTAATCTGTATAATGGAACTACCATAGAATTCCATTGCTGTAGGTCAGACACCTGTATCCAGGTAATACCATCTTTTTGTATTGCTCTTTCCCAACTCTCTTTATCTGCATCCAACGATACACCGTATATTTCCAACCCTTTACTTTTATAGGTATTATATAGTTTTACAAGGTTAGGATTTTCAAAACGGCAAGGCCCGCACCAGGAAGCCCAGAAATCCACTAATACATATTTTCCTTTTAATGAGTTTAGACTTACGTATTTACCATTAACATTAGGCAGGTATATTTGAGGAGCTAACTCTCCTACCTTTATTCCTACTTTTGCTGAACCTTCTTCCTGCTCCTTCATCACTTTTTCTACATCTTGTTCCTCTACTTTTTCCTCTTTTTTATCCTGATTATTATTAGAACAAGAGAAGGCTATAATTGCAATAGTTAAAAAAATGAGCTTTTTCATCAGGCTTCCAGCGCTTTTTTTAATAGTTCGGTAGCAACTTTAGGATCTGCTTTACCTTTACTTGCTTTCATTACATCTCCCATAAACATTCCCAATATACCAGTTTTACCACCTTTGTATTCTGCTACCTTAGCTGGGTTCTTTGCTAGTACTTCATCAATAATTGGTTGTAGTGAATCCGTATTACTTTCCTGGATTAGATTAAGACTTTCTGCAATCTGTAATGGACTTTTCTTGTTCCCATTGAGCATTTCAGGGAATATCTTTTGCGAAGCTGAAGAATAACTTACTTTGCCAGACTCCACTAGGGCAATAATATCTGCTACTCTCTGAGTAGTAACTGGAAAATCACTTACATGAAGAGTTAATTCATTTAGGTATGACTTTACAGGTCCCATTACCCAGTTGGATGCCGCTTTGTAGTTCTTTGTTTTGCTGCAAAGCTCTTCAAAGTACAATGCTATCTCCTTAGTATCTGATAATACCGCAGCATCATACTCTGGTAATTTATATTCGTTGATAAACTTCTTGTACAACTCATGTGGAAGAGCTGGCATAGAAACCTTGATACTATTTAACCATTCATCTGAAATATGTAATGGTTGTAAGTCTGGTTCAGGGAAGTAACGGTAGTCGTTCAATTCCTCCTTAGTCCTCATGCTATGAGTATCCCCAGTAGTAGCATCAAATTGACGAGTTTCTGAAAATATAGCGTTGCCCTTTTCCAATTCTGTAATCTGACGTTCAATTTCAAAGTCAATAGCACGCTGTACGTTACGAATAGAGTTCATATTCTTTACCTCCACCTTTTTACCATAGGTAGTACTACCTTTTAGCATTACAGAAATATTAGCATCGCAACGCATAGAGCCTTCTTCCATATTACCATCGCAGACTTCTAAGTAACGTACCAGTTTCCTTATTTCTGTCATTAAAGCAAAAGCTTCGTCCGAAGAACGTAAATCTGGTTCGGTTACTATTTCAATCAGTGGAACTCCTGCACGGTTAAAGTCTACCAGTGTATCAGTTTCCCCTTCAAGGTGCATATTTTTACCCGCATCATCTTCCATGTGTATACGGTTAAGATTGATATTTTTTTCTACGCCGTCTTTTACTTTAATAGGTATAACTCCTCCCTTGCAGATAGGTGCTTTGTCCTGAGTAATCTGATAACCTTTAGGAAGGTCAGGATAGAAATAGTTTTTACGGTCAAAGAAGTTAACCCTTGTAATGTTGCACTTACAGGCTAAGCCCATTTTAATAGCATACTCTACTACTTTTTTATTAAGCAATGGAAGTACACCAGGATGTGCAAGTGTAATAGCACTAACATTAGTATTTGGCAGGTTACCAAACTCGGTAGAATCCGAAGCAAATATTTTACTTTGAGTCGCTAGTTGTGCGTGCACCTCAAGCCCTATTACCGGTTGATACTTATCTCTTATTGATTGATCCATATTAAGGTTTAACCCTTTATTTTTTAATTAGTTCTTTGGCTTTTTTTACTACCTTATCTAAGCCACTTATATCTTTACCACCTGCTGTAGCATAGAATGGCTGGCCGCCGCCGCCACCTTGTATTTCTTTAGCAAGCTCGCGGACGATGTTACTAGCATTAAGTTTTTTATCACTTACCAGGTTATCAGAAAGCATTACGGTGATCTGCGGCTTGCCTTCTATATCAGCTGCCAATACCAGGAATAAATCATCTACTTTTGCTTTTAAATCAAATGCTATTTGCTTTAATGCATCAGCAGAAGCTATTTCCACTTTCTCTATGATATAGTTTACACCGTTTGGTTTATGTATTTTACCAAGCAGTTGCTCTTTTATCTCCTTGCCTTGTTTAGCATAAAGCTCTTCCAGTTGTTTTAGCAGCTTGCTTTTCTCTTCCATCAGTTCCAGAGAGGCTTTTACCAAATCTTTAGGATTTTTAAGTATCTCCGTTACTTTATGTAGAGTAGAAATTTGCTCGTTCACATAGTTTTCTGCTTCTACTGCTGTTACTGCCTCTATTCTTCTCACACCTGCTGCTACTGAGCTTTCCGCTACTATTTTAAATAATCCTATCTGCCCGGTTGCAGGTACATGAGTACCACCACAAAGTTCTACGGAATAGTTTTTATCAAAGGTGATTACACGCACAAACTCACCATACTTCTCACCAAACAAGGCCATTGCTCCAAGTTTCTTTGCATCGTTAATAGGTACATTGCGTTTCTCGTCCAGGTGAATGTTTTCTCTTATCTTCTCATTCACTATTTTCTCAACTTTAGCAAGTTCTTCATCCGTCATTTTAGCAAAGTGAGAGAAGTCAAAACGAAGCACTTTGTCGCTTACATAAGAACCTTTCTGGTTTACGTGAGCGCCTAGTACCTGCTTTAGTGCTGCATGTAGCAAGTGTGTAGCGCTATGGTTATTTTCCGTAAGCGTTCTTTTTTTCTCATCTACAAAAGCTTCAAAGTCTACACCAACTTCAGATGGTAACTTATCTGTAAAATGTATTATTAAATCATTCTCTTTCTTAGTATCAAGAATAGTTATTTTCTCTTTACCATGTTGAATGTATCCTGTGTCTCCTGCCTGTCCGCCGCTTTCTGCATAAAATGGAGTAATATCTAACACTATCTGATACTGATCTTTATTCTTAGAAGATACCTTGCGGTATTTTACTATTTTAGAATTCGCCTTCAACTGGTCGTAACCTACAAACTCAACTTTGTCTTCATCTTTTACTAGTGTCCAGTCACCGGTTTCTGTTTCAGCTGCTTTCTTGGAACGCTCTTTCTGGGCAGACATCTCTTTGTCAAAACCCTCTTCATCAATAGTAAGGCCACTTTCTCTTGCAATCAGTGCTGTTAAATCCAGAGGGAATCCAAAGGTATCATATAATTCAAATACTACCTTACCATCAATAACAGTCTTCTTTCCTTTTAGCTCAGCTTTTATTTGATCAAGCTTCTTTAAGCCAACTTCCAGTGTTCTAAGGAATGATATCTCCTCTTCTTGTATTACCTTTTGTACAAAGTCTTGCTGGGCTTTTAGCTCAGGGAAAACTTCTGCCATCTGATTAGCCAGCACCGGTACAAGTCTATATAGGAAAGGTTCTTTAAAGCCAAGGAAAGTATACTGGTAACGTACTGCCCTTCTTAATATACGACGGATTACATAACCAGCTTTATTATTAGATGGCAATTGTCCGTCTGCAATAGTAAATGATATTGCCCTGATATGGTCTGATAGTACCCGCATAGCAATGTCTGTCTTTTCAGATTCACCATATTTTATGTCAGAAGCATTGGCTATATATTGAATGATAGGCTGGAAAACATCGGTATCGTAGTTAGATAGTTTTTTCTGCACCACCATGCACAAACGCTCAAAGCCCATACCAGTATCAACGTGTTTAGCTGGTAGTTGCTCCAGTGTTCCGTTAGCTAATCTGTTATACTGGATGAATACGTTATTCCAAATTTCTATTACCTGTGGATGGCTTTCGTTTACCAGTTCTTTACCTGGTTTCTTAGCAATCTCGCTATCAGGCCTAATATCTACATGTATCTCAGAGCAAGGCCCACAAGGCCCCTGGTCGCCCATTTCCCAAAAGTTATCTTTCTTTGAGCCATGAAGTATACGGTCTTTACTACCTATTACTTTTTCCCAAAGAGCAAAGGCTTCGTTATCAACTTCTAATCCTTCCGCTTTATCTCCTCCAAAAACAGTTACATATATTCTTTCTTTAGGAAGTTTATATACTTCGGTCAGCAATTCCCAAGACCACTCAATAGCTTCTTTTTTGAAATAATCTCCAAATGACCAGTTGCCCAGCATCTCAAACATGGTATGGTGGTAGGTATCTAAGCCCACTTCCTCCAGGTCATTGTGCTTACCAGATACCCTAAGGCATTTCTGAGTATCGGCAATTCTTGTATATTTGGGGTTCTCGTTGCCGAGAAAGTAGTCTTTAAACTGATTCATCCCTGCATTAGTGAACATTAATGTAGGGTCGTTTTTAACAACTATAGGGGCAGAAGGTACAATTTGATGGCCTTTTGAACGGAAGAAATCGAGAAACTTTTGCCTTATTATTTTAGACTCCATGAAACGAGCAACGATTTTATATATTTTTTTGTTTAACTATTATTCTTTCAGGAACATACCTTTAAGGGTAGAATTCCGTTAATAAATTGCAAATTTAGCAGAAATAGAAACAATCCGTACAGATGGCAAGGATAAAATATTACTACGATACAGAGACCTGCAAATACGAGCGACTTAAAGTAAGCGCCTGGGATGTTATAATTAATACTCTTGGTTTCTTATTTGTGTGCCTTATATTTTCGGCAGGGCTGGTATTAGTATATATGAATTATTTCCAGTCTCCGCGGGAAGCCTATTTGGAAAAAGAAAATGCTCAGTTAGAGCTTTATTATGAGCTTTTAAGTAAAGAACTTGACCAGACTAATGCTGTAATGGCAGCACTTAAAGAACGGGATGATAATATTTATCGTGTAATTTTTGAAGCTGAACCCACTCCTATTGCAAGGGTAAATTATGCAGAAACAGCCAAATATAAGAACCTACTGGACAAAGGGTTTGACAGTGATGAGTTAATAAAAGGCACTTTGATAAAGGTTGATAATCTGAAAAAGCAAATGTATTCTCAGTCAAAATCTTATGATGAGATAGCTAAACTGGCAAAAAGTAAAACACAAATGCTAGCAAGTATACCTGCCATTCAGCCGGTGTCTAATAAGGAGTTGACTAAATTGGTGTCTGGTTTCGGAATGCGTATTCACCCGATTTATAAAGTAAAAATGATGCATACCGGCTGTGATTTCTCTACTCCAAGAGGAACCCCTGTATACTCCACAGGAGACGGTGTTGTAAAAACAGTAGCCACTAACCTGGGTGGTTATGGTAAAGAAATAGAAGTAGATCACGGCTATGGCTATGTAACTAAATATGCTCACTTGGATGACTTTAATGTTAGAGAAGGTCAAAAGGTAAAACGAGGTGAACTGATAGGATACAGCGGCAATACAGGATCATCTACTGCTCCTCACGTTCATTATGAGGTAATACATGATGACAAAAAGGTAAACCCTGTACACTACTTCTTTAACGACCTTAACCCTACAGAGTACGAAAAAATGCTTGAATATGCAGAGGTGGAGAATCAGTCACTTTAAGTTAAAGTGTTGATTTAACTTAATCTTTATAGAGGGTAAAACCCTCTTTTTTTTGTTAACATCATTCTTTTTTAACCCTGAGTTTGCTTAATTTTAAACTTTAAAAGTTAAGCCCTAAGTGCCCTATAAAGAAAAACATATAGAAAAAATGTACTATAGTATTGGTGAAGTAGCAGCCATGTTTGGGGTAGCCTCTTCTCTAATACGATTTTGGGAAACTGAGTTTGATATTCTTAAACCTAAAAAGAATAAAAAGGGCAATCGTCAGTTTACTAAAGAGGATATAGAAAACCTAAAAGTGATTTACCATTTGGTAAAGGAAAAGGGCTATACTTTACAGGGAGCAAAGGAGATTATAAAAACAGATAGCTTAAAGGCTAAGAGTAATTATGATATGATAAAGTCCCTTGAAAAAGTGAAGGCCTTCCTGATTGAGCTTAAAAAGAACCTGCCATAATGAATAACCAGTCTATTTATGAAATAGCCCTGGGATATATACCAGGAATAGGAGACACACTTACAAGACAGCTTGTTAGCTATTGTGGTTCTGCAGAAAATGTATTTAAAGAGAAAAAAGGTAAGCTACTTAAAATACCAGGGATAGGAGAAACACTAGCAGAATCTATTATTAAGCAAGATGTTCTTAAAGAAGCGGAAACTGAGGTAAAGAAAGCGGAAAAGAGTGATACCAGAATTATCTTCTATACTTCCGAGGAATATCCAACACGACTAAAAAACATTTCTGATGCTCCTACACTTTTATATTATAAGGGTAACGCCAACTTAAATGTAGAGAAGGTGATAGGTATTGTGGGGACAAGACATGCTACTGAATACGGAAAAGAACAGACAACAAAACTAGTTGAAGGTTTAAAATCTCATAATCCTGTTATTATCAGCGGACTTGCCTATGGAATAGATATAGCTGCCCATAAAGCCTGCGTTACTAATGATATTCCTACTATTGGAATAATGGGTAGTGGTATAGATATTATATATCCTTCTCAGCACAGAGAAGTCGCAAATAAGATGATTTTGAATGGTGGTTTATTAACAGAGAATAAATTTGGTACAAAGCCTGAACCTTCTAGATTTCCAGAAAGAAACCGCATTATTGCCGGTATGTGTGATGCCCTAGTAGTAGTTGAGGCTGGTGAAGGTGGAGGTGCTCTTATTACTGCAGAGCTTGCAAATAGCTATAACCGGGAGGTATTTGCAATTCCGGGCAAAATTGGAGATGAGTTTTCTGAAGGATGTAATAATCTTATTAAAAACCATAAGGCACATATTTGTACAGGTATATCAGATATAGAATACCTGATGAACTGGGCACCCGGGCAAGCCCTGCAAAAGAAAAAAGAATTGGATTTAAGCCCTTTTAGCAAAGAAGAGCAAAGTATTATTATACTGATGCAGAATTCCGAAGGGGCGCTTATTGATGACCTTAGCTGGAAGTCTCAACTACCTGTAAACAAAGTAGCTGCTCTCCTGCTTAATCTGGAATTTCAGGGATTAGTAAAGTCTTTGCCTGGGAAAAAATATAAATTGGTTTAGGATGGAATTCAACTATTATGAAATACTAGGAATAAACCAAGCCGCAAACGATGCTGAAATTAAAGCTGCATACAAAGAGCTTGCAAAAAAATACCATCCTGACAAACATGGTAATAATAAAACTTATGAGGAGCATTTTAAAAAAATAAATGCTGCTTATCAGACCTTATCTAATAAACACAAAAGAACCATTTATGACTCTAAGCTGAGATATCGTTCTACTGCTGTTTATACAAGCTCCCCCTCTGCACAAACTACTTCTGCACAAAATGCCAGGGCAAGAAGGCCACAAGTCAGATATCATCAAAAAACATCAGCCTACGCTATGCCTAAAGAAAATGAAAAAAACCTGTTACGTAAAGTATATGCTACTTCCATCCTAGGTGTAATAATAATAGTAATAGCTGGTATTTATTTTTATAACTATATGAATCACTATTCTGCACAAAAAGCATATAGTGAAGGACTACTAATGGAGAAACAAGGCAAATATATTTCTGCTCTTGAATGCTACTCTGCAGCTTTAGCCTATGACGAACGTTTTGTGCCTGCATTTATAAAAAGAGGGACGCTGCGTATTGTATTGTGGCATGATTACAGAGGAGCTTATTACGATTTTTCAAATGCTATAAAATACAATGAAATACCTGATGCCAGTTTTTATTTCTTAAGGGCTAAATGTCATATACATTTAAAGAATAAAGAAGATGCACTGACCGACCTTCATAAAGCTGAAAAGATAAATCCCGTCAGAGATAGTATTTCCTTTTACAAAGCAGAACTTTACTGCTATTCCTTTAATAACTATGAAGCAGCAGTAGAACAGTATAAACTGACTTTAAACAAGAATAAGAATATGGAGGATGCCTGGTTTGGAAAAGGTATTAGCGAATATAAACTTGGCCATTACAAGGAAGCCGTAAATGATTTTAATGAAGCAATTCATTTGGATAGCAACGATTCCAGATTTTACTACTACAGAGCATATTCTCAAATTGGCATAAAAGACACCACACAGGCTTGTAACGACTGGAACACTGCCTATAGTAAAGGCTTTTATGAAGCCAAGGAACCGCTTAGCAAGGTTTGTAAGAATTCGAAATAATCAATTACAGGGTAAAGGATTTTTAATTAAATATGTTTTATATTCACCCTCTTAAACAAATTTGCTGTTATTCTATTTTTTGATAAGTCTTTAAAACTAAACTATGCGTAGCATTTTTATTTGCCTATTACTGGCAATTTTATATCTGCCATCTCTGGGGCAAAACCAAATACCTGCTAATAATTTCCGAAGCTCCAGCAACCCACTTTACTGGAAAAATAAGCTCCCTTATAAAGGATACTGGCAACAGGATGTGCATTATGAAATAAAAGCTACGTTGGATGACTCTACAGATATTATTGATGGTACATTTTATAAGCTTACCTATTGGAACAACTCTCCCTTTGAACTTAACGAGCTTTATTTTCACCTTATCCAGAATGCTTTTCAACCAGGCTCCTATTACGATGACCTTAACAGAGCTAATGATGTAAAAGTAACTTTTGGAAAGTATGAGCAGCAACGCTTAGGTACTACTGTTGAAAATGTGCGGGTGAATGGAGAAGATGTTAAGATGATACTTGATAATACCGTCCTAAAAGTAAATCTAAACTCTCCATTGAAGCCAGGAGATTCGCTTGTAGTAA
>Ga0134126_10013577_pt1 | contig 10287 bp, 7 predicted proteins | sample KB31752_FD_96881 | JGI IMG/M metagenome (GOLD analysis project Ga0134126, IMG submission 96881) | Terrestrial soil microbial communities with excess Nitrogen fertilizer from Kellogg Biological Station, Michigan, USA - KB3-175-2 | ecosystem: Environmental > Terrestrial > Soil > Unclassified ...
CGAGACGGCGCGCCGCCCTCTGTGCGACACCATCGCCATCGTCGATCAGCACAATCCGGCAGGCACGGCGCGGCACGAGCGCGCCGATCACCAGTTCGAGCCGGCTATAGGGAGCATTGACTGCAAGCAGCGGGTGCCCGGCGCCGTGCTGCCCTTCCTCGCGTACATCGAGAAAGGCGACCTCCCCCGTCCCGCCGAGCCACTTCCGTACGGTCGCGACATCAACACGCTCTGGCCGAAAATTTTCGCTCATAGCCGGTCCTGCCCGTCGTCTACGGCGTTGCGCCCATGCGGGTTTCGTCGACAAAGCGCTCGGTCGCGGCGTCGATCGCGCGCCCGGCGCGCCCGCGCGGCGCATGGATGTAGAGAGAACGTCCGCCGACCGGCTCGTTCGGGCTGTCGCGCGATGGGGTAGGGGGTTGCAGCGGGATCTCGTACTTGACCGGCTTCATATGGTCGGCGAGCAGCACTTCCGGGCGATAGACGCTGTTCAGCTTGAACAGACTTTTGACGAAATTAGTCTGACCGCGCATCAACAGGCGGGTCGATATCCCGGCCATCGCGCGCAGGTCGCGCCAATCGATGTGCTTGCGGTAGATCGCCCGCTGGGTGGTCACTAATTCTTCGTAGAATTCATGCAAGGGCAGGCGCGTCGGCAGCACCGCGTGCTGAATGTCGAACAGCCGGTAATCGCGGCTTTGCAGGCGGCGCTCCTCGGTCAGCCAGCTTTCGGTCCCCGGATAGGGAGTGTTGACGCTGATATTGACGATTTCCGGCTGCTCCAGACACCAATCGCGCACGATGCGGAAGCGCTCGCGGTCCCAGTCCGGATCGGCGATCAGGTTGACTGCGACATGGACGCCGAGCGAGCGCGCGAATTCCAGGGCCTCGAAATTGCGGCCGAGCGGCACGCGCTTGCGATATTTTTTGAGCCCGTCCTCATCGATCGCTTCGAGCCCGAGAAACATGTAGGCGACGCCGAGTTCTTTCCAGAACCGGAACACCTCCTTGTTCCGCAGCAGGACGTCGCCGCGGGTTTCGAGGTAATAGCGCTTTTTGATGCCGCTCCGCGCGATGGCTTCGCCGAGCTCCGTGCCATGCCGCTCATGCACAAAGGCGACATCGTCGACGATGAAAATTCCCGGCTCGCGGATCTGCCGCAGATCCTCGACGACCCGCTCCGGGCTCAACAGGCGATAGCTGCGCCCGTAAAAGGTCCAGGCGCTGCAGAACGAACAGTCCCACGGGCAGCCGCGCGAGAATTCGATCGAGGCGCAAGGGTCGAGGACGCCGATAAAATATTTCCGCCGGTGCCGCAACAGGTCGCGCGCCGGCAACAGCTCATCGAGCGAATGCACAAAGCCGGGCGGCGGACCCTCGCCGGAAGCCGTAACCGCGCCCGGCACGGCCGCGAGATCGGTCCCGGCCTCGATCGCCGCCAGGAGCGGCGGCATGCCGGCCTCGCCTTCGCCGCGCAACACGCAGTCGACCGCGCCTTCGCCATGGTCGAGGATCGCCTTGGCGACAAAGGAGGCGCTGTGGCCGCCGACGCAGATGACGATGCGCGGTAGCCGGGTTTTAGCTTCCTTCGAGAGATCGATGATTTCCGGGATGTTAGCGAGGTAATTGCACGAGAAGGCGATGACGTCCGGCCGCCACGCTTCGATAAGGCGGAAGAATGCGCTGTGGCTCTCGACCTGCAGATCGATAAGCTTGACCTCGTGACCGCATTGGCGCGCCGCCGCGGCGACCAGCTCCAGCCCCAGTGGCTCGAGGCGCAGGAAAATCTTCGTGTACATCAGCGGGCCGGGATGGACCGCAAGGACTCTCATGGGAACTGCCCCGTTTCAGCCATGGCTCGCCACGAGACGATCGCGCCTGATGCGCGATCGTGCCGGTCGCGTCAAAGGTTCTGGATCAGAGCTTCAACAGGCGCTTGGTGTTGCCGCTGAGAATTTTCGCCTTGTCTTCATCGCATAGCGGGATGCGGTGCACCCAATCGGTGCCGGGCTGGTTCTCGACAAAAGGATAGTCGATTGAGAACAGGATGCGGTCGACCCCCATCTCCATCATGCAGCAGAGGAGGGCCGGATCGGAGAAAAACCCGCTCGTCGTGATCCAGAAATGCTCGCGGAACGTGTCGCGGAACCAGTTCGGCCCGGCCCCGTCGCGCACCAGCGCCATGTTGATGCGCCACAACAGGAACGGCAGGCCCTCGCCGAGATGGCCGAGGATGATCTTCAGCCCGGGATAGGCATCGAAGACGCCGCTCAGGACGAGCCGAATGCCCTGTGTCGCCGTCTCGACCGTAAAACCCCAGGCGGCGCGCAGGATATTCGGGTACTTCTCGACATAATCCTTGTAGTAGACGTCGATGACAGCGGGATGCGGCACCGCCGGGTGCATATAGAGCGGCACGTCGAGCGCCTGGGCCCGCTCGAAAATCGGCCAGAAGCGCCTGTCGTCGAGAAAGAGGCCGCCGGTCAGCCCGTGCACCATCGCACCCTTAAAGCCGAGCCGGGTCACGGCCCGTTCGAGTTCGTCGGCCGCGGCCTTGGGGTCGGCTGTCGGCAACATCGCAAACCCGGCGAACCGGTCGGGATGCGAGCGCACCGTCTCGGCGAGCCGGTCATTAGCGCTACGCGCGAGGCGGACCGCGAGCTCCGCCTCCAGCCGCTGCACCGACGGCGCGCCATGCGACAGCACTTGGATGTCGATGCCGGCGGCGTCCATCTCGGCGATCCGGCCCTGGCCGACATCGTCGAGACGGGCGGAGACCTTGGGCTGCCGGGTGACGTCGGAACCGGTGATATAGGGCTTCACCTCGGGGTCGAGGTAATGCTCCTCGAGGGCAATGACCTGCGGCCTTGTCGCCATTTGTTCCTTCCCCGCTATCGCCCGAGCGCCGGCAATCGGCCCGTTTGTATCAGCGATAAGGGGCGGCGTCAGGCCGATTCATCGATCGCCAGCGCCGGCTCGGCCAATGGCCGCGGGACCGTTTCGCCGTGCCGGTGCTGCGCCTCCTCGTGAATGATCCGCGCCAGCTCCGGCTGGCGGGCCAGCAGCTCATGGAAATCGACGATGTCGAGCGACAACAGCGTCGAGGGCTGCGTCGCGACGACGGTGGCGTTTCGGGGCGCTCCGGTCAGCAGCGCCACTTCCCCAAAAAACTGGCCCGAGATGAGGTAGACGTGTTGTCCGGGGAGCTGGATCTCAACCTCGCCATCGGCGATGAAATACATGCAATCGCCGGGTTGTCCCCGGCGCATGACGACCGCGCCGGCGGGGTAGTCGCGCGGCCGCAGGAGGCGCGCCACCTCGGCGATCAGCGACGCCCCGATATTGTGAAAGAACGGCACCTTGGCGACCAGCTCCCAGGTACGCAGGAATTCGCGCCGCCGCAGCTCCTGCGCATAACCGTTGGCGAGAATGCCGGACCACAGCGCAAAGACGAGAATGCCGCCGGTCATGACAGTGCCGCCAAGGATCCGTCCAGCAATCGTGGAGGGCACGACGTCGCCATAGCCGGTTGTGGTCAACGTGACGATCGCCCACCACAGCGCGGCGGGGATCGAGCCGAACACCACCGGGTTGGCCTCGCGCTCCAGAAGATAGGCGATGCTCGCAGCCGTCAGCAGCACAATTCCGAAGCCGAGCAGCACCGAGAAGAGAGACTGCCGCTCGTTTCTGACGACCCGCCCGAGGCTCGCCAGCCCGGGCGAGTAGCGCACATATTTGGAAGCCCAGATAAATCCGAAAAAGCTGGCCCATGCGCGTTCCATCATGAACAGCACGCCGGGCAACGCGCAGACCAGATCGAAAATGCCGCCGAGCGAGACCGCCCACAGAGCGCGTGCGCGCCAGGGAGCGAGATGCTCATGGCCGGGCTTTGCCGGCGCGGCGATCAGGCGCAGCAGATATTCCGCTATGAAGAAGCCGCCGACGATGTAGAAGCCGGCGGCGAGCTCCGGGCCATAATCGGCTTGCACCGCCTCCATCGTCTCCGCGAGCACGATGGCGATCCCGAACGCCGCCAGCGCATGATGCACGACCCGAAATATTCGAGCCGCCGGATCATGGCTCTCCGGGTCGAGGACCCGATATAGCGGCCGGTAGTCCATCGCGGTATTCTAAGCGGCCCGGCCGATTCGACATACCGTTCGTCGCGTATCGCGGCCCCGGCTACCCTAAAAGCAAGGCGCCTCCCCTCCTCGGGGTGGGGGCGGCCTGCGTTTCCCGCCCGTCCCGATTTTTGCTATAGAAGCCCCTCCCGCCGAAACTGCAGCGCCTTTATCCGCGTGTCTCTCCTGCCGAAAACTCGTCGCGCTTTTTTCGCCTTCCTGCACGATGTCGGGATGGCGGCGCTCTCCTTTGCGCTCGCGATCTACCTGCGGCTCGGCGACGCCGCCCTGCAGTATGAACCGTCCTTGATGGTCCTGTATGGCGGCGTCTTCACCGCCATAGCAGCCGCCGTCTTCCTGGTGACCGGGCTTTACCGCGGCATCTGGCGCTACGCCTCGTTGCCCGATCTGTTCAATATTGCCCGGGCGGCGACCCTGACCGAGCTAATCTTCCTGCCGGTCATGTTCGCCTTTACGCGCTTGGAGCAGCTGCCGCGCTCGACCCTGCTGATCGACTGGCTGGTGCTGATCGCGCTGCTCGGCGGACCGCGACTCGGCTATCGCCTGTTCAAGGACCGCGGCCTCGATCACATCCTGGAGCGGGGTTCGGCCCAGAGCGTGCCGGTGCTGCTGATCAGCACAAAGGACGGCGCCGACACCTTTGTCCGCGAAACGGTGCGCGACCGCAATGCGGTCTACCGCGTCATGGGCATGCTGTCCGATACGCGGTCGCGGGTCGGCCGGCAGATCTATGGGGTCCCGATCCTCGGCACCATTGACGATCTCGAAACCGTCGTCGCCGATCTCGACCGGCGCGCCCGCCGGCCGCAAAAGTTGATCCTCGCCGCCCAGAACCTCGGCGGCGCCGAGATCCGCCGGCTGCTCGACCGCGCCGACGCGCTGGCGATCCCGCTGGCCCGCCTGCCGCGGCTAACCGAGTTCCGCCAGGATCTTGGCGACCCGGCGCGGCTCGTCGAGCCGATCGCGATCGAGGACCTGCTCGGGCGCCCGCAGGCGGTGCTCGATCGGGAGGCGATGGCCCGCTTGATCGGCGGCCGCCGCATCCTCGTCACCGGCGCCGGCGGCACGATCGGCTCCGAGCTCGCCCGCCAGATCGCGGCGCTCGGGCCCGGCCGTCTGATCCTCGTCGACAACAGCGAATTCCTGCTCTACGCGATCAACGGCGATCTCTCCGAACGCTACCCCGAGCTGGCGCTCCGGCCGATCCTTGGCGATGTGCGCGATCGCGCCCGCATCGAATCGATCATAATCGGCGAGGACCCCCAGATCGTGTTTCACGCCGCGGGGCTGAAGCACGTGCCGATGGTCGAGGCAAACCCGATCGAGGGGGTGCTGACCAATGTCGTCGGCACCCGCAACGTCGCCGAGGCGGCGCGCGCCCACGGGGTCGGGCTCGTCGTGATGATTTCGACCGACAAGGCGGTCAATCCGGCGAGCGTCATGGGTGCCACCAAACGCCTCGCCGAAAGCTTCTGCCAGGCTCTCGATCTCGCCGAGGCGCGGCGTCCCGTGCAGGCCGGCGGCACGCGCTTTGTGACGGTGCGCTTTGGCAATGTGCTCGGCTCGACCGGGTCGGTCGTACCGCTCTTCACGCGCCAGCTCGCGGCGGGTGGGCCGCTGACGGTGACACATCCTGACGTCACGCGCTTTTTCATGACCGTGCGCGAGGCGGTCGAGCTTGTGCTCGAAGCCTCCGCGGCGCTGCCGGTGCCCGAAGAAGGTGCCGCCGACGCGACCGCGCGCGGCAAGATTTTCGTCCTCGACATGGGCGAGCCGGTCAAGATCGTCGATCTGGCGCGGCAGATGATCCGGCTCGCCGGGCTGCGCCCCGACCGCGATATCGAGATACGCTTTATCGGGCTGCGGCCCGGCGAGAAGCTGCACGAGGCGCTGTTCCACGCCGCCGAGGCGCCGGTGCCGACCAAGAACCCGGCCTTGCGTCTCGCGGCGCCGCGCACCGCTGATTACGCCGTCCTCGCCCGCTCGATTGATGAATTGGAGGAGCAGGCGCGCGCCGGCCATGAGCCGCGGGCGCTCGCTTTGTTGGAACGCCTCGTCCCGGAATACCACCGCGGCGGCGCGGGTCGAGGAGCGGCCGCAGCGGCCGTGTGATTTAGCGCTGGCAAGAAAACCGGCTGCCTCGCGTCGAGCCGGGCCGAAATTTATTCCCTCAACTGTGACACAGTTCACATCCGTGCGGGGTAGCGCGATGTAAACTGCGCGGCAATAGCTCGCCGAGAACGGGCAAAATTTCACCCGCACAGGGAGAACCGGGATGCCGGGGCCAATCGTGACCGAGGATCTCGTCCTTAATTACGACCCGGAATCCCCGCAGGAGCGGTTCCGCTCGGCGGGTGTGGCGGCGGCGTTGAAGAACGCAGCCGCCCGCCTGCCCCGCGCCGTTCCTTGGCCGGCCGGACATGCTCCGGTTTCCGAGCCGCTCGATCCGATGCCGGCGGAGAGCGACGATTTAAGCCGCTTTGCCGGTTACGACGCGGTGGTGATGACCTGGACGGCGGCCGAAGCGGCCGCTCTCGCCGCGGTGTTCACGCCCGATCACCTGCCCTCCAAATGGTACGAGTATCGACACGGGGTGGACGCCTACGCGCTCCTCGTGACTGGCAAAAAGGCGCCATTCAACGACAAGCGCGCCGACATGGCGCGTTACCACCGCAGCCTCGGGCTTTATTTCCCATGCCGCATCGGCCAGGCGCGCGTGTTGCTGTTCAAGTCGGGCCTGCATCTGGCCTATGACGGCCCGGCGACGCCGCTGCGCAAGCTGGTCATCGAGATTGCCAAGGCCGTGCGCCCGAAAATGTTGATCACGACCGGCACCGCCGGTGCGATCGGCGCCGATGTGGCGCTCGGCGATGTCGTCATCGCGGCGCGCACGCGGTTCGACTGCACGACGCAATTCAAGACGCAGCCCTGGGCCACCGCGTCCTACGCTACCTCGGCCTTGCCGAGCGGCACGCTCGAGCGCATCGCTCCGGATCTGATGCGGGTCAACGCGGCGCATATTCCAGGTGCGCGACCGACGCCGCGGGTATGGGCGAAAGAGGCGCCGGACGTCATCGTCACCACCGATTTCTTCGGCTTCGACGATTCGACCAATCATTACAAGCTGCAGGGTCTCGGGCGCGCCTGCGAGATGGGCGACGCAATGATCGGCAACGCGCTGCAGGATGTGCCGGGCGTCGCCTGGTACGCGGTGCGCAACGCCTCCGACCCGCAGATTCCGAACCCGACCGGCGACATCCGGGCGGCCGAGCACCAGGCCGGCCAGATCTATGCCGAGTGGGGCGCCTTTACGACCGCGGCGAGCGCGATCGCCAGCTGGGCGATCATCGACGCGGCGTTTAACGCGCACTGACGCGCAGTGCTCACGAGGATAAAGGGAGGCTGTTATGTTGATGAAAAAAGTCGGTCTGGTCGACATGACCGGAAAGGTCGACGCGCATGCGATGAGCGCGGCGGTCGCCGCGGTCAACATCCAGGTGACGCGGGACCTGCCGCAATTCTGGCCGATCAATGCGACGGTCGAGTACCTGCCGGACCGGCATCACATCCCGCAGGGCGTGTGGCCGGTGCAGATCGTCGATCATCTGCCGGCCGGCGAGGGCGGCTTCCACCAGACGCGCCACGGCCAACCTTACGCCAAGATCGTGTTGACGCCGGGCAGCAATGAATGGACCGTCGATTTCAGCCATGAGACGCTCGAGATGCTGGTCGATCCGAGCGGGAATCGGCTGCAGACCTCAGGCGCGATCGGCATTGATGGCGGCCAGATCAAAGATGTGGCGGGCCGCTTCGAATATCTGGTCGAAGCCTGCGATCCCTGCGAAGCCGACGATTTCACCTACCTGATCGACGGCGTCTCGGTCTCGGATTTCATCACGCCGCATTTCTATGACCCGAAGCTGATCCCGGGAACGCGCTACAGCTTCACCGGCGCGATCAGCCGGCCCCGCGAGATCCTGAAGGGCGGCTATATCAGCTTTCTGAACCCGACTGACGGCGAGCTGCAGCAAATTCTGTGGGTCGACCCGAACGAGCCGCCGCAGCTTGTAGATCTGGGACCGGCGCCGAAGGGCAAGAGCCTCAGGGTTTTCGTCGAAAACAAGACGCGGCAGATGGCGCTGCATAAACGGGCGGGGCTGAGCGCGAACATCGCAAAGGCGCGCAAGGCCGATCGCGAGAAGCTCGCCGCCGCGGCCACGGCGCGCGCGAAACACTACGTCTGAACCCGGGCGGGCCGGCTCGACCCGGCCGATGCGTAGGACCGCGGCGCCGCAGGGCGCCGCGGTTTTTCTAGGCGATGACCTTCGCGCTGCGCAATTCGACGAGCGTGGCGCGGCCATAGCCGAGCAGCCCCGTCAGTATCTCGTCGGTGTGCTGGCCCGGCGTCGGCACCGGACCGACTCGGCCCGGCGTTTTCGACATCTTGATCGTCGCGCCCGGCACGTGCAATTCGCCGGCGAGCGCATCCGGCATCTTGACCAGCATCTCGCGCTCCCAGAGATGCGGGTCCTCCGCCGCTTGCGGGATCGTTTTGACCGGCGCGACCGGGATCTCGGCCGCGAGCAATGTCGAGACGATGTGGTCGACGGTATTCTCTTCGCACCATTTCGCGACCGCCACCTTGCGCGGGTCGTTCTGCCCGACACGGCTCGTATATCCCTCGGCCCGCGCGTTGGCGTCACCGGTCGCGATCTGCATCAGGCGGCTCGCCATCTCGCGCCCCGAAGCGGAGATCACGACATAGCCGTCCTTCGCCTTGTAGGGCGGCCGCCCGGCCTCGCCGCCCTCTTGGCCTGTCGCCAGATAATAGGACAGCGGGATCTCGACCATCGTGAAACCGGAATCCAACAGACAGCAATCGACCACCTGCCCCTCGCCGGTGCGGTCGCGGTGCCTGAGCGCCGCCAGCGTGCCGATCGTCGCATGCAAGGAGGTGTAGCGGTCGACGAGCGAGGTCGCGGCGCCCAACGGCCGGCCGACCGGCGCGCCGGTCAGCGACATCAGCCCGCTCATCGCCTGGCCCAAGGGATCGAAGGCCGGCTGGTCGCGATAGGGGCCGTACTGGCCGAAGCCCGACACCGACACCAAGATGATGTCCGGTTTCAGCTGGCACAAACGTTCGTAACCAAACCCCATTTTCTCCATGATTCCCGGGCGGAAATTCTGCAGCACAATATCGGCCTTCGGCACCAGCGCCGCGAAAATCTCTTTGCCGCGCTCGGTGCGCATATCGAGGCAGAGGCTCTTTTTGCCGCGGTTATAGACCGCGAAATAGACGCTTTGGCCGCGCACCACGGGCTCGGAGCGGCGGGTCTCTTCCCCGCCGATTTTCTCGATTTTGATGACCTCCGCCCCGAGATCGGAGAGGATCATGCCGCCGCGCGGGCCGGCCTGATACCGCGCCAGTTCCAATACCCGCACGCCGTCGAGGCATCCGCCCATCGCGCTTCTCCCAGTGCCGCACCGCCCGGTGGTGACAACCCTCCCGGTTCGGCTACGATATTGCGCCCGGCGCGAGCGCGAGGGAAGGAGAGGAAGATGGCTTACGATTTCATTCTGACCGAGCGCCTCGACGGCTGCGCGTTGATCACGTTGAACCGCCCGGAGAAGCTCAACGCGCTCTCCTTCCCGCTGATGACCGAGCTCGATGAGGCGCTCTCCGGATATGAAGCCGACGACGCGATTAAGGCGGTCATCCTGACCGGGGCTGGCGATCGCGCCTTCTCGGCCGGTGCCGACATTCACGAGATGGCCGGGCTCAGCAGCGAGGAATTGGCTGAGCGCAGCGACACCCGCGGCCATATCAGCTGGCACATCGCCAGCTACACAAAGCCGCTGATCGGGGCGATCAACGGACTCGCCTATGGCGGCGCGGCGCTTCTCTCCTCTTCGCTGGATTTGCGCATCGGCTGCGAGAAGACGCAGTTCCGCTTTCTCGCGGCGAGCTATGGGCGGGTCAACTCGACCTGGTCCCTGCCTTCGCTGGTCGGGATTCCGAAAGCGAAAGAATTGCTCTACACCGGCCGGGTAGTCGCGGCCGAGGAGGCCGAGCGCATCGGCCTCCTGAACCAGATCGTGCCCGCCGCAAAATTACGCGAGGCGGCGATCGAGATGGCACAGATGA
>Ga0134126_10013578_pt1 | contig 10285 bp, 9 predicted proteins | sample KB31752_FD_96881 | JGI IMG/M metagenome (GOLD analysis project Ga0134126, IMG submission 96881) | Terrestrial soil microbial communities with excess Nitrogen fertilizer from Kellogg Biological Station, Michigan, USA - KB3-175-2 | ecosystem: Environmental > Terrestrial > Soil > Unclassified ...
GTCGGGACCCACCCGCGCGACGGCGTGTTTGCCATGGACCTCCAGCCAGGGCCGGGTGGATCCATAGTCGAACTTCAGCTCCATTTGGCCGCACATGGTGACGCGCCCGCGCAAGCCCCGTACTATTCGTACCACGGCGGAGTTTGTTTCCCCGATCGGCATGAAATCCGTGACGCGGACCGCCCCGGAGTCTGATTCAAACTCCGTTTCCAGCACGAGCGTGTCTTCGAGATAGCGACGCGATGTACGTGTGAGGGCGGCGGGGGCAAGCTGCCAGCGGCCGTTATCCGCCGTTCCAAGAAGCGCAGCGAAACAGGCATCAGAGTCAAAACGGGGCCAGCAAAGCCAGTCGATGGAGCCATCACGATGAACGAGCGCTGTGGTTTCTCCATCACCGATAAGGCCATACTCTTCAATAAGATTCGACATGCGCAACTCGCCGTCGCCATTTTCGTCGAAATGACAAGCCCGTTCGGAAGTCCCGAGTTCCACCCAAAGAGGATCCAAAGAGGAATCTGGATCTGGCGCGGCCTAAACGGCAGGTGCGCTGAGCGACTTTCCTTAGGCTACAGCACCCTGATCGCCGGCTCTTTGATCATTGGAAGGTACTCGGGAAGCGTCGTAGGGGGCGGACCTATTGCCGTCGTTCGCTAGGTCGGTGCGCCGAGAGCGCTTGCCGGAATTCTCATGATTGGCCGCGAAGCGGCTGCGCAAGGTGGCCCGAGAAAGGACGATCGGCGTGCATGAGCGGCGCAGCGTATCTATGCGGAAGGAAGCCGGGTTATGTGCCAATACCAGCATCGCGATCAAGATGTTCTCGCCGACGCGGTGAAGCCGCTTCGACAAGGGCCTCCTTGCCGCCTGAACCGGCTCGAATCCGTACCGGGCAGCAAGGGCAATGATCTCATCATTCCGTTCTTTGGCGGTGAGCGCCATCTCGGCTCTTATCGCGACGATGTCGTCGAGATCAGGCCGCGATGCCAGATATGACTCGAGCTCACCGAGGGAGCATTCCAATGCGCGGCTTAGTCGGCGTCCCCAGCCGAGCGTCGGGCCGTCCGGCGGGAGGTGAGGGATGTGCTCGTTCCATAAGTGAAGAACGATAACGCGATCAGCGCTGCGAACCGTCGTACCATCTCCCAGCACAATCTGATCTTCGCTTACCGCAATCTCCATGCGAAAGATGCAATGTGGGGAATTGGTGTATTCGACGATTCCCTGCCGCGCGCGAAGGCTCCTGTCGAGACGATTGATCGCGGCGCTCAGCATACTGCGACCCACGAGGTGATCGCAGCCATGCCTAGCTGCATTTGGACCTGAGACCAGACAGAAAGAGCGGCAGGATGCGGCTCAGGTTCATGGAGTGTCATTTGCGTGCCAATTAAGATTTCCGGCCTTGGGAATGACATCCCAGCGCGGCAAACTGTTCGCGTATTGATAGGCCCGGGTCCATGGCCTCATGGTCTCGCCACCGTCGAGCGGCTTGAACGATAGCACCTGTGCAATCGACAACCACCGTCGGTCGAAGGCGTGCGCCATGCCGGCGAGGAAAACCCGCCAGATCCGAATGCGCTTTTCGCCCGCTGCCCGGATCGCTTGATCGCGCCGAGCTTCCAGGCGCCGGCTCCAGTGCTGCAGGGTCAGCGCGTAGTGCGGGCGAAGATCTTCGGCATCCGCGAACTCCAAGCCGGCGCGCGAAAGTTCAATGAGTACGCGGGAGAGGTGCGGAACGGCGCCGCCCGGAAAGACGTAACGGTCAATGAATTCTCCGCCGGCCGGCCCCTGGGCGCGTCCCTCCGGATCGGTAGCCACAATGCCGTGATTGAGAAAAGCTCCGCCTGGTCGTAACATCCGAGCCGCGGTCTGGAAATATGTCGGTAGATTTTCGAGGCCGACATGCTCGTACATCCCGACCGAGGCGATCTTGTCGAACGAAGCATCGCCGTTGAGGCCGCGGTAATCCTGCAATCGGATATCGATCCTGCCAGCGAGCGCGGAATTGGCGACGAGCTCCTTCGCATAGGAATACTGGCGTTCGCTGAGCGTAATTCCCACCCCATTCACGCCGTAGTGGGTCGCCGCCCAAACCAACAGCCCTCCCCAGCCGCAGCCGAGGTCGAGCAGGCGCTCGCCAGGGCTCAGCATCAGCTTACGGCAAATATGATCGAGCTTCTGCTGTTGCGCGGTGTCAATGTCCTCGAGGCCTGATTTGAAATAGGCGCAGGAGTAAACCATCCGCTCGTCGAGCCAAAGGCGGTAGAAGTCGTTTCCAACGTCGTAGTGGTACCTGATGTTCGCTGCATCGCGCTGGATGGAGCGCCGGCGGGGAATCCAGCTGGCAAGCCGCGCAAGCCGACCAAATTGTCCAAAACGCTCGGCCAGGCCAATGCCTATTTTTAGAATTTCCTCAATGTCTCCTTCTACCGACAAGGCACCGTCAACATAGGCATCGCCAAGCCGCGCAAAATCGCCCTTCAACAGGGCCCGGACCGGCTCGCGCGAATGCAAGGTGAGTGTCACGGTGGGAGTTGTCCCGAAGTCAAACGCCTTTCCGTCCCAGAAGCGGACACGAAGTGGCAGCGGATCGCCTTCGAGACGCCCACGCAAGTATCTGAGCAGCCTCTCACGGAGTGGCATCCGACTGCTCCAACACTACAAGGAAATCCGTATCTGTCTCGCTGGCATCGACGGTAATCTGAGCCATCTCCACACCTGTCGGCTTCAATCGTCCTTCTCGATGGTGCCGTCGTGCAGGATACGGTAACTATATCCCCGCCACTCGACGGAGGTGCCAAAGAAGCTGCACACGAACACCGCAAATGAGATGGCGTCGTGCAACGCAACCAGCCAGAGCCTCTCCCGCCGCAACTCGAATGTGCGCTCCACGCTCGTATTCAAGACGGCGCGCGCGGAGAACGCCATCGTGATCAGCGCAAGCGGGTGTCCAGCCCCGGTGATTGCGCCCAGCACGGAAAGCATCAGGGGGTGCATGAAAACGATCCCGATGTAGCCGATGGGATCGATCGAGCGAATGGTCCGGGCAGAGCGCATGTGGTGGTCCCAGAGGGCGCGCAGGCTCCGCTCGAAGCAGGCGTGGCCGACCCCCCAGCGCGAGATGACGACGTCTAGTCCTGTCGATCGAACCGCTTTGCCAATTGCGTTGTCATCCGCAAGCTCGTCCAGGAAGGCTGCGAGGCCGCCAATCCGCTTCAGCGTCTCCTTGCGAAGCGCGATGGCCGAACCGAAGCACGGCTTGGCGGCGCCAAACGTCAGAGCCATTACGACGTTAGGAAGAAACTGAGCATTGATATTCAAGGCGGAAACTCGAGACCAGACCCCACCCAGCGCGACTCCGTAATACAGGGAGGTGACCGCTCCAACGTTGTGCTTTTCCAGCTCCGCGACGGTGCCGCGCAGGAATTGTCCATCGACAATGATGTCGCTGTCGGACAATACGACAACGTCGTACCGAGCCTTCGCCTCCATGTTGTAGAGATTAGTCACTTTGCGATTTGTGCCGCTCACGCGCTCGTCGATGACGAGGTCGATTTGTGCATCAGGATTTAGCCTCTGCAGCAATCGAACGGCGTGTATCGACGGGTCCCGCGCTTGCTGTATTCCACATACGAGCTGGACGTCTTGCGGATAGTCCTGTCTACAAAACGAGGAAAGGCGCGGAAACAGCCCCGGCTCGCCCCCATGCAGAGGCTTTAGAACGCTGATTTGCGGCAGAGCGGACGGGTGGAATTTCGGTGGCCGCCTGAAACGCAGCATAAGGATTGCCGCAACGAGATTATAGGCAATGCCAAGGGTCGCACCTGCCACGCAAAGCTCTGTGAACAGGCGGATAACCTCTTGAAAGTTGAGCATCATTGAATGAACCGATTCCAATCATCAGACGTACACGAGGCCACCCGGACAGCGACGCGACAAACTCGTTTCGACGATTTTGCAGCGTGGGGCCGGTTCGCTCGCTGTTCGTGGCGTACTCAAATAAAGGAATGCGGGCGGGAGTTGCCGGTTCCAAGAGACGCCCGCGCGCAGCCCGCCAAAAGCAACAAATGTTTGGAATTCGCGGCAAACCGCGGCCGCCCCGGCCAGTTCGAGCTGACGAGCTACTGGTGCGATTCAGGAAGGCGAGGGCCCTGCGTAGAGAGAGTGACGGCCTCGCCGTCACCCCGATTTCGTACCAGTCTTATTTGGGGCGCGTGCGGAGCGGAGCGGCTCGTCGTAGAGGACCGCAAGGGTGGCCCTGATGATGAGCGCCGTCGGAACGGCAAGGATGACACCGATAATGCCGAACAGGCTGCCTCCAGCGAGAAAGGAGAAAATTACCAGAACTGGATGTACGCGTCCGGCCGCCCCCAGTATGACTGGACCGAAGAATTGATCGATCGACAAGCGCAATGCTGCAAGGTAGGCCGCGTATCCAACAATGGCACCTACTCCGAAATTGTGCTGGAGGGCCACGAGTCCGGCGATTGCAGCGGCGATGGTTGGTCCGACGATGGGGATCGCCTCCAATATTCCGGTCACCAGCGCGAGAAACAATGCGTGCGGGACTCCGAGTACCAGGCCGAGGCCGACATAGGCAAACACGGAAGCAAATATGACAATTCCGAGAACGCCGATAAAATAGCGCCTCAGGATCGGGTCCAGATTGGACAAGATGTGATCCGCGATGAGATGGCGCTGCCCTGGAGGGACCAGCCACAGTAAGCCGCGGACTATTCGAGGACCGCTCACGAGGAAAAAGAAAAAAACCACGAGCGTCAGGAAAAATCCAAATGTGCTGACTATCACGGACCCGCCGAGGATCGCGATCACTTTTGCATTTCCGAACCAGTTGCGAGCAGCTCCCGTGATCTTGTCAGCGAGTTGCTGAGCGTCCATTTGCTGGCCGAGCAGATCGATCTTCCCTCCACCGATAGTCTTCTGGGCAAAAGTGGTCGCCGTACCCTGAAGGTCGGTCGCCATATGCCTGATTTCCTGCACGAGCGGTGGAATTCCAAGGAGTGCGATGCCGGCGACTGCGGCCAGGATCAACAGAAAGGTGAGAACGGCGACCGCGAGGCGAGGCAGCCGGAGTCTCCTGCTGACGAAATCGATGCCGGGTGTGCAGACATAGCTTACCACTCCGGCAAGGACGAAAGGCAGAAGAACAAGCTGCAGCTCGTAAACCGCAATCGTGGCAGCAGCCAGGACGAATAGGATGGTCGGGGTCGATATCCGGCCGACATGCTCGTGATCATCCCGGTTTTCAGTATCTCGGGGATCGCTGATCACGGATAGGTCCGCCCTTTCCAGGCGATTTTCCCGCGCCAGCGCCGCCGAAGGCTGTCGATGGCAAGGCAGGCGCCGGTCGCGTAGCCTAGCGGACAGAGCAGGCCGTACCAGAACGGGATGCGAAAATAGGTGGCGCCGGCGATGTGCAGGCTGATCGCTGCCGCGCTGCCGAGGCCCGCGGGAATCAGGGCGAGGCAACCGGCTGAGCTGCCGCGAGCGCACGAAATTCCGTCGACGGCAGGCAGCAACAGGGCCGTGAGGGCTGGCAAGAGCACGAGCGGAATGGTGACCAGCGTGGCCGTCGGACCGCCAAGCATCTCGACAAGGTTCTTGGAGAGCCCGCCCCACAGGCTGCGCCAACCGGAGTACATCCGAGCCGACAAAAGCAGCTTCCCGTTCAGGAGAAGCACGCGTCCGCCGCTTCTCTTGATCCGCAGCGCCAGTCCGACGTCCTCGCAAATGGCGTCATGCACAGCGGCGTGCCCGCCGACTTCTTCGTAAGCCGCCCTCCGCACCAGCATGAATTGACCGCTGGCGGTCACTTTGTCGCTGTCGGGAGCCTGGACCGTCGTCAAATCCTGACAAAACGCCATCAGGTAAAGCCCGCAAGGTATCACGAGGCGCTCGGCGAAGCTGACCAGCCGCTGCCGCGGGGCAAGGGACAAGAGATCAAGCTGTTGCGAATCCGCGAGCGCCATTGCGCTGCTGAGGAGCGCTGACTCAGCGGTGACATCAGCATCGATGAAGCAGATCCATTCGGCGTCCGCCGATGCGGTCTTGGCGCCGATCCAGCAAGCGTGGGGCTTTCCGACCCAATGCGGCGGCAGTGGAGGGCTCCTGACGACGGTCAGATTCGGCGCTTGCTGCGCAATCGACGAGGCGATGGCGAAAGTGTTGTCCGCGGAGTGGTCGTCCACGACGACGATCTTGAGCCGATCAGGCGGATAGGTTTGATCGAGCAGCGGCTTGAGACAACGTTCCAGATTGGCTGCTTCGTTTCGGGCTGGAACGATCACGGACACGCTGGCCGCGGGATCCCGAATCGCCGATGGGACCGGCTCGAGAACGGGAAAGAGTAGACGCTGACTGTAGGCGCGCAGGATCAGCCACGAGACGAACGCCATCCAGGTGAGGGACAACGCGAGTTCCATTTCCGACCCAGTTGCACTGCAGATCAATCGGGCCGGGGCGAATAGGTTCCTCGTCAACGGCTGGCTTCGCCCGGAAGCGATGTCGACTGCCCGAGCCCATCGCGTACGTAGAGCTTCTTGACGGCGACGACGCCGATCACCGTCATGGGTGCGGCGAAAACGATCGCTGCGCTTCCGAAGACGAGGCTGATCGCGACGATGCTGAGCAGAAGCGTTGCGGGAGGGACCAACACCATGTGGCGCTGAATGATCGGCGCGATCAGATTGCCTTCGAGCTGGTGGATGAAGATGTAGGCGATCACGGTCCAAAGCACCGGGTGCAGACCCTTTGTGATGGCGACCAAGACCGCCGGGATCGCCGCGATGATCGGTCCGACGTAGGGGACAAACTCGGCAATTCCAGCAATCGCTCCGAGAGCAAGCGGTGACGGCAGGCCGATAAGCCAGACGGCGATCGTCGATATCAGCCCGATGAGACACATCTGGACGAGCTGCCCGATCAGCCACAGGCGGAGCGCACGGCCGACATCGTCGAGGGTTTCTTCGGCCATCGGCCGTGACGGCCGCGGGAACAGATAGCATGCTCCCTTGCGATATATATCAGGTTGTGCCGCAAAATATACGCCGGCGAAGACAACGAAGATCAATGCTTCCAAAAAATGCGCGCTGAGCTTGAGCACGTCACTGATAATGCTCGTCAGAGAAAAGCTGCCGCCGCCCATGTGGGATAGCGCAAGCCGGCCGAACTGGGAATGCTGCAATACGTCGGCGATGGATTTCGTGGCGCTATTGGCCCGACGGAAAACATCCTCAAGTTCCGAGCTCATTTGCGTCCCGAACAGAAAGGCAAATCCTCCGATTACGGCGAGCAGAAGCAGGCCCGAGATGGCCAACCCAATACTGCTGGGCAGACGACACCACCGGACAAAGGGCTCGCTCAGCAGCCTCAGCAGCGTCGCAACCAGCACCGAGCCGACAAGGACGAGAAAAAAATCGCGTATATACCAGGCGAGGAAAGCTATTGATGCAAGCGCAATGGCTGTCGCCGTCCGTTTAACGAATTCAGTGATTCCGAAGCTCATGATTCCCGATCGAAGCCGCTCGCCCGCCGCAAATGCAACGAGCGGCGCGGGACGGCCGTTCCTGCCTGAGAGCTCATCCGGTCGAACTAATCGATTGTATTGCCTCACGCCGTGAAGCATCCGATTCGTTGGCTGGTGAATCTCAGGAGCGTGATAGCGCGCGGGATTTAACCCATGTTAAGGTTGAGCTGGAAAGCGTGCCGCCCTTTTGACCAAAGTCGCAGGTATCTTTGGCCTGGCGATCGGGATCGTCAGAAATAGGAAGCTTCGGAGCAGCTTCTTTTCGACGACGCAGGGAGCGATCCTCGCGGTGCGGAGTTGAGCAATGTAGTTCGGCGGGCCCTCCGGCCTTATGAACGCTCCTCGCCACTTCACCGACAGGTTTTTGAGAATGGCTGTAACCAAGTTGCTTCGAGGTCCGGGAGCCGTCGCAAAAGCCGGTCAAGCGATCATTTGCGTTGGTCTCGAGCTTGAGGCGAACATCGCCTCAAGGCGGTTTCAGATTGGCTTCTCCGGTCTGGCGGATGAGCTAACCGGACTCGGTGATCGAGCGGTCGGTGCGGATTGCAAGGGGCTCGTCAGCTTTGGCGTCGCCGGAGGGTTATCGAATGAATTGCGCTCGGGTGACGTCATCGTCGCCTCGCAAATCGTGACGAACAATCGGATCTTTACGACAGACGATCTTTGGTCTGCCTGGCTGCTCTCCGCCATTCCGAACTCAATCTATGCACCACTGGCCGGCCTGGATGCTGCCGTCCTTGCAGGTGCAGCACGCGCCGAGCTTGGCGCTTGCTCAGGGGCGGTCGCCATCGACACGGAGTCGCACACGGTTGCCGGATACGCGGCGAGGCACGGGATGCCTTTCGTCAGCCTGCGCATCATCATTGATGGCACGCATCGAAACGTCCCCCCGGCGGCGCTCGCTTGTATTTCGAACGACGGTGCTACGGAAATGCGGCAACTGGGCCGGCTCTTGTTGGCGCGCCCCGCGGATATATTGGACGTCATGCTGCTCTGGGTCGATTGGTTGTCGGCGCGAAAATCCCTCATTGCCTGCTGCGAAGCTCTCGACCGGAGCGTCGGCGAACTCGAACTTTGCGTCAGTGAATCCTTAAGGAGGATACGCCGATGACAGGCTCCGCCAAGGTGCTGGTGACTGGAGCAAGCGGATTTATCGGCTCGGCAGTTCTCCGCCAGTTGGTTCGAGCAGGATATTCCGTTCGAGCCCTGGTGCGCCCAACGAGCTGCTGCGACGATCTCCGCTCGCCACATGTCGAGTTCACGCAAGGAGATCTGCGGGACGCCAGTTCGATCAGACCAGCCAGCGAGGGTTGCAGGTTCCTTTTTCATATTGCCGCCGACTACCGGCTGTCCTCTTGGGATGGCGATGCCATCTTTGCGGCCAACGTAATTGGGACCCGCAATCTCATGGAGGAGGCGCTGCGTGCGGGCATCGAACGCATTGTCTATACCAGCAGCGTTGCGACCCTGCGCTGCCGGCAGGACGGCTCGTCGGTAGATGAGAGCGACGTCCTGCCAGTCCACGAGGCGATCGGAGCCTACAAGCGCAGCAAGATCGTCGCCGAGCAAATCGTTCTCGATCTGGTGGCGAAGAGGGGGCTGCCGGCCGTGATCGTCAATCCATCCACTCCTATTGGCCCGCGCGACATGCGGCCGACGCCCACGGGAAAGATCATTGTGGCTGCAGCCTCAGGGCAGATACCCGTCTATGTCGACACCGGGCTCAATCTCGTTCACGTCGATGACGTTGCGCACGGGCACCTCTTGGCGCTGCGATATGGTAGGATCGGCGAACGCTACATCCTCGGTGGTCAGAACGTCACATTTTCGGACATGCTGGCGAAAATTGCCGATCTTATTGGACGTGCGCCTCCAAGGTTCAAGATGCCTTGGTATCTCGCACTTCCGGTTGCGGCATGCGGTGAGGCGCGCGCATGGGTAACGAAGGAAGAGCCGCTCGCCAGTTGGGCAGGTGTCAGGCTTTCGCGGCATCGGATGTTTTTCACGTCGGCGAAAGCGGAGCAGGAATTGTCGTTTCTCGCGCGCCCCTATGTGACGGGATTGCAGGATGCGTTGTACTGGTTCGAAAGCAACGGTTATCTGCGGCCCCGCGCACATACGCCGGCTCTGACCGGGCGCTCGCGCGTTTCGTAGATTAGGTGATCCACGGGCCGTCCTTATTTCGGTTCGTCAGTCGGCAGCAAGCTCTCGCGCCTGGTCAGGCGCCGTCGGCGTCTATCTTTCCGAAATCGCTGGCGTGCTGCAAACCGCTGTGCCTGCGCCAGCATATATCCAGCAAGGCGGTGAAGACGACGTTGGACTGAAGTCTAACGCATCGGTTGCCTCCCCGGAACGCAACTTTGGAACCAACATGTGTTCTGATGTGTTTCCGATCGTCGTTCGCGCGGGAGCGCCTCTCGTCGTGTGAATCGGCATCGTGCAATCGGCAGGGCACTGTCGCAAGGGCGTACTGATGGCGGCGGTATTCGGCCCACGGGCGAATCTGTTCATGACAGCGACGCTCATCCTGGTCGCGTGCGTTGGCGTTTTCGTACCCTTGGGCATCTGGGTGGTTCCAGTGATGGGATACAATACCGGAGAGCGTTTTGCTCCAGAACAGCCGGTCCCATTCAGTCACAAGCACCATGTCAGCGGACTCGGACTCGACTGCCGCTATTGCCATACGAAGGTCGAGAAGTCCTCAAGCGCGGGAATGCCGTCGACCGCAATTTGTATGACGTGCCA
>Ga0134126_10013580_pt1 | contig 10285 bp, 5 predicted proteins | sample KB31752_FD_96881 | JGI IMG/M metagenome (GOLD analysis project Ga0134126, IMG submission 96881) | Terrestrial soil microbial communities with excess Nitrogen fertilizer from Kellogg Biological Station, Michigan, USA - KB3-175-2 | ecosystem: Environmental > Terrestrial > Soil > Unclassified ...
AGCTCGTGGTCCAGGAGGTGTGGCAGGCGAAGCACTCCATCTTTCCGTCGCTGTGCGCCAGAGAATCCGCCGGCACCTGCTGCCCCCAGCCCTGCCGGGTCACATCGCGACTCATCAGTTTCGCGCGGGCCGCCCTGGGGTTGTACTCCGGGCGTCCGGGCGTGACGGAGTCCTTGACCAGGCTGACCTTCCACTCGAGCTTCGGATCCACCATCGAGCGCTGATACAGCTGGCCGGCGATCCACTCGAAGCGGCGCCGGCCGTCCGGCGTGCGCAGGCTCAGCAGATCCAGTCCGCCGTTGAGCGCAGCCGGTCCCGAGGTGTACGAGCTCGGATAGCTGCTCACCGTGCCATGGCAGTCCTTGCAGCCGATCTCCACCGCTGCGGCGACCTCGCCGTAGATATAGCCGCTGCCATGGTTGTCCTGCGAGAAATGGCAGTCCACGCACTGCATGCCAACGTCCACGTGCGAGGAGGACAGATGCACGGCTTTCTGGAACTTCTGCGGATCGTCGTCCGAAACGATGTTTCCCTGCGCATCGAGCAGGTCACCCGCGCGGTCGCGCTTGTAGACGGCTCGGAAATTCCAGCCGTGTCCGTGATAGTCGGCGAACTGCGTATCCTTCAGCTGCGGGTTGAGGTCCGCAACCGCGCGCAAAAAGTCCACGTCCGCCCACTTGCCCCGGATCGCAGCGCCCTCCGGATTGCGGTCGAGCACCTCGCGCATGCGTTTGCTCGAGGGATACTGCTGCCTGGCTGGCCACATGGCCGGCGCATCCGACTCGTAGTCCCACATCGTGTAGCCGAGCATGCTGTTCATGAACATGTTGGGCTGGTGCATGTGGCAGACCATGCACTGACTGCTCGGGATGGAGCGAGTGAAGGCGTGCCTGAGAGGATGGCCGGGCTGTGTGCGGTCGATCGTGGGATCGACTGTCTGCGAGGTTCCGTCGTGTCCGGCCGAGGCATACACACTGGAGTGCAGCGGATCACGGTCGTTGGCGTACACGACGTGGCAGGAAGCGCACCCGGACTGGCGGTAGTCTCCGGGCTGGTCGTTGGTGCCGATGAACCACAGGTTGGGATCGTTGAGGCGCGTCTTGGTGATGTTGATGACAGGCACCGAAATGCGCGCTCCAGTCCCTGCTCCCCGGTTGGACGCGCGGATGTCCGGTCGGCCGGGCTCCTCGATCCGCTCCAGCTCGCCCTGCGCATCCGGCAGCCCCGTCTCGGCGAACAGGTTGCCGGTGTTGCGGCCGCCGCGCTCGAAGATGCGGAAGATGTCGCCCGGCTTCAGGCTCTCCCACGGCGGCAGGGGATACAGCTGCGGCAGGATGCCGGCATCGAAGGCCGCCTTGGGATCCTTCACCGCCGGTCCCTTGAGCAACACGCCGACGCCTTCGCGGTTGTAGGACTCGCCCAGGATGTAGTTCTTGGAGTCGAGAATGCCGTTGTTGTAGGCGGCGCCGCCCCAGAACATCGCGGTGGTGGCATGCAGGCTGCGCAGTGATGCCTCGATGATCTCCCGATGACAGGCGCCGCAGGACTCGCGCACCACCCGGTAGTCGGATGGATTCATGAAGCGGATGAATTCCGGTGCTTCGCGGTTCAGCAGCGCGTAGCTGCGCTCGGGGTTCGCGCTCGAGGGGTAGCGCCACTGCGCCGGGTAGCGTGGCAGCACGTGGGCCTCATCCATGACTTTGCGGTACTGCGCCGAATCACGCCCGACCCCTTGCGGAAGGACCACTGCCTGGTTACCGCCGTGGCAGTCGGTGCAGCCGAGATTGATCGCCGTATTGCCGTGCATGGTGGCGTTATCGGTCTGCGTGTGGCAGGAGAGGCATCCGCGGCTCTTCGCCGCCGCCATCTCGGACGACTGCGTCATCGGCGAGGGCGGCGCCGCCACGTAGTGCCGGTCGACCGGCCCGCCGGCATGCGCGAGCGGCAACAGGAGAACCGCCGCACTGATCCACAGCCATGGCATGCGGGGTTTCGCGGGGTGGGCCTTGAGTGATGGCATGTCTGGCACGGCAGCCTCAGTAGGCGAAGATGGCGTTCAGGAGGAAGTAGTCGGGGTTGTGCCGCGGGAAGAGCGCGTCGAGGGCGCTCGAGGCGAACAAGCGCGCGTAGGCCGCCCGCACCACGATGTTCTGCGACATCAGCGGCCTGTAAGTCAGGGCAATGGAGGCGTCCTCGCCGATGTGGCGGTCATCGAATGCCTGGGCACGCAGGGCGGCGATCACCGCGGTCTCGGCGAAATACAGGCTGTTGAGGTTCATCGAGACGCGCAGCGTCGGCAGCAGATCGAGATCGGCGCCGACGCCCGCCAGCATCACACCGGGGTTGTCGAAGTTGGATTGGCCCTCACCCTTCGAGGAGCGCAGGTCGGCCAGCACGCCGTTACCGGAGGTGAGGGTCACGCCGCCACCGCCGATCAACGGCACCGCCTGGCTGATCCAGTAGCTGTTGTCGCCGCCGGCAAACTGCGGGTTCTCGAAGATCGCGTCGAAGCCGGTCGCCTTGCGGTCATAGGGGCTGGAATCCCCGCTGGCGTATAGCAGCGACAGACGCGCGCGGATCCAGTCGAAGTCGCGCGAAACCTCTGCCGCCGCAAATGCCGCCGAAACCTTGAGCCTCGTGTCGGAGAACACACCAGGCTGCTCGTGGCCGGTCACATAGTAGAACGAGACGGTCGCATTCGTGCGTCCAAAGTGGCCGTCACCGTTGTAGCCCAGGTAGGTCACGGCGTAGTCGTGTGGGAGCTCGAGTCCAAGAGCTGCCGGACGCACCAGGAAGCCGTTGGTATCGTAATGCTGCTCCCCGCCCTCGGTATTATGGTTGTAGATCACCGTGCCCTGAGAGGTGAAGCCGGGTACGGGCATGTCCTGCCAGTAGAGGTTGGCTACGACCACGTCGTCGTGCCTTGGAGCGTGCGTCACGTCGTTCAGCCCGCTGTTGGTGTCCTTCTCCAGCCGGCGGAACCACGCCACGTTGTACTGGAAGACATTGTTGTCCCGCGTGCCGAACAGACGCACGCCCGGCTGATTGTCCTGGAACAGAAAGCCGCGAAAATCGCTCGAGAAAGGCTGGATGCCGATGCGGATGCTGTCGAAGTCGAACCGGTCCGAGACGTTGCGCAGATGCTTCTCGACGAAGGCATTCTGGATGCCGACGAAGTCATCGGATCGGGTCGTGCCCCGGCGCGGGTCGACGTTCAGCAATCCGACCTCATCGACGGAGGCGTAGTTGTAGTTGAACACGGGCGTCAGCCGGAACTGCCAGTCCGGCGGCTTGAAGACGGTGTCGCCCTTGTACAGCGTCAAATCGGCGGACACGCTCTGCGAGAGCATGTGTCCGCCAGGATGCCCGAACACATCGTTGCTGCCCGCTCGCTCGGTCGAGGCGATGCCGACCGCCGAGACGAGATTGCGGTACTCGAACGTCGAATCCGACAGCAGCCCGAGGTTGAAGAACCAGTCGCCGCGGAAGGGCGTGTCGGCCTTCAACGGGTTGCGGTTGTAGGGGTCGAGCAGATTGCGCGGATAGCCGAGCGCGTCCACGATGCGCCAGCGGTCCGGCACCGGCACGGACTCAACGTAGTCGGTGAGACCCGGCAGGGGAATGGGCGATGCGACCGGCCGGGGACCGCGATCGAAGCCTGCCTGCACGGGGGGCGCCCCTTCGGCGGGTGTGCCTGGCCCGCTTGGCGGTGCGCCCGGCGTGGCTGGGGTGCCGGGTGCCTGGCTTTGCGGCGTGGGCTGCCCCGCGGACGGGCAGGGCACCTCGACCGTACCTGGCAGCCTGCGCCTGAAGATCCGGCCCGCATCGTCGCGGTAGCAGGTGTCGGCCTGCGCCAGCTCCGGCAGCACCGCGACGCCTAGCAGCAGGAAGGCTGCGAGGTGCGCAGCGCGCCGGATGTCTCGCGAGCGGCGCGTGGCCTCAAAGCCCCGCACAGACATTCTCCTGGTCGCTGTCCAGGAAGGGCGACTGCGGACACTGCACATACAGCAGCCGTGTGCCCTGCGGACTCAGGGTATCCGCCCGCCGGTCAGCCGGAGCCTGACTGATCGAGCCGTTGAGCGCCTGACTGGCGTTCTGCAGGCCCAGGAAAGCCACCATGTCGTCCTGGTCCACGCCATCGCCGGACACGCCGATCGCCCCGACCAGGGTGGCACCGCGGTAAATGGGCACGCTGCCCGCGAAGACCTGCAAACCGTTCTTCAGGCGCGAGCCGGCAGTGCTTGCCGTGATGCGGACAGTCGGTGAGACGGGCGGCACCGTCAACCCAACACCCGCACAGCCCGCCGGCACGTCGCTGGCCCCAGGCACCCCGATTGCGTACACGACATGCTGCAGGATCGCATTCAACGACAGGTCGAGTTGCAGGCCCGTGGAGAACACACTCCACTGACCTATCGGCTTGCTCAGCGGCCCGTTGGGCGTGCCATCGATACCATCCGGAAAGAATGGGCGCGACAGGTTGCCGATGGCCCGGTCGCTATAGGCGATGAGGCCATCGGTCAGGGCGCTGCTGTCGGCGAGGAACGCTTGCACCGCTCCCGCATAACTTCCCAGCGCAATCCGCCCGTTCGAAGTCAGGCCGCTGGCGCTGATCGACACATACTGCGCAGGGGGGAGCGCACTCAGGAAAGCCCCTGCGGCGCTCGAGGAGAAGAATGCTGCCGACCGTGCCTTCTGCAGGGCGACATCGGCGCCGAACAGGGGAGCATCCCGCGAGCGAACGAACCCCAAGGGCGTGCCGAGCGTGTCGACCACGGTGATCGAGACACGCGCCGTATCGCCCAGTGGCAGCCGGATCTGCCCGCGCGCTTTCTCTGCAATGGCGAGCGCGGACCGCAGCACCTGCAGGACCTCGTCGCGTGTCAGCGCATCCGGCCCATCAGCTCCCGCCCTGGCGGGAAATCGGGGAGTGTTCGCGGCATCGACCAGCACGAACGCATCCTGGCCGGGAAAGTCCGTGCCGCCCTCGGGACGGACCCCCGAGGCGGGCTGGCCAAAGGCGGTGCCTGCGTGAATCTGCCCGTCCGCGTAACCCGTCACCGCGATGAGCCCCCCCACCGCCGATGTCAGGGAGCTGTAGGGCGGCGCAGACCCGGGATCAGCTGTGAGACCCGCGTATTCAACGTTCGTATAACGCAGCGCCAGCCCCCCCACGGTGAGCTGGTCTGCACGCCGATCCACCGGAGCGCCGAAGCCGAACGTGGCGGCCATCGCGATCGCCTCGTCGAGATCGACACTGTGCGAATCAAATGCCGTGTCCACTCCGTAGATACCGTCCCCCAGAACGCCGACGCCCCCGACGACGGTGCCATCCTTGTACAGGGGGAACCCTCCGGGATCGGCCGACAGCCCGAGGGGTGAGCGCTGCGGCCCCACCGTCGGAGCGGTTCCGGTGGAGGACATCACCAGGTCCGAGCAAGCCAGCTGGCTGATCTGCACGCCGAACAGGGGGCCGGCGGGCGCACCCTGGGTTCCGGGGTCAAAGTGCTGCTGCACGATCTGGCTCGCAGTTCGCGAGGAGAAGGCATTCCCCTCGGAGGACAGATAGGCGCCCGTGATCGCCTTGGCGATGACCGCGAGCTCATCGAGGTTGAACCCGCCGAGCGCCCCCGGGACCGGGAGCCGCAAGCCTTCCAGGCCCGTGCGCACGACAGGGTTGCCGGCGGAATCCACCTGGCTGGCGATCTGCACGGTCCGGGTCCCCGCGGCTCCCATCCGGTAGACCGCCAGCACGTTGCCCACCCGATCAACGATGCCAATCGTCGCGTTGACTTTGCGGGCTTGCGCTTCAGCGACGGCCTGGGCAATGACCTGCTCGACGTCAGTCACGCTCAGCAGCGAGCTGGCCGTAGCGCAGTTGCCCGTACAATCCGGCGCGCCGCCCCCCGCGCTGCCCGTGGAGGTCACCGCCGGGTCGCCACCCCCGCAGGACACGAGGCAGGCCGCGGCGAAAGCCGCCCACGCAGACTGTCTGCTCATCGTGCTACGGCCTCCCTGAGGCGATCGTACGTTGTTATTGGGTGGTAGCTGTGGCAGCTCGAGCACTGCAGCGTAACACGATCCACGGCGAGCCGATCACTGTGGCATTCCAGACATTTCGGCAGGTCGGGAATGAAGACACCGGTGCTCGATTTCGAGGCTTTGACCGCATGACAGGACAGACAGGCCGCATCGCCGCTCTTGCCCTTCTGCACCGCATGCAGGCGGTGGCTGAAATGCACCTTGGGAAAATAGTCGCGGGTCAGCCTGACGGGCTGGACGTGGAACCGCTCCAGCAGGTCGCTCGTGTGTTGATCGCGCACCTCGTGGCAGCTGACACAACCGCGCCCGGTGAACTGATTCTCGACCTCCGCCTGGGCGCGCTTCAGGGCGCAACCGAGCGCAGGTCCGGTGCAGGTGGCGGCTTCGGGCTGCTCCTCTTCCGGCATGCGGCGACGGTGAAAGCCGCTCGCCGGCTCGCTGGGCGCCACCGCGTTATGCACGAAGTAATCCTGGATCAACAGGATGGCATCGCGCGGCTTGCCGTGCGGCAATTGCCGATCCGGAGCCAGGCGGTCGAAGGTCAGCTCATGGCACGCGGAGCATGAGCGCTGCATCGTGATCGGGACGAAATGTTCGCCATCGGCATCCAGGGTATGGCAATCCGAGCACCCGAGCGCGCCTCGGTCGCTCGCGCGGGTCACGCGTTCGGGATCGAGGTGCTGGCCGTGTGAGAATTTGAGGTTGGACTGCTCCCGCGCCGTGCCCACCGGCTCCCGGTGGACCGTCCACCGCAGCTCCCCGCTGTCATCCGGTATGTTGGCCGGCTTGATCAGGCTCACGGTGAATGCCGGGTGTGTCGTGAGCGAGAAGCCCGCGACGGGCCGAACCTTGAGCGCACCGAATCTCGCGTCGGAATGGCCGTGACAGTCGACGCACAGCGCGTTATCCCGAACCACCAGGCCCGTCACGGGCGCATGATGCTCCTGATGACATTCAGCGCACCGCTGTGAGGGCCCGAGCTGCGTCTGGGCGAGTCTCGCGGGCTGCACGTGATCGCCGATTCCGCGGTGGCATTCGCGACAGGTTGCATCGCGCACGTGCACGAAGAGCTGTTGATGGCAGCTGCCGCAATGTTGGCCTGCGGCAAGCTGGTGGGCGGGAGTGAGCGGGCCCGCGCTCCACATCTGGTCGCTGGGCAGCAGGGGCACGGCGTGGGCCCCCGAGCGCTGGCGCAGGAGGCTGCCGTAGGGGATCAGCAGCGCGGTAGCCAACACCAGGGCGGCCAGCAGCCAGGCTGCCCTGCGCCTCGAGAGCCAGGTCATGGACAGCTCGGTGCGGAACGCTCGTTCGTACGCGCTCGGGGCGACCTGCGGGTCGGGCTCCCATTCGAGGGCAAGTTCGAAGCCCGAAGGCGGCTCGAGCACGCGCAGCCGGTGACCTCCGATCTCCAGGAGATCGCCGGGCTTGGCGGTTCCCGAGGTCACCCGGCGGCCGTTGAGTGTAACGGTGGCCCGACGTTCGCAGGCGATGGCAATCTCGTGACGCCGCGCACGCAGTGTCGCGTGGCGTGCCTCCACTCCCTCTCCGAGCAGTTGGATCGTGCAGTCCGCCGCGCTCCCAAGCGAGACGAGCTCCGCGCTCAGCTCCGTATCCTGGTACTCGGTGCCGCCATCGGGACTGGCACGCAGTTGTCGCAGCAGCACGTCCATCAATCACCAATACATGAACGTCGTCAGAATGTGCACGATCAGGGCGACTATGAGTGCGAAGGTCAGCGGCACGTGGACGTACAACCACAATTGCAGCCACGCCTGCAGCTGGATGTCCCGCCGGATCCGGCGCAGCACGGCTTGTCGCCGCGACAGCAGCACGATCAAGGCCTGGAGATTGGCCGCTTCGGCGCGCTTCGCGGCCTGCGGCACACGCCGCGCGACGTAGTCGATGACCGCCCGCTGGTCAGTGTTGCCGACCACGAGCGCAGCCCCTGAGGGCTGCGCCTGTTGCGGATCGGTGCGCATGAACAGCGACCGATCGATCGCCAGCAGCTGCCGCAACACTCCGCCGCCCAGAGACGTGCGCTCGATGCTGCTTCGCACGGCGTTGCCCACGACGGGGTCGCATGCCCGGGCCAGCTCGCGTCCCTGACGGTCCAGCCCGAAGAGCTCGGCAAAAAGCGCGGCGCGAGACAGGCCGCCACTGTTGGCCGCGAGCTGCCGCGGCATGGACAGATATACATAGAGGCCGACGATGCCGCTGGCGATGACCAGGCACATCAGTCCATAGGCGAGGGTGTGCACGTTCCAGCCGAACAGCCCGGCGCAATGCAGGGTGGCGATCAACACCAGAGCGAGGCCGAGCCACACGTGCGCGGAGGTCCAGCCCTGGACGGAGCCGAGCGTGGAGCGATAACTTCGCTTGCGAATCCCCAGCAGCGCCAGCCACACGATGAGCAGGGCTCCGAGAGTGCCCAGCACATAACCCTGCCAGGTGCCCCCGCCCGGGCGTTGCCGTCCCCCCTGAGTCGCGTAGATCGCCACTGACATGGCAACGAGACACAGCGCCCACCACGCATAACGCGCTCGCCGGAAGCGCAGGATGTCTTCGTGGATCATCGGCGTCGCTGATCGGCTAGGTCCAGGAACTGATCGGGCCCGATGCGCACCGCGGCACCGGTCGGGCAGGCCTGCACGCACGCCGGTCCGGTGCCGAGGCTGCCGCACGCATCGCACTTGGTAGCCTTCTTCCCCTTGGCCTTCTGTGCCGCGGTGGGCTCGTAGTTGCGCTCCTCCCCCACTCCCGGGCCCGCGCCGAACAACAGCCAGGACCACAACCCCGGCTTCCCCGGCGCCTCGTAGGTCATGCGTATGACACCGTAGGGACAATTCACCTGGCAGTTTCCGCAGCCGATGCAGGTGTCATCGATGAACACCTCACCGTTGGCCGAGCGCCGGATGGCATTCGGCGGGCAATCCTTCATTCAGTGGGGTTGCTCGCAATGCCGGCAGGAGATCGGGATGTGTACCTGCGCAAAAGAGGCACCCGCCTTGCGATCCAGCCGCGAGATGCCACCGTGGGTCTCGGCGCAGGCCTTCTCGCAGTTGTCGCAGCCGATGCAGAGCGCTTCGTCGATGACCAGGGCATTGGTCGCCTCCCCCAGTCCCTGGCCCATCAGAAAATTCATGATGGAGCTGGCCTCGGGCCTCACTTCCATGCGGGCGCTTTCGGCGACGTGCTGACTCGCGGCCTGCTGGAGCAGCTCCAGGGGCGCATCCGCCCGCTTCGAGAGGCGCAGGAACTCCGGTCGCTGCACCTCGATCAGCTCCGATGCGACCGTCGCGCGTGCCGTCTCGCGCCGCTGCGGATCGCCCATGAGGGACATCTCGCCCACGAGTTGCCCGGCGGGGACCTGGGCGACCATGAGGTTCTGGTCGTTACGGCGTCGCGAGAGCGTGACGCCGCCCGAGCGGACGATGAACAGGCTGGCGCCGGGCTCGCCCTCGGAGAAGATCAGCTCGCCAGCCTTGAAGGGGCGGACGGCAACCTGCGCGGCAATGTCCCGCAACTCGCGCGCGCTGGCCTGCGGTGCGAACAGCCTCTGCAGCTCGCGCACGACGAAAATCCAGTCGATGCCGTTGCGCACGCTTTCGTTGGAGCTCATCAGCTTGATCATCGTGCGCCGCGGGGTTTCCATGAGAATGCAGCCCGCGCCCGCGACTGCCCGCTCCGTACGGGGCCGTCCCGACAACAGGCTCATCTCGCCAAAGAACTCGCCGAGCTTCAGCTGAGCCGTCACCGGATTGGGCCCGGGTGTCTCGAGAGTCACCTCACCGTAAGCGATCGTGAAGAACGACGTCCCGAACTCGCCTGTGTCGTAGATGACATCGCCCTCGCGGATCACGCGAGTCACGCGCGGTTGACCCGGCCGGTCGGCAATACTTTGTTGTACAGAGTCGACCTTTCGCCGCGCCTCGACGTACTCGGGCCCGTCCGGGTAGGCGGCGATCACCTCGCTCTCGATCACCAGCTCGCGGAAGGCGAGGGCATTGAGCTCGCGGAACATCGGCACGATGGATTTGAAGCGCTCGAGCAGATCCTCCGTTTCCCGCTGGAAAGGCAGCCCGCAGAACTGCCATTCCAGCAGCGGGTGGTCCGCGGGCTTGATCTGATGCCCGTAGGCATACTCGGCGACGTCGTAACCCTGGTTCATCGCCTGTTTGATCAGCGGGTAGCCGGCGAGCGAGCCCACCACGAACAGTCCGGGGACGTTGGACTCGTACTGACG
>Ga0134126_10013581_pt1 | contig 10284 bp, 8 predicted proteins | sample KB31752_FD_96881 | JGI IMG/M metagenome (GOLD analysis project Ga0134126, IMG submission 96881) | Terrestrial soil microbial communities with excess Nitrogen fertilizer from Kellogg Biological Station, Michigan, USA - KB3-175-2 | ecosystem: Environmental > Terrestrial > Soil > Unclassified ...
GTTTCGACCCGAAGGCCGCCAGCACGGTTCCCGCGCAAACGCCTAGCACCAGCGGCCATTGGAACTGCCGCAGCACCGCGCTCAGCACATCCATGGGTTGTGCGCCCACCGCCACCCGGATCGCAATTTCTTTGGTGCGCTGCCTCACGACGAACGCGACCAGCCCCGCCAGGCCAATGCCCGCGAGCGAGATTGCCACCAGTCCCACCAGGCTGACCGCCGCGGCAATGTTCTCGATCACTCGAATGTCGTCGCGGTAGAGCAGGCTGATCGGTCGAATCTCCGGGGCAACCGATGTGTCAAGGCTGGCGGCAATCGCTTTCGCCGAGGGTGTAATCGATCCCGGCTTGCCGATGGCGCGCACGATGAGCACCATTCCCGGCATATTGTCCAGTTGCGCCGCCCAATACTGCTCCACCGCGTCGTCATCATTCAGGGCATTGATGTGGGCGTCGCCAACCACCCCAATGACCGTGGATTTGTCCGCCCCATCGCCAACGGTTTCCCCCAGAGGATTTTTTCCCGGCCATTGTTCGCGCGCGAACGACTCGCTCACCACGACCGCGTGCTTCTCTTCCGGGCGAAACGTGCGCCCGGCCAGCAATGGAATCTGCATCGTCTGGAAGAAACTCGGCGTCACAAAATTCGGATAGATCAACACCCTGTGACCCCGAATCTCTGTATGGGAGTTGGCGGTGATGTGTCCGAGCGGCGGATACGCCACCATCGAAACATTTTTCACGCCCGGCACTGCAGCCAACCGGCTCTGCATTTGATTCAGATACGCGCGCGCGGCGGCCGGGCTGTAGCCATGATGGTCCAGCGCCGGATCAACGGAGACAAGCTGCTGATAGCCGAATCCCGGATCAGTAAAAAGCACGTGCTGGGTTGCGCGAACCAGCAACGCCGCCAAAATCAACAGCACACAACTGGCCGCGATCTGCGCGCCCACCAGGACCTGCCGCGCCAGCGTTTTCTGCTGCCGCTGACGCGCAATCTGTAAGGCGGGCATGAGTCCGAAAAAGAGCGTGGCCGCAAGTGTCATCGCCACCGTGAACAGAAGCACACGCCAGTCGGGGGTCGCGCTTAGCCACTTTGGAGCCTCAAATTTAGCCAGCGCCACCCTGACCACCGCCCATGAAAGGCCCAGCGCGGCCAGCGATCCCAGACCGCCAAGCACAAGGCTTTCCGTGCATAGCTGCCGGAAAATGCGCCAGCGACCCGCCCCAACGGCAATGCGAATTCCGATTTCGTGCTGCCGCGTGACGGCGCGGGCCAGCATCAACCCTCCCAGGTTCGCGCACGCCACCAGCAGGATCAACAGAGGCAAAACAGCGATGATTGCCGCCGCCAGATACATCTGCGGCTGCATCACCTGAAGATGGCCGCCCGGAGTACTCTTGAGGTATTCCCCATCCAATACCGCGTCCGGATGCTGGCGGCGCAGTTGATTGGTCAGAGTGCGCAGCTCCTGTTCCGCCGCCTTCGCGCTTACGCCCGGAGCCAGCCAGCCCCACATCCGGATGCTCGAATTTGTCCAGCTCGTGAGTACCGTGCTGTGCGCAACGAAGTATGGCTGCTGCGCAATGGGAAGCCACAGGCCGGGATCTTGTCCCCCCAGGCTGGCGAAGGCGTATGGCGTTACGCCCGCAATTGTCACCGGCTTGCCATTCAGGTGAATCACGCGGCCCACCACATTCGCTTCGCCGCCAAAGCGCCGTTGCCAGAGTCCATAACTCAACACAACCGCCGGAGCGGAACCCGCGCCGCCGTCGCTGGCTACATTGAGCAAGCGTCCAATGGCGGGCCGTGTCCCAAGCTCCGTAAAGTAATTTGGAGTCACAAACGACGCGCTCGTGAGCTGCTCATCGTGGTCAACCTGCATGGGCGGTACGCCCAGCACCGCAACGGCAGCCGAGAGCGTGCGCGCGTGATCGCGATAGAAAAGAAATGAGGGATACGCCATTTCGCTGTTGTAGCTGGTCGCCGAGCGGCGCTCCAGGCGCACAATGCGATCCGCTCCATGAACTGGAAGCGGCTTCAAGGCGATCATGCTGAACAGGCTGAAGGCGGATACATTCACGCCGATTCCAATGGCCAGCACGAGAACCGCCACCAGCGTGAATCCGGGAGCGCGACGGAGAATTCTCACCCCATAGCGCAGGTCCTGCATCAGGCGGTCAAGCCAGGTCCAGCCCCAGGCTTCATAGGCGCGCTCGCGCATGAGCAAGGTATTGCCAATGTTGCTCCGTCCGGCTCGCGCGGCCATTTCACGGTGGAATTCCATATCATTCTGGAGCTCGGCGTCGAGCCTCCGCCGATGCAGCAGGTAATGAATTCGTCGAAATAATTCGCTCATGGCGAGCCCTCTTGAAGAATTACGCGGTGCGAAGAACTTCCTGAATCGCTTGCGTGATCCGGTCATAACTGGATAATTCCTGCTTGAGCTGGGCCTTGCCCTGTGCCGTCAAGCGGTAGAAGCGAACTTTGCGATTGGTCTCTGATATGCCCCACTCCGCCTGCACCCACCCCTTGCGCAGCATCTTCTGGAGCGTCGGGTAGAGAAGCCCCTCCTCCACGGCCAGAACCTCGCTGGAGAGCAGGGCAATGCGCTGGGCAATGGCGTAGCCGTGCAACGGTTCAGACCGAAGCACGCGAAGAATCAGCATGGAGAGCGCTCCGGCCGGACTCAGGGAGTCATCCTTGTCATTCATAGGCATAAAGATAATATGCCTATGATGAATAGGTCAAGCCCTGATTTTGCTCAGTCCAAAAACCAGCAAATCCACGCGCCAGCCGCTTCAGCCGAGCCGCGGCCCTCCATGATATAAAGCTACAAATTGACACTGAACTTCGGAGCAGCGCGCTACGCATGACGAATTCTGACAGCGGTAATTCACGACGCGATTTTTTGAAGCTGTCCGCGGCGGCTTCTCTGGCAGCGGCGCTGCCCGCCAGCCTGTCGGCCATTCCGGCGTTCGGGGCCGAGCAAGACCTCGCCGTGGCGCCGCTGAATGGCGTATTGGCTCGTGTGCTGGGCTCTCACGCGCAGCAGATTCGCCTTCACATTCAACCGCGGTCCGACGCGGAAAGGTTCTCCATTGCAGGCGCTCGCGGTCCAATCCAAATCACGGGTTCGTCTCCATCGGCGGCCCTGATGGGCGTGAACTGGTATTTGAAATACGTAGCCGGAGTCAGCGTCAGTTGGAACGGCGACAGCCTCGACCGGTTGCCGGCGGCGTTGCCATCTCCGCCGTCGCCCATCACCATCCGCGCCAGCGCGCAACACCGCTTCGCCCTCAACGACACAAACGACGGCTATACCGGCCCGTACTGGACCTGGGAGCAGTGGGAGCATCTGATCGATGTGCTTGCGCTGCACGGCTTCAATGAAGTTCTTGTCTACACGGGCGCCGAGGCCGTTTATCAGGAGACGTTTCGCCGCTTTCATTATTCGGCGGAAGAGATGCGGGCCTGGCTGCCGACTCCGGCGCACCAGCCGTGGTGGCTGCTGGGCAACCTCTCCGGATGGGTTGAGCCTTCGGTTTCTCAGCAATTGATCGACAGCCGCCTGAGGCTCGGCGCGAGAATTGCGCAGCGGCTCCGCGAATTGGGGATGAAGCCGGTGTTTCCCGGCTACTACGGCATGGTTCCGGATGGATTTGTCGGCAGGAATCCCGGGGCCGTCGTCATTCCGCAGGGCGATTGGGCGGGCATGAAGCGTCCCGATTGGCTGGACCCTCGCTGCAAGCCGTTTGCGGACGTGGCGCAAGCCTTCTATCAGGTGCAGGAAGAGCTTCTGGGCCCGGCGTCGATGTTTAAGATGGACCCGCTGCACGAAGGCGGGCAGAGTGGAGATGTTCCGCTTCCCGCGGCGGCCGCCGCCATTGACGACGCGCTCCAGGCGGCGCATCCGCGAGCCATCTGGGCCATCCTCGGCTGGCAGAAAAATCCCAGACCTGAAGCGCTGGCCGGCATCAAGGACAAGAGCCGGATGCTGATTCTTGATGGCCAGTCAGACCGCTTTGCCTACGAGGATCGAGAGAAGGAGTGGGACAACACTCCGTATGCCTTTGGAACCATCTGGAATTTTGGCGGACACACCACCATGGGGGCCAACATGGGCGTGTGGAACCAGCGCTACTTCGATCAGCTTGCCAAGCCGGGCAGCAAAATGAACGGCATTGCCGTGATGCCGGAAGCAAGCTGCAACAATCCGGCGGCCTTTGAGTTTTTTACCGAACTGGCCTGGCACAATGAAAGGCCGGACTTGTCACAATGGTTTTCTCAATGGTCGGCCTACCGCTACGGGGGCACGGATAAAAATGCGGAGCGCGCCTGGGACATCTTGCGCACGACCGCTTACGACGAAAAGAGCGGCAAGTGGAGCGAGCCTCAGGATAGCCTGTTCTCGGCCCAGCCCAGCCTCACGGTAAAATCCGCCTGCGTCTGGAGCCCGCAAGAGGCTCGCTATGATCTAGACGCCTTCAAGGGTGCGATTGCCTCGCTCCTTCAGGTGTCTCCGGCCCTTCGCGCAAGCTCGGCCTATCGCTATGACCTGGTGGATGTGGCCCGGCAGACTCTCGCCAATCAAAGCCGGGTCTTGCTGCCGAAGATCAACGCCACATATACCTCGCGTGATCTTCCGGAATTCCACAAGCTCACGCGGCGATGGCTCGATCGCATGGCGACCCTGAATCGTATTGTCGAGGGAGAACCTGCGTTTCTTTTGGGTCCATGGATCGCCTCGGCAAGGGCCGCCGCCAAAACGCCGGCGGAGCAGAAGCAGCTTGAGTTCGATGCGTGCAGCCTGCTCGCCGAGTGGGGGCCGGAAATTACGCGCGACACGGGCCTGCACGATTACGCCAATCGCGAGTGGAATGGGTTGCTGGAGTTCTATCGCGAACGCTGGTCGGCCTATTTTGCCTCTCTGGAAGAAGCGCTGAAGAACAACGAGCCGGCAAAGGAAATCGACTGGTTCGCCTTCGACCAGAAATGGTCCCGGCAAGCACACAGCTTTACCGTAACCCCGAAGGCGAATTTTTACGAAACGATTTGGAGCGTCAGGAACGAGCTACAGGAGTAAAGCCGCAGCGCCTGGAATGTAGCTCGCTGACCTCGTCCCAATTTCCGTTCAGCCCAAACGGACGTGCTCAGGCCGCACGCCCAATCCCACAGCGCGGGCCAGCAGCCGCTGAATTCCGGGCAGGTGAACAATCGCCTTCAACTGCCATGGGGCGTGAGCCGGTCCGGGGTTGCTGAAAAGCTTTGCAATGCCCTTGTGCGCGAAAACCTGCACCCGCTGCGTCACTCGAACGGGAAACTCCCTGCGCCGCTGCACTTGAGCCAGTAAATCTTCCGTCACGGCCCGCTCGCGAAGAGCCTTCGCCAGCAGGTTGGCGGCGGCGACCGCGTCCTGCACGGCCAGGTTGATGCCCACTCCTCCAGCAGGAGACATGGCGTGCGCAGCGTCGCCAATGCACAGCAGCCCGGGCTTATGCCATTGCTCCAGCCGATTGATCTGCACGGTCAGCAGCTTCACCTGATCCCAATTCTGAAGCTCGCCAACACGGTCGGCAAGAAATGGCGCGATGCTGGCGATAATCTGCTGAAATGCGGCGAGCCCCTCCGCGTGAAGCGGCTCAAAAGAGCCTTTGGGAATAATCAGCCCCGATTGAAAATAATCTCCGCGATGGATGAGCACCAGCGCCCGCCCATAATTCACATTGCCCAGCGCGGCTTCCGGGTCGGTTGGCTTGCGGCTGATGCGGAACCACAGCACGTCAATCGGCACGCCCAACTCCATCACCCGCATTCCCGCTGCCTGCCGCGTCACGGAGTGGCGGCCATCGCACCCAATCACCAGATCGGCCTCAATCTCCACGCCCCCCGAAGGAGTTTGCGCGCCAACCCCGACGACCTTCCCCTCGCGAGTCAACAGGTCCGTCGCTTCGTGTTCCATGCGCAAATCGAATTCCGCAAACTGCCTCCCGCGCTCGGCGATGAAATTTAACAAATCCCACTGCGGCATTAGCGCAATAAATTTGCACCGTGTGGGCAGGTGGCGGAAGTCCGCCGTGGTAAACGCATAATCGCCAAAGCGCCCGCCGATGGTGCCCATCTCCTGATGCGGAATTTTGAGGAACTCATCGAGCAGGCCAAGCTCGTGAAAAAGCTCCAGCGTTGAGGGGTGAACCGTATCTCCGCGAAAGTCGCGAAAGAAATCCTTGTGCTTTTCCAGCACCGTAACGCGCACGCCGGAGCGGGCCAGCAGATAGCCGGCCATCATTCCCGCGGGCCCTCCGCCAACAATGCAGCAGGTGGTTTCCAGCACTCAGTCTCTCTCCCAACAGCATCCAAACTGAGATTGCTTCTGGATTATAGAAGCGCGCAAATCTGTTGGCTCAATCGGCCGCGGCAGCCTTTGCCAGCTCTGCCCTTCCGATGGGACAATATCCGGTCAGGCTGGAAGGAGTCGAATCGCATGGGAGCAGCCACCTTCACCCGCGGCGCGCAAGCCCTCACTGAGGGGCCGCACGTTCACCGCAACCTCTCCACGCCGCAACTGGTGGAGACCTCCATCGCACGGGGTGAAGCCAGCCTTGCCTCCAATGGAGCCCTCGTCGCCATTACCGGAGCCCGCACCGGCCGTTCGCCTCGCGACAAATTCATCATCGAAGACGACACCACCCGCGACACTATCGACTGGGGCAAAGTGAACCAGCCCTTCCCGTCGCAGAAATTCCAGCCCCTCCTCGACCGCGTGATGCGCCATATGTCGGAGCGCGACCTCTACGTCATGGACCTCTACGCCGGAGCCGACCCCGAATACCAGCTCCCCGTCACGTTCATCTGCGAATACGCCTGGCACGCGCTCTTCGTCAAACAACTCCTCGTGCGGCCCGAACTTGCGCAGCTCGCCGCGCACGCCGCCGAATTCACCGTGATCACCGCGCCTGAATTTGAAGCTGTCCCCGAGCGCGACGGCACCCGCTCCGGAACCTTCATCCTCGGCGACTTCACCCGCAAAATCATCCTCATTGGAGGAACCAAGTACGCCGGCGAAATGAAGAAGTGCATCTTCGGCGTGATGAATTATCTGCTGCCTCCGCGCGACGTGCTGCCCATGCACTGCTCCGCCAACATTGGCCCCGGCGGCGAAACCACGCTCTTCTTCGGCCTCTCCGGAACCGGCAAAACTACGCTTTCCGCCGATCCGCAACGCCGCCTCATCGGCGATGATGAACATGGCTGGAGCCCCAACGGCGTCTTCAATTTTGAAGGCGGATGCTATGCCAAGTGCATCGATCTCTCCGAAGAAAAAGAGCTGCAGATTTACCACGCCATCCGCTTCGGGTCCGTGCTGGAGAATGTCGTAATCGACGAAGCCACCGGCCAGCCCGACTACACGGACATTCGCCACACCGAAAACACGCGCGCCGCCTACCCCATCGAATTCATCGCCAACGCCGTTATCCCCAGCATGGGCGGCCACCCCAGCAACGTGCTGCTGCTCACCGCCGACGCTTTCGGAGTCCTCCCGCCCATCGCGCGCCTCACGCCCGACCAGGCCATGTACCACTTTCTCTCCGGATACACCGCCAAGCTCGCCGGCACCGAAACCGGACTGGGCCGCGAGCCCGTGCCGGAATTCTCCACCTGTTTCGCCTCGCCCTTCCTGCCGCTCGCGCCCAGGGTTTATGCGGAGATGCTCGGAAAACGTTTGCAGCAGCACAGCGCGCAGTGCTGGCTGGTCAACACCGGCTGGACCGGCGGAGCCTTCGGTACAGGCCGCCGCATGAGCCTTCCGCACACGCGCGCCATGGTCAACGCCGCGCTCGACGGACGCCTCGCAAAGGCCGAGTACGTGACCGAATCCGCCTTCGGACTCAGCATCCCCACCTCATGTCCCGATGTGCCCAGCGAAATTCTGAACCCACGCAACGCCTGGGCCGACAAGGATGCTTACGACGCGCAGGCGCAGCTCCTCGCGGCAAAATTTGAGGAAAACTTCCGTCGCTTCAGCGCCCCCGAAAACATTTGCAAAGCCGGCCCGCATCGCAGACCCAAAGCCTGAACCTGAAACAATCTGGGTGCCCCATCCTTCGCGCACGCTTTTCGCGCGAAGGGTGGGTTGACTGATCCCTGGCCCCGATACCCTTTCCCCTATACCCTATACCCTGTGTTTACCCGCAAACTCCGCATCGAACGTATCGATCCCGAAGGCCACGCGCACCCGTGCCCCATCCAGTGGATCGACAACTTCGCCATGCGCAACTTCACCAACGACGCCATCTTCGATGACACGCTCCCCGCTGCCGACGGCCTTCTCGAAGCGGGCTCCCGCGTGCCGCTGGACGAACTCGAGTCGTCCATGCAGGACTGGTTCCGCCGCAAAGGCTATTTGAAGCCGGACGAACATCTCCGCGTACAGCCGGATTAGGCCGGCTCTACCGACCGCGAGGGATGAAAAGATTCCCCAACTGCGGGACAATAGAAGCAGCATGAGTCACGAAGGCATCCGTTTCGTAAGCCCGGAGCAGGCAGAAAAAGAAGAACTAGAGCAGCGCGAGCTTCCCCACGCCGCCAAAGAGCCGCTGAAAGTCCGCGTCCACAAAACCGAGGGCACCGGACTCGAAATCGACTGGAAAGACGGCCATCGCAGCGCGTGGAGCTTTCAATGGCTGCGCGACGCCTGCCCCTGCGCGACGTGCCATGAGGAGCGCCAGAAATCCGGACGCGCCCCCGGCGAGCCCCAGTCCAAACCCTCAGCTCCGCCGCCTGTGCATGAGCCCGCCGTGGCTCCCGGCGCCCACGTCACCTACCAGTGGCAGAACCCATTGCTAAAGCTCTACAAGGAGCCATTGAAGGTGGAGCGCGTCGCCCCCGTAGGCAACTACGCCATAAGCTTCACCTGGAACGACGGCCACAAAACCGGAATCTATTCCTGGGATTACCTGCGGCGGCATTGCCTGTGCGAGGAGTGCAAAGGTCGTTAAGTTCCCAATCGGAAAGCTAGAGCCCACGATCGCCAATCTCTAGTCATCGCTGTTTAGCTTCCTTCGTCGAAGGTAGTTGACGAGTCGGACTGTTGAACGGTCCATCTTCTCCCGAGTCAGTTTGGGGATTGCACTGTTCGTGACCACGAATGGCATGGCAGCTATCAGAATGGCCTCAACCTCATCAATGTGTTTTGGATCTTCAATTACGTATGCCGAAAAGTAGTTCCAAAATAGATATCTGCGAGCGTTCGGGCGAGTGGCGTGAGCTTTCAACCGTTTCCCCAATGATCTTAACTTTGCCTGACCGATGTAAAAAGGCTTGTCATCCCGATACAAAATGTAGACGCCATGTTTGTTTAACACCTTAGAAACGCTGGCGATTGTTTTGTGCCGAATCTTCTGTCCATCTTCCTGTTCCGCGATAGCATCAAAGATTTCTCGCGGCCACATACGAATGAATTTGGACACGAGGATAGAAGATATCTCCTGACCACCTTCGTCATCGACATCGACCTCCAATTCTTCCGGGTTGTCGACTTCCTCATCTACATCGGATTGATTTTTCTCCATAGCCACCCCCATAGCCGTAAGAACAAGACCTACTTCACCAACTCATCCAGCCGCTCATCGTGCGAAGGAGTCTCTTCCCGAACCCGCCAGGCGCGCTCAATCAACTCCAAAGCCTCCGCCGCATCCTGAGCCACCCACACCAGCCCGCGATTCTCACTCCGGATGAACCCCCCATCCACGGCGGAATCGAGAAAGCGCAGCAGCGGGTCGTAATAGCCGCCCACATTCGCCAGCACGCATGGTTTTTGGTGGATGCCCAACTGCGCCCAGGTCACAATCTCCATGAACTCGTCCAGGGTGCCGAAGCCGCCGGGCAGTGCGACAAACGCATCCGCGCGCTCCGCCATCATGGCCTTGCGCTCGTGCATGGTGCGCACGACGCACAGCTCCGTCAGCCCATCGTGTCCAACTTCGCAGTCCACAATCACGTCGGGAATCACACCCACGACCTCGCCGCCCGCCGCCAACGCCGCGTCCGCGGCCACGCCCATCAGCCCAATGGAACCGCCGCCATACACCATGCCCAACCCGGCTGCCGCGATCTTGTGCCCCATCTCCCGCGCCGCCGCCGCATACTCCGGCTGCGCGCCTTTCGCTGATCCGCAAAAGACGCAGATCCATTTCTTCGATTTTTCAATCATCTTGAGACCAGTCTAACCGGGTTTTAGCCGGCGATTAAAATAGGAGCAGGACTCCCCACTTGCACCCTCTA
>Ga0134126_10013582_pt1 | contig 10284 bp, 12 predicted proteins | sample KB31752_FD_96881 | JGI IMG/M metagenome (GOLD analysis project Ga0134126, IMG submission 96881) | Terrestrial soil microbial communities with excess Nitrogen fertilizer from Kellogg Biological Station, Michigan, USA - KB3-175-2 | ecosystem: Environmental > Terrestrial > Soil > Unclassified ...
CATTCTGTATAAAAGTATTACCTGTCATTATTCTTTGTGTTGTGTATTCGTATGTAGTGAATCTATTTCCTGCTTTAACTTATTTTCTACCACATATACATAAGATAGTGCTGAGAAATCCGTTGCCAGCACAACGTCTATCTCATATTCTGCTTTACCTGTTTTCAAAGCCACTTTCCGTACTATACCTACCATAATGCCTTCCGGGAAGATACCATTATATTGCGTAGTTATTACTGTATCTCCTTTGTTTACTACATGGTGACGTGGTACATACAATAAATTAGCAAGGCGTGGGTTTTTACCATCCCATTTTATAGAGCCATAAATGTCCTTACCTTTTATTTTGGAAGATATGAGCATACGCTCATGAAGCAGGGTTATGGCTGTAGAGAAGTGCGAAGATACAGAACGTATTTTCCCAACAACTCCCATAGGAGAAATAACTCCCATGTCCTTTTTAACGCTGTCGTCAAATCCTTTATTGATAGTAATTACAGATTTATTAGCGGATACGTTTATTACCTCAGCAGACGTAAATACATACTGATGCGTTTTTAAGAACGAAGATTTGTTAGGTGGATTAAGTGTTTTTTTTTGCAGCTCTATACTTAACTGTGCCCGCAGTTTAGCATTTTCCAACGCAAGCTCCTTATTTACTTCTGTAAGGCCAAAGTACTGCCTGACATTATTACGTGCCTGCAGCATAGAACCAACATAGTAGTTGGACGTATTGAAAAATGAGGCATTAACGTAGTTATTACTCTTGGTAATAAGCCAGAAACTTATTACCTCCAGAAGGACAAATAACAGGAAAGACCGGTACTGATAGAAAAAATAAAATAGCCGCTGCATTAAACATTAGGTCATCAATACTGCTCTGTAATGCTCCAGGTCTTTAATAGCGATACCAGTTCCGCGTACTACAGCGCGAAGCGGATCTTCTGCTACGTGAATAGGAAGCTTGGTTTTAAGTGCCAGCCTCTTGTCAAGCCCTCTCAGTAAAGCTCCACCACCAGTTAGGTGAATGCCATTATCGTAAATATCGGCAGAAAGCTCAGGAGGAGATATTTCCAGTGCTTTAAGCACAGCTTCTTCTATTTTAGAAACAGACTTATCAAGCGCAAATGCAATTTCTGAGTACGATACTTTTATAACTTTGGGAATACCTGTCATTAGGTCTCTTCCTCTTATTTCATAATCTTCGGGAGGATTGTCCAATTCAGTCAATGCAGAACCTACTTCAATCTTCACACGTTCAGCAGAACGCTCACCAATCAAAAGGTTGTGCTGCCTTCTCATGTAATCAAGAATATCTTTATTAAAGACGTCCCCTGCAACTCTTATAGACTGCTCGCAAACAATACCAGATAGTGCTATTACGGCGATTTCTGTAGTTCCACCACCTATATCTACAATCATAGAACCTACAGGCTGTTCAATATCTATACCTAAACCAATTGCCGCAGCAATAGGCTCATGAATCATATATACTTCTTTAGCGCCGGCATGCTCGGCAGAGTCTCTTACCGCTCTTTTCTCCACCTCGGTAATACCTGAAGGAATGCAGATTACCATACGGTGAGAGCTTGTACCAAATATTTTTTTCCCTCCGCCATCTATCATTTTTATCATGCCGCGTATCATGTGCTCAGCAGCGTGGAAGTCTGCAATAACGCCATCTTTAAGCGGACGAATGGTCTTTATGTTTTCATGCGTTTTTTCGTGCATTTGCATAGCCTCGCGGCCTATGGCAAGCACCTTCCCGCTTATTTTGTCAAGGGCAATGATAGAGGGTTCATCCACTACTATTTTATCCTTGTGAATAATCAGTGTATTGGCAGTGCCGAGGTCTATGGCAATGTCGCTGGTAAAAAAGTCAAATAATCCCATAAAGTAGTTCAGTACAACAAAAAATCACCTATTATAAGTTGAAATTTACAAATTTGTTTAAAGAATCATATTCTTTAACGACATAATTCTTTTTTAATGTTTAAAGTGTCTTATACCAGTAAATACCATAGAAACCCCATTTAGGTTACAAAAATCTATAGATTCTTGATCTTTTATTGATCCACCTGGCTGAATTACGCTTTTTATGCCTGCATTAAAAGCAATCTCTACACAATCTGGGAAAGGGAAAAAGGCATCGGATGCCATAACTACCCCGTTAGTAAGTTCAAAACCAAAGCTTTTAGCTTTTTCAATAGCCTGTTTAAGGGCATCTACCCTGGAAGTTTGACCCACCCCGGAAGAAATCAGTTGCCCGTCTTTGGCAAATACAATAGTATTTGATTTAGTGTGCTTGCAGACTTTGGCGGCAAATATCAATGCTTTCTTATCTGCTTCTGAAGGGGCAGTTTTGGTTACGGTTTTAAGGTCAGCTACGGTTTCTGTTTTCAGGTCTTTGTCTTGTTCTATAACTCCGTTCAATAAGGTTTTAAAGAGTTTGTCAGCTAACTTCACAGGCTTTCTTTTTAACAGCATGCGGTTCTTTTTGCTCATCAGCAGTTCCAGTGCTTTTGGTTCGTATGATGGAGCTATTAATGCCTCAAAGAATAGTTTGTTCAATTCTTCTGCAGCAGCAAAATCAACCTCTTTATTAGTGATTATTACACCGCCAAAAGCAGACACAGGATCGGCAGCCAATGCTTTCAAATAAGCCTCTTTACCATTAGTTCCGGTTGCTACTCCACAAGCGTTGTTGTGTTTAAGGATGGCGTAAGTAGTATCAGTAAATTCATCAATTAAAGCAACGGCAGCATCAATATCTACAAGGTTATTATAAGATAGTTCTTTGCCGTTCAGTTTTTCAAACATATCATCCAGCTTGCCATAGAATACGCCCTTCTGGTGTGGGTTCTCTCCATATCTTAATACCTGAGATTCACGAATGCTTTCTTTAAAAGTAGGAATATCTTCCTGCTGATTAAAGTATTTGAATATAGAAGAGTCGTAGTTAGAAGAAACATCAAACGCTAGGGCAGCAAAATGACGACGGTCTTGCAGGTCAGTAGCTCCGTTTTTCTCTAGAAGAATTTTTTCGAGACTAGTGTATTGGTCTTTGGATGCAATAATTACTACATCTTTAAAATTCTTGGCAGCGGCGCGTATCAGCGATATTCCACCTATATCAATCTTCTCAATAATATCTTCTTCCTTAGCCCCAGAAGCTACTGTTTCCTCAAACGGATAAAGGTCTACTATTACAAGGTCTATTTCTGGTATGGTATATTCTTTAATCTGTTTCTGATCTTCAGAATGGTCTCTGCGGTTTAGTATTCCGCCAAATACTTTCGGATGCAGCGTCTTTACACGACCTCCTAGTATGGAAGGATAACCAGTTAAATCTTCCACGGCAGTAACCTTAGCGCCAAGGCCTTCTATAAAAGTTTGTGTACCTCCGGTGGAGTATATTTCAACGCCGTTCTTGTGCAGCAGTTTTACAAGGGAATCCAGTTTGTCTTTGTAGTAGACAGATATGAGGGCAGATTTGATTTTCTTAAGAGCCATTCTATTTTATTTATTCTTATTAATTAATTGTTCTACTATTTTCGGGAAGTGCTCGTGCTCCAGCAACTGCACTTTGTGGGCAATGTCTTCGGCGGTGTCGCTTTCTTCCAAAGAGCACTTAGCCTGGAAGATGATTTCTCCTTCGTCATATCGCTCATTCAGCAGGTGAATAGTAATGCCACTTTCTTTTTCTTTAGCCAGAGCTATTGCTTTATGTACGTTCATGCCGTACATACCATGCCCACCATAGGCAGGCAATAGGGCAGGGTGTATATTTACAATACGGTCAGGGTAAGCTTTTAGCAGGTTTTCTGGTATCAGCCATAAAAAGCCAGCTAGTATAACCCACTTTACATCATTTTTCTTTAGCTCATCCACCACTTCGCTGGTAGTGTAAAAGCTGTTGCGGTTAAAAGTATAGGTAGGTACTCCAAAATTCTTTGCCCGTTCCAGGGCATAGGCCTTGCTGGTATTAGACAGCAGTAATACGACTTTTATATCCTCATGGTCTTTAAAATACTCCATCAGCTTCTGGGCATTACTGCCTGAGCCTGAGGCGAAAATAGCAATATTTGTAGTTTGAGAACCCACTTGATAAATGCAAGGGGCAAATATAAGGTAAAGATTAAATAAAAAGCAGGGTGTGGAAAAGGATTTATTGAAAGTATGTCAACAATGAATTAAGGCATAAAAGCCTCACCTGTAACATAAATGTCAAAGCTGATTGAAAGATTTAGTGAAGCCATTCGCTTTATACTTTCTGCACTAATATTTGGTCCTCCTATCAAACCATTTCCATAATGACATTCTATTTTAACCGGAATACCCCATCTGCTTTTTCAACAAGGTTTTTTACGCCTTCTCTATCTTGCTCTAAAACAGTAAGCAACTTTTTTAATTTGTCTTCAAACTCCTCAGGTTCGGGATTAGGTTCTATAGCAATGGCACTGTACTTATAATTAGCTTTTCCGAATTTTTTTGGATCTCCCTTATTCCAACTTTCCGGTGGAGTTAATTTTGTCATTAGCTTTAAATCATCTGCTCTTAGGTCTTCGGAAGTTGCTATGAAATAAACTACATTATTTCCTTCTGTATGAAATCCAGTGATTTCTTTTTCTTGGATATTAATATAAACTGCAAAATAAAATTTCTCACCAGCTACCGGTAAATAAGCAATAACATAGTTATTCCTTTTCTCACGGTCAATACGGGCAATCTGAACTTTATTATTACTATAAACAGGACTGTGAATCTCAAGATATGATTGAGTTACTCCTAATGTTTGTTGCTGTAGTTCGATTTCAATTATTTCAATAATCTCTTCGTCAGTCATAATTTTTAATTTCCTTTAAATTTAAAACTTCTTTCCAGAAAGGACAACTTGCGTCCTCGTTTGTGTCCTCACAAACGAGCAGACAAAAGCAATTTGTGAGACACAAAGGAGGGCGAATGGATGATTTATAGATGTTTTCCGATGATAGTAGATGTTGTGTGCCTGTTGGCATTTCTTATGACTTTTATTCATATCTAAAATACATTGAAAAATAGAGATTATGAATGTTTGTGCTACTTAATACTATTACTATTTGCTGAATAATATTACATAACACAGACTATTACATTGTTAATTTTATTGTTAACTACATTGTTATCGCTCTGTTAATTGCATTGTTAGTTATTGGACGATGTATGGTTTGTGGCTGTTCAGTATGGTTTTGATTGTTGATTATGCCAATGGGCATAGTTGTGCTAAAGTTGCCTTGTTTTTTGTGCTGGATTTATTTTAAATTAATAGTAGCATAAAAGAATTTAAATTTCTTAAAATTAAATAGTAGAATTATTGAGGTGGAGAGTAAAATGTGAGGGTATCAAATTGATTTTGTTTATATTTACTAACTGATTATTAAATTCTAAAATGGAAATAAAGACAATTACTTTTGCTTATAAGTATGACTTCAAAAATTATCTAAAATATTGTTTTCTATACACCTACACCCGTCCCTTAATCGTGAGCATTTTGATACTCTCTTTTATTTTTTTAATAGGACTTTTAACAGGTGTGTTGGAAGATAGCCTTTTCTTAATTTATTCTATTTTCTTTTTGGTAGGCACACCTCCTATTCTTTATTATACAACAAGAATAAAATTCTATTCCAATAAAATGCTCGCGGAAGTTGCTACTTATACCATAAGCCGGCAAGGCGTACGCTGTAAAGGGGAGAGTTATGAAATTAATTATACCTGGTAAAAACTATATAAGGTAAAAGAATTTTATCAGTGGTTTTTATTCTTTGGTACAAGTGGCACTGCGATGATAATTCCTAAATCTGTACTTGCCAATAAAGAAGAAGTAGAGCTGGTAAGTTCGTATATAAAAATGTATAAGTCAGGAGAGCCGAAGTCAGCAGAGGCTAAATAAATAACATACTCAGCACACCAGCAAACATGATGATTTTACACAGCCTGCTAAGATAGGAGAAGTCTTTGGTCTCGTCGGCTGTAAAGAGGCACTTTACCAACCACAGCGATGGCAGGGTAATAAGCAGTACAAAGTAGAGCGTAAAGTACAAACCCTGGTGTTGAGCAAGAATAAGCACGTCACCTAATAGTAATGCAATAATGCCATACAAAATGTACTTCACCTTTCGGATGCCAAGTACTATTGGCAGAGTACGGCGATGGAACGCTTCGTCTCCTTTCAAATCTTCCACATCTTTTATCACTTCACGAATGAACGAGATAAGAAAGGCAAACAAGGCGTAAGCCAATGCAAGCGTATTATTGCCAGGGAATACAATAGCAGGCAGGTATACAGAAAGCCCGGTTAGCAGGGCTACCAAAAAGTTACCGGCAAAAGGCAGGCTCTTTAACTTGCGGGAATATAACCACAGCGAAAAAGATACTAGTATATACAATACGCCCAGTTTCCAGTAAATATAAAAACCGATTACACAGGCAGTAATGTTAAGTGCGGTATGTGCAGCAATAGCCATGCGTCGCGAAAGGTACTTGCCTACTACTACCCGCTCTGGTTTGTTGATGAGGTCTATTTTGATGTCGTAATAGTCGTTAATAATATAACCAGCAGCAGTAATGAAGCAGGTAGAAATAATAAGCAGTAAAAGTGGAAAGTACTGATCTGATTTAATAAGAAAAGCCCCGGTAATAAACTGCGTAGCTGCCAGCAGCATCAGGTTTACGGGCCTTAGCAGGTGCATAGAGTAGCGGTATTTTTCTTTTAGCGAAATAGTTACCATTGTTCTTTAAGCCATTTGCCCTGGGCTTTCATTACTTTTTCTATTACATCCCTTACTGCACCACGGCCTCCGGGAAAGGGAGATACATAGCTGCAAATTTCTTTAATATCCTCAGCTGCATCAGCCGGGCAGGTAGGCAGCCCCACTAATTTAAGCATTTTATAATCAGGAATATCATCTCCCATATAAAGAATTTCTTCTTTATTAATGTGCCTGTCCTTCCTATAAGTATTAAAGAGTTCTATCTTATCTTTTACACCCAAAAATATATCTTTTATTCCCAGAAAAGTAAGTCTGTTCTTAACTCCTTCCTCAAACCCGCCAGAGATAATGATAATGTTGTATCCTGCTTGCAGTGCTTTTTCAATGGCATAGCCATCTTTTATATAAAAATTACGGGCATGTTCACCGCTTGCAAAAGAGATAATACTACCATCTGTAAGTACGCCGTCTACATCAAAAATAAAAGTACTGATTGCAGCAAAGTCAGGAGCATTCTTCATGCCATTAAGTTAGGCAAAATACAAGGCAGAGCAAATCAAAAAATTACATCCAGACTTAATACAGTGTTAATGTTGTCATAATATTTTATTAAAACTATTGTTGCTATATACTATCTTTGTAGTAATGAATTTATTTAGTAAAGTGCCAATTAGGGAGGTCTGGAAGCTGGAGTGGAATATGGGAATGGCAATTAGAATTATTCTTATTGTATGCATTGCGGCGCTTATGCTTATTTTTGCACCCTCACTTATACTATACGCTCAAAGTAGACAGGGAACACAGCTTAACGATCCCCTGCTTACATTGCTTCCCTCTGCAGACCTTTCCTGGTTTATTTTCCCCATACTTCATATTTCCCTTATTACAGGATTAGTAAGTCTTATTCATTACCCCCGACAGTTAGTGATTATGCTGGAGGCTTACCTGCTTGCTACTTTCTTAAGAATGATGGCGATTTACTTTGTTCCCCTGGAACCTCCTGTAGGACTGGTAATACTTACAGATTATTTAAACGACAGCCTTTTTTATTCCCATACTATAATTACCAAAGACCTGTTTTTTTCGGGCCATACTACTACCATCGTTATTCTTTACCTTACTGCTGTAAACCCATTCCTTAAAAAGCTGTTCTTCTTTTTAACAATAGTAATAGCGGGCATGTTGCTTATACAACACATTCATTATAGCCTTGATATAGTGGGGGCAGTTTTTTTTACATGGCTTAGCTATTTTATAGTAATTTCCTTGGAAAAGAGATTCTCAGAACCTGCAAAGGCCCGCAGGGTAACCTCTGCCACAAATCTTTAATTCGATAAGTATTCCTAATTATTTTACTCTAAAGGAATTTTAAAATGCTATTAAGGGTTTTAGTATCTGTGCGTAAATATCGAGATAAGAGTTATTTGTAATTCAAATGCATAAAATTTATAGGTTTAATTTAAAAAATCGTGGTATCTTGTACGAATTTTCTGAAAAACTATATTATGCATAGTTCATACATCAACTATGCTTTAAGTTAATATTTGGTTAATTTTATGTTAAAGGATTGTAAATAGTTGCATTCTCTTGACTAATGAATGAGGAGAGATTTCTAAATAATAAGTTTTATCACAGCAAGGTTAATGAATAGTACAGTAAAACAGTTTGATTACCCCCTATTTACGTTAGGAGAGACACTTACTGAAGAACAAAAAGGCTTTTTTGAAAAGTATGGCTTTATACACTTCAAGTCATTCCTGAATAAAGATGCGGTGAAGCAGATTATAAAGGCTACAGAGGATGTACAGGCTCAGTGGGTAAATGAAGGGAGAGAAAAAATAAACGGAGTTCCTATTAAATGGGGATCGGACATTGACGGTAAGAAGATAGTGCAGCGCTTCGCTTTTTCTTCTTTGTTTAGTCCTGTACTTCGCGAAGTTTTACAAGACAAAAGATTACAGGCTTTATTCCCATTACTGGGTTCGGAAGGTGGTCGTATAGGTGAGCAGGAGAAAGATGGCCTTGTAATCAATCACTATATAAATACTGATACTAGTAAATACACTAAGTTGGGCTGGCATACTGACTGTCTGCGCGATGTATTCTACGGTAAAAAAGTAATGCCTATGCTTAATGTAGGTATTCACTTAGACGATTCATCTCCTGCAAACGGGGGGTTAAGAATGATACCAGGCACTCATACACAAGGGTTATTGGGGCTACTTTTCAGAAAGAAATATTTTATTGACAATAAACCGGACAAGGATGAAATAGGCCTTACAGTACAGTCCGGAGACCTAACAGTGCATGACGGCAGGCTATGGCACAGAGTGGCTCAGTCTCCTTTAAGAGGTGAGATAAGCCGCAGAAGGGTTATGTACATTCCGTTGATAACCGGAGAGTACAAACCAAAGACAGAAGAAAGCCCAACGCCACTTTATCAGAAGTTTTCAAGCCTTGTAAAATAAAAAGCTATGGAATATGCCTTAATAACAGGCGCAAGCAAAGGAATAGGTAAAGCCATTACGCACGAATTGGCAAAACGGAAAAAGAATGTTTTGTTGGTAGCGCGGTCTGAAAGTTTATTAAAAGAACTAGCAGAAGAAATTAGAAAGACTTATTCTGTAGAAGCGAAATTTCTGGCAATAGACCTATCAGATACTTTTGCTGCCCACAGGGTAAGGCAGTGGTGTACAGATAATAACTATGTAGTAAATATTCTTGTTAACAATGCAGGCTATGGCCTGTGGGGTAGATTCGACACACTTACCCTGGAAGACCAGAATAACATGTTGCGCCTTAACATGTCTACACTGGTTAACCTTACCTACGAAATGTTACCAGTTCTTAAATCTGCACAAAAATCATACATATTAAATGTTGCTAGTACAGCAGCTTACCAGGCAGTGCCTATGCTAAGCCTTTACGCAGCCAGTAAAGCATTTGTACTTTCGTTTAGCAGAGGTTTAAAAATAGAACTTAAAAAAAGTACAGTTTCAGTTAGCTGTATATCTCCCGGCCCTACTACTTCCGATTTTGTAAACAGAGCACGTATGACTGAGCCTTTACAAAAGAAAGCAGAGCAGTTTAGCATGACGGCAGATAAAGTAGCAGAAATAGCCATAAGCGGTATGCTTAGTGGTAAGGCAGAAATTATTCCCGGGGTTAGTAATAAGGTATTAGCAAAAGTTACTTCCTTTATACCCAAATGGCTTCCTGAGAAAATAGCGGAAGACCTATATAAAATTAAAGAATAGCTTATTATGGAAAAGAAATTTGTTTCCGGTAAAGACGAGTCAGCAAGGATGTTTAAGAATGATTTTCTGGAGTCGCTTTCTAAGATCCATTTCTCTATACCACTTTTCCTTTTTGTTCCTGTAGTAGCTTTCTTTGTCTATAAGTCATTTTTTATTCTAAGCCTGCCTGTATGGTATGTACTAGTATTATTTGTAGCAGGCATAATTGCCTGGACATTTACTGAATATGTTATACACCGTTTTCTATTTCACTTCAACCCTAAAACCAAGCTAGG
>Ga0134126_10013583_pt1 | contig 10283 bp, 10 predicted proteins | sample KB31752_FD_96881 | JGI IMG/M metagenome (GOLD analysis project Ga0134126, IMG submission 96881) | Terrestrial soil microbial communities with excess Nitrogen fertilizer from Kellogg Biological Station, Michigan, USA - KB3-175-2 | ecosystem: Environmental > Terrestrial > Soil > Unclassified ...
ACCTTTCATGACTCAACTCCTTGCCGAGATACGATACGCACGCGCCGCTCGAAACGCTCCGCCAGGTGATCTGCGATGGCCTGAGCGGCAGGCTCGCGGTACCGGGCATAGCTTGGCCAGGCGTTGATGTCGATAATCATCGGTTTGCCGTCTTCCTGGATGACGGCATCGCCGCCAAAAACTTCCAATCCCAGAGCGGCCGCAGCACCGAACGCCGCGTCGCGCAGGCGCGCGACCTCGAAGGAATGACCCAGCATTCCCTGGTCACGGTGATAGAACCATTCGAACCAATTAGCAGCCACTGGCCGCATCTAATCTCGGACACCGTAAAATTTGACCAGGTCGCCCGACGCGTGCTCCTGAGCGATGATGAACGGAATGCCGCGCTTGGCAAACCGGTCCAGGGCCTCATGCCACCCCGCCTCCGACGCGGTGTAAATGACATCGGAAGGCTGCGTCGCATGGAAATCATAACGCTTGACCCACACGGCAGCCGCTGGCGGCGGTCCTTTGGCGTTGCTCGCAACGACGTGGCTGGCCGGCGAGGCAACATGATGCTTGGCGAAAAGCTCGATCATCCTGTGACGGTAGGTGTTGCGGATGGCGCTCGGCGAATTCACCACGACCGAGCCAGCATTCTGGGCATCGGCGAGGCGATCAAGCACTGTGCCGCGCTCGCACATCGCGAATAAGTTTGCGCAGCGGCCATCAAACGCCGCGTCGACCTCGACAAGCTCGACACTGAAACCGCGCGACGTCAGTGCTCCGCCGACGCAATCCATGATGGCGCGATCGTCTTCGACGCGGCCCGGCGAGTGGTCCGGCTCGCGGTAGATACCCCTGCAAGTTTTAGCCATCGTACTCATGGCTCGGACTTCTCGCGCTGAAGACCAGGGACCGCAGCTTCCGCGGCCGCGACATCGTGCGCGCGGTCGATGTCGAAGACGCAAGGCAGGACGATGCCATAGACCGGTTGCCCTCCCGCAACCAGCGCACCCAGGTAGTCGCGCAAGCGCCCGAAGTCCTTCGCGGGAGCAGCGGACCTTTTGGCCGGGAGCCAATAGAGCCCGGCCGTCACGTGACTGCCGTTGCTTTCCCCGATACGGCGGATACGCCCGTTCGATGTATCTAATGTGACCCACAACGGATTTTCGTCGTCGACGTGGTCGGTCACGCCGAGCACCACCGCGTCGTCGGGAAACCGTGAAGCCAACACCACAAAAGTCTCGAATTGATCGACGGGCATGATCGTGTCGACCGTCGTGATCACGGTGGGCGCATCGATCAGCCTGTCTGCAACGAGCCGGAAAGTAGCGTAAGACGACGGCGTCGAGCGAACGATCATGTCGAGGTCGAAATCTCCGGCATGGCCTTTGAGCCATTGCCGACAGTCGTCGCTGGCCTCGTTGATGACGACCGTCAGCTGGCGAATGCCGGCCGAGCGGAAGCGATCGAGAGCGTGATCGATCAGCGGCCGCCCAGCGACCGGCACCATCGGTTTGCTGACGCGATAGCCATCCGCGCGCAGGCGGCTTCCCTCACCTGCGGCAATGATGCCCCCGCGGATAGCGGAAAATGTAGATGCCCGCGTCATTGCAGAAACTTCGTGATATCGCGCAGGTCGGTCACCGACTGCTGCCCACTTTGCTCGGACTGGACATCCGGCGGCGCAATCCAGATGAAGCGCATGCCCATCCGTCGCGCGCCTTCGCGATCGCGGCGCAATGAATCGCCGATAAACATGGTCTCTTCCGGTGTCGCGCGAAGGCCGTCGAGGGCCGCGCGGAAGATTGCCGGGTCGGGCTTCTCGGCGCCCACGCAGTGGCTGTCCACCAACACCTCGAAAAAGGAACACAGGCCTGCGCTGTCGCACACCGCTTCGAGATTGCCGTAGAAATTCGACACGATGCCGAGCCGATAGCGCTCGCTCAGCGCCTTCAGGACTGGCCGATTGCGCTCGAAAGTGGCCGCGGCTTCCGAGAGAAAGACAGAAGCGACGCGTCGGCCGCGGTCGCCACTTCCATTCCCGCCCACGCGGCGCGCCAACTCGCTTTCCAGGTTGGCGGTCAAAGCGTGCACCGTGCCCGAGAGATCCGTTGTGGACGGCAGGCCTCCGACAAGCGGATCGTCCGCCGCATAAAATGCCGGCGCAAAAGCCTCGCCATCCAGGCTTAGCCCCTCGGCCCGATAAAATGCGTGAAATCGCTCCTTCCACGCGACGCCGTCAGCGTCGAGCGTGCCGCCGAAATCGAACAGCAGCGTTTTGACCGGCGCTTTCATTGTATGGCCCGCACGCTGAGCCGCTTAACACACAACACCCGAGATAGCCGCGCGCACGAAGTCCCGTTTTGCAACTGCTATGAGCGCTGCGGGCTGGACGCCAGCTTGGCGCCTGGCTCCTCTTCGGGAAGATCGAACCGACGGCCATCGATGAAGGCGTTGCACGCATCGTACGCAACGCTGTCGCGCAACTGCCGCGGCGGGCTCTTCATATAAAATGCCGAGGGTGCCTCCAGCGGACCGGCTTCGCCGCGCTCCAGCGCCAGCTTTACGCAGCGGATCGCGTCGATGACGACACCGGCACTGTTCGGAGAATCCTGCACCGACAGCCGCAACTCCAGCTCGATCGGCGCATTGCCGAAGCCGCGCCCTTCCATCCGGATGAAGCAGACCTTGTTGTCTTGCTGCCACGGCACGTAGTCCGACGGACCGATATGGATGTCGCGCGCATCGAGGCGCTCATCCAGCTGAGATTGCACCGATTCTGTCTTGGAAACCTTTTTGGACTTGAGCCGGCTTCGCTCGAGCATATTGAGGAAGTCGGTATTGCCGCCGGTGTTGAGCTGGTAGGTGCGATCGAGGCCGACACCGCGATCGGCAAAAAGCCGCGCGAGCGCCCGGTGCACGATGGTTGCACCGACCTGGCTCTTGATGTCATCCCCGATGATCGGCAACCCGGCATCGCGGAATTTCGCGCCCCAGACCTCATCCGAAGCGAGGAACACGGGAACGCAATTGACCATGGCTACACCTGCTTCGAGACAGGCCTGCGCGTAATACTTGACCGCGCGCTCGGAGCCGACCGGGAGATAGCAGACAAGTACCTCGGCACCCGACGCGCGCAGCGCTGCAGCGACATCAGTCGGCTCGAGATCGACCGGACGGAAGGCGCTCTCATCGGGATAGTCGGCCATGTGCGGGGCGATTCCGTCGAGGATCGGACCGGCCTGAACGATGACGTTCGACACCGGCAACGCGCTTTGAAAGATGCGCGTGCAATTCGGCTTTGCGAAAATGGCTTCTTCCAGCGGATGACCGACTTTGCGCCGGTCGACGTCGAACGCGGCGACAAACTCGACGTCACTGCAGCGATACCCGCCGATCGAATGCCGCATCACGCCTTCGAGCGCAGCACCCTGACGATCCCGGTAGTACTCGACCCCCTGTACCAGCGAACTTGCGCAATTGCCGACGCCGGCAATGGCGACTTTGATATTCTTACGCATGCCCGATACGTCCCCCGAAAATGCGATTATTGGTCCGCCAGAAAGCTTCTGACAAGTCAAAAGGTTAGGCAGAAGTGGACGGCCCCATGCCCGTAGTAGAGAGTTTATACTGCATCATCCCCTTCCGGGCCATCTGGCTCTAGGCGGCTTTTTGATGCGTGAGGCTTTTAGGAAACAGTCCGGCAAAACCCCAGTTTCAATTGGACGGAGGTATAATTTCGCGGTCGAAACGACAGACCGGGTTGTGCGGACAAGTTCGCCGTACGTTCGCGCAACAACCTGGATTGATTTTGCCTCGCTAGAGACGTGTCATAGTTTAGCGCCCGGAAGAGTTTCCGAAAGGGAAGCGCATGCTCGATGCTGCCAACAAGGCGAAAAAGCCACATCGAGAAGAATTCGCCGGCCCTCCGCTCGATTTCCAAGAACATCTGCGTCGCCTCGAAGCACACGGCCTTCTCACCCGCATTGACAGAGCCATTGACAAGGACCGCGAGCTCCACCCGCTCGTGCGCTGGCAGTTTCAGGGCGGTCTTGCCGAGGAGCAGCGACGGGCCTTCCTCTTTACGAATGTCGTGGATGGTTCCGGCCGGCGCTACAACATTCCGGTGGCTGTCGGCGCGTTGGGCGCGTCACCCGAAATTTACGCACTGGGAATGGGCAGGCCGGTTGCAGATATCGGCGATGCCTGGACACAAGGAATTGCCAATCCGATAGCGCCTGTCACCGTGCCATCCGGCCCCTGTCAGGAGGTCGTCATCAAGGGGCCGGACCTGCTGCGGCCGGGCGGCGGTCTTGCTCAATTGCCCGTGCCGATTTCGACGCCGGGTTTCGACTCCGCGCCGTACCTCACTGCAACACTGTGTATCACCCGCGATCCCGAAAGCGGTGTCCAGAACATGGGGACCTACCGCGGAGCGCTGAAGGCGCAGGATCGGCTGGGCGTACGCATGTCCTCGCGTCCGGGCGGCGCGGGTGGCTATCTGCACTGGCGAAAATATCAGAAGCGCAAGCAGCCGATGCCCTGCGCAATCGTCATCGGCTGTGCGCCGGTCGTGCTGTTCACTGGTCCGCAAAAACTGCCCATTGATCAGGACGAGATGGCCGTTGCGGGCGGCCTTGCCGGCGCCCCGATCCGCATCGTCAAGGCGGTGAGCGTGGATCTCAATATCCCGGCCGATGCAGAAATTGTCATCGAAGGCCAGATCGACAGCGAGCTGCTTGAGCCCGAAGGTCCCTTTGGCGAAAGTCACGGGCATGTGGCGCTCGAAGATTTCAATATGTCGATGCAGGTGACCGCCATCACGCACAGGCGTAATCCGGTTTTCGTCTCGATCATCAGCCAGGTGACGCCCAGCGAATCGAGCGTGATCAAGAAGGTTGCGTTCGAACCCATGTTCCTCGCGCATTTGCGCGATCAGCTCGGCGTCCGCGGCATCAAGAAGCTCGTCATGCACGAGCCCTTCACCAATCTGCGCAAGGTCATCTTTTTGCAGTTTGCGAAGGGGACCGCACGGACTGAAGTCTGGCGCGGCCTGCAGGGCGCGGCGTCGCTGCGCGCCGACTGCGGGAAAATCTGTATCGCCGTCAGCGAGGATATCGATCCGGCCAACACCGATGCCATCTTCTGGTCGCTGGCCTACCGCTCGGACCCCGGGACCGACATGCACGTGATGCCTTACCGCGCGGCGGGGCACGGACCAAAATCCGGCGCGCGGGAGGAATCCACCATTCTGATCGACGCGACGCTCAAGCACGACATGCCGCCGCTCGCTTTGCCTGGGCGCGAATACATGGAGCATGCGCGGACGATCTGGGATGAATTGGGTTTGCCGGCAATTTCCCCGCAGTCGCCATGGCACGGCTATTCGCTCGGCGACTGGGATGAGCGCTATGACGTTTACGCCCGTCGCGCGGTCGAAGGACGCTGGGCGGAGAGCGGCGAGGAAACGATCAAGCGCCGGCGCGGCGGCCTGATACCCGAAACCCCGGTACGCAACGTCGAGGAAACCAAGAAGAGATCCTGAGCCCTATGTCCCTGTTGAAGTCTGTCGCTCTTCTCGTCATTGCCCTGACCTTTGCCGCACCTCGGGATGTATCCGCTCAGGACCGCTATCCCGTACGCCCGATCCATTTGATCGTCGGATTTGCGGCAGGATCGAGCGGCGACGTCGCGGCACGCATCGTCGGCCACAAGCTTGGCGAGCTGCTCGGACAGCAAATCGTCGTCGAAAACCGCCCCGGCGCCAGCAGCATGATTGCAACCGATTATGTCGCACGCAGCCCCAAGGACGGATACACGCTGCTGTTCGGCACGATCGCGCTGACCATCAATCCCATTCTGATGCCGACCAAGGCGCCTGACGTCGAAAAGGACCTGGCGCCGATCGTGCTTGTAGGCTCGATCCCGAACATTCTGGTGGTCAGCAAAGACCTCAATGTCTCGAGCGTGAAAGAGCTTATCGCGCTCGCCAAGCAGAAGCCGGACGAGTTGCTTTATGGGGCAGCTGGCCTCGGCAGCGGGCCGCAAATGGCGACCGAGCTGTTCAAGCAGATGGCCGGGATCAAGATGGCCGGCGTTCTGTACCCCGGCAGCGCGCAAACCGTCATGGATCTCGTATCCGGGCGCATCCAGGTGATGTTCTCTCCGGCGTCGACGGTGCTTGGATTCATCAAGGATGGGCGGGTCAAGGCGCTGGCGACCAGCGAAGCGCAGCGCACGAGTGCGGCACCCGATCTGCCGACGATCGCGGAAGCGGCGCTGCCCGGTTATGCAACCGGGCTTTGGTTCGGCATTCTGGGTCCCGCGGGAACGCCGAAGCCAATCATCGACAAGATTTCCGAAGCGGCCAACAAGGCCCTGAAAGACCCCGACGTGCTCAGGCAGCTGGAGACGCAAGGCTTGAACGCCCTCGGCGGAAGTCCCGAAGATTTTGGCCGCTACATAAAAGGCGAATCTGAACGATGGGCCCCGATCTTGCGCGACATGGATGCCGCGAAAGCCAACAAGGCGCCAGCACCGCCGGCGCAGTGAGCCTGTTAGGTTTTTTGATTCCCTGCCGTAGCGATGAGTACCGGCGCACCGTGATCGGACGCTTCGCTGGACATAATCGCGAGGTATTCGTTGACGTTGCGAGTTACGGCATCGTTCCCGGATCGGGACGTAATACGTTGCGCATAGTCGAACAGCATCGCTTGCTCGACTTGCTCTGCTTCGATCTCGATACGCTGGACCTCCGCCCTCAGCGCCGAGACGTCGTCCTGATGCAATTTCATTTGCCGGCGCACGCCACGTAAAGGATGGACAACGTGGTCGTGCCATGAGGCGATCAAACGTGATGCCCCTTCGAGATCGTCACGACCAAGTACAACTCCTCGGCGTCCAAGCCAGGCGCAGAACAGCAGGAGATTGATATTGAGTCCGAATTTGTCCTGCAGCTCGAGACACTCCCGGGCGACGTCAGGCTGCCCGTATAGGGCGAGAGAGAACTGCCAAAAATCGTTCTGGTATTGTTGATTGCCCGCTTGAGGACCGCCTGGACCCTGCCCGGCGGTCACGAATGATCGGCCTGTTCGCGGCTCTTCGGGCGCGCGCGGTCGCCGGTCCATCGGCGAACCTTGCCGACATCGATATCGAAAAGATCGAGAACGCGCGCGAGCGTGTGATCGACCATTTCCTCGATCGAATTGGGCAAGGCATAAAATGCAGGGACGGGCGGATAGACGATCGCGCCGGCTTCGGTCACGGTGGCCATGTTACGGATGTGTCCGATATGTAGCGGCGTTTCGCGCAGCATGAGCACGAGACGGCGCCGTTCCTTCAGCACAACGTCAGCGGCGCGCGAAATCAGATTCGCGGTATTGCCGGTCGCGACCTCCGCCATGGTCTTGATCGAGCATGGTGCGATGATCATGCCGCGCGTCCGGAAGGAACCGCTGGCGCAGGCGGCGCCGACATCGCTGTTGGAATGGACGACACTTGCGAGACGCTCGACATCGGCGAGCTTCAGATTGGTCTCGCTGGCGAGCGTCATCTGCGCGGCGCGGGAGATGATCAGATGGGTTTCAATGTTCCACTCGCGCAGCAGCTCGAGCAGCCTGACCCCGTAGATCACGCCCGATGCGCCGGTGATACCGACGATCAGCGGGCCATTCGAGGTCTTTATCGAGACGTGTTTCATCCGGCTTCCGCGCGATTTGGGCCGCAGTATTTCCCATGGCCAGCGCCCCAGCAAGGCATTTGACGCAAACCTCCAGCGCAGGCAAGGCGGTTGGATTTCCGCGCATTTTGCTATCAACTGCCGGTTCCCTGCAGCAGCGTCTGCATGAACCGATGACCGAGCAACCTCCGAAATTCCGCTTCATCGGCCAGCCCATCCCGCGCACGGAAGATGCTCGCCTGCTCACGGGGCGCGGGCAGTTCAGCGACGATTTCTGTTTTCCCGGCCAGACCTACGCGGCAATCGTCCGTTCACCTCACGCACACGCACGCATCACGCGTATCGACGCCACCGCCGCGAAAAAAATGCCGGGCGTCCTCGGTGTCTTCACCGGCGAAGATTGCCTGGCCGACAAGCTCGGGCCCATCCCGCATGACCCACTGCCAAAGACCAAGTTCGATATGAAGCTTCATGGTCCGGGCGGCGGCGAGATCTTCATCGGACCTCACCTGCTCCTGCCCGCCGACAAAGTGCGCCACGTCGGAGAAGCCGTGGCGATGATTGTCGCAGAATCGCAGAACCAGGCGCTCGATGCCGCCGAAGCGGTACACGTCTCGTATGAGCCGTTGCCCTGCGTTACGAGCGCCGAAGAGGCCATGCAGCCCGCCTCACCTGCAGTCTGGGACGAAGTTCCGAACAACATCCTGGTCGACACCCGGTTCGGCAACGCGACCGAGACGGGGCGCGCTTTCGAGCGTGCCGCGCACATCGTCACCAAAGATTTCCACGTCGGCCGGGTAACAGGCGTGCCGATGGAGCCGCGCGCCGCGGTTGCGCACTACGACGAGACCGGGGACCGCTACACGATTTACGCCGGCAGCGGCGGGGCCGTCAGGCAAAAACGCGAGCTCGCTGCAGTGCTCGGGATCGAGCCCGACAAAATCCGCGTGCTCTCCTATGACGTCGGCGGCAATTTCGGCACGCGCAATCGCGTCTATGTTGAATTCGGGCTCGTGCTGTGGGCCGCCCGCAAGCTCGGACGTCCGGTCAAATACACCGCGACACGTTCGGACTGTTTCGTCAGCGACTACCAGGGCCGCGATCTGGTGGCGAAGTTTGAGCTGGCACTCGATGAGCGTGGCCGGTTTCTGGCGCTGCGCGCAACCAACATCAGCAATGTCGGCGCCCGATGTGTTTCGCTTTCGCCTCTGAGCAAAGGCGCCGGCTTGATCACCGGAAGCTATGACATTCCGGTGGCCTCGCTGCAGGCCGTGGCCGTTTTTACCAACACCATCCCAACGCAGGCCTATCGCAGCTCCGGACGTCCGGAAATCACTTTCGCGATCGAACGGCTGATCGACATTGCCGCCAGACGGCTCGGTATCGATCGTGTCACGCTGCGCCGGCGCAATCTGGTCCGGCCGAAGGCAATGCCATACCGCAATGCAGTCGGCATGGTCTACGACAGCGGCCGATACGAAGAGAACATGAACCACGCCTTGCATCTCGCCGACTGGGACGGTTTCAAATCCCGCCAGCGCGAGGCGAAAAAAAGGGGAAAGTTACTTGGGCGCGGGCTGGCGAACTATGTCGAGTCCTCGATCGGTGCGCCAAAAGAGCAGACACGCATGACGGTGTCCGCCAACGGCGTCAGTGTTGTGATCGGCACGCAGCCGGCTGGGCAAGGGCACGAAACCAGTTTCGCGCAGGTTGTCGCCGATCTGCTCGCGGTCCCGGTCGAGAAAGTGCGCATCATCCTCGGCGACACCGACGTGGTGAAGGCCGGCGGTGGCACCCATTCCGGCCGCTCCATGCGCCACGCAGCAACCGTGTTTTCGCTTGCCGCCGCGGAACTGGTAACAAAGGCGAAGCGCGTGGTTGCGATCATCCTCGCCACGACGGCGGATCGGGTCGAATTCAACGACGGCCGCTTTTCGGCCCGCGATAGCAATCGCAGCTTCGACTTTCTCGAGCTTGCCGAAGAAATGACACGCCATCCTATGCCCGACGACCTGTCGGCAGGGCTTGCGGTCATCACCGACAACGAGATGCATGAGCCGGTTTTCCCCAACGGATGCGCGATTTGCGAAATCGAGATCGATGCGGAAAGCGGCGGCTTGCAGCTCGTCCGCTACATCTCGGTCGATGATGTCGGCCGGTGCATCAATCCGCTGATCGTCCATGGACAGACGCAAGGGGCGGTCGTTCAAGGCGTCGGCCAGGCCCTTTGGGAGCAATGCGTGGTTGATCCCGGTTCCGGACAGCCGCTGTCCGGTTCCTTCATGGACTACGGCATGCCGCGTTCGGACCGTGTGCCCTCTATCATCAGCAAGATTGTTGAGGTGCTTTCACCGACAAATCCGCTCGGCATCAAAGCGGGCGGCGAAGGCGGAACAACGGCCGCACCGGCGACGATTGTCAGCGCGGTCGTCGATGCGCTCGCCCCCTATGGAATCGAAGACATGGAAATGCCGGTCACGCCGTACCGCATTTGGCAGGCAATTCACGGCAAAACGCCCAGCGCGGGATGATTTGAAGTAGTGGTGCCCAGGGGCGGAATCGAACCACCGACACCGTGATTTTCAGTCACGTGCTCTACCAACTGAGCTACCTGGGCGCC
>Ga0134126_10013584_pt1 | contig 10283 bp, 10 predicted proteins | sample KB31752_FD_96881 | JGI IMG/M metagenome (GOLD analysis project Ga0134126, IMG submission 96881) | Terrestrial soil microbial communities with excess Nitrogen fertilizer from Kellogg Biological Station, Michigan, USA - KB3-175-2 | ecosystem: Environmental > Terrestrial > Soil > Unclassified ...
CGATCGCGGTGCTGGCGATCTTCGGCGCGGCGCTTTTCTACGGCGACGGCGTGATCACGCCCGCACAGACGGTGCTCGGCGCGGTGGAAGGCGTGAAGGTGATCGAACCTTCGCTCGCGCGGTGGGTGGTGCCGATCAGCGTGGCCATCCTGCTGTTGCTGTTCTATGTGCAGAAGCGCGGCACCGCCGGCATCGGTGCAGTGTTCGGGCCGGTGATGTGCGTCTGGTTCGTGGTGATCGCATCGCTGGGTTTGCACTACATCTTGCGTGAGCCGCAGGTGTTGGCGGCGCTCAACCCCGCGCATGCCCTGCGCTTTTTCGTTTCGCACGGCGTCATCGCCTTCGTCGCGCTGGGCGGCGTGGTGCTGGCGGTCACGGGCTGCGAAGCGTTGTACGCCGACATGGGCCATTTCGGCGCCCGGCCCATCCGCATGGCGTGGCTGGTTTTCGTTTTGCCGGCGCTGCTGCTCAACTATTTCGGCCAAGGCGCACTGCTGCTCGCCGACCCTTCCGCCGTGAGCAATCCGTTCTACCTGCTCGCGCCGCGCGTGCTACTGGTGCCGATGATCGTGCTGGCCGCCGTCGCCGCGGTGATCGCTTCGCAGGCGGTGATCAGCGGCGCTTTCTCGATGACGCGCGAAGCGATCCAGCTCGGTTACGCGCCGCGCATGCGCATCGTGCACACGTCGCGGATGCTTTCGGGGCAGGTGTTCGTGCCCTGGATCAACGGCATGTTGCTGGTGCTGGTGGTGCTCGCCGTGGTCGGCTTCCGTTCCTCGGAGAACCTGGGCGCGGCCTATGGCATCGCGGTAACCGGCACGATGGTGGTGACCACGCTGCTCGCTCTGATCGTGATGCGCCGCCTGTGGCACTGGCCGCGGGTGGTGGTTGCAATGATCGGCATGTTGTTCCTCGTGATCGACCTTTCGCTGTTCGGTGCCAACCTGATCAAGGTCGAGCACGGCGGCTGGTTCCCGCTGGTGCTGGGCCTTTTGGTCTTCGTCGTGATGACGACCTGGCGTCGCGGTCGCGAACTGCTGCTGCGCGAGTTGCGCCAATCGGGCTTGCCGCTGGACTCCTTCATCGCCAGCATCGCCGAACATCCGCCCCAACGCGTGCCGGGCACGGCGGTATTCCTCACCGCCAACGCGAATGCCGTGCCGCACGCGCTGCTGCACAGCCTGAAACACTACAAGGTGCTGCACGAGCGCAACGTGATCCTTTCGGTGGAGACGCTGGATACACCCATGGCGGAGCCCGACGAACGCATCGAGTTGCGCGATCTCGGCCACGCATTCCACTCGCTGACGTTGCGCTTCGGTTTCGCGGAGGACCAGGACGTGCCAGCGGCGCTCGCTGCCTGCGCCACGCAAGGCCTGCGCTTCGACCTGATGGATACCACGTTCTTCCTTTCGCGCGAAACCATCGTCGCCAGCCATCGAGCAGGCATGGTGGTGTGGCGCGACAAGCTGTTCGCGTTGATGGCGCGCAACGCGCTTGCCGCCACCGCGTTCTTCCGCATCCCTGGCAACCGGCTGGTGGAGCTGGGAACGCAGGTGGAAATATAGGCGCGCAAATCCGGGCGTCCCGCCGCACGGTTTTGTCGACGCGTTGCGCGCAAACCTGCCTCGGCAGGGCCGCGTGGCGTTTGCCGCGCCAGATGCTGCGCGTCTTCCGCTCCGGCACGCCCATCTGCCGAAGGGGCACTATCTCCCCGCGTTCCGGCATAATCCGCGCATGACGGAAACACGGCTTGCCGACGCCAGTGCGGATCGCGTGGAAGCGGCGATCGAGGCGTCGATCCGCCCGCGCCGCTTCGACGAATACATCGGCCAGCGCGCCATGCGCGAGCAACTGGGCGTCGCGATCGAAGCCGCGCGCCGCCGCAACGACGCGCTTGACCACGTGCTGGTGTTCGGCCCGCCCGGCCTGGGCAAGACCACGCTTTCGCACGTGATCGCGAACGAACTGGGCGTGGGATTGCGCGCGACTTCCGGTCCGGTACTCGAGCGCGCCGGCGACCTCGCCGCACTGCTCACCAACCTGCAACCGCGCGACGTGCTGTTCATCGATGAAATCCATCGCCTCTCGCCTCTGGTGGAGGAGGTGCTGTATCCGGCGATGGAGGATTTCCAGATCGACATCATGCTGGGCGAAGGCCCGGCCGCGCGTTCGATCAAGCTGGACCTGCCGCCGTTCACGCTGATGGGCGCAACCACGCGCGCGGGCATGCTGACCGGCCCGCTGCGCGACCGCTTCGGCATCGTGCAGCGGCTGGAGTTCTACACGCCGGGCGAACTTGCGCAGATCGTGCATCGGTCCGCGCACATCCTCGGCATCGCCTGCGAGGAAGACGGCGCCGACGAAATCGCCAATCGCGCGCGCGGCACGCCGCGGATCGCCAACCGGTTGCTACGGCGCGTGCGCGATTTCGCCGAGGTGCGCGCGGGCGGCCGCATCACCCGCGCGGCGGCATCGGATGCGTTGGCAATGCTGCAGATCGACCAATGCGGCTTCGACGAACTGGACCGCAAACTGCTGCGGGTGATCATCGAACAATTCGATGGCGGTCCGGTCGGTGTCGATTCGCTCGCCGCCGCGCTGGCGGAGGCGCGCGACACCATCGAGGACGTGCTGGAACCCTATTTGATCCAGCAGGGCTATCTCGCGCGCACGGCGCGCGGCCGCATCGCCACCGCGCGCGCGTGGCGACATTTCGGCTGGAATCCGCCCGCGGCCATCGATCCGGCGTTGAACCTGTTCGAGCCGGCGGGGTCGAAGTGATTCAACCGACATTCAGTTGGCGGCTAAGGGTGTATTGGGAAGATACGGATGCCGGCGGGGTGGTGTATCACGCCGGATATTTGCGGTTTCTGGAACGCGCCCGCACCGAATGGCTGCGCGCGCGGGGCCTGGGGCAGACGGAATTGCGCGAGGATCTCGCTGTGCTGTTCGTGGTGCGCGGGATCGATGTGGCGTTCGACAAACCGGCGCGGCTGGACGACGAGCTGGATGCCACCGTCGCGCTGAGGCACCGGCGCGGCGCAAGCCTCGATCTGCAACAGACATTGCGTCGCGTGCCCGCCGGAGAAATCCTGACGCGTGCGCAGGTGCGCGTGGCCTGCATCGACGCGAACACCTGGCAACCGCGGCGCATTCCCGAAGAAGTGGCGGCATTGATCGAAGGGAAATCCTGAAGGAAACACACAATCGATGAACGGCGAACTCAATATCCTCGACCTCGTGCTGCACGCCAGCTTGCCGGTGAAGCTGGTGTTGCTGATCCTGGTGATCTTCTCGTTCGCTTCCTGGGTGATCATCTTCCGCAAGTGGGCGATGCTGGACGCGGCCACGCGCGACGCCGACGCTTTCGAGCAACGCTTCTGGTCCGGCGCCGATCTCGCAGCGTTGTTCCGCGAAGTGAGTTCGCGCGGCGAGGACGCCGGCGGCCTCGCATCGGTGTTCGAGGCGGGCTTCCGCGAATTCGTGCGCCAGCGCCAGCGGCGCAGCACCGACCAGCGCGCGGTGCTGGAAGCCAGCGAGCGCGCGATGCGCGTGTCCGGCACGCGCGAGGTGGACAAGCTCGAACACAACCTGGAGTTCCTCGCCAACGTCGGTTCGATCAGCCCGTACGTCGGCCTGTTCGGCACGGTGTGGGGAATCATGGTCGCGTTCCAGGGATTGGGTTCGATCAAGGAAGCGACGATCGCGATGGTCGCGCCGGGCATTTCCGAAGCGCTGGTCGCCACCGCGATGGGCCTGTTCGCAGCGATCCCCGCGGTGTGGGCCTACAACCGCTATTCAATGCGGCTGGAGCGCATCACGGTGCGCTACGACACCTTCCAGGAAGAGTTCTCTTCCATCCTGCACCGGCAGATCACGGCCGACGAGCACGCGTAGCCATGCAACCGCTGCGAACGCGAAAACGCCGCAAGCTCAAGGCCGAGATCAACGTCGTTCCCTACATCGACGTGATGCTGGTGCTGCTGATCATCTTCATGGTGACGGCGCCGCTGTTGCGCACGGGCGTGGACATCAAGCTGCCGCAGGCTGCGGCCAAATCGTTGAAGAACGACAAGCAGCCGGTGCTGGTGAGCCTGGACAAGAGCGGCCAGCTCTATCTCACGCTGGGCACGGCCAAGCGCGAGCCGATCGACGCGGATGCGTTGAGGACCAAGGTTTCGGCGTTCGTCAAGGAAAACCCGCAGGTGCCGGTACTGTTCGGCGGCGACGAAGGCGTGGACTACGGCCACGTCATGCAGGCGATGGTATTGCTGCAGCAAGCCGGCGTGCCGAACATCGGCCTGATGACGCAGCCGCAGCAGCCGTCGAACGGCGATGGAAGAAAGTAGCGCCACCCCGCGCGCGGTGATCCTGTCCGCGCTGCTGCACATCTGCATCGTCGGCTTCCTCGCTCTGGCGATGCTCAACTGCGAAACCTGGCAGGCCGTGACGGATTTCCTGCACCTGCCCAACCCGGTCGCCTGCGCCAGGCCGATCCAGTTGGCGGGGCCGATGATCGAAGCCACGCTGGTCGGTCCGGTGGGCGCGCCGCCACCGAAGCACAGCAAGCGCGCGCAGCCGGCCAACCCGCTGCCGCAGCAACGCGAATTGCCCAAGCCCGAACTGCCCAAGCCCGCGCCGGTGAAAGTGTTGCCGCCTCCGCCGCAACATCCCGATGTCAAGGACCAGGAGAAGATCGCGGACATCGCGCAGGAAAAAGCCGACCAGCAAAAGGCGCAGGAGGAAAGGGAAAAGCAGCGCATGGCGGAACTGACGCGCGAGCAGGAAGCCGATCGCATCCTCAAGCAGCTCGAGAAGGTCAAGGCGCAGAGCGCGGCCACGCAGAAGCAGATCAAGCTCGCGCAGCAGCGCGCGCAGCAACTGGCGGACCTCAAGAACACGCCGGACAATCCGAATGCCAACGACACCGTGCCGCCCGCCAAGCAGGCGATGACGGGTCAGAATGGCAAGGACACCGATGCCTACATCGCCGCCCTGCAAAACGCCATCACGCCCAACTGGTTGCGCCCGGACAACATCCCGGAAGGCGCGGTGTGCCCGGTGGAGATCGTCCAGATAGTCGGCGGTCAGGTGCTTTCTGCCAAAGTCCTTCCGAGTTGCCCGTTGAATGAAGCGGGGAAGCACTCCGTGGAGGCGGCCGTGTTGCGTTCTTCACCCCTGCCATACCATGGTTTCGAAGACCAATTCCAGCGCGAAATAACCTTCAACTTCGTAGTCACGTCTTCGCAGTGAGGAGAGCCATGCGAAATCCGAAACTCCTTCTGGCCTTCCTGGTGTTCGTCTGTGCAGGCTTGTTCGCCGCGCACACGCGGGCACAGGGCCTGACCGTGCAGATCGTCAACGGCGTGCCTTCGGCGATTCCGATCACCGTGGTGCCGTTCGGGCAGAGCGCCGGTCCGCCGCCGACTACCGACATCGCCGACGTGGTCAGCATGGATCTGAACCGCTGCGGCAAATTCCGCGCGCTGCCGCGGAGCGAGGTCGTCGAGACCCCAACCGCGGGGAATGAGATCAAGTTCCCGACATGGCAACAACTGAAGCAGGATTACATCGTGGTCGGCCGCACGTCCGATGCCGGCGGCGGCGCGCTGCGCGCCGACTTCGAGTTGTGGGACGTCAACAAGCAGCAGCGCCTGCTCGGGTTCTCGGTCACGGGGCAGGGCAGCGACCTGCGCCGCGTGGCGCACCAGATCGCCGACCAGATCTACCAGAAGATCATCGGCGTGCGCGGCGCGTTCGACACGCGCATCGCCTACGTCACCGCGGTCGGCACCGGCCGCAACTCGCAGTATTCGCTGATCATCGCCGACTCGGACGGCTACAACCCGCAGACCGTGGTGCGTTCGCGCGAACCGCTGCTGTCTCCGGCATGGGCGCCCGACGGCAGCAAGCTCGCCTATGTCTCCTTCGAGCATGGCGACTCGGCGATCTACCTGCAGGACGTCACTACCGGCTCGCGCCGGCTGTTGTCCTCGAAGCCCGGCATCAACGGCGCGCCGAAATTCTCGCCCGACGGCCGGCGGCTGGCGGTGTCGCTCTCGTACCAGGGCAACCCCGAGATCTACGTGATGGACGTGAGCAGCGGCGCGCTGACCCGCATCACCGACAGTCTCTCGATCGACACCGAGCCGGAATGGACACCCGATGGCGGGAGCATCGTCTTCACCTCGGACCGCTCCGGCAAGCCGCAGTTGTACCAGGTGTCGGCGGGCGGCGGCACGCCGCAGCGGCTGACCTTCCAAGGCCAGTACAACGCCGACGTCTCCATCAGCTACGACGGCAACCAGCTCGCAATGGTGCAGGGCAACGGAAACGTGTATCGTATTGCAATCATGGACAAGAGCCTGGGCGGCCAGGTGCGGTTCATCTCCCCGGGCAGCCTGGACGAATCGCCGAGTTTTGCGCCCAACGCCAGCATGCTGCTGTACGCATCCACAGAAGGTCCTCACGGCGTGCTGTATGCAGCGTCGGCGGACGGACGCGTGCGCCAGCGGCTGGTATTGAGCGACGGCGACGTGCGCGAACCGGCTTGGGGGCCGTACCGGCAGCGCTGACGCAACGGCATGGATGCATGATGGTTATCGGCAGTACGCAGGTTTTGATCGAACATTCACACAACAAGATCGATTGATCCACTCGTTCAAGAAGAAGGAATCGCCATGAACGCTACCGCTCGCATCACCCTTGCAGTCATGTTGTGCATGGGCCTCGCGGCCTGCGCCAAGAAGCAGGAAGTGAAGGCGCCCGCGCCTGAAGCCGGCCCGCCGCCCACCGAAACCACCACGACCGCCGGCGCCTACACGCCCGCCGACCTCGACACCGACGCCTGCCTGCGGCAGCGCGTGGTGTACTTCGATTTCGACAAGAGCGAAATCAAGCCGGAGTTCCAGCAGATCGTCGCCTGCCACGCCAAGTACCTGCGCGACCGTCCGATGGCGCGCATGACCCTGGAAGGCAATACCGACGAGCGCGGCACGCGCGAGTACAACCTGGGTCTCGGCGAGCGCCGCGGCAACGCGGTGACGAGCGCGCTGCAGGCCGACGGTGCCCAGGCTTCGCAGATGAACGTGGTTTCGTACGGCGAAGAGCGCCCGACCTGCCGCGAGCACAACGAGGACTGCTGGTCCAAGAACCGCCGCGTCGAGATCGTCTATACAGCCAAGTAAGTGCGATAGATGATCGTTTGCGATTCGCGCTTGGCCAAAGCGCTCGGCATCACGGCGGCGATCGCGTCTGCGGTCGCCGCCGTTTCCGCGCAAGCGCAAACGCAAACGCAAACGCCGAGCCTTTCCGAACGCGTCGCGCGGCTCGAACAGCACCAGTCGCAGCAGCAACCGCAAAACGGTGGCGTCGGGCTGGTCAACCAGGTGCAGGACCTCCAATCGCAACTCCAGCAGATGGAAGGCCGGATCGAGGACCTGCAGCACCAGCTCGAGCAGTTGCAGCAGCAGAACAAGGACCAGTACCTGGATCTGGATTCCCGGATCGGCAAGCTGGAAGGCAAGGGCGGCAACATGCCTTCGGCAGCCGGGCCTTCGCCTGCGGCGAGTGCCGCAACGCCCGTGGCGACGGGTGCCTCCTCCGCACCTGCGGCCGCCGCGACCGCGGCATCGCCCGGTCCGCCGAACGCCGAAGAACAGTCCGCGTACAACGCCGCGTTCAAATCCCTGCAGGGCGGTGATTACGTCACCGCGTCGCGCGGCTTCCGCACCTTCACCCAGCAATTTCCGCAGAGCGCGCTCGCGCCGAACGCGTACTACTGGCTGGGCGAGTCCTACTACGTCACGCAGAACTATCAGGTGGCGCTGGACACATTCCAGAACCTCCTGAAGACTTATCCCGACAGCGAGAAGGCGCCCGACGCGCTGCTGAAGGTCGGCTATTGCCAGGCCGAGATGAAGAACTACACCGCCGCGCAATCGACGCTGAAGGCCGTGATCAAGAAGTATCCGGGCACGACCGTCGCGCGGCTGGCGCAGAGCCGGCTGCGTTCGATTCCGGCGCACGGCGGCTGACACGATGAGCGCGATCGCGCCCGCGCCGGCGAATGCCGCCGCGCAGCGATTGCGCGTCAGCGAAATCTTCCATTCCATCCAGGGCGAGGCCGACGCGGTCGGCTGGCCGACGGTATTCGTGCGCCTCACGGGGTGTCCGCTGCGCTGCACGTGGTGCGACACTGCTTACGCGTTCGAAGGCGGCGAATGGCGCGACATCGATTCGATCATGGACGAAGTGCGTGGCCATGCCGCGCACCGCGTCTGCGTCACAGGCGGCGAGCCGCTCGCGCAGAAGCGTTGCCTCGATCTGTTGACGCGACTGTGCGATGCCGGTTTCGAGGTCTCGCTGGAAACTTCCGGGGCGTTGGATATTTCCGGTATCGATCCGCGCGTGCGGCGCGTGGTGGACATCAAGGCCCCCGGCTCCGGGGAATCGGCGCGCAACCGATGGGAGAACCTGCGATATCTCACCTCGAGCGACCAGTTGAAGTTCGTACTGGCCGATCGGGGTGACTACGACTGGGCCGTCGCGGTGATGCGCGAGCGCGACTTGTCTTCGCGCTGCATGGTGCTGTTCTCGCCGGTGTATCACCTACTCGATCCGCGCGTGCTGGCCGAGTGGATTCTGCAGGACCGCTTGCCGGTGCGATTGCAGGTCCAGTTGCACAAATATCTCTGGGGCGAGGAGCCTGGACGATGAAGCGCGCAGTTGTTCTGCTCTCGGGCGGCATGGATTCCGCCGTCACCCTGGCGCTGGCGCGCAGGCAGGGCTTCGCCTGTCACGCATTGAGCCTCGCCTACGGGCAGCGCCATGCCTCCGAACTGCAGGCGGCCGCGCGGGTGGCGGCGATGCTCGGCGCGGTGGAGCACAAAATCGTGGATGTCGACCTGCGTGGCATCGGCGGCTCCGCATTGACCGCAGACATCGAAGTGCCGCCGCACGACCGCGCACATCCGGCCGACGAAATCCCCGCCACCTATGTGCCGGCGCGCAACACCATCATGTTGTCGCTCGCGCTCGGCTGGGCCGAGGTGCTGGGCGCCGACGGCATCTGGTGTGGCGTCAATGCCGTGGACTACTCCGGTTACCCCGATTGCCGTCCCGCTTTCGTCGACGCGTTCGAACGACTGGCGAATGTCGCCACCAGGGCCGGCACGCAGGGCCATCGGCTCCACGTGCACGCGCCGTTGATGCGGATGTCCAAGGCAGACATCGTCCGCGAAGGCGTTGCGCTGGGCTTGGACTTTTCCGCCACCGTTTCCTGCTACCGGGCGGATGCGGAGGGCCGTGCCTGTGGCCGGTGCGATGCCTGCGCGCTTCGCGCGCGCGGCTTCGCGGACGCGAACGTGCCGGACCCTACGCGTTACGCCTGATCGCGCTTGTACGCGCGCGGCGCGGCACCTAGACTTTGCGGTTTGCCCGGGCCGTTAGCTCAGCGGTAGAGCAGCGGACTTTTAATCCGTTGGTCGATGGTTCGATCCCATCACGGCCCACCATCCAGCCTTGGCCCGAGCGGCATTCCCTGTGCCGACGCTCCAATGACGGGCGGAGCTGCGGGTGCCGGAATTTCCGGATGCGCATGCCTGTACGCAGTCCGGTACTTCGGGATGCGGCGGAGTAGAATCCCGGCATCTTTTCCCCGGATCGCGGGCACTCATCTCGATTCAACCGTCCAGTCGAACGGATGGAAGCTTCTCCACCACGCTTCGAAACGACGAGTGCGGCAAGTCTCGATCGACCTTTTCAGACGCCTGGACGGGGGGTGCATGGTTCCGGTCCGAGGGGTCTGTCAGCAGAGGAGGGGCAGCCATGAAGCGCTTGAATTGTCGCCGTGCAACGGCCCGCCTGGGAGCCGGATTGCTCACTCTCGCGCTTGCGGCCGCCGGGTCATCGCAGGCGTCTGCGGCCCCGCTGTTTCCACCGCTCAATACCCTCGCCAACTTTGCCCCCGCCGACAGCGGACCCTTCCAGCTTTCCGCGCTGACCCAGGGCAGCGACGGCAATTTCTACGGCGTCAGCGCCTTCGGCGGCGCCGGGGACAATGGCTACGTCTACAAGGTGATACGTCGCACCGGCCGCATCATCCATCTGCACGACTTTTCCTTCGCTGATGGCGCCACCCCGCGGGGCAAGCTGGTGCAGGGCACGGATGGCGATTTTTACGGCACCACCGAGGCCGGTGGCGTCAATCAATCGGACTACTGCTATGCCGGCCAGCTCTACCAGAGGGGCGGCTGCGGCGTCGCCTTCAAGGTCAGTCC
>Ga0134126_10013585_pt1 | contig 10282 bp, 13 predicted proteins | sample KB31752_FD_96881 | JGI IMG/M metagenome (GOLD analysis project Ga0134126, IMG submission 96881) | Terrestrial soil microbial communities with excess Nitrogen fertilizer from Kellogg Biological Station, Michigan, USA - KB3-175-2 | ecosystem: Environmental > Terrestrial > Soil > Unclassified ...
GCCTCCCCCACATAGCCGCGGGCGGCGAGCGCGTCAAGCAGCAGGTGGAAGTACACCAGCCCGGCGTAGGGCTGCCAGCGGCGCGACAGCCTGGCCACCGCGTCATACCCCGCGTCCTCGGCAAGGCCGAAGCGGCGGCGCAGGTTGTTGCGGGCGCCCACGTCGTCGCCGGGCAGCACGTGGTAGCGGGCCAGGCCGCGCAGCATCACGTACTCGGCGCTCCACCGGCCGATACCGGGCAGGCCGAGCAGGGTGCCCATCGCCCGGTCATCGCCGGCGTCGCGCAGCGCCTCCAGGTCCAGGGCCCCGGCTGCCACCTGTCCGGCGACGCAGGTGATGGTGCGGGCCTTCGCCGTGCTGAACCCCAGGGTGCGCAGCTCGGCCGGCTCGGCATCGGCGAGCCGGGCTGGTGCCGGGAAGCCGTACCGGGTCACCGGTCCGGGAACAGCGGGCCCGAAGCGGCGGGCCAGCCGGTTGAGCAGGTGGATGCCCACGTCCAGGGACAGCTGCTGGCAGGCGACGGCGTTGACCACCGCCTCGAACACGGTCGGGAAGCACGGTGGGCGCATTCCGCGGAACCGCAGCGCCAGCGCGTTCAGCCGGGCATCACGATCGGCGACCCGGTAAAACCCGTCAAGATCCGCGGCGAGGCCCAGCATACGCTCCAGGGCCAGACGGGCCTCGGTCGCGGCGGCGCGGCCAGCCGGCCCCGCCGGGCCGCGCACCTCCGCGATTAGCGACGGCCCACTGGCGGCGGGGTCCTGGCGGACCGTGACCTCGGTCGGCTCGCCCGCCAGGCACAGGACCCGCCGGTAGCAGCCGCCGTCGAAGCGGTCCACCTCATTGTGCGCCCGCCGCCGCAGCGCCCACACCACGCAATCGAGACGGAACGGGACTGTGACCTCGATCAGCAGCCGGGCCGCCGGGTCGGCCTCGCGCGCCTGGCCGGCGATGTTCTCCGCCCTCATGTCATGTCCTGGGAGGGGCGGGCCTGCAGGAGCCGGTGACATGAGCAGAAGCAGGCAGTGCCGGCGTAACTCCCCTTGCAACGGTGGTGCAGGGCGGCTTCGCACCAGCCCGAGACGTAGCGGTGGACGCGGATCTGCGCCCGGGGTGTTGCCATGGCGCACGACCTTTCCGGACGAGGCCTGCGCGGGCGGCGGAAGCGGAGACCAGGACACCGCGAGATGCCGATCGCCTAGGCGCTCCGGGTCCGCTGGACCGGACGCGGGACCATTTTACTCAGTCATCTAGTTTCAACGATAAGATTGTCCCGAGGATTCCGGCAGGCGCGGACCGCCGGACGCCGCAGGCTTCCCGCCCCGGCTGGCGGCGCGGGGGCGTGCTCCCGGCAAGCTCGTCTGGCTAATATTTCTAGAGTTTGCTAGATTTATTCTGCGCGCCGTGGTGCGCAGACGGCTGATGGCGCGCCCATCATCGGGAGGTGGGAGGGACGATGACAGCACCGCCGCACCTACCCCCGGGGTCGCCCATGCCGCCACGCCCGGTGAAGCGGGAAGGGCAGGCAGGCGGGGCGTGGCCGGGTCGCCCGCCAGGGGTGCCGGCCGTGGTGCCGCCGCCCGGGGTGCCGCTGAGCTTCCTGGCGGCCGCCGCCCTCGGGCTGGTGGCCTGCGGTGCCGCGCTGATCTGGGCGCGCGGGGCCGCGATGGCCGACCCGACCGCCGATCCGGTGGTAGCGGCGGCCCACTTCGGGATGCTGGCGACCCTGTCCATGGGGGTGGCCGGCGCTCTGCATCAGTTCACTCCGGTGGTGACGCAGCGCCGGCTGCGGTCGGTCGCCCTGGCCCGGGCCACGTTCGTGACCTGGCTGGGCGCCGCCTGGCTGGTGCCGTCCGGGATCGCCGCACACCAGGAAGGCGTGGTGGAGGCCGGCGGCGGCCTGGCCGCGGCCGCGGTCACCCTGCTGGCGTGGAACCTGTCCGCCCCGCTGGCCGCCCGGGGCAGGGGTCACACGGTTACCGGGCTGCGGTTTGCGCTGGCCGGGTTCATCGCCACGGCGTGCTTCGGCGTCACCTACGTGGCCGACCGGCGCGGGAACTGGTTCGGCCTGTCCGGCCATGTCGTGCTCGCCCACGCGGTCATCGGCCTGTTCGCATGGCTCGGGCTCACCTACGTGGCAGTGGCGGAAAAGCTGTGGCCGATGTTCTTCCTGGCCCACGTGCCGGGCCGGCACCGGGCGGGGCGGCTCGCGGTCTGGCTGATTCCCGCCGGGGTGACGCTGCTCTCACCGGGGCTGCTGGCCGGCGTGGCTTGGCTGGCCTGGGCCGGGGCGGTGATCACCGCCGCCGGGCTGGCCGGGCACCTGGCGTCGCTGGCCGCCCATGTCCGGCACCGGCGCCGCAAGGGCGAGCTGTACCTGGCTTTCGTCGCCACCGCGGCGGGCTTCCTGATCGCCGGGGCCGGGCTGGCCCTCGCCGCGACCCTGGTCATGCCTCGGGACCACCACGCGGGCATGGCGCTGGCCGCCGCATCCGTGGCCGCGTTCGCCGGCTGGCTGCTGGAGGCCCTGGCCGGGCACGCGCACAAGGTGGTGCCGTTCATCCTGTGGTCGGTGCTGCGAGCCCGGGGGATCAGCATGAACCGCTCGGGGGCGCCACTGGGGTTCGCCGACCTCTACGACCACCGCATCGCCGCTGCGACCTACGCCCTGATAACGCTGGGCGTCACCGCCACGGCGGCCGGGTTCGGCGCCACGCAGCCCGCCGCGCTCATGATCGGCGGCGGGCTGCTCGCGGTGGCTGGGCTGGCGGCGGCCACGAACCTGTCGGTTACGCCGGCCCTGCTGCTGCGCAAGGACTCCGGGCACTCGCCCCGGTCCCGCCGGACCCCGCTCACCGAGGACGAGCGGCGGCGGTTCCGCCGTCGGCGAGTGGCGTGAGGCAGATGGCGGTTCCCGCCCGGATTACATGCCTGCCTTGCGGGCGGCGGGACTCTGACCGCGTTACGGCAGGCGGGCGGTCCGCTCACCGGACGTGAACTTGGCCCGGGCCAGCTCTCGCGCCGCCCGCAGCTCCGCGGGCGTCAGCCTGCTCTCAGTGAGGCCGTGCCGCCGGCGGAAGCAGCCTCGCAGCCGGCCGAGTGGGTGGCAGCACGGCCTGGCCGGCGCCGGGCCGGGCGGTCGGCAGGCTGGGCACCGCAGGCGCGGCAGGCCGGGCGCACGGCCAGGAGCCGAGCCGGACGAGCTCGCGGCGCGCGGCGGCGCCATCCGGCAGCCCGAAATATACGTCCATCTCATCGGCGATCCGGCGCAGCACTGCGCGTGTTCGCGGCAGGCATCGCTGCCGTGACGGCCGGAGGGCATCATGCTGAGATAGCCTCTGGCAGGCTGGCTGCCTGCGCTTCCAGACCCGAGCACACGGTGTCGAGGAGCCGCAGGGTGTCGGGGTTGGCGGCGTGGGATCGCCGGTACTGGGCCCACTGGCAGACTGTGGCCAGCCGGCCGGCGACAAGCCGCCGCGCCTCGTCAGGGTGAAGCCAGCCAGGCGGGACCCAGTTCAACGGTATGTCCTTCGCCAGCGAGCGCACTCGCCCGTCGGGCGCCACGCCCAGTGCCACGAGATGCCGGGCCACCTGGTCAGCCCAGGCCCGCCACTGCCTTGAGGCGCCTGCCGGCCATCCGGCGAGTTCCGTGGCTTCATCGCCAGCGAGCACCCAGCGGATATGGTCACCGACCACGGCGAGGCACAGCAGGTCCCGGAGCTGGCTCTGCAGTTCCTCAATATCCAGAGGCTGTTCAGAGCGGTTCGCCACCGGTTCTCCATCGGGTGGTCTGGTCATCGGGGATGTGCCCTGCGCCTGCATCGCGGTCTTCCTCAGGCGGCGTGACGGCGGCGCAGGGGGGCTGGCTGGGTGTGCTGGATCGCCGGCTCGGCGAGTTCCTGCTCGGGGGCCAGCCGGATGCCGACGTGGTAGTCCTGCACCAGCGTCCAGCCCAGGAACCCGGCCGCGACCGTGACGGCCACCCCGACGGCTGCCAGGACGATGCCGGCGTGGCGCTGACCGCGGGACCGTTCCAGTCGGTCGCGTAGGAGGCCATGGCGGCGGCGAACAGTCCCAGGGCGGCGACGTGAGCGCGGCGTGGGCCCAGCGCCGTGGTCGCGGGCACGGTGGCTGGTGCGCGTTCTGCTGCCAGCGATTTCCTCTTCTGCCCTGAGGTGGCGCTCAAGCTGGCAGACGAAGTCCCTGGTGACCGCCGCGAGCTCTCCGAGGGACAGGGCCTGCTCTGCGGAGGCCGCCCGCGCCAGGGTCTCGGTGCAGGCGCGCAGCCGGGCGTGGTCACGGGCCAGCCTGGAGGCGGCCGGCGAGGCACCAGCGGGGAACAGGAGCGTCTCATCCTCAGACGCCTGGCGCAGCACCTCCGCGCGGGCGTAGCCGACCAGCGCCTCCAGCTCGGCGCCGGGCCAGCGGCCGCGGGCCGCCGCGGCCAGCACTTCCTCGCACGCGCGGCGACCTGCCCCAGCAGCACCGCGTGCTCACTGTCCAGGGTGAGCGCCGGGCCGCCAGGCACGGCGCCGGATCCTGGTCGCGGTCCGTGTCCGGATGGCGGGCTCACGGCCGTCATGAACCAACTACTATTGGAAAAGCTTTTCGAATGCCCATCAAGACGTGCGTGCGGTCCCGTGACCGGCCTCGTTGCGGACAGTCCTCGGGCGCTGCGGTCGGCTGGTACCGCCGGCGGTACCGCGGCGCGGGGCTGGCTCCGGCCCGGCCCAACTGGGCTCGGCCTCCGGAACGAGGGATACGTCGAGAGGGAGCGGGCCGATTCCCGCGCCCATCCCGTGCCTCTGCGTCCTCGCCTGATGGCTCAATTGTGAGTCGGCGAGGTTGCGGTTTCCCTGCGGCGCGCGAGCCGCCGGGCACCACGTCCGGGAAGGTGGCCAGTGGCGCCGCCCGCGCCGCGCCGCTTCTGCGCGGCACCGCCGATCTTGCCCTGGCTGGAGGTGATGTCGTTGAGCGGCTGGTACCAGGCGGCCAGGCCCAGATCCTGAGTCAGCGTCCCGGTCACCCAGTCGTCGAGGACGCGTATGAGGCGGCGAACGAGATGCCAGCGACCAAGGACTCCGGGGCGGACAGCGTGCAGGTGATGGTGTGCCCCGGCTCGATGAATATCGCGCCGCCGCTGCTGAACCGCCGCACCACGGTGATTCCGGACTCGCCGGCCTGATCGGCGTCGACCTCGTAGCGCAGCGACCGGAAGCTGCCGATCACCACGGCGGGCGCCGACCATTCCCAGATCCGCAGCGTCGGCGGGCGCCGCCCGGCCGCGGCCTCGCGCAGCAGCACCTCATCGACTGCCATGTGCAGAGCCGGATCCTGCGGGCCTTCGCGGGCGAGCTGCCAGTCGTGGTCGCGCCACTCGCTGGCCCCGAGGACCGCGCGGCCCAGGCGACCGCCACCGCACTGGGAGAGATCCCGGCGGGCACCACCTCGCTGCCGAGCGCCGACTGGATGCTCGCGGTAATCACGGCAGTGCCCGCGCTCACTGGGAGCCCGGTCATCACGGCGTCAAGCGCGTCGCCGCATCCGGGGAGGCAGTCCGCCGACCTGGACGCGGGCCAGGCGGCCGCCTGTCACCTCGACATCTGTGGCCACGAGCTTGCCGCCGGGCGGCATGTACTTACCGTGCATGCCTCATCCGCGCTGGCCCTTCCGCCAGCGCGCTAGGCGCTGGCGCGCCCGATCCGCACCCGCCATGTCACTGGCCCGGCTTCAAGGTAGTCCCAAGTGAACTGGCCGTCGTGTTCGGCTTCGAACTGGTACCGCAGCGGCTTGGGGTCGTGGTCGTTGACCAGCACGAAGCCCGTGCCGGGAGCGAGGGCGTGGTAGGCAGCGAAGATGGACTCGTGCCGCCGCGCGGGAGGCAGGTCGCGGACATCGAGGTCCGGTTCGCGGTCCAGGGTGCCGGGCCACGCCGCTGCCCTCGGGCTGCCGCCCGGGGCCGGTGCGCTACCGGCGTGGCGGGCGAGCCCGTGCAGCGCCGCCGTCACCTTGACCGCGAGATCAGGCCTGGGCTCGCGCAGCGGCGCCCAGGCTGCCGCGGCGAGCCGGCACGCCCGGTCCGCCTGCCCGGCCCTGACCAGCGCCGTCGCGGCCTGCAACAGCAGCGATAGCACCGCGGCCTGCGGATCAGAAGCAGGGGCCGCGTCCGGCGGACTCGCCTGCGCGGCATGCTCGGTGCAGCGGTGCATATCCGCCAGCAGCGCGGGCAGGTCCGCGCCCTTGCTGGCGACCAGCGCCGGGAGCAGGACATCGTTCTCTTTCGCCACGTGCCCGGCGAAGAGCCTGGCAATCTCCTGCGCGTGCTCCGCCGCGGCGACGGCGCCTGCCGTCTCGGCAAGCCGGCCGGCTGCTTCCGACAGGACCTTGTGCTCGGCGGTCATCTCGCTGACCGTGCCGGCCAGGCCATCGAGCGCGGCGGCCGCCGGGTAGATGGTGGCTTCCTCGGCTGCCGCGTGCGGGAGGATCTCCCCGGCGAGATAGGCGATCAGCCTGGCCACGGCGGCCTCGTGCGGCCGGCCCGCTGCCGCCGCTGCCGATACCGCGCTCACCCGCGCGCTGAGCTGCTCACCGAGGATCCGGTGGTGGGCCAGTATTGCCTCGTACGCTTCGGTTCCCGTGATCGTCACGTCCCGTCCCTCCTCAAGCCGGCGGCGGCGCGCCATTGCGACAGCGTGATTAGTATTTACAATACAGTCTAGGAATTCCTCCTCCGTGTAGATGTGGCAGCGCAGGGCATGGATCGCGCGTGTCAGTGGATGCCGGTCCCCAGTGAACGCCGCGATGCCTGCGTCGATCTCTGCTCTCGTTCGAGAGCTTCCGCCAGGGACTCGATCTGCATGTCTGCCTCTCGTTATAGCGGCCCTGCTGGCCGCGGGCCGATCGCGGCCAGGTCGTCGGGGCAGGGGAAGGTTCCGGGCTGGTAGGAGCACCAGGGGTCCTCGGCGTACGGGTCGCCGGTGAGGGCGAAGGCGCGGGAGCGTGATCCGCCGCAGATGGGAGCGAACTCGCAGGCGCCACAGCGGCCGCCCGGCTTGCCGTGGTCGCGCAGCCCGGTGAACAGCGGCGATGTGCGGTAGGATGTCGGCGAGGCGGCCGGTGCGCACGCTGTCTGCGGCGAGCGGGAGGAATCCGCTGGGGTGGACCGTGCCGAGGTGGGCGATGAACACGAAACCTTGCCTGGCGTTGACGTTCGCTGGCGGCCGGCGGGCCGTGCGCCGGGCCAGGGCGAGGTCGGCAAGCCGCTGCCGCAGCCGGAGGTCGAGCTGGCCCAGCCCGAGCACGGTGACGTGGTCGGCACCGTGGCAGCGGAGGATCTCGCGCTGGATGACGGTGCGGCGGAAGTGGTGGGCCTCGGTGGTCCGCGCGGGAATGAACTCTCCGCCGTCGTAGACGAAGTTGTGCACATCCTCGGTCTGCTGCGCGGTCAGCGCGGGCAGGAATGCGCCCCGGCCGGTCGGCCCGCGTGAAGTCCTCTGCGGCGGTCACGCCCGGCGCTTCCTCTTCATCTGGTTTATCCGGCTCTCCGGTTCAGTGACATGAGGCCGGTCAAGCATCCCGTCGGCGCAGGAGCGGAATCCGGGGCTTTCGCCCCGGACCCGGCCGTCCTGTTATCAGCGGAAGGGGAGCAGCTGCCATCCTCATGGGGGTTTATACTACAGCCTTAGTGTAAAACAGCTACGGAAGGTCGGCTGCGTCTTCACTGACCGGGGTCCAGGAGCTTGGCGGCGGCGGGTGAGGACCGCGGACAGCGGGCGCAGGCAATCTGCAACCTCACCGGGGCAGGCTGGCCGGTGAGATCCGCCGCCATCGGCCGCGGCAGTCCCGGCACGAAGACCGGGATGGCCAGCGGGAAAGGAATCCGGTCATGACCAGCGTGGTGTATCCGCCCGCCAACCGAGAGATCGGTGACCGCCGCCGGGAGCTGGCTCCGGCCATACATGAGGCGTTCGACGCGTTCAGCAGGCAGGTGTTCGCTGACGGCGCCCTGCCCGCCAAGACCAAGCAGCTGATCGCGGTCGCCGCTGCCCACGTCACCCAGTGCCCCTACTGCATCAGGGGCCACACCAAGCTCGCCCGCCGGTCCGGCGCGAGCGATGAGGAGATCATGGAAGCGATCTGGGTCGCCGCCGAGATGCGCGCGGGCGGCGCGTTCGCGCACTCCACGGTGGCCTTGCACGCTCTGGACGACGAACGGCAGTAAGGGTCACCGTCGGCGATAGCGGGGCCGGCTACCGCAGGGAGGATGCGCACGTCGCGCACAGGCCGCGGGCCAGGCACCGCCTGCCGTGAGGACATCCGCCCGGGAGCGCTCGATGACGATGGTGTGGTGGGACCCGGCGGGATTCGCCGTGGACTGGGACTGGCAGCGCGGCCTGACGGTGTGGACGCTCGCCGGGCCGCGATTCACGTCCCGCTTTGACCGCAGCCTGCTCAGGCATGAGCTCGCGGACCGTCCGGTTGGCGAGCACCAGGCCCGGACCGCGGCGGGCCGCTGGTGGCGGGCGCAAGGCCGCTCCGAGGCGCTGAGCCGTAAGCAGGAGCAGGGCTAGCGGGCAGGGCTGGCGCACACCGCCAGCCATCCCTGTTCCGGACGCTGCGCCAGACGATCCGGCGGGGCTCCGGCTGCTGACCGTCGGTCACGGCACGGCATCCCGCGAGGAGTTCACGCGGCTCGTCCGGGGAGCGGGCGTGCAAATGGTCGTCGACGTGCGCAGCGTGCCGGGCAGCCGCCGGTTTCCGCAGTTCGGACGCGATGAGTTGCGCGCGTGGCTGCCTGGTGCGGGTGTCGGTTACCGGTGGGAGGCGCGGCTGGGTGGCTTCCGCCGTCCCGCGCCGGACTCGCCGAACGTGGCGCTGCGCCATGCCGCCTTCTGCGGCTACGCCGATTACATGGCCAGCGACATGTTCGCCGAAGCGCTGGCCGGTCTGGCCCGCGAGCCGTCGCGGCAGGTCACTGCCATCATGTGCGCGGAGACGCTGTGGTGGCGCTGGCACCGTAGGCTTATCGCTGACGCTGCCGTCCTTGTCTACGCCGCCCGCGTCTGTCATCTGGGCCATGACCGGAGGCTGACAGAGCATAGGCTGACCGATGGGGTGCGCTGCGGCGCTTCCGGCGGCCTCGTGTACGACGGCGGCTAGCCAGGGAGATTTCCAGCCAGACGCGGCGCGGGCCGGGAGCGCAGCAGGAGCGGCGGCACGGGCCCGGGTCACTGCGGGGCATGGCTGCGAGCCACGTCTGCCAGGCGCGTCATCTGCGCCTCCGTGGCAGCGCACAGTATCTAGGAGCTGCCTGGGGCCCGGGTCGGCGGCCGGAGGCACGGCGCGCCTGCACGGCGGCACCCGCCGCGGAGGTCGGGCCGGATCGTCGGCTTGCTCAGCCGACGCCGCGGAGGCTGACCAGGCTGCCGTGCCTGGCGCCGAGACTGCGGCGCACCTCGCAGCCGGGTGAGTGCGCGGGCAGCCACACCACGCGATCGGGCATGTCCGCGGCCCGCACGGGAAGGTCACCGAGCCGTGCCGGGTGGTAACGGCCACCGCGCGCCCGGCCCGCACCCCGCCCGCGAGGTCGAGCAGCTCGCGCAGGGTGACGCCGAGCGGGACATCGTACTGCCCAGGTGTGGCGACGTGCCCGGACAGGGAGAAGATGCCGAATCCCTTCGACTTTCCGGTGCCCATCGCGGCGAACCAGTCCGGGCCGTTCGCCACGATCAGCGGCACCGAGGCGAGGGTTTCCACGTTGTTGATCACGGTCGGGCAGGCGTACAGCCCGGCCACCGCCGGGAACGGCGGCTTGAGCCGGGGCAGGCCCCGGTGTCCCTCCAGCGACGTGAGCTGTGCGGTTTCCTCGCCGCACTCGTAGGAGCCGGCGCCGGCGTGCACGACCACGTCCAGGCCGTAGCCGGAGCCGAGGATGTCGCGGCCCGCGATCGGGTCCGAGGCCGGGAAGGACTCGGCGCCGGCCTCGTCCAGCCCGGCCGGCGGCGTCTCGCGCACGTAGCCGCCCAGCACGGCGCGGAACGCCTCCGGCGCCCGGGCCAGCGGGATCCGGTCCTGGGGGCGTTTCGGCTGCCGACCAGGGTGTCGCAGAACGCGGTGCCGTCCTCGGCGAACACCACCCGGGCCAGGTGCTCCAGGTTGGCCTGGTGGCAGATCCCGGTGCCGGGCGGGACGACCCGCAGCCCGGCCAGCGCCTGCTGCCCCCAGCGCAGGAACGCATACCGCTCGGCGTTGCGCCGGTACTCCAGCTCGATGTTGCGCTCCA
>Ga0134126_10013588_pt1 | contig 10281 bp, 9 predicted proteins | sample KB31752_FD_96881 | JGI IMG/M metagenome (GOLD analysis project Ga0134126, IMG submission 96881) | Terrestrial soil microbial communities with excess Nitrogen fertilizer from Kellogg Biological Station, Michigan, USA - KB3-175-2 | ecosystem: Environmental > Terrestrial > Soil > Unclassified ...
CGATATCGACGCGGCACGGGAGCGGCTCGCTGCTGCCGGCATCGACGTCTCCGAAATCCGCAATGGCCGTAAGCCGGGCACGCGGGTAATGAGCGTGCGCAGCGGCACCTGCGGCGTGCAGACGCTATTCCTGGAACGCACGGCGCGGCAGTAGTGGCGGAGCGGGCTCGGTCTGCTCCCTCTCCCCGTTCTTTCGGGAAGAGGTGACGTCCCGTCAACCGCCATGGACCGCACCGGCGGTTGCGTGGTACATCCGTTTTCGCATCATCACCGAGCGACGGGTTTGGCCAAGGAAAAGACGAGGGAAAAGACCAAGGCGAAGCGGGTGTTGCGATGGCAGCGCGACCCCGAGGGCATGCGGCTTCGTATTCTCGAGGCAGCAAAGCAGGAGTTTGCCGCGCACGGGCTTGCCGGGGCTCGCGTCGACCGCATCGCGGCCGAGGCCGGCGCCAACAAGCGCATGCTGTATTACCACGTCGGCAACAAGGAAGACCTTTATCTCACGGTGCTCGAAGGCGCCTATGAGAAGATCCGCGCCGAGGAGCGCACCCTTTATCTCGAGCATCTCGATCCGCCCGAGGCGATCCGCACGCTGATTGCCTTCACCTGGAACTATTTCCTGCGCAATCCCGAATTCCTCGCGCTGCTCAACAGCGAGAACCTGGCGCGCGCCAAACATCTGAAGCGCTCGACCAAGGTGAAATCGATGCATTCGCCTTTTGTCGAGATGATCCGCACCGTCGTGCAGCGGGGCGTTGCCAGCGGCGACTTTCAGGCCTCTGTCGATCCCGTGCAGCTCTACATCTCGATCGCGGCCCTGACCTTCTTCTATCTCTCCAACAGCGCGACGCTCGGCACGATTTTCGGCCGCGACCTCCTGAGCCGGGAGGCCAAGGACGAGCGGCTGGAACACATGGTGGCGCTGGTGCTGGCCGCACTGACCGGCAAATCGCCGGACGTGTTCGGGCGGGAACAGGCGCTGCGGCCGCAGATTCCCGTGCATCACTCTGTTTGATGCTGTGTCGTCCCTGCGAAAGCAGGAACCCGTAACCACGGGCCTTCGTGGCCGTACGGGATCGTCGTGCAGCCGTGTCTCACAGAGACATTCCGCGGTATGGGTCCCGACTTTCGCCGGGACGACGCGACAGTTTTGCTATCGAACAAGCCCGGCCATCACGACATGGGAAACCCCCAAAAAGTCGCAGCTAAACCCGCTGGACAGTATTTATCCAACGGGTTAATTCTTGCTCCGAAGACAAACCCGCCAGGGAGTGGAGCGTGGCCGGGCCGAAGGGCGAAAGCGGCATTTCGAGGGCGCTGAATGCGGCGTGGATCAGGCCGTTCCTGTTCCTCGTATTCATCGTGATCGCCTGGGATCTCGCGATCCGCATCTTCAAGATTCCCGCCTACCAAATACCGGCGCCTGCCGATGTGGTCGCTGTGCTCTGGCACGACTGGCCCGAGCTACTCGCGCAGGCTTGGCCCACGACCTATGCCACCCTTTGGGGTTTCCTGCTCTCGGCGCTGTTCGGTATTCCCATCGCCATGCTGATCGCGGGATCGAAGACGGTGGAGAGCTATATCTATCCGCTCCTGGTGTTCTCGCAGTCGGTGCCGAAGGTCGCGATCGCGCCGCTGTTCGTCGTCTGGTTCGGCTTCGGCATCATCCCGAAAGTCATCGCCGCGTTCCTGCTCGGCTTCTTCCCTGTGGTGGTCTCCGCCGTGCAGGGCTTCAAATCGGTCGATCTCGACATGGTCGATCTCGCGCGCGCCATGCAGGGCAGCCGCTTCCAGGTGTTTTGCGCGGTGAATTTGCCGCATGCGATGCCGGCGATCTTCTCCGGACTGAAGGTCTCGGTCACGCTCGCCGTCGTCGGCGCGGTGGTCGGCGAGTTCGTCGGCTCCAATTCCGGCATCGGTTACGTCATGCAGCGCTCGATCGGCACGTTCGACCTGCCGACCATGTTCGCCGCGCTGGTGATCCTGGCGCTGCTCGGCGTCATCCTGTTCTGGGTCGTCGACCGTATCGAGAAGCTGGTCATTCCCTGGCATGTCAGCCAGCGCGAGGAGGTCATTTTCACTTCGTGAGCTATTCGGAACAAAAACAACAACACAGCAAGTCGTCGTCATTGCGAGCGACGTGTCCGCCGTAGCTCGGAGAGCGAAGGTGGAAGCGAAGCAATCCATAGCGCAGCAAACTGAGACATGGATTGCTTCGGAGCTCACGCTCCTCGCAATGACGAAGTAGGGAGAAAGACATGATGCGAGTGATATCTGCAGTTTTGGCGGCCCTCATCTGGACGGCGCTTTCGGCGGCTCCGGCCGCGGCGGCCGACAAGGTCGTGCTGATGCTCAACTGGTATGTCTATGGCGAGCATGCGCCGTTCTATTACGGCAAGGCCAAGGGCATCTACGCCGCTGAAGGCATCGACCTCGAAATCCAGGAAGGCCGCGGCTCGGCCGCGACCACGCAGGCGGTCGCCGCCAAGACCGCCGACTTCGGCTATGTCGACGTGCCCACCATGATGCGTGCGGCGGTGAAGGGCGCGCCGATCATCGCAACCGGCGTGCTGCTGCAAACCAGCCCGATGTCGGTGATGGGTTTCGCCGACAAGAACATCAGGAAGCCCGAGGACATCAAGGGCAAGACGGTCGCGATCACGCCGGCAGATTCCATGACCCAGATCTGGCCACTGTTCCTGAAGAAGACCGGCCTGAAGGAGAGCGACTTCCACACCGTGGCGGGCGACGCCCAGACCAAGCTCAACGCCGTCATCAATGGCCGGGCTGATTTGTTGCTCGGCTATGTCATGGACCAGTCCATGAAGATCAAGGATGCCACCGGCAAGGACGTTTATCCGATCAAGTTTGCCGACTACGGCATCAACATGGTCTCCTCGGGTCTGGTTGCCAACACCGAGTATGTGAAGACGCATGAGGACCTCGTCCGCCGCTTCATGTCGGCAACGACCAAAGCCGTCGAAGCCGCCGAGAAGGATCCGAAGGCCGCGGCGCAGTCGATCCTCGACGCCAACCCGAAGGGCGGCAAGATCGGCACGCTGACCGAAGGCTTCGAGCTGACGATCCCGCTCTACCGCACGGCTGAGACCAAGGACAAGCGGCCGTTCCAGGTCACCGACCAGAACATGACCGACACGGTCAACCTGATGGTCGAGTATGGCGGCCTCGATGCCAAGGCCAAGGATAACCCGAAGGCGTTCTACACCAACGACTACCTGCCGAAGGGTAATTCGTGAGTGCTTCTCCCTCGTCATTGCGAGCGAAGCGAAGCAATCCATGCCTCCGCAACGGAAAGATGGATTGCTTCGTCGCTATCGCTCCTCGCAATGACGGCTCAAATGGATTTGCCTGAATGAATCCAGCAACCAAGACGTCAGGCATCGATCAACACGGCGCCCATCTCCGCCTGGTCAGCGACCGTGCGGAGACGAACAGGCCCGGCATCAAGCTCTCCGGCGTCTCGAAAACCTACCGCTCGCGCGATGGCGACGTGCCGTCGCTGCGGCCGCTCGACTTCCACATCAACGAAGGCGAATTCTTTGTCGTGGTCGGTCCGTCCGGCTGCGGCAAGTCCACGCTGCTCAAGATGATCTCGGGCCTGTTGCCGCCGACCACGGGCGAAATCCTGGTCGAAGGCGAGAAGGTGACCAAGCCGCACGGCAATGTCGGCATCGTGTTCCAGAGCTCGCTGCTGCTGCCCTGGCGCAATATCCTCTCCAACGTGATGCTGCCGATCGACATGAAGCGGCTGCCGCGCGACCAATATCTGCCGCGCGCCAAGGAGCTGTTGAAGATGGTCGGGCTGGAGGGCTTCGAGAAGAAGCTGCCCTGGCAGCTCTCCGGCGGCATGCAGCAGCGCGCCTCGATCTGCCGGGCGCTGGTGCATGATCCCAAGATCATGCTGATGGACGAGCCGTTCGGCGCGCTCGACGCCATGACGCGCGAGCGCATGAATGTCGAGCTGATGCGCATCCAGCGCGAGACCCGCAAGACGGTGCTGTTGATCACGCATTCGATTCCGGAAGCCGTGTTCCTGGCCGATCGCGTGCTGGTCATGACCGAGCGTCCCGGCGCGATCGCGGCGATTTATGACGTGCCGCTGCCGCGCCCGCGCTCGCTCGATGTGATGGCGGATGCCCGCTTCACGGAGCTGGTGCAACGCGTCCGCAGGCATTTTTTCACGCAGGGTTCGCTGGATTAAGGTCACGCATGTCGCTTCGCCTCGCTGTGCGCGATATCGCCTTCTTCGAACGGCAGATCCCGTTTGCCCGGCCGTTCCGCTTTGGCGCGGTGACGGTCAACGCCTCGGTGCAGGTCTTCGTCCGCGTCGAGATCGAAGTCGAAGGCAGGGGCGTCGCGACCGGCGCCAGCGCCGAGATGCTGGCGCCGAAATGGTTCGACAAGCGGCCGCATTTGTCGGCGGAGGAGTCTTCGTCTGAGTTGCGCCGTTCGCTGGACATCGCGCGCGAGCTCTACCTCTCTCACAAAGAGTTAGATACCGCCTTCGGCCTGCACGCAGCCTGTTATGGCGCGCAGGTCGAGGCTTGCGCCAAGGAGGACGTCCCGCCGCTCGCCGCCGGCTTTGGTCCTGCGGAAATCGATAAGGCCGTTCTCGATGCGCTGTTGCGCGCGGGGGGCGTCAACTTCTTCGACGGTATGGCACAGAACATCGCCGGCATCGATGCCCGGCTCTCGCGCGACCTGTCGGATGAAGATATCGCGGCGTTCCTTTCCTCGCGCCGCCGCCTTGACCGTGTCGCGATCCGGCACACGGTCGGCCTCGACGACAGGATCGAAGGCGAGGGCGGTGTCGCCGATGCGAAGGAAAATGCCGGCGCCCGCTATTTCAAGCTCAAGCTCGGCGGCAATCCCGAGGCGGATGCCGCGCGGCTGATCCGGATCGGCCGGGAGATGCTGACGCTGTCTTATGATTACCGCGTCACGCTCGATGCGAACGAGCAATATGCCGATCTGGCTGCGCTCACCACGCTCGCCGACCGGCTCGACCGTGGCAGCGCGCTGAAACCGATCGCCTCAAAGCTGCTCTATATCGAGCAGCCGATGCCGCGCGACATCACCCGCCAGTCGCCGCTCGGCGCCTTGGCGCAGCGCGATTTCATCATCGATGAAGCCGACGATTCCTATGATGCGTTTCCCTCGGCGCGCGCGCTTGGCTATCGCGGCATCTCCTCGAAATCCTGCAAGGGGCTCTACAAGTCCATCATCAACGCCACCCGCGCCGCCAAATGGCGCGCGGAGGGCGACAGCTATTTCATCGCTGCCGAAGACCTGACCTGCCAGGCTGGCCTCGGTGTGCAGCAGGATCTGGCGCTCGGTGCCTTCATCGGCGTGACCCATGCCGAGCGCAATGGCCATCACTACGTCGACGGCTTTGCCGCGACGCCGCTGGCCGAGGCGCAGGCCTTCATGGCTGCGCATCCCGATCTTTACCGAAACGACGGCGCAACGATCCGCCTCGCCATCCACGACGGCGATCTCCTGACGGGATCGCTGACCGCGCCCGGCTTCGCCACGTCCGTGCATCCGGATTGGTCCACCCTTTCGCCGCTCGCGCGGCCTACGACAAAAGTCTTGCAGGAGCAAACGAAATGACGACCCAACGCCTCGGCCTGATCATGAACGGGATCACCGGCCGCATGGGGCTGAACCAGCATCTGATCCGCTCGATCGTCGCAATTCGCGACCAGGGCGGCGTGCAGCTCACGAACGGCGATCGCGTCATGCCCGACCCGATTCTGGTCGGCCGCGATGCCGGCAAGGTCGAGGCGCTGGCCAAGCGTTTCAACATCACGCGCTGGACCACCGATCTCGACAAGGCGCTCGCTGACAAGAACGACAGCGTGTTCTTCGATGCCGCGACCACGCAGGCGCGGCCCTCGCTGCTGGCCAAGGCGATCAACGCCGGCAAGCATGTCTATTGCGAGAAGCCGATTGCAACCACGTTCGCGGAAGCGCTCGATGTCGTGAAGCTCGCCAACTCGAAGGGCGTCAGGCACGGCACGGTGCAGGACAAGCTGTTCCTGCCCGGCCTGAAGAAGCTCGCGTTCCTGCGCGACTCCGGTTTCTTCGGCCGCATGCTCTCGGTGCGCGGCGAGTTCGGCTACTGGGTGTTCGAAGGCGGTTGGCAGGAAGCGCAACGCCCGTCCTGGAATTACCGGAAGGAGGACGGCGGCGGCATCATCCTCGACATGGTCTGCCACTGGCGCTACGTGCTCGACAATCTCTTCGGCGAGGTCGAGAGCGTGGTCTGCATCGGCAACACCGACATCCCCGAACGTTACGACGAGAAGAACAAGAAATATGAGGCGACCGCTGACGATTCCGCCTATGCGACCTTCAAGCTCAAGGGCGGCGTCATCGCGCACATCAACATGAGCTGGGTGACGCGGGTCTACCGCGACGACCTCGTCACCTTCCAGGTCGACGGCACCCACGGCTCGGCGGTTGCGGGCCTCACCGATTGCATGATCCAGGCCCGGCAGATGACGCCGCGGCCGGTGTGGAATCCCGACGAGAAGCGGCTGCACGATTTCTACGGCGACTGGCAGAAGCTGCCGGACAATGTCTCTTACGACAACGGCTTCAAGGAGCAGTGGGAAATGTTCATCCGCCACGTTTGCGAGAACGCGCCCTACAAGTATACGCTGCTCGAAGGCGCCAAGGGCGTGCAACTCGCCGAATGCGCGCTGCAAAGCTGGAAGGAACGCCGCTGGATCGAGGTCGCGCCGATCAGGGTCTGAGAGGCAGAACTAAACGCATCTAACGAATGAGGCCATTCACCCATACTCGTCATGCCCGGGCTTGACCCGGGCATCCATCGATCTTCAAAAAATTCTTTGACTAAGGGATGGATGGCCGGGTCAAGCCCGGCCATGACGACAAGGAGGAAAGTCGACCATGAACAAGCCCGTCATGCCGATGTCGTCGCTATCGCTGAACCTGCCGAAGGCCGACGGCGGAATCGAGAACTATCGCCTCGCGGCATCGCGTACGTTTCCCTCCAGGCTCGAGGGCGCGCTGAACCGCATCGCGTTCTCGGCGGTGCATACGGTTACCAATCCACTCGCCGACGTCGATCCGTGGCTGTCGGCTGCAGTGGATTGGGACAAGACCATTGCCTTCCGCGAGCATGTCTGGGATCTGGGCCTCGGTGTCGCCGAAGCGATGGATACCGCGCAGCGCGGCATGGGGCTGGACTGGCCGACTTCGCTGGAATTGATCACGCGCTCGGTGCGGGCGGCCAAGGCGCGAGGCGCGCTGGTGTTTTCCGGTGCCGGCACCGATCATCTTGCTGTCGAGGACGCCAAAAGCCTCGACGATGTCATCCGCGCCTATGAGGAGCAGATTTCGGCGGTCGAGAAAGTCGGCGGCCGTATCATCCTGATGGCCTCGCGCGCGCTGGCAAAGCTCGGCCGCAATGCCGATGACTATGCCAGGGTCTATGATCGCGTTCTGTCGCAGGTCCGCGAGCCCGTCATCATCCATTGGCTCGGCGACATGTTCGATCCGGCTCTCAGGGGATATTGGGGCACTGCCGATCTCGATCGCGCGATGGACACGGCGGTCGCGATCATCAACGCCAATGCCGCCAAGGTCGATGGCGTGAAAGTCTCGCTGCTCGACAAGCAGCGTGAGATCGACATGCGCCGCCGGCTCGATAAAAACGTGAAGATGTATACCGGCGACGATTTCAATTATGCCGAACTGATCGCCGGCGACGACAAAGGCTTTTCGCACGCGCTGCTAGGTATTTTCGACGCGATCGCGCCGGCCGCGTCCTATGCGTTGTCGCGGCTTGCCGCGGGCGATGAAGCCGGCTTCCACGACGTGCTGGGCCCGACAGTGCCGCTCTCGCGCCACATCTTCAAGGCGCCGACCCGCTTCTACAAGACCGGTGTGGTGTTCATGGCTTATCTGAACGGCCATCAGGATCATTTCACGATGGTCGGCGGGCAGGAGAGCGCGCGCTCGGCGGTGCATCTCGCCGAGCTGTTCCGGCTCGCCGACAAGGCCGGTCTCTTGGCCAATCCGGAACTGGCAACGCGGCGGATGAAGGCGGTGCTTGCGACCCGTGGCGTTGACGCCTGATGCGCGACTTTTCAACCGATCATCGCTGGCTGTCGCTGAACACGGCGACGGTCCGCAAGCAGGGCGATCTTGCGCAAATCATCGATGGCTGCGCGCGGCATGGTATCCGCGCCATCGACCCCTGGCGCGACCAGGTAGCTCACATCGGCCTCGATCGCGTGGCGCGCGCGGTGCGCGACGCCGGGCTCGAACTGTCGGGCTATTGCCGCGGCGGCATGTTTGCCTCCGATGCAGCGCGCCGCGGCGAGGTGCGGGACGACAATCGCCGCTGTGTCGATGAGGCAAAAGCACTGGGCGCGCCCTGCATCGTGCTCGTTGCCGGCGGCCTGCCGCAATATTCGCGGCCTGGCAGCGCAGCCTCGAAGGACGTCGCGGCGGCGCGCGCGCAGGTGGACGACGGCATCGCCGAGATGCTGGACTATGCGAAGCAGGCAGGCATGCCGCTCGCGATTGAGCCGCTGCATCCGGCGTATGCGGCCGACCGCGCCTGCGTGAACACGACCAAACAGGCGCTCGATATCTGCGACCGGCTTGACCCAAAGCGCACCGGCGCGCTCGGTGTCGCGCTCGACGTCTATCACATCTGGTGGGACCCGGAGGTGCTGGCGCAGATCGAACGCGCCGGCAAGGACCGGCTGCTCGCGTTTCACGTCTGCGACTGGCTGGTGCCGACCAAGGATATTCTCAACGATCGCGGCATGATGGGCGATGGCGTGATCGACATCAAACGCTTGCGCGCCGCGGTCGAGGCGGTCGGCTTTGCCGGTTATTCCGAGATCGAGATCTTCTCGAACGACTGGTGGACCAAGCCGATGGATGAGGTGCTGAGGACCTGCATCGAGCGGCACAAGACGGTGGTGTGATTTGTACGGTGGGCAAAGGCGCACTTGCGCCGTGCCCACCATTCCAATGCGTGTTCGCAATGGTGAGCACGCTTCGCTTTGCCCACCTTACGGTCCCTGCGTTTGGGGGACGTCAGTGGTGAAAGAACGCCAGCGGCAGGACGATGTAGGTCCACACGAACAATCCGGCGAGGCAGACGGTGACGATGATGTCCTCTGTCATGCGCAATCTCCATGATGGCGATTGCAGGAACAACGAAGGGCGGCGAAACTTGTTGCTATTCGGCCCTACGCATTGGTCACGCAGGGCACGCTCAAAAACCCGCGAAACCGCACGCGACCGCCGCGCACCAATTCGCCGTTGAGCGCATAGGTCGGATACCGCGCGAGGAATCGCGAGATCGCGACCGCGCCTTCCAGCCGCGCCAGTGCCATCCCGGCACATTGATGCGCGCCGGTGGCAAAGGCGAGATGCCGGTTCGGCGTGCGGCCGATGTCGAACTTTTCCGGATCGGGAAATTGCGCGGGGTCGCGGTTGGCGGCGCCAATGCAGAGCGTGATCGGCGTGCCGGCGGGAAGCGCGAGCCCGCCGAGCTCGATCGACTCGACCGTCATGCGGTTGCCGAGCTGGTTCGAACTCTCGTAGCGCAACATTTCTTCCACCGCGGTCTTGATCATCTCGGGATGGGCGATCAGCCGTTCTTTCTCGCCTTTGTGCTCGGAGAGCGTCACCAATCCATTGCCGATCAGATTGGTGGTGGTCTCATGCCCGGCATTGAGCAGGAAGATGCAATTGTGCAGCAGCTCCTTTGCCGTGAGCTTCTCGCCGTCGGCTTCGCCCTGGATCAGGCGAGTCAGCACGTCGCGCTCGGGATTGCCGGGCTTGGCGCGCCGCCGCTCGACCAGGATTTCAAGATAGGCGAGAAAGTCCTGCACGGCGGTGTTGCCGCGCGCGAAGGCGGCTTCGCCGATCACGGGCTCCAGCGCTCCCAGGATCGCCAGCGACCAGTCGCGCAGTGGCTCGCGCTCCTCATGCGGCACGCCAAGCAGATTGCCGATCACCTCGATTGGGATCGCGGCGGCGAAATCGCCGATCAGGTCGAACTTGCCCCTAGCGGCGATGCGATCCAGCAAATGGTCGACAAGGCGGATCAGGTCGCCCTCCATTTCTGCGATCGCGCGCGGCGACAGCGCGCCCATGATCAACCGCCGCACGCGGGTGTGGATCGGCGGATCGTTGAAAACAAGGCTCGTCGTATGATGCTCGTAGAGCAGGGACGCGCCGTATTTCGGCCTAAACTCCTTTTTC
>Ga0134126_10013590_pt1 | contig 10280 bp, 8 predicted proteins | sample KB31752_FD_96881 | JGI IMG/M metagenome (GOLD analysis project Ga0134126, IMG submission 96881) | Terrestrial soil microbial communities with excess Nitrogen fertilizer from Kellogg Biological Station, Michigan, USA - KB3-175-2 | ecosystem: Environmental > Terrestrial > Soil > Unclassified ...
AAACGCCGGGCGATCGATCAGTTTCGCCGCAACTGTGAGCTTGAGCGTAAGTATGCCGAGATCGGGCGGTCGCTCGAGGCCAGCGGAGACGACGGCACGGCCGGATTTGCCCGGACGATAGCCGATGAGATCGACGACGACCTGCTGCGGCTGATCTTCACCGCCTGCCACCCGGTGCTCTCAGTCCAAGCCAGGGTCGCGCTCACGCTGCGCCTGCTCGGCGGCCTGACCACGGCCGAGATAGCCCGCGCCTACCTCGCGGGCGAGCCTACGATCGCCCAGCGCATCGTCCGCGCCAAGAAAACGCTGGCTAGCGCCCACGTGCCGTTCGAGACTCCGGACAGCAACCAGCGTCCGGCCAGGCTCGCCTCGGTACTCGAAGTCATCTATCTCATCTTCAACGAAGGCTACTCGGCAACTGCCGGCGACGACTGGATGCGGCCCGCGCTCTGTCATGAGGCCCGCAGGCTCGGGCGGCTGCTTGCCCAGCTCACGCCGACCGAGCCCGAGGTGCACGGGCTGGCGTCGCTGATGGAGATCCAGTCATCGCGCATGCCCGCCCGCACTGGGCCGGACGGCGAACCGGTGCTGCTGCTCGACCAGGACAGGACTCGCTGGGATCAGCTGCTGATCGGCCGCGGGTTCGCCGCCCTTAACCGGGCCATCGAACTGGGCGGCGAACGCGGTCCTTACGTGCTCCAAGCCTCCATCGCCGCCTGCCACGCCCGCGCCTATCGGCCCGAGCAGACCGACTGGACGCGGATCACCGAGCTGTACGGGGTACTCGCCGAGGTCATGCCGTCGCCGATCGTCGAGCTGAACAGGGCGGTGGCCGTGTCGATGGCGTTCGGGCCCGAGGCTGGACTGGCGCTTGTTGATCAGCTAGCCGCCGAGCCGTCGCTGCACGATTACCACCTGCTGCCGAGCGTGCGCGGTGACCTGCTGATGAAGCTCGGCCGGCTGACGGAAGCGCAGGCGGAGTTCGAGCGGGCCAGCGAGCTGACCGGCAACGCGAGGGAACGCAGGCTTACCCAAGACCGCGCGCACTCGGCCGCTCGACTAGGCGGCGATAAAAACGGGGCTGACCAGGCCTGTTAGGTCACGATGCTTCGAATGTATGTTCTACTAGAAGCATGAGTGAAGTAACCCGTCCGGACTGGTGGCCGTTTCCTGGGCAGTGCCCTGCGGGTCATCACTGGGGGCCAGGTCGGGTGATCGTAAGCTGGGCACCGTGCGACTGCCCGGGAGCGCTCACGAACCCTGGTCGCGGCCACCAGTGCGTGCGCTGCGGCACCAGGGGATGCACGGCCACCTGGTACACGCCGAGGCACGGCTGGCCCCAACCAGAACCAGCACCGCCTGAGTCAGTACAGCCCGAATGCCGCGAGTAAGAGTCCCTGCTGTCAAAATACCGATCATGCAGACGCTGGTCGCTGATCATCCGCTCATCGCGCACAAGCTCACCGCGCTCCGTGACGTTCATACCGAGACGCCGGTGTTCCGCAGCCTGACCGACGAACTCGTCACGCTGCTCGCCTACGAAGCCACCAGGGACGTCAGGGTCGAGCGAGTCACCGTGCACACGCCGGTGGCCAGCGCCGAAGGCGTCAAGCTGGCACGGCCGATCCCGCTCGTAGTGCCCGTGCTCAGGGCGGGCATCGGGATGCTCGACGGCATGGCAAGGCTCCTGCCCAAGGCTGACGTCGGCTTCGTCGGGCTGGCCAGGGACGAAGAGACGCTGGTCGCATCCACGTACGCGACCAGGCTGCCTGCCGACCTGACGGGCCGCGACACCTTCGTGCTTGACCCGATGCTCGCGACCGGCGGCACGCTGGAGACCACGTTCGGGATGCTTGCCTCACGCGGCGCGGCGTCGATGACCGCGATCTGCCTGCTGGCCGCGCCCGAGGGGATCGCCAAGGTGCACGAGGCTTTCCCCGACGACTTCCCGATCCCGGTCAAGGTCGTCACCGCTGGCCTGGACGAGCGCCTGAACGAGCGCGGCTACATCGTCCCCGGCCTAGGCGACGCCGGCGACCGCCTCTTCGGCCAGATCTAAGCGAGCGCGACTCGCCGATCGACTGGCTCTAGATGCCGACCGGATGCCAGACGGTTTTCGTTTCGATGAACGCGAGCATCCGGCGCGGCGTCGGCTCCCCAGCCCAGTCGTCATCGGCCCAGAACACTCGCTTGACATTGCCCGCCGCCAGCCGCTCGAGCTCTGCCCGCGAGTCAGCGCCGGCGCCGGTGAGGTCGATCGCGTTCACGTCAAAGTGACCGGCGAGCACGGGCGCGAGTTCATCCATCCGGCCGGTGAGCACGTTCACGACGCCACCGGGCACGTCCGAGGTCGCCAGCACCTCGCCGAGCGTGATCGCGGGAAGCGGGCGATCCTCGCTGGCGACCACCACGGCGGTGTTGCCCGTGGCGATCACCGGCGCGACCACGCTGACGAGCCCGAGCAGGCTGGACTGCGGCGGCGCCAGCACGGCGACCACACCGGTCGGCTCGGGCACGCTGAAGTTGAAGTAAGGCCCGGCCACCGAGTTGGCCCCGCCCGCGACCTGCGCGACCTTGTCGGGCCAGCCCGCGTACCACACCCACCGGTCGATGACCGCGGCGACTGTCCGCCTGGCCGCTGTCGCAGGCACACCTTCAGAGGCGGAAATTTCCTCAGCGAACTGCCCGCCCCGACCCTCGATCATCTCGGCAACCCGGTAAAGAACCTGACCCCGGTTATACGCCGTAGCTCCAGCCCATCCTGCCTGAGCGCCCCGAGCGGCGACGACCGCGTCCCGCACGTCCTTACGCGAAGCCTGCGCCGCGAACGCCAGCAGGTCACCAGTTTTAGCGGCATGAACTGGGTATGACCGTCCCGACTCGGACCGGGGAAACGCCCCGCCCACATACAGCTTGTAAGTCTTCCTGACCCCGAGCCGCCGACTGGCCACCGGGCCACCAACCACCGGGCCACCAACCACCGGGCCACCACCCACCGGGCCGCTCTTCTCAGACATCGAGGTACGCCCCGAGCCCATGCCGACCACCTTCACGCCCGAACCCAGATTCCCGATACCCGCCGAACGGACTAGCCGGATCGAACCGGTTGTAGGTATTAGCCCACACCACGCCCGCTCGCATGCGCTGCGCCATCCACAAGATCCGGCTGCCTTTCTCGGTCCAGACCCCGGCGGACAGCCCGTACGGCGTGTTGTTCGCCTTGGTGACCGCCTCTTCCGGGGTACGGAATGTCAGCACCGACAGGACAGGACCGAAGATCTCCTCACGTGCGATCCGATGCGACTGGCTCACCCCGGTGAACACCGTCGGGGCGAACCAGTAGCCACGCTCGGGCAGTTCGCATGGCGGCGACCAGCGGTGCGCACCCTCGGCTTCCCCGGCCGCGGAGAGTTCGGTGATCTTGTCGAGTTGCTGCCGCGAGTTGATCGCGCCGATGTCGGTGTTCTTGTCAAGCGGATCGCCGAGCCGCAGGGTCATCAGCCGCTGCCGCAGCCGGTCGACTACCTGGTCGGCTACGGATTCCTGCACCAGCAGCCGCGAGCCCGCGCAGCAGACATGTCCCTGGTTGAAGAAGATCCCGTTGACGATGCCCTCGATCGCCTGATCGAGCGGCGCGTCGTCGAACACGACGTTGGCGGCCTTGCCGCCCAGTTCCAGCGTCAGCTTCTTGCCGGTCCCGGCGATCGCCCGGCTGATCGCGATGCCGACTTCGGTCGAGCCGGTGAACGCGACCTTGTTGACATCTGGGTGCGCGACGACGGCGGCACCGACGTCCCCTGCCCCGGTCACCACGTTGACTACGCCAGCGGGAAGCTCCGCTTGCTGGCAAACCTCGGCGAGCAGCAGCGCGCTCAGCGGCGTGGTCTCGGCCGGCTTGAGCACGCACGTGTTCCCGGCGGCGAGTGCGGGCGCCAGCTTCCAGGCGGCCATCAGCAGCGGAAAGTTCCACGGGATGACCTGGCCAGCTACGCCTATCGGCCGGGGTGCCTGGCCGAAGCCCGCGTAGTCGAGCTTGTCCGCCCAGCCCGCGTAGTAAAAGAAGTGAGCGGCGGCGAGGGGGATGTCGACGTCCCTGGTCTCCTTGATCGGCTTGCCGTTGTCGATCGACTCGAGCACGGCGAACTCGCGCGAGCGCTCCTGCAGAATCCGCGCGATCCGGTACAGGTACTTGGCCCGCTCGGCACCAGGCATCGGACCCCAGACCTGCTCGTGGGCGACCCTGGCCGCGGCGACCGCCCGGTCGACGTCCTCGCTTCCGGCCTCGGCGATCTTGGCCAGCGGCTCTTCGGTCGCGGGGTTTACGGTTGCGAACGTCCGGCCAGTCGCGGCTGGCGCGAACTCCCCGGCGATGAACAGGCCGTACTGCGGTGCGATTGACACGATGTCACGCGACTCGGGAGCGGGCGCGTACTGCCAGTCAAGCCCCGCGGCTACCTTCGCCACCCGAGCGGTGTCGGCCCGTGGGGACTCGCCGCCCGAGCTGGTACCGCCTGAACCTGTTTTGTCTGCCATGCCCGCCTCCCGGCAGTCATTCTCGCACGTGGGGTGGCCTGCTTCGGCCGGGCCGGTGCGCGCGCTAAACCGGCCTTGCCAGCAATAGGCCACCTGCCGTTGCCAGCCTGGTGTTTACTGTGACACTGACGAATCAGCCCAAATCGCGCCGTTGGCAGGTGTTTACATGAGTCGCATCAGCGCTGTCCTGGTGGCCACCGGGCTCTTGCTCGTCGGCTGCGGCGCCACCAGCACAAACTCGACGACCCTAACCCCGGGCGGCGGGTCAGGCTCATCCAGCAGCAGCAGCAGTTCGTCAGGCGGCGGCGGTGGCGGCGGCATCACCACGACCTTGTTCCCGGTCGCGGTCGGCAACACCTGGGTCTACAACGACACGATCGCCGACCATCCAGGCGGCACCACCACCAACATGATGACCTCGGTGACCCCCGACAGCGGCGGCCAGAAGGTGACGATCAAGACGCACAGCGACATCACCGGCTTGCCAGCGACACCTACCACCTTGACGTACCAGTTCAACTCGGACGGCTCGATCGAGGTCCCGTACGCGCAGGTAGGCAACAACACCGTCACGATCAAGTCGGGCGGCATCGTCTGGCCGCCAAGGGCGCAGCTCGAGTCAGGTCAACCGCACACGTCGACACTCTCGCTGCAGATCAAGGTCGCCGGACGCACCACCAATGTCCAGGCGCACGTCACCGTCAAAGGCGGCGGCACCGCGTCGGTGACAGTCCCGGCCGGGACGTACCAGGCGACCGTGGTCGTGGAGACGATCTCCGAGCACTTCTCCGGCGTCAGTGTGACCATCGAGGTCAGGACCTGGCTGGCCAACGGCGTCGGCCCGGTGAAGTCCGTCGCGTCGACCAAGTCAGGCGGCGTCAGCGAAACCGTTAGCACCGAGGTGCTCAAGTCTTTCACCAAAGGCTAGACCGCCACCCGCTGCGGCTCAGTCGACGGTGAAGTAGTCCGGGCCCGAGTACACACCCGTGAGCTGCTTGCGACGCTGCATCAGCAGGTCGTTGAGCAAGCTGGAAGCGCCGATCCTGAACAGGTCAGGCGTGAGCCAGTCCCGGCCAACGGTCTCGTTTACCAGCACCAGGTACCTGATCGCGTCCTTGGCCGTGCGGATGCCGCCTGCCACCTTGACGCCGACCCGGCGCCCGCAAGCCTGCTCGAAGTCGCGCACGGCCGCGAGCATGACAAGCGCGACTGGCGGCGTCGACGCCGGGCTCACCTTGCCTGTCGAAGTCTTGATGAAGTCGGCGCCCGCCAGCATCGCCAGCCAGGACGCGCGGGACACATTGTCGAGGGTGGCCAACTCACCGGTCTCGAGTATCACCTTGAGGTGCGCCGGTCCGCTTGCCTCCTTGACCGCCCTGATCTCGTCGTAGACCTGGGCATACCGGCCGGCCAGGAACGCGCCCCTGTCGATCACCATGTCAATCTCGTCAGCGCCGGCCCGCACCGCCTCGGCTGTGTCGGCAAGCTTGACCTCGAGCGAGGCACGGCCGGAAGGAAATGCCGTGGCCACCGAAGCCACCGCGACCCCGCTGCCGGAAAGCTCGCTCTTGGCCACGCCGACCAGGTCGGGGTACACGCACACCGCGGCGACCGGCGGCACGCCAGGATCGGCCGGGTCGGGCCTGATCGCCTTCGCGCACAGCCCGCGCACCTTGCCAGGGGTGTCGGCTCCTTCAAGCGTGGTCAGGTCAACCATCGCGACCGCGAGCTCGATCGCCGCCATCTTGGCGTCCTTCTTGATCGACCTGGTGGCCAGCCCAGCGACCCGCCCCGCCACGCCGACCTGATCGACGCCAGGAAGCCCGTGCAGCACCTGACGAAGCGCCGCATCCGACGTAGCACCGCCGGAAATCCAGTCTTTTGCCTGAGAGAGGGCTACCTCGGACCGCCCAGCCTGCACCGCCACCATGCCAGCGATGCTATCCAACGAACCCGCCCCGGCGCCTCCGCAACCAGACCCACCCAACCTGGTCCACGTCGCCCCAGCAAGGTGTATCCGCCGATCGACCTGGCGCTGGCGTCCAGGTGCGCGATGGGTTCGGGGTTTCACACCCGGTTTCCGCGATGGGTTGCCGCATCCATCGCGGGCGTGGCTCAGCTTGAGCCGGTTAGCGGCGCTGGGCTACCTGGGGTGCCATCGCGGCGGCGAAACCTGGCTTGATCACCGTGTTGATCAGCTCCAGGCGCTCGTCGAAGGGAGCGAACGCGCTCTTCATCGCGTTGATCGTGAGCCACTGGATGTCGGACCAGCCGTACCCGAACGCCTCTACGAGCGCGGCGAACTCAGATGACAAGCTCACGTCGCTCATCAACCGGTTGTCCGTGTTGACGGTCACCCGGAACGACAGCCGCCGCAGCAGCCCGATCGGGTGGTCCTTGATCGACCGCGCCGCGCCGGTGTGCACGTTCGAGGTCGGGCACATCTCGAGCGCAATCCGCCGGTCCCGCACGAAGCTGGCCAGCCGGCCAAGTTGCGCCGTCCCGTTAGGCAGCACGGTGATGTCGTCGATGATCCGCACCCCGTGCCCGAGCCGCTCGGCCCCGCACCACTGCACGGCCTCCCAGATCGACGGCAGCCCGAATCCCTCGCCCGCGTGAATCGTGATGTGGAAGTTCTCCCGAGCCACGTACTGGAACGCGTCCAGGTGCCGACTGGGCGGGCTGCCCGCCTCGGCTCCTGCGATGTCGAAGCCCACCACACCTGAGTCCCTGTGCCGCACGGCAAGCTCGGCGATCTCAAGCGACCTGGCGGCCGTCCGCATCGCGGTCAGCAGCGCGTAGACCCGGATGCCCCGCCCGGCACTCCCCTGGGCGAACCCTTCGAGCACCGCCTCGACTACCTGGTCGAGCGTGAGTCCGGCGGTCACGTGCAGCTCAGGAGCGAAACGAACCTCGGCGTACGCCACCCCGTCGGCGGCAAGATCCTCGGCGCACTCGGCCGCCACCCGCACCAGCGAGTCACGGGTCTGCATCACCCCGACCGTGTGCTGGAACGCCTCAAGGTACAACTCGAGGTTGCCGCGCTCGGCGGCGCTGGTCATCCATCGGCCAAGTTCTTCAGGATCGCCCGTCGGCAGGCCTTTATAGCCGATCTGCCGCGCGAGATCCACGATCGTCGCCGGGCGCAGCCCGCCGTCGAGATGGTCGTGCAGCAGCACCTTGGGCACGTGGCGGATCTGATCAACGGTGACGGGCATGCCGTCCATTGTCACTCAGCGCCAATGCGCTCGATGACAACCGGGCCACTAACTGCCCGATCGGATGCGACCTCGATCCCGCCGTCAAGGGCTTCGAGCGCCCCGGCGAACTTCGCCGGATCGTCGGCGCGCAGCTCGAGGAGCGGCTGACCCGCCCGCACCTCATCGCCAGGCTTCGCCAGGCAGATCACCCCGGCACCCGCGCTCACCTGGTCCTCCTTGCGCGCACGACCCGCTCCGAGCCGCCACGCCGTCGTTCCGACAGCCAGCGCGTCGAGCCGTGTCACCCAGCCAGCCGAAGAAGCCGTCACCACCTGCGAGTGCGGCGCCACCGGCAGCGGCGCGTCGGGGTCGCCGCCCTGGCCAGCGATCATCTCCCGGTACTTGGCCAGCGCCCGGCCGTCGGCCAGCGCAGCCGCCGGATCGGTCGCGATCCCGGCGAGCGCGAGCATCTCCCGCGCCAGCGCGAGCGTGACTTCGACCAGGTCGGCCGGCCCGCCGCCGCGCAGAGTCTCGATCGACTCGGCCACCTCGACCGCGTTGCCGACCGCCCGGCCTAGCGGGACATCCATCGACGTCAGCAGCGCGGTGGTGCGTACACCCGACTCGCTGCCTAGCCGCACCATGGTCACCGCCAGCTCACGCGCCGCCTCGATGTCGCGCATGAACGCGCCGCTGCCGACCTTGACATCAAGCACGAGGGATTGCGTTCCCTCCGCGATTTTCTTCGACATGATCGAGCTGGCGATCAGCGGTATCGACTCAACCGTCCCCGTGACGTCCCGAAGGGCATAAAGCTTCCGGTCGGCGGGCGCTAGGTCGGCACCCGCGGCGCTGATGACGCATCCGACGGTAGAAAGAAGGTGAACGAATTCTTCTCCGGAGATCCCGGCCCTCCAGCCTGGCACGGTCTCTAGCTTGTCGAGCGTGCCACCGGTGTGACCAAGTCCCCGGCCGGATAGCTGCGGCACCGCCGCGCCGCAACTCGCCACGAGCGGCGCGAGTATCAGCGACACCTTGTCGCCGACCCCACCGGTCGAGTGCTTGTCGACGGTCGGCGCAGGCACCGAGCTGAGGTCGAGCCGCTGGCCTGTACCGATCATCGCGTCGGTCCAGGCGCGCAGCTCGACCGGAGCCAGGCCGCGGAAGAAGATCGCCATCGCCATCGCCGACATCTGCTCGTCGGCGACGACTCCCCTGGTATAGGCATCGATCAGCCAGCCGATGTCAGCCGCCGAGAGATCGCGCCCGTCCCGCTTGGCCCTGATCAGATCGACGGCCGCCAGAGGCTCTGATGCTCCGGGGGGACGACCCCCCGGAACCCCCCGCGGGTCTGCTGCCCCGGGGAGACGACCCCCCGGAACCCCCCGCGGGTCAGCCACGGGTGTCACGGCGTTCGGCCAGGTCGGTACCGGTGAACGCGTCGGGCAGCAGCTCGCCAAGGTGACGCGGCCCGCCGTCGGCGTCGATCAGCAACCCGGCCCCGCCGGCTTCGAGCAGAAGCTGCCTGCATCGCCCGCAAGGGACAAGCGGAGCCCCGTCGCCCGCTACCACGCTGACCGCGACGAGCCTCGCGGCGCCGGCCGCGTGCAGCGCGCTGACCAGTCCGCATTCCGCGCACAGGGTGAGTCCGAACGAGGCGTTCTCCACGTTGCAGCTCGTCACGACCGTACCGCCCGCTGCTAGTCCCGCGGCGCCAACCCGCAGCCGGGAGTACGGCGCGTAGGCGTTGCCTGCCGCCTTGATCGCGGCAGCACGCAGGGCCGGCCAGTCGATGGTCATGAGCGCTGCTCCTTCTGTGCTCACCTGGCGGACCGACGCATGGACGTCTGCGCGGTAGTATGACCGCCTGGTGTTTATGCTAGTATTTTCCGATTTGTAACCTAATGTAAGCGTCTCGATTTCACAACAGCCCACATGCTGACGTGATATCCGACTTCCGCAACACTCGTGACGGTAATAGATTCTCGTCATCCCGGGGGGGACTCCGGGTTCTCGAGTAAACCATGCCCCCATAAGGGCCTCCAGCCGGCCGGGCCCGGGTTCATCAGGTCGGTGCATTACAGCGGCGGCATGCCGCCCCCCGCAGAGGAGGAACCGTTGAGAGGGACAGTCAAGACTGTCGCGGCGCTCGGCGTCGTGGCGCTGCTGGCCGCAGGATGCGCCAAACCGGCGTCTTCTGGCAAGACGCCGACCGCGGCGACGGCCAAGTTCAAGGCGTGCATGGTCACCGATATCGGTGGCATCAACGACAAGTCGTTCAACCAGTCCTCGTGGGCGGGCATGGAAGCCGCTCAGTCGGCGGAGTCGAACAAGATCCACTCTATTTACCTGCCGTCCAACTCATCGGCTGACTACGCCAAGAACATCACGGCGTTCGAGAACGAGAAGTGCGGAATTATCGTGACCGTCGGCTTCCTCATGGGTCCAGCGACCCAGTCGGCGGCGCTCGCGGACCCGAAGCAGGATTTCGCGATCGTGGACTGTTCCTACGCATCGTTCTGCCTGTCGACGAAGCCACACCCGCCG
>Ga0134126_10013591_pt1 | contig 10280 bp, 8 predicted proteins | sample KB31752_FD_96881 | JGI IMG/M metagenome (GOLD analysis project Ga0134126, IMG submission 96881) | Terrestrial soil microbial communities with excess Nitrogen fertilizer from Kellogg Biological Station, Michigan, USA - KB3-175-2 | ecosystem: Environmental > Terrestrial > Soil > Unclassified ...
TCCGCGATCACGGATGCGATGTCCATCTGATTGCGCGCAACCCGAGGTGGGCGCCTGAATGCGAGCGACTGCCCGAAGGCTTCCTGCATCGAATGCCGCCCTGGCGCGCGCTTGGCCGTACGCTCGATTCAGCTTTGGCAGTCCCGACCTTCTTCAACCCCCGCTGGCTGGCCTTGCTGTCCCGCACGATCCGTGACGCGCGGCCCGACGTCGTCATCGTTCGCGACGTGCCGCTCTGCCCCACCGGGCTGCACGCCGCCCACAGGGCTGGCATCCCGGTGGTGCTCGATTTGGCCGAGAACTACCCGCCGCCGGTAGTCGCGGTCGAGCGCTACTGCGTACGGCGGGTGGACCGCGTGCTGGTAGTGATCGAAGAGGCCGGCGAACGACTCACCAAAGATTTCGGTGTGGCACCCGACCGAATCGATGTCGTCTCGAACACACCGCCGCGGAGTCGCGCGGAGCGGCCGCCGCGTCCCCTGCGGGATGCCCGACCGCTCGAGGTTGCGTATGTCGGTCCACTGGAGATGTCTCGCGGCATCGGGGAGATGATTGCGGCCGCCGCCGCGCTTCGAGACCGGATTGCGCTGCGGATGACGGTGATCGGGGATGGGTGCGATGCCGACGCATTCCGCGCGCAAGCAACCGCGTTGGGACTGAGCGACGGCGAAATCACATTCACGGGGCACCTCCCGCAGAGCGAAACTCTCGAGCTGCTCGCCAAGGCAGACCTCGGAGTCGTGCCACACCGCGCGATCGAAGCCTGGAGCACCACGATTCCGGAGGTGCTGTTCGAGTACATGGCGGCAGGTTTGGCCGTAATCAGCTCGGACGCAGCGCCAGCAGCGCGCATCGTACGGGCGTCACGAGCGGGGGAAGTGTTTCGCGCCGGCGATCCGGACGATCTCGCCAGGGCGATTGGCCGGCTGTCCGACGCGCAGCGCTGCGCAGAGGCGGCGCGAGCGGGACGGCAGGCCATCCTTCGGCGATTTCACTGGGAGCAGGACGCCGCGCGGCTCGTCAACGCGGTCACGATGCTCAGCGCAGCCGGGGAGACGGCCGTGGCGTAGTGGCTTGCCGCCATGGGTGAGCGCCGACGCACGATGGCACGCTCAGTGCCCATGTGATCTGCGTCACTTCCCTATCCGATGGGCACGCCATACGTACGACAGCAGGTCACGCACCTGTTTACGGTCGATGTCGAAGACTACTTCCAGGCCGCTGCATTCGAACACCTGGTTCCGCGAGAGTCGTGGGACAGCCGCGAGTCTCGCCTCGAGCGCAACGTCAATCGGCTGCTGGATTTGCTCGCGGCGAAGAACGCCACGGCGACCTTTTTTACCCTCGCGTGGACCGCGGAGCGACGTCCGGCGCTGATCCGGCGGATCGTGCGCGAAGGCCACGAGATCGCATCGCGGGGTGTATCGCGCCGTCGGGTCGATCGAACCACGATCGCCGAGTTCCGGGAGGAAGCGCGTACGTCGCGTGCGCTGCTCGAAGATGTGTCCGGTACGCACGTCATCGGCTTTCGCGCGCCAGGTTTCTCGATCGTACCCGGCTGCGAGTGGGCGTTCGACGTGTTGGTCGAAGAAGGCTACGAGTACGATTCGAGCCGCACGCGGGTGGATAACGGCGATCCCGACTCCTCGCGCATGCCGCGATATCCACACATGCTCGATACACCATCCGGAACGCTGATCGAGGTGCCGCCGACCACCTTTGACGTCCTGGGGATCCGCCTGCCCCCGGCACGCGGTGCATACATTCGGCGACTATCGTACAGCGTTGTGCGGGAGGAATTTCTGGCGCGCGAGCGCGGCAACATTCCCGGCGTGCTGTTCCTGCATCCCTGGGAGGTCGATCCCGATCAACCGCGCATCGATGCCCCGTGGGCTGCGCGTCTGGGCCACTATCGAAACCTCCGCGTTACCGCGCCGCGGCTCGAACGCCTGATGGAGGAATTTCAGTTCGGCGCGATCGGCGCCAGCTTGCCCGTGGTGGCCCAGAACGCTCCACTCGTGCTGGCCTGAGCCCAGCAACAAGCGCGCAACGTGGCGCGGTCGAGCGCGGCCGCCGGCCTCCACAGCGCCGGCGGTCGCCTGATTCAGCCCGCGCGACTTACTGCGCGTGCCGGCCGCCCGGCTCCGAGATGTTCTCGACCGTCTCACCGGTCTGATGTGAATCGCGGCTCTTGCGCGCCACGTCGGCTTGCGAGACGATGCCAACCAACGAGCCGCGCTCATCGACGATCGGAATGCGACGAACCTGCTCGCTGCTCATCGTCTGCATCACGTCGTCGATGCTGTCGCTCTCGGTGCACGTGGCGAGATCGTCCGAGCTCATCACATCACGCACGCGGCACGAACCGTCCTTGCCGTCGGCGACGCAGCGAATGGCAATGTCGCGGTCGGTGATGAGGCCGACGAGATGCCGGTCCGACTGGCCGTTCACGACCGGGACGGCGCCGACATCTTCGCGCTGCATTACCTGTGCGGCTTCGCGTACCGTTGCGTCCGGAGTGACGCAGCTCGGGTCTCTCGTCATGACATCCTGAATGTTCATCGGGCGCTCCTGCTCACTGTTCACGGTTGTGTGGGACGGCAATGCGGGCAAAGCGTGTGCCCGATGTCACATCCAAGCTTTACAACCGCGGCGATGGCGTCGTAGCCTTTAGTCGACTCGCGCCCGAGGATTCTCTGCCCGCCCGCTCTCGCTCGCTCACGCCGGATATGGCCGGTGCCTCGAAGTCGGACATTCTCGAGCTCACTGATAAGCTCGACGTCCGATTCATGCGCCTGCAGTTCACGGACATTCTCGGCATCAACAAGAACGTCGAAATTCCAGCGTCGCAGTTCCACAAGGCGCTCGCCGGCGACATCATGTTCGACGGCTCCTCAATTGAAGGCTTCGTGCGCATCGAGGAATCGGACATGCTGCTCGCGCCCGACCTCGACACGTTCCTCGTATTTCCCTGGGGGGATCCGGAGAATCGGATCTGCCGCCTCATTTGCGACATCAATACCCCGGACGGGCGTCCGTTTCCGGGCGATCCGCGGGGTACGCTGAAGACGGTGCTCGCTCGCGCGCGCGCGATGGGCTACGCGATGAACGCCGGCATGGAAGCGGAATTCTTTCTCTTCAAGCCGGAGAGCTCTATCGCGACCGCGAGCGGCGCGACGACGACGCACGATGTCGGCGGCTATTTCGATCTCGCGCCCACCGACCTCGGCGAGGACGCGCGCCGTGCCATGGTCGACACCCTCGAGCAGCTTGGCTTCGAGGTCGAAGCGGCCCACCATGAGGTCGCCCACGGCCAGCACGAGATCGACTTCCGCTATGCCGATGCGCTGAAGACAGCGGACAACATTGCGACGTTCCGCTTCGTCGTGAAACAGGTCGCGACACAATTCGGGCTGCTCGCCTCGTTCATGCCCAAACCCATCTTCGGGCAGAACGGCAGCGGCATGCACACCCACCAATCGCTGTTCCGTGGCAAGCACAACGCGTTCTGGGACGAGAAAGCCGAGTGGGAGCTGTCGCCGGTCGCACTGCAGTACATCGGCGGCCTGCTGCGACACGCGCGGGGCATGTGTGCGATCACCAATCCGTTGGTGAACTCGTACAAGCGGCTCGTCCCGGGCTACGAGGCGCCGGTGAACGTCGCCTGGTCGATGCGCAACCGCTCGCCGCTCATTCGCGTGCCCGACCGTCGCGGACTTGGCACGCGCGTCGAGTTGCGCTCGCCCGATCCCTCGGCAAACCCCTATCTCGCGCTGGCGGTAATGTTGGCGGCTGGACTCGACGGCATCGAGACGAAGGCCGATCATCGGGAGCCGGTGAACGAGAACATCTGGGAGATGAGCTTCCGCGAAAAGCGGCGGTTGCGCATCGACGACCTGCCGCACGATCTGAACGAGGCGCTGGACGAGTTGGAGAAGGACGACGTGATCACCGCCGCACTCGGCAAGCACATCACCTCGAACTTCGTCGAAGCCAAACGACAGGAGTGGCGCGATTACATCACCCAGGTCAGCGCGTGGGAGCTCGACAGCTACCTTCAGAAGTACTGATGGCGGCGACCCGGATCGAGGTACGGGACGCGCGATCGGACGACGCCGAGGCGCTGGCGCGGCTGTGCACGCAGCTCGGCTATCCGGCCAACGCGGCCGACATGCCGGCGCGGCTCGAACGATTGCACGCCGACAGCCATGCGCGAGCGTTCGTCGCCGTCAACCTCGGCAAGGTGGTCGGTCTGGCGACCGTGCACCTGCGTGACGTGGTCAATCACAGCGCCCCAATCGCCCAGCTCACGCTGCTCGTCGTCGACGAACAGGCGCGGGCGAACGGCATCGGGCGGGCGCTCGTCCGGCGCGCCGAATCGTGGGCGCAGGAATGTGGCGCGCGGCGCATGACCGTGACCACCGCACTGGATCGTGCCGGAGCGCACGCATTCTACGAGCGAGTCGGCTACTCGCACACTGGACGGCGCTATGCCCGGAACCTTCCGCCACCTTCGTGAGGGCCTCGATGTCACTTCACCAACACTTCGGTCGAATCGTCGCGCCAGTGGTACTCGCCATCGCCGGAGCCACGGCGTTTGGCGCGACTCCGGCGCACGCGCAACATCCGACTACGCCCACCTACGATGTGTATGCGATCCGCTACGCGAGCGTCCCGAATTTCCGGCTGTCCGGATTAATCGCCGGTGCCGATACGAGCAAGCGGATCGATCTGGCGATGATGGTCTGGCTGCTGAAGGGCTCAGACGGTCGTAACGTGCTTGTCGATGCCGGCTTCCATCGTGAAAACCTGATCCGCCGCTGGCATCCCACGGATTACATCCTGCCGAGTGACGCCGTCGCGAAGGCGGGCGTGAGGCCAGAGGATGTGACTGATCTCATCATCACGCACGTGCATTGGGATCACCTCGGCGGCATCGATCTGTTTCCTCGCGCAACCATCTGGATTCAGCGCGAGGAGTTCGAGCATCACCTCGACTCCGCAGGGACGGTGAAGGATCGAATGATCGATGCGCCGGACGCCCAGATTCTCGCTCGACTGGCACGGGAAGGTCGTGTGCGGTTGATTGACGGCGACGCGAAGGAGATCATCCCTGGAATCACGGTGTACACCGGCGGGAAACACACCTTCGCCTCGCAGTACGCCGCCGTGCGCTCGAGCGTGGGCACGATTGTCGTCGCGTCGGACAACATGTATCTGTACGAGAACCTGGCCGAGCACGTGCCGATCGCCCAAACACTCGACCCCGCATCCAATCTCAGGGCGCAGGCGCGAATGGTGCAGCTCGCGTCGGATCCGCGACTCATCGTGCCGGGCCATGACCCGCAGGTGTTCGTCCGCTTCCCGACACCGGGAAACGGCATCGCGCTGATTCGCTGAACACAACTAGAGGCGAGCCTTGCATCCACGCACTCTCGCACATCCGGTCTTCGGCAGCCGAAACGTGTACGAGTGGTTTCTGACCATCGGCGGCCACACCGCCCGTCATGCGGCCCAGATCCGCGAAATCGGAAGTCGGCTCACCCCCGCCTGAATGCGCGGCTAGCAGCCCGCGGCAGTCGAGTGTCCGTCGGCGCGTTGATCCGCAGGCCTCGGAGCGTTGGATTCGGCGCGACCGAGATTGAACGCCGTGTTCAACAGCGCGATATGCGAGAACGCCTGCGGAAAGTTCCCGACCAGACGCTTGGCATGCGGGTCGTACTCCTCCGACAGGAGCCCGAGATCGGTCCGCAGTGAGAGGAGCCTGTTGAACATTTGCTCGGCGTCCGTGCGCCGGCCGAGCAGGATGTAGTTGTCCGCGAGCCAGAAGCTGCAGGCCAGAAACGCACCTTCGCCTGCGGGCAGCCCATCGTCCGTCGCGCCGCTGTCGTAGCGAAGCACGAATCCATCGACGAGCAGATCCTTCTCGATGCACTCGACCGTGCTCCGCACGCGGGGATCCGTCGCCGGCAGGAAGCCGACGAGTGGCATGAACAGCAGCGACGCGTCGAGCAGCTTCGAGCCGTACGCCTGCACGAAGCAGCCGCGCGCGCTGTTGTAGCCCTTTTGACACACCTCCGCGTGGATTTTCGACCGCAGCGCCCGCCAGTCATCGATCGGGCCATCGAGATGGAATTGCTCGGCGCTCTTGACCATGCGATCGACCGCGACCCACGCCATGACCTTCGAATGCGTGAACTGCTGCGGCTCCCCGCGCACCTCCCAGATGCCGCGATCGGGCGATTGCCAGCTCTGACTCAAGCGCTGGGTGAGCGCCTTCTGCATCTCCCACGCTTGCTGGTCTTCGCGGATCTTCCCGAGCCGCGCCTGATGCAGCGCGTCGATCACCTCACCGTAGACGTCGAGCTGCATTTGACCGCGCGCGGCGTTGCCGATCCGCACCGGCTTGGAGTTTTCGTAGCCCGGGAGCCACGGCAGCTCCCACTCGCGAATCAACCGCTCGCCGCCCAGACCATAAAGGATCTGTAATTGGTCGGGGCTGCCCGCCGCGGCACGCAGCAGCCAATCGCGCCACGCTGCTGCCTCGCGAAAGTACCCCGCATCCATGAGCGCCAGCAGTGACAGCGTCGCGTCACGCAACCAGCAGAATCGATAGTCCCAGTTCCGGGAGCCGCCGATCGATTCGGGGAGCGACGTCGTCGGGGCCGCGACGATTCCGCCGGTAGGATAGTACGTGAGACCCTTGAGCGTGATCAACGACCGAATCACCGGCTCCCGCCAGTCGCCCCGGTAGGTGCAGTGGCTCACCCAGCTTTTCCAGAACTCTTCGGTCTTGCGAAGCACCGTGTTCGGGTCGGCACTCTCCGGCGCAGGCAGGTGCGACGGACTCCACGTCATACCGAACGACGCGCTGTCGCCTTCACGCAATGTGAACGTGGCGACAGTCGTGTAGTCCTGGCCGTGCAGCGGCACATCGGATCGGATCACGATCATGTCGGGGCCGGCGATCGCCCGGAGCGACCCGTTCTCGAGACGACTCACCCAGGGCGTGGCGGAGCCGTAATCGAACCGCAGCTCGAGCTCGGTCTTCATCTCGACGTGCCCACGCGTGCACCGTGCGATGCGTATGAGATCGGACTTGTGGTCGCGAAGCGGCATGAAGTCAGTCACGACGACGGTACCATCGTTCGTCGTGAACTCGGTCTCGAGAATGAGCGTATCGCCACGATATCGGCGGGCGATGCGCGCATTGGGGTCCGTCGGCCCGAGCTTCCAACGACCGCATCCGGGCCCTCCGAGCAGCGCGGAGAAGCACGCGTCGGAGTCGAACCGCGGCCAGCATAGCCAGTCGATCGAGCCGTCCCGCGAGACCAGCGCCGCCGTCTCGCAGTCGCCGATCATCGCATAATCTTCAATCCGTGCAGGCATAGGGTAGCAGACCCATGCAGAAATCGCACCTTGGCCCACTCGCGGCTGGCCGGACTACCTTCTCTTCGTGCTCTCAGCGAAGAATCGAAGTCTCCAGGTGGTCGTGATCATGGGTGTGTCCGCCGCCGGCAAAACCACGGTGGGCCGCGCGCTGGCGACTGACCTTGGCTGGTCGTTCCACGATGCCGACGACTATCACTCGGAGCACAACATCGCCAAGATGCGCGCCGGTCAGCCGTTGAACGACGACGACCGTCGGCCGTGGCTCGCGTCGTTGCGGCGCTTGATCGATGACATCCTTGCCGGCGGTGAGCACGCCGTGCTCGCCTGCTCGGCCCTCAAGCAAGCCTACCGCGATGCACTGACGCCAGACGGGAGCAAGGCCGAGTGCGTGCGGTTCGTCTACCTCGATGTGCCGGAACCCGTGCTCGAAGAGCGAATCTCCCGGCGGCGCGGAAGCTTCGCACCGCCGGAGTTGCTGCCGAGCCAACTCGCCACGCTCGAGGAGCCGCACGACGCATTGCGCGTCGATGGTGCGAAGCCGATTCCGGAAATCGTTCGGGCGATCAGGGAAGGGCTGTCGATCTGAATACAGTCGCTTTACTCGATCCTCGTCCTTTCCAGGGAGCCTGTGGCCTCTGCTGGCAGCAAAGCTCGCCCCGCTCGACTGAACGAGCGGGTTGAGCTTCGATCACGCCGACGGACAGCTTGCCTGTCCGCGGCCTCCACCACGAGCAACGGGTTGCACCGGAGCCGGAGCAGCGCTCCGCGGCCACACGTTGTCGCTCGCGTCGTCATCCGGGAACCGGCAGAACGGATCCAGCGTGATTCGCTCGATCTTGCGCGCGCCGAAGTTCAGATCCGCCGTGAACGTCTTGCTGCCGCTGAACCAGACGTCGACGGGATAGGTGACGAACGCCGTGTCGCCGGCAATGCGGCTGTTTGACATGGCGCGAATCGAGGGTCCGCCGTTCGCGAACTCCACCTTGAGAACGACGGGGGACGGCATCTGGCCATCCTGTCGCACGGTGACCAGCGTGTGCGCGCCCGACGTGCGCACATTCTGAATGGATCCGTCGGTCGCGTCGGTGGTGAACAGCCAGTAGTACCAGAACCAGCCGAGGTCCTGGTGCAGCGCGTTGTTCATATAGAACATGTAGTCCCACGGCGACGGGTGCTTGAACCGCCACGCCTTCGCGTAGCCGCTCATCGCACGCCAGACGTTCGTGTCACCGACCACGCCGCCGAGCGCCGAGAGCATCATCGGGGCCTTGGAGTAGGCCTGGAAGGAGTACATGGGACCGCCGTAGTTGGCGTCCCACATGAGCGGGGCTTCTCGTTCGTCACCGCTCGTGCGCCCATAGCTCTCACCGATTCCGTTCAGATTCGCCGGCTGATGCATCCGGTCGTCTCGTGAGAGAATGTTCATGTACTGGTTGAAGCCTTCATCCATGAAGCCATACCACGTCTCGTTGGTGCCGACCATCATCGGCCACCACTGATGTCCCGTCTCATGATCCGACGCGCCGGCGCTGGACATGATGAACATGGGGTACTCCATGCCACCCTCCGGGCCGTCGACCATCGTCAGGAGCGGAAAGGTGTACGGCATCCAGAGTTTCGAGTAGAACTCGAGCGCATGACGTGCGATCGGACCACCCTGCGAGTATGCTTGTGCGTAGCCAGGGAGATACATGATGTAGATCGGGATCGGCCCCTTGCCCGGGATCGTCGCGCGGGACGCGTCCCAGACGAAGCGATCGGAGGTCGCCCAGCCGACATCGCCCACCGTATCGGCGACGAAATGCCAGACGAGCCGGTCGCCGGCGGCTGTGGCCTTGCCGGGCCCGAATTCGTTCGCGCTGACGATGCTGATCGTCGAATCGGAGTCGAGCGCGTGAGACAGCCGCTCGCGCTCGGTCGAGGTGAGCACATCCTGCGGATTCTGCAACACGCCGGTCGACCCGATCACCCAACCCGCCGGGGCGTCGATGTGAACGTCGTAGTGCCCGAAGTTGTTGTAGAACTCCGACGGGCCGAGGTAGGGGTCGGTGTCCCAACCGCCCTGTCGCAGGTCGTCGAACACGGCGACGCGAGGATACCACTGGCCAACCTGATACAGCGTGTCGCCCCACCGCCCCATCCGGATGCCGCGCACGTTGTCGGCGCGCGGGACGCGGAAGTTCCAGTCGGCCTGGATGGTACCCGTGCCGCCGGCCGGAATTGGATTGACCAGCGTGATCCGGGCCGACGTCGTGTGAATGCCGGTGACGAATGGGCGCGTCGGCGGCGGCGCGGCTGCCCCGCGTCCACGGCCGCGCACGGTCGGCGGCGGCTCGAGATCCACCGCTTTCCCATCGACCGAGAGCTTCGTGACGTTCATGCCCTCGGTGATCTCCGTGACCTGCTCGGCGCGCGGCACGTTGGGCGCGAACAGGTTCTGATCGAGACGGAGCACGACGCTGTGCATCGCCGAGTCGCTGTGGTTGTGGATGACGGCGGTCTCGCTGCCGCTCACGGTCGACGTCGACGGCTCGAAGCGCGCGTTGATCGTGTAGTCCATCCACAGCTGCCAGTAGTTGCGGCCCGGCCGCCCGGTGGAATCGCGCGTGCCAGCCGCAAAGGCGCGCTTGATCATGTTCGTCATCGGGATGTCGCGCCGTACGGCGCGCGCGGGCAGCCGCGACGCAGGCTGCTGCGCCGAGAGCGGAAGTGCGGCGAGGACGAGGAGAGCAGAGAAGCGGCGAAGCATGTAAACGGGCTCGGGCTGAGGGTCAATACGATTGTAGAGCGGCTCGTGTCCATGGACGACGGACGATGGAGGCTTTATCGCCGCCCTGGCTGAATCTCGAACTCCGTCGGCGGCTCCTCCCCGGCGAGATTCTTCACGA
>Ga0134126_10013593_pt1 | contig 10280 bp, 10 predicted proteins | sample KB31752_FD_96881 | JGI IMG/M metagenome (GOLD analysis project Ga0134126, IMG submission 96881) | Terrestrial soil microbial communities with excess Nitrogen fertilizer from Kellogg Biological Station, Michigan, USA - KB3-175-2 | ecosystem: Environmental > Terrestrial > Soil > Unclassified ...
CGGGGATACCGGGATTGGCCCCTGTGTACGTGAAAACGTTTCGCCCGGCGGTGGCACTCGGCCGCGGTGTGACGAGGCGCGGCAGAACTGAATTATCCAGAGGCAAGACCTGATATTTGGCCGCCTCCGCCAGGAACAGGGCCTGCAGCTCCCTCAGCTTGTCGGGATTTTTGTCGGCGAGGTCGTTATACTGCGAGAAATCTTCGACAATATTGTAAAGCTCCCACTTGTAGTTGTTGATGTCGGGCAGCTTTGCTGTTCCCAGGAGCCATGGCGGCGCAGGGGGCGTGGTCGCGGCATACCAACCATCGTGGTAGATTCCACGATTGGCAAACATCTCGAAATACTGGGTATCGCGCTTCGACGGCGCGTTGGCGTTCGCCTGGTCGAACGTATAGGCCATGCTCACGCCCTCGATGGGCTTTTGCACAATTCCATTCACCGTCGTTGGCTGCTGGATGCCCGTGGCCTCGAGGATCGTCGGCACGATGTCGATGATGTGATGGAATTGGGAACGAATACCGCCGACATCGTTGATGTGTCCGGGCCAGGAAATGGCCATGCCTTGCCGGGTGCCACCGAAGTGCGATGCCACCTGCTTGGTCCATTTGAACGGCGTGTCGAAGGCCCAGGACCATGCCACCGACATGTGCGGGTAGGTCTTGTCGGAGCCCCAATTCTCGTAGTGAAGCATCAGCTCGGCTTCGGGAAGTTTCAAGACGCCGTTGTAGGCGGTCATCTGGTTCGGGGTACCCTCCAGCGTGCCTTCGGCGCTGGTGCCGTTGTCGCCGCTGATGTAGATGATCAGCGTGTTGTCGAGTTTGCCCATGTCCTGGACCGCCTGGATAACGCGGCCGATTTCATTGTCGGTATAGGCGGCGTAGCCGGCAAATACCTCCGCCTCGCGCGCATACAGCTTCTTCTGGATCGACGAGAGCGAGTCCCATGTCGGCAAGGTGTCGGGCCAGGGTGTGAGCTGGGTGTTCGCCGGGACCACCCCAAGCTGCTTCTGGTTGGCGAAGATCTGATCGCGCAGCTTCTCCCAACCCATGTCGAACTTACCCTTGAACTTGTCGATCCATTCCTTTTTCGGCTGATGCGGCGAATGCGTGCCTCCGGGCACATAGTAGACGAAGAACGGCTTGTCGGGCGCGGCGGCGTTCAATCCGTTCATGTAGTTGATGGCGTCATCCGCCATGTCGGTGGTGAGGTTGTAGTTTTGCTTGCCGATCCACGGAAATACCTGGGTCGTGTTGCGAAACAGGTAGGGTGTCCACTGGTCGGTCTCGCCGCCCATGAAGCCGTAGAAATATTCAAATCCCATGCCGACCGGCCATTGATCGAACGGCCCCGCCGAACTGTATACATAGGTCGGCGTGTTGTGGTTCTTGCCGAACCACGAGGTGGCAAATCCATTGTCCCGCAGAATGGTCCCGATCGTTGCGCTCTCCTGGCCAATGACGGAATTGTAGCCGGGGTAGCCGGTCGACATTTCGCCGATCACGCCGAACCCCACCGAATGGTGGTTGCGGCCGGTGATCAGCGCCGCCCGCGTCGGCGAACAGAGCGCCGTCGAGTGAAATTGGGTATAGCGCAGACCTGCCTTTGCGACCCGGTCCATTGCCGGAGTTGGAATTACTCCGCCGAAAGTGCCGGACACGCCGTAACCCTGGTCGTCGGTCATGATCAGCAGCACGTTTGGCGCACCCTTCGGCGGCACGACGGACGCCGGCCAGTATGGCTTGGAGTCTTTCGCGTCCTCCTTGATCTCACCGCCAAACTTCGGGGGGTTGGGCGGAAGCTGCTTGCCATCGAGCGTCATCGTTGCGCCGGGCGTACCCGGCGTGCCCGTGATTTGTTGGGCCGATGCGTTCGGCGCAAGCGACATGCACAGGAGGATACTTGTCGATGACAGGAAGCCTCTGATGTTGTTCATAGTGCTCTTCCTTCGTTGCGAGGTTGGTGCACCAAACCGCCCAGTGCGAACATGCCGCGGCTCCTCGAAGCTATGCCAGTAATCCAGCCGCGGCTACGCGGCAGGCTGATACCAATCGCCGCGCTCTAAGACCGTTTTGGATGGACCTTTAAAGGGCCGCGGGTGTTGAGTTCCGTGAGATCGGGCAGCCCACTAATACGTCATGCATTCGAGGCCCGTCATGTCAGACCAAGACGATTGGGATTTTGCCGGCGAAGACGACGCCAAGCTAACGCTTCGCGCTGCGGTAAGATATTTGCTGCGGGGTGCTACCGATGACCTCCGCGGTGATACCGTGCGGGAGATCATTTCGATCGTGCGCCAGGTCGCAAGCGGGTTGCCGCCGCGGCCGTCGAATTCTTTGGATGATGGTTTGCCTGGCGGATAGGCGGGTATGGACAAGCATCCCGGACGCCCCCGAGAAAAAGCCGACGGGCGTTACGCCGTCGGCTTTTCCTTGCAACTGCCGGCTCGATCTCCGGTGCCGTCGCACTGGGCAATAGACTGCATCGGCTTGGTTAACGTGACGTTAACGCATTGACGTCAATTGCATCAGTCGCCCTTGCGTGCGCGGTGAACCAAGTGCCTCAAGAGCGCCCAGTGCCGAAAGACCCGTCGGTGCGCGCGATGATCCGCGAAATGAGCCACGCCGAGATTGTCATCCCAACGGGGCCGGCCCAAGCGCTGATGATTGTGCTGTCGATGGGCGCCATCTAACTAACTGAGATATTCCGGGGTCCGCGAGCAGGGTTGAAGCTCATCAGTCCAGGAACTCCTGACGTCCATGCCGCGCTCCGGCAAATTGAGTGTGTCGAAACCGGCGACGAAATGTTGGACGCCCGGCGACGACCGTAAGCTGCGCAACATGCTCGAGATTGGAAAGACGGCCGACGGGATCGCCGTCGATCTCAAGCGCGCGCACCTTGCTGCCCCATGCGCGATCGCAACGTCTCTACAGAAAAATAGCGAGGGAGCCAGGCTGGTCGAACTTGGGTTAAAGGCGAAGGCAAGATAGCATGCCGAGATACAATATCCGCATTGGTCGATGGCGGCTGGAGCGGTCCTGGTAGTGCTCGGATTTTTCGGCTTTGCAATTCGCCAAAAGCCCGATCATGCGCCGACGGCAACGGAGCCGAACGGGAAGGAGTAGACGATGAAGATCAAGCTCCTGCGCGCGTCGAACACCGTCAAAGAGATTGAGTTTGCGGCAACCTTGCCACCGCTCGAAATTCAGCGACTCGCTGTTGATCTGATGTTTGAGAATTTCGAGAGGAACCAGACACACCTGTGGCCGCATGAAGAGGACACCCGCGGTTCGCGTCACGAAATTCAGGTTCTGTCCGACGAAGGAACGTTGTTGAAATCCTTCGATATCCGGGAAATCACAAAACAAGCCGGTCTCAAATTTCTTGGCCGCAGAGTGGATGTTCAATCTGAGAGGACGGATAGCTGAGCGACCCATCGACGAAGTCGGGAATCAAGACGCGACGGGTGCGCGCGCGTCGATTGGCCTGCGCGCCGCCCGTGCAACTCTGTTACACACCGTTCCGGGAGGCCACATGTTTCGTTATTGGGTGCGGCTAATGGCTTTGGGCGGTCATCATCCTTGGCGCCAGCACGATCAATTCAACGGCCTATCTGAGCCAGCAAGCCCCTCTCTGCGCGAATTGGGAGCAAGGATGCGCTCGATTGTGGGGCGCTGGGACAAGACACTACAGGCAATGCATGCACCAGCCTCAAGCGGTCATAGATTGCCAGTTGGATAACTACGCTACCAACTGGCGCCGGGAGTGCACACGCCTCTACGGCTCCAGATCTCGTGCTTACCGAGCTTGCATGAGGCGACCGCAGGCACTTGCCGATTGCGGCCGCTGATGGCGAACGGGATGCGGGAGGGTGATGAGAAGGAAGGTGGGCCCGGCTCCGCGCTATTTCGGAAACAATAAGCTCCGATTGTGAGCCAGTTCACATTTGCTCGGCCTGGGCTTTGCTATCGTCCTGGCGCTGGGGATTTCAGGGGCCCAGTGATAGGCGCCGCCGGGACACGCCATTTCGAGCCCGACGGCGTAATTTTTCGAAACTCGTGTTGTCGACTCGTCCCTTGTCTTGTGTCTTGCCCGGCCCTGCCAACCGACGACGGTGAGCCACCAGCCGTCGCCGGTTGCGCTCCGGACTTGCGCGTCGGCGATCGGCGGCATGACCGCACCCACGATCTCATCCCGATCCATTTTCGGGCGCGCATCCAGCTTTCGGGTGCGCATCCAGCGGCCAGCCAACCGATATGTGGGACGGGAACGACCAGAGGCCTTTCCGCCATAACCCCGGTTCAACGCCCGTGTGTCGTCGTTCGGGCCGTGTCGAATGCGGATGTCAGTATTTCGGGTTCAGGCGTCGTTCAAGAGTCTCGATCGAGGCTTCATCTGGCGGGAGATTGGTGAATTCCGAAATCGCCCGGGCCAATTGCATGTCCGAGATTGACAGGCTTGGAGCCGTCAAATCTCCCTCATCAAAACCGCGGCAGATACTCCTGTAATGCCCCTCGAGCTCGACAGGAATGAGCAACCTTATTCGCTTCAGGATCGCAGTGTGAGCCATAGGCCGCCTTGGGCGAGAGAACGAACACACGGTGGGCAGGTTCTACTGCCGAAAATAAAAGCCGGGACCACCCGAGAGTCGCCGGTATATCGGCGGGCGTCAATCCGTCTAACCTTCGCCCGCACCAGCAATCGTTCGCCCTTGGCTGCTCTCCGGCGTGCCGCCGCGACCGATCGCGGGATGGCTAGCCCCAGCCGCGTGCGGACAGGGGCATACCGGGTCGGCCGCCCCTGCCCGTCGATCAGCGGCGGCAGCTTCTTGCGACCTCAATTTCAACGACGCTTTTGTTTCGCATCGCGGTACCGATTTAATGTTTATCAACGGAACCGCCGCTCGCGGTGGCGAATTGGTCCTGGGCTCCCTCCAAAGGAGGAAGGCCATGCGTTTTCACATCAAAGACGGAGACAGCCAGAAGCATCACGACCTGCTGGCGCTCATCATGCTCGCGGCCATGGTGGCCGTGGTGGGGTCGGGGATTCTTTACCTTGGTGAGAGGGTCCACGCGCCCGCGCAAACGAGGATAGTCTTCACCGGACCTATGCCACCGCTGTAGTGTTGAATGAACTTGGGCGAGGTGTCCCCGCGCGGCAACAGTCAACGGCGAACCACTCGAACGATTGGCAAGACGCCTCAGCGCCTCACTTCCGGCGGAAATAAATACCGCATCGCCATATACGTTGCCGCGTAGGCAACGATCAGCACGGGCGCGGCAATCTCGAAGAACCTCACCATTGCACGTCCTCAAATCGGTATGGTGATGAGATCAAGGTCCGTGACGACGGCCGATTTTGCAAATTACCATTCAGCAATTTGCCGCGGTGATTCCGCTCCAAGGGCGGTAATTTTTTCAACGCGACACAATTGGAAAACATCTTGAAATGCTGGACAATGCGGGATTGACCGCAAATGCGGCGGTGCGCCTGCTTAGCGCGTCACGCGGCCGACCGTCGACGGCTTGAAAGCAGGTGCCGTCCGCGGCGTCATCAGACGAGTCGGCGGTTCGGACGGAGTCACAGTCACCCCGGCCCGCGACGCCACCGCGGACGTGATCATGCCATCTCCACGGCCCAGCGAATCATCCCTGAGATCAGACCACAGACAAAACATACCGATCGCCGCGACGATACCGGCAATTATCACAGGGATCAGCTCTCGGCGCTCATCTTCAGCGGGCATTGTCTCGTTCTTCATTCGATTCACGCGGATGTCTGTACCGGAATTGATTTTGAAATAGTTAACAACAATCGCCTCAACTTTTATTCGCCTGCCCGCTCATCGACATACGCAACGGCTGGCAACCTCTCGCGCGATTCGCACAGCGCAATCTTTCGGCGCCAGGTGCGCGACGCCTGGGTCCCGAAACCCGCAGGCTGAATTAGCGATTGGAATGGCGCTGTCAACGGGTCGACCGGCACTTACAACGGTGATCATTTATTTGTGTTGGCTGGCGCGACAGACTAGCGCAACAGTCATAGAACAATTCGCATTGACGCGAGGCGTGGCCGCATTTCACAATATTGTAATTGCGCCAGCGGCATCCAGTCTGGCTAACACCGATTCAACTTTGTCCATCCTCAAGGCCGTATTCCCGATAAATGATCAACGGATCAATGTCCGGAAATAACCTGCACTTTGCCTGGGCTATATGCAGGGTAAGCGTTCCGGGCTGACAACCGGCCGCCAACAGCTTCCTGATGTCGTCCATATGCGCCCGTGGCTGGTGTTTCGGTGGAAGCTGCTCCAGCGCGACAAGTGCCGTTGCCAACGCTTCTGTTACCACCCATTCGTCGTGGCCTGTGATTCCCTTTTTTGGCATTTGGACCATCTCCGAATTTTGCCGCATGATCCAGCTTCCGAAAGATCATGCTCAAATGATAGCCACTTCGTCGCGCTGCCGCCCGAGTCGGATTTCGGCGCTCGATCGACCACCGACAAGAGGGCCGCGCGAACGATAATATCCGAATTCAGAATCCGTTCGAACGTATGCAATGCATCATGCTGCCGGATGTGGCGCCCTGACACGCAGCATTGATGCTTCTTCATGAGCGAAACGAAATCCATCCCCCTCACCGCGCCATCGTTGATGAGGCGGTCCTTTGCGGCGATGCGCCATCCGGGAGTCCGTGCCCAGTTCATCACTTTTGTGCCCGCCATGATGGCGGACAATAGGCCACGCGACCTCAATCCGTCATCGCGTGGAAACCGCCGTCCGGTGGTCTTTTGGCTGCCGACTGCCATCCTGCCCCACCGGGGCCGCCTCCTGTTGATAACCCGCCGCACCGCGTGACAGGCGACCGTGACGTGATATCGACGACAGATCAGTCCTCACTCACGACGGATCGAACACCATGCGGATCACCCTCGTCGGCTCCCGCCATTTCGGCGTGACGACTTTTGACATGCTGCGGAAACACGGTGTCGAAATCGCCAGGGTGGTGGTGGCCGACGCCGAAGACCGGCTTGCGACCGCGGCACGCGCCGCCGGTATCGATGTCGCCGTGCAGGTGAATCCCAAACTGGTTGGACCGCAGGAAATCGCCGATGACACCGACCTGATCGTGACGGCGCACAGCCACGCCCGCATCGGCAAGGAGGCCCTTGCCGCAGCCAGACTTGGTGGTATCGGCTATCATCCCTCGCTGCTGCCACGGCACCGTGGCATCGCCGCCGTTGAATGGACGATCCGGGAGCGCGATCCGATCGCCGGCGGCACCGTGTACCACCTTGCCGATCGGATGGATGCCGGCGCGATCGCCGCCCAGGAGTGGTGTTTCGTCAAGAAAGGCGAGACCGCCCGGGAATTATGGGAACGCGCTCTGGCGCCACTCGGCCAAAAGCTTCTTGCCGAAGTGATTGACCATGCCAAGATCCACAAATCCCTGCCATCAAGGCCGCAGGACGAGCAATTTGCGACCAATGCGCCAAGCCTCCCGCGTTGATAGCTCACTGCCGGTATTCCAAGACCGTTTTTCTTGCTCCCGCACCGGAATTTTCGTTCCCGACCCGGAACCAATTTTTTCTCCATCGGTTTGAACTCGTAGGGAACTATCCGTGATGCCGCAGCGCAGCAAATTTTGAACACATTTTCCCGGAATATGCCGCACCATCACACAAATTGGGGATACATTTCCATGCGCCACAATCGCATCCGTGCTGTTTTGTTTAATTCCATTTTCGTCACCGCCACCGCTATCGCCGCCACTGCTCCCTCCATCGCTCAGACCCCCTATGACGGACTTTGGAATGTCACCGTTATAACCAAGACGGGTAGTTGCGAACCTTCGACCCGCTCCACACTTACTGTCACGGACGGCCGAGTGTCAGCCGCCGGGGCCGAAGTTTCCGGTAGCATTGGACGCGAGGGTCTTGTGCGTGTCTCAATCAATGGGGCATATGCAAACGGTCAACTCAGTGGCAACAGCGGATCGGGGAAGTGGAATGGGGCATCTGGGGGAATACCGTGCAGCGGTCGCTGGCAAGCGTCGCGGCAGTAAGGCCGGCCGAATGGCTGACAGCCTCGTCATCACGCGACGCCTGATGTTCGCCCTCGCGACCCTGTTGGTGTCCGGCTCCGCCAGCCATGCGCAGTCCGCGCCGTTCGCGGGCCTTGCCGGCTTCTGGTCGGGCGCCGGCACCGTTACCCTCGATGACGGCTCGACCGAACGAATCCGGTGCCGCGCCTCCTATGCCGTCAGCGCCAGCGGGTCTGGCCTCAACCAGACCCTCACCTGTGCCAGCGACAGCTACAAATTCGATTTCAAGACCAACGTCATCGCCGAGGGGGGATCGCTCTCCGGGAGCTGGAGCGAAAGCAGCCGCGGCATCAACGGCAATCTTTCCGGACGCGCCAGCAACGGCAATTTCCAGGTGATCGCCACCGCTGCCGGTTTCACGGCCAACATTTCGTTGACGACGCGCGGTAACAAGCAATCCGTCGTAATCAGGCCTGAGAGCCAGTTCAAGGGCGCCTCGATTACCTTGACGCGCTCCTGAAGCTGTTGCCGTTCCGATTGAATCGGAGCGGTGGATTTATCTCATTATTTGATGCGATTTCCGGCCCGCGAGCAGCCACCTATCCCAGCTTGCCTGATCAGCCTATGACGCCGGCACGAAGGCGGTAACCTCAATCTCGACCTTCGCGCGGACATCGACCAGACCGCCGATGTACAGCAGCGTCGAAGGCGGAAAATTCCGCCCCAGCGTCTCGCGCCAGGCCGCGCCGATGCCGGCGCCCGCGGCTTCGTATTCGCCGCGGCTAGTCAGATACCAGGTCAGGCGCACAATGTGCTCAGGGCCCGCTCCGGCCTCGGCGAGCAGCTTGATGATCCGTCGCAGGGCCACACCAACCTGCCCGGCCATATCCGGCTGATACTCACCCTTCTCGTCGCCTCCGGTCTGGCCGGCAAGGACAATCCATCGGCCCGGACCATCGACTGCGACGCCGTGCGAGAAGCCGCGCGGCTTTGACCATTCGGCCGGTTGCAGAATGCGCATGAGCAAGTTCTCCCTGATAGCGGACCGTCATTCCGGGTTCGCTTGTTTCACTCGCGCCCTCCAGCCACAAGCGCGACGCGCTTGCGCGTGGAATGACGAGCAAAAATGCCTTAGCACCGAACGGGCGGCCGCTCCCACATCGAAATTCGACGCGGCGCATCACTGCATCGGCGTATTTGCCCGTTGCAAATCCGCACGGGGTCGCCGATACCGGCCGCTTTCCCCGACCTTTCGCCACGCCGCCCCGGCATGCCCCCTGGCTATTCCTTCCGATGAACCGAACACCTTCCAAACCAAGGGCCGCACTGTGGATGGCGGGTTGGCTCACCCTGATGCTGATCCTGGTGGTGGCGGGCCGCGAGACGACGCGCGAACTCAACGTATTCCAGATCATGGAACTGCGCACGGTCATCGCCTTCTTCATGCTGTACCCGTTGATCCGCCGCAACGGCGGTTTCGCAGCCATGAAGACATCGCGGCCGCTGCAGCATGTCGGACGCAATCTCATTCACTATGGCGCGCAACTTGGCTGGTTCTTCGCGCTCACCCTGATTCCGATCGGTCAAGTGGTGGCGATCGAGTTCACCATGCCGATCTGGACCGCCCTTCTGGCCGCGAGCTTTCTCGGCGAACGCATGACGGTATGGAAGATTTTGGCGATCGTGCTCGGCGTGATCGGCGTCATCATCATTGTGCGGCCGGCGACCGGCGAGATCAATCCGGGGCAACTGATTGCGCTCGCCGCGGCCGTCGGATTTGGCATTTCCGTCACCATGATGAAGTCGCTGACCCGCACCGAAAATACCGTCGCCATTATTTTCTGGATGCTGGTGATCCAGTCCACGGCCGGATTCTTTCCGACGCTTTATGTCTGGAGCTGGCCGTCCGCCTATGTCTGGGGCTGGATCGTCGTGATCGTATTCTGCGGCACATTCTCTCACTACTGCATGGCACGCGCGATGCTGTACGCTGACGCAACGATCGTGGTGCCGATGGATTTCCTGCGGGTTCCGTTGACCGCCGCTGTCGGCTGGCTGGTCTATTCGGAACGGCTGGACCTGCTCACCGTGCTCGGCGCCACATTGATCCTCGCCGGCAATCTTCTGAATCTGAAATCGACCGATCCGGCGCCGGCGCACGCGGGAACCTGATTCAACCGCTGGATCCCGACGCGCGGCTTACTCGATCAGGTTCACTTCCCCGCTGCTTTTCGGAG
>Ga0134126_10013594_pt1 | contig 10279 bp, 9 predicted proteins | sample KB31752_FD_96881 | JGI IMG/M metagenome (GOLD analysis project Ga0134126, IMG submission 96881) | Terrestrial soil microbial communities with excess Nitrogen fertilizer from Kellogg Biological Station, Michigan, USA - KB3-175-2 | ecosystem: Environmental > Terrestrial > Soil > Unclassified ...
CAGCAGCAGGCCCTCTTCACGCGAGGCTCGAATTGCATAGGCGTAGGCATCTTCTGTAGCGATTTCAATATCTTCGTCGGCCAGCGTGGGATCGTAAATTTTCGGCACGATCGCGCTCGCCATGTGCTTCGCGCCTTCAATGCCATGGAATGCCGAATCGGGCTGCAGCGAAATACAGCGCACCTCGGGCTTCAATTCTTTCAAGCGGCGTGACGTGCCAATAAAGGTGCCGCTGGTGCCGAGCATGGCGACGAAATGGGTGACCCGTCCTTCCGTTTGTTGCCAGATTTCTTCGGCTGTGCCATGGTAGTGAGCCTGCCAGTTGGCCGGGTTTGAATATTGGTCAGCATAAAAATATTTTTCTGGCTCGCGGGCATAGAGTTCTCGCGCGGCAGTGATTGCGCCATCGGAGCCGTCGCCTGGATCGGTGTAGACAATATTTGCGCCATAAGCGAATAGAATTCGTTTGCGTTCCACTGAGACATTTTCCGGCATGCACAGCGTGACCGGAAAACCTTCGGCGGCGCCGATCATGGCATATGCAATCCCGGTATTGCCGCTGGTCGAGTCGAGCAAGGTTTTGCCGGCAGAAAATTTTCCGCTGCGCCGTCCTTCTTTCACAATGTTGAAGGCGGCGCGATCTTTTACCGATCCACCCGGGTTGTACCACTCGGCTTTGCCGAGCAGTTGCAGGTTGGGCAGGTCACGCGTGATCCGCTCCAGCCGCAGCAAAGGCGTGTTTCCGATGCGCTCCAGGCTGCGCTGGCCGAGCTTCGAGCAACTGCTCGCAGCTTCGGGTTCGTCGAATTTTACAGTTGAAGAACGCATCCACTTGTGACTATCGTAATGCCGCTGAGCATACAAATCAGCGGCTAGTGGTTAGATTATAGAGGAGCACTCTGGGATACAGGGGTTTGGGTATGCGTCGATTGAGTGACGGGTGCATCTAAGATCGCAGGCAAGCTGTTAGCTATTAGCTCTTAGCCTTTAGCTAAAGCGAGTCGGTTTTGCTAAGAGCTAAAAGCTAAGAGCCAGGAGCTGAATTTAATGGCAACAACTATTGAGCAACGCACATACGAAGACGCGGTCCAGTGGCTCCGCGATCATGGTTTTGATTTGACCGACGCGCCGGGCCGTCCCGGACGCGTGTTCGTGAAGAAGTACAACGTCTCTGCTGCCATCGACAAAGACGGCGAGGATGGGGTAAAGATTTTTGCCTACCCTGGATATCTGATCAACGGCGAGATTTCCAAGCTGATCAACCGCGGCTACCAGCAGGTGCTGAAGACTTCGAAAACCGAAGTGGGAGCGACTGCCGAACATTTGAAAGCTCTGCAGCAGTTCAGTGAAGAATTGAAGGAAGCGCTTGGCCTACCCAGCCTCTACAACGAATCACTCGGCACAGTCAGCGAAGCCTATCAATATGATCGCGTTGTAGGACGTGACAAGCCCGCGATCGACCGCCCGAAACGTCCGTGGGAAAAGGTTCGGTTAGCCAGCAAGAAAAAAGGCCGCGCATAAGCGGCATCTGTTTTTCTCTGCCAGTTGTTTCTCAGCGATCTCAGCGGTTAAAAGCTTTTGACCTGAGAAGCGGATGCTCCATTAGTCAGTCAGCGATCCCGAAGAATTTCTCCACCTGCCCGATATCCGTCGTTCGACGATAATTCGGCAGACTCTCCACAAATACTCTTCCATATTGTTTTTTCAGTATGCGATTGTCCAGCAGCGCCAGCAATCCGCGATCATGTAATGATCGAATCAGTCTTCCAAATCCTTGCTTCAGCGTGATCACCGCCGCCGGAACCTGGTATTGAAAAAAGGCATTCCCACCGTCTGCGTCCACTGCTTTCACGCGCGCCGCCACCACCGGGTCCGAAGGCACCGCGAACGGCAGCCGATCGATAATCACGCAACTGAGCTGCTCGCCCTGGACATCCACGCCCTGCCAAAAAGACGCAGTCGCAAACAGCACGCAATTCGGGGTGATGCGAAACTCCTCAAGCAGAGCGCTCTTCGGAGCATCGCCTTGCAGCAGCATGGGAAATTCAACTTCGCCCAACAATCTTTGATAAATGTCACGCATCTGGGCATAGCTGGTAAATAGAACGAACGCGCGCCCGCGGGTGATCTCCAGCAACTTTCGAATTCGATCGGCAGCCTTCACGGAAAATTGCGGAGTTCGGGGATCGGGTAGATCAGGAGGCACATACAAAATCGCCTGGTTGGGATAATCGAAGTGTGAAGGCAGCACTAAATCTTTCGCGTGCTCGATTCCGAGGCGTTGTCGTATGTAATCGAATCCCCCGCCCACAGCCAGCGTGGCTGAGGTCAGCACCACGGTATCGAGCTTCGACCACAGACATTCACGCAACACCGGGCCAACATCGATCGGCGTCGCCTGTAGCGAAACATTCAGCTTTTCGCGGCCAGTGCGCCGTCGTTCAATCCAGAAAACCGTGTTGCGGTCTTCCGATTCCATCGCAAAGCCAAGCTGCACCTGCAACTCCTGGGCTCGCCGCGAAAAGGCATAAACTTCTTCCGGCTTCGACGGCAAATTCTCCAGCTCGGCGCCGATGTGGGTCAGTGCTCGCTGCAGTGCGAGAAACTCTTCGCCATTTTCTTCTAAAAACTCTCGCCGATTTTCAAAAGCGAATCGTCCTTCGCCCTCGGGCAGCAGTGAAAAGAAAAACCCCGACCGGTCCCGCAAACTTTTTATCGCGCCCGACAGCCCGCTGGTGTACATGCGGTTGCGTTGCAGCGAGGCTTCAACGTCCCGGCACAATTCTTCCAGCCGCGCGGCGCTGACAGAAATCCCGAAATAATTTCCGGCCACGTCTTCCAGTTCGTGCGCTTCGTCGAAAATCACTGCTCCTGCTTCGGGAAGAATGCCGGCGTCGGGCGCGCCATCAGCCTGTTGCTTGATGGCGAGGTCGGCGAAAAACAGATGATGGTTGACGATGATGATGTCGCTTTCCATTGCCCGACGGTGCATTTCGGTGACAAAGCACTTTTCCCACGCGCTGCATTTCTGACCGAGACACGTGTCGGCGCGTGCATCCAGCTTGTGCCATAGCGCGCTGGCCTCGGGCAAAGAAGCCAGCTCCGAGCGGTCGCCACTGGCCGTATTCTCCTCCCACGCCGCAATCGCGCGGTACTGCTCGATCTCATCCAGCCCGTTCAACACTGGCTGGCCGGTCAAGTCATAAAGCTTTTTGCGACACAAATAATTGTTGCGCCCCTTCATATAGCAGACGCTTAGCTTGCGATTTGCCTCGGGAAACAGGGCCTGCTCAAGAAATGGAACGTCTTTGTGAAAGAGCTGCTCCTGCAGATTCTTTGTGCCGGTCGAAATGATTACGCGCTTGCCCGATCGGATCACCGGCACTAGGTAAGCCAGCGTCTTGCCCGTTCCGGTGCCGGCTTCGACAATCAGGTGCCGTCTTTCTTCGAGAGCCTGTTCGACTGCCTGCGCCATTTGCAACTGTCCGCGGCGAAATTCGTATGCAGGATGAGTTTGCGACAGCACTCCGCCGGGCCCAAAGAACTGGTTGAGCGTAGGGCTCGCTTTAGGAATAGAAACAGCGGGCTGAGAACCGGCAGGCATGGAGTCTCTATAATAGCTGTGAGCCACAGATCAGCACAGACCATGTAGGGACGGGCGTCCACGCCCGTCCGGTCGAGGTACGCTCGACGAATTTTCGATACCAAATGAACAACTTTCCGCTCATCGCCATCGTCGGCCGGCCCAATGTCGGCAAGTCTACGCTGTTCAATCGCCTGGTAGGTTCGCGGCGAGCCATTGTTGGCGACGAGCCCGGCATCACGCGTGACCGCCTGTACGGCGAAGGCCATTGGCGCGGCTATGATTTCCGCATCGTCGACACCGGCGGCATTATCCCCGAGGATAAGGATTTCATTCCTTCCGAGATCTTCCGTCAGGCCCGGGTTGCACTCGATGAAGCTGCCGCTATCGTGATGGTCGTCGATGCGAGGGCGGAGTTGGCTGCGCCTGATCTCGAACTGGCGCGATTGCTTCGGAAAACCGGAAAGCCGTTGTTCGTGGCCGCGAATAAAGTTGACTCGGACAAGCAGTCGTCACTGGCAGATGACCTTCACCGTCTCGGTATCCGCGAGATCGTTGCGATATCCGCGGAACATGGACGCGGAGTCGACGACTTGCTGGATGCAGTCCTCGTGGCGCTTCCGGCAAAAAATCCCACCACAGAGGACACAGAAACCACAGAGGGAAAAGCCACAGAGGGAAAATCAACAGAACGAAATTCGACAGAGGGTGCCCCATCCTTCCCGCGTTCTGTGCGGGAGGGTGGGGATGTTGATTCACAATTACCCAGCACAGAGGAATATCGCAAATCGAAGCCGCAGTCTCAAAGATCGAGGCGTCGCCAGGAATCGGTGGTGTTGCCGACCCACGACCGAGAGCCTCCTGCTGACTACGAAATTGAAGACGTGGAGGCCCCGACTCCCTCCGAAGTCAGCATCGCTATCATTGGCCATCCCAATGTCGGTAAGTCCACGTTGCTGAACCAGCTCACGGGCGCAGACCGCTCAATCGTCTCACCTGTCCCCGGCACCACTCGCGACGCCGTGGACGAAGTCGTCGAACGAGATGGCATGAAGTTTCGTTTTATCGACACTGCCGGAATCCGCCGCAAAGGCAAGACACATCTTATGGCGGAAAAGCTGTCGGTTGTAATGGCGCGTAAGCATCTCGAGGCCGCCGACATCGCCTTGCTAATCATTGACGCGACCGAAGGCGTCAGCGCGCTCGACGCTGCAATCGCCGGCTACGCCCACGAGAGCGGACGGTCGATGATCATTGTGGTCAACAAGTGGGACCTGATCACCAGCGGTGAGAAAAAAGCTGTCAGCCAGTCCCGCACCGCCCGGATTCAGGAGAGCAAGCGCCCCGACGACCGCGCTGCCTACGAACAGCGACTGCGCTATGCGCTAAAGTTTCTGAGCTATGCTCCGGTGCTATTTGTTTCAGCCGCCAAGGGCAAAGGCACCGAGAAGATCTTTCCTACCCTTGAAAAAGTCGCCGCCGAGCGCCGCAAGCGGGTAACTACTGGCGAGATGAACCGCTTCCTCAAGCATGTCGATTTTGACCGGGCGTCAGTACCCGTCCGCCAGAGAGTGAAGATTCTCTATCTGACCCAAGCGGCTGTGGCTCCGCCGACCTTTATTTTATTCACCGATCGCCAGGTGAAGCTGCATTTTTCGTATCAGCGCTTTCTGGAAAATCAGATCCGCGCAGCCTTCGGCTTCGAAGGCACGCCTATCTGGATTAAGGTCCGGGCGAGATAAAGGAATCGGTCCGCGACGGTCCCAAATGAGTAGATGAAAAGCGTCATCCCGAAGCTGCGGTCCGAAGGAGCGCAGAACAGGGACCTTACGATGCGAGTGAAGCGGCCCGAAGTCGGCGAGGAGTCGAAGGGTGCATGTGCGCCACCGCCGTCCTTTTTACATTCGTGATGGCATACAGGCCTCGTAAGGTCCGACTTATTACCGAGGTGGTTGGCCATTCAACAAATGTTCGAGCCGGTTCAGCAGATATTGTGGGTCCTCTTCACCCTTACGTATCCAAAGGTCGGCGATGCCCAGGCTCTCGTCGAGCAGCTCGCCATATGCGGAAAGAATAATGATTGGAATGGCGGGGTTGATCTTGCGAATTTCGCGCGCCACTTGTAGCCCGTTCATGTCCGCCATCCAGTAGTCGAGAATTACTGCGTCCACCGGCTCAGACTTAAACGATTTGATTCCTAAGGCGCCTGATTTCGCTGCTAATACGCGATATCCTGCCGACTCCAAAAGGTTCTGCCTTAATTGGAGCGCGGTCTGCTCATCGTCAATGCAGAGGATGGTGGCGGTCTTGGATTCCATTTCGAGGGCACGCACAAAGGCACCGCAGGGCAGCTTGGTTAGCCTGATACAGACCATGGCACAGAAGCAATACAGCAAACCATGTAGTATGGTCCGGCTGGCACTAACGAGCTACGGGGCCGCTTGATTCCCGGATCGCGATCTCTGGCTGGACGGCAATCTCTCGCTGCCAATCACCCGTATGTTCAATCTGTCTTACCAGTAAATCTACCGCAATTTCACCCATTTTGCGCAGAGGCTGCCTTATCGTCGTCAGGCTGGGATAATGGAAGGCTGCTGCCGGAATGTCATCAAATCCAACCACTGACACATCCTGCGGCACTCGCAAGCCTACTTCCTGAAACGCGCGGATGGCGCCAATGGCAGAAATGTCGTTATAAGCGAACAGCGCCGTAAAAGGACGGTTCTTATCTAAAAGTTTTCTGGCGAACGGATATCCCAGGCTAGGCGTCGAGTCGGTTGAGTCAATCTGTATTACCAGCTCCTGATCAAGTTCCAGTCCGATCTCCTGTGCCACGTCTTGCACTGCTTTCCACCTACTTTGGGAATCGGCGCTGTCAGGATGCCCCTTCAGGATTGCGATCCGCCGGTGTCCCAGATCCATCAAGTGCTTTAGCGCTAACTCAGCCGCCCGGTGGTGATCGAGAACAATGTTGGTGACACCTTCATTCTCCATGTGCCCTGGGATCGCCACTGCCGGGACCGGCAGTGACTTTGTCAGGTTAAAGTCCAAAGAAATAAGGCCCTCGGCGCCTCGCTGCAGCAATAGGCGGCAATATTTGTCAAAAAGTTCTTCATTGTGGCGGTGTACGCCGGTGACGAAGAAATAATTTTTTTCCCGGGCGCTGGCTTCAATTCCGGCAATAACCGTAGAACTGTATCCATCCCCGATTTCGTGGGCGATCACGCCGATGGTGAACGTTCTTTGCTTGCGAAGAGATCGGGCAAAAAAGTTAGGCCGGTAATCGAGCTTGCGAGCGGCCGCAATGATGCGCTCCCGGGTGGGCTTTGGGATGTGCTTGGCCGAAGGGGCGTCGTTCAGTACCGCGGAAACCGTTCCCGCTGAGAGCCCAACGTGGGCCGCTACCGCCTTCAACGTGACAATGCTTCCGTTCGAATCCGCTGTCTTCTTTTTTTCCGCCATAGTCCTGATTCAGGATGAGATTGGTGCGGCTAGTTGGCCTCGACGAAAGCCTCTCATTATATTGCAATCGGATATCTTGGCGAGACATCACGTTCGCAATTCATTTGCTTAGACGTATGACGAGGCATTTAGCCTCGCAATCCCGCTCGCCACAACAGATAACTTGCGCTCTCCTTCGTCAGAGCTACCGTGCTCAGCCAGAAAGACTTCGGCGTGGAGTCAGGCCGCGGGGCTAGAAACACCTGTAAACCTTGATGCATCAGCAGCATACGTATGCGGAACATGTGATAAGCGTCGCTTACCGCCAGGCAACTGTGCATATGATTTTCTTGCATGATCGCGGACACGCGCTCGGCAGATTCCGCTGTGTCGTTAGCCTGAGTCTCCGCAATGAGTGCAGATTCGGGAATTCCCTTCCGCATCAGGTAATCGTGTCCGACTCCACCCTCACTGAATTTAGGATCGGCGGCAGAGCCACCCGTGGTGATTACAACCGGCGCTAGTCCTTGCCGGAAGAGTTCATTGGCATGATCGAGGCGGGCCCTGAATACCGGTGACGGACGTCCGTCATACTGCGCGGCTCCGAAAACAATGATTGCGTCTGCCTGATGAAGCTCCTGCAGTGTGGAATCTTTGAGGATGGTTGCAAAGATTGAAGAGAAAACGGCCAGTACCATTAATGCGGCGACGATAGTGGTCCAGAACAGCCAACGGCTGCATTTCTGCTCAGCTTCAGCCGTAGGCATCACCCCTGTGCGAAGAATTCCGAGATCTCATGGGAGGGAATGGCGCCTTCCCGCAGAATCTTCCAGCGCGCCTCGTCGTCGGTGAGATCGATAATGGTCGAGGCGACTTCGCGTGGCGATTCACCTCCATCCACAATGATAGGAATGCGCGTGCCCAACTGGTCTCTGACGGCAGCCGCGGTCGTGCATTCAGTCTCGCCGCTGAGGTTAGCGGAAGTCGCGGTAATCGGAATTTGTGCCGCTTTAAGCACGGCCAGCGGAATGGGAGCGTTTGGCACCCGCAGAGCCACGTTCCCCGTATTGGCTGTGACTTTCAGGGGAAGCCGTGACGCAGCCCTAATGATTATGGTCAGAGGCCCGGGCCAGAACTTCTCCGCCAGCTTATAGAATTCATCAGGCAACGGTTTTGCCAGGTCTTCTGCTTGTTCTACGCTTTCAATCAGTAGCGAAAGCGGTTTGTGGCGAGAGCGCGACTTGATTTCATAGACTCGGTCAACCGCGCGCAGATTAAAAGGATTGGCAGCCAGGCCGTAAAAAGTGTCGGTTGGCATGCCCAGAACTTCGCCGGCGCGAATTTGGTCCGCCGCGTACCGAACCAGCGAAGGCTCCGGTTTTTCATTGTTGATCTTGACTATCTCCACGCGCACTTGCGGCTCTCCCGTGCTCTTTTGTTTTCGAGAGTTAAGATAACACAGCACCCGCTCCGGGCCGAGTAACGCGTATGATCTCTCATCAGGAGCCGACGTTGGAAAATACGCGATATTCCGGCAGTGAACGCCTGCGCCGCATCGAAGGACGCCACAACTCGCTATTAAAAGAACTGCGCCAAGCCTTCGGCAGAGGCGAACTGACGGCTTCTGGTGAATGCGCGATTGACGGATTCCGGGTCATCGAAGAGGCCATCCGCAGCGGCCTTCGTTTTCGTGCGGTTTTCGTCAGCGAATCCGCTCAGGCTCGTGCCGCGAAACTGCTCCCGCAAATTGGATCGCATGTCGAAACCGTTTTGCTGCCGGACAAGCTTTTTGCCGGCGCTGTCCCCAGCGAGACGCCTCAAGGTGTTGCTGCGCTGGTCGTCATAAAGATCTCCAAACTCGATCAGCTGATCGGGAACGCGTCATCAGCGCCGCTCCTGGTCATCGCCGGACTCCAGGATCCAGGGAACTTAGGCACAATCCTCCGCTCAGCCGAAGCCTTTGGATCGGCTGGCGTGGTTTTAGGCGAAGGCACAGTGAGTGTTTACAACAGTAAGGTGGTAAGGGCTTCGGCAGGGTCAGTCTTTCGGCTGGCGGCCGTCAAGGCTGACTTAAATTCCCTGATCCAAACGTTGCGTGCCCGCGGTGTGCGGCTGGTCGCGACCTCATCGCACAAAGGCACCACCCTTCCGCAGGCTGATCTAAGTCGCCAAATTGCAATTTTCATCGGCAACGAAGGCGCCGGCTTAGACAAGAAGCTGATCACAGAAATGGACGAGTTGATCATGATTCCCCATTCCTTGCGGGTGGAATCGCTCAATGCCGGAATCGCCGCCAGCATAATTTTGTACGAAGCAGCCAGGCAAAAAACCAATTTCACCACGGAGACACGGAGGCACGGAGAAAACGAGGGCTGATTTCCATGCTGTTGCATGAGCTACTGACGGAACAAATAATCGGTGCGGCTATCGAAGTACATCGCGAATTCGGCCCCGGGCTGCTTGAATCGGCATATGAGCAATGTTTTTGCCATGACTGCACTTGCGGGTTTGAAATTTCAGTGTCAGCTAAATCTTCCAGTCATATACAAAGGCCTGAAGCTTGACTGCGGATATCGCCTGGATGTGGTAGTAGACGATTCGGTTGTAGTTGAATTGAAATCGGTCGAGCAGAGTTGCCGATTTATCAGGCGCAGTTGTTAACCTATCTTCGCCTGAGTGGAAAAAGAGTCGGACTGATCATCAACTTCAATGTAGCAGTTCTGAAGAATGGAACCATCAGAAGGGTTTTATGACCACTTGTCTCCGTGCGTCCGTGTCTCCGTGGTGATTTGGGTTTTGCATGAGTCTCTTCCAAACCATCCCCGGCGGCAATAATCCAGACGATCGAGGTCGACCTCTTGCCGATCGCATGCGCCCGCGCACCCTGGACGAGTACGTCGGGCAGGAGCATCTCATTCGCCCCGGGAAACCTCTGCGCGCGCAAATTGAGCGCGACGACATTGGCTCGCTAATCTTTTGGGGACCTCCGGGAACCGGCAAGACCACGCTTGCGAAAATCATCGCCAGCGTGACCCGCGCCGAATTTATCGAGTTCAGTGCCGTCCTTTCCGGGATCAAAGAGATTAAGCAAGTAATGTCCGAGGCCGAACGCGCACGCCAGTACGGCACTCGGACCATTGTCTTCGTCGATGAAATCCATCGCTTCAACAAAGCCCAGCAGGACGCCTTTCTTCCACATGATGAGAAAGGCAACATTCGCCTGATCGGTGCCACCACTGAGAACCCGTCGTTTGA
>Ga0134126_10013595_pt1 | contig 10279 bp, 6 predicted proteins | sample KB31752_FD_96881 | JGI IMG/M metagenome (GOLD analysis project Ga0134126, IMG submission 96881) | Terrestrial soil microbial communities with excess Nitrogen fertilizer from Kellogg Biological Station, Michigan, USA - KB3-175-2 | ecosystem: Environmental > Terrestrial > Soil > Unclassified ...
AAAATCAATCTTTTTTTGGCTTTGAATAAAAGTATTTCCTAAAATGCCTTTTTTTAAAAACCCTAAAGGCTCCAATTTTATTTCTTGGCCGTTTTTTAATTTGATTTTCGTTTCTGCACACCATTCTTTTAGATCATCAAGTGCCTGCGAAAATGGAATATTTCTTTTATCAGCAATGTATTTTACCAGTTCATCTGAAATTTTTTCTTCCCTTCCGGAAAAAAGATATTCAACAGATGAAGGAGAAATTTTTTTATTGGCTATATCGAGTTCAGCAGGAGTATTTGCCAGCCGAAATTTACCGATATCACGAAGTTTACATTCTTTCGATTGAATAATAAACGATGTAATTAGTTCCTCCATAGCTACAAATATCAGTAATTTATTTTTATGGATTTTAAAAAGAATTCATTTAAAAATGAACGATAACTCCACCTAAAACCTGGAAACCGTAAACGGGATAATTGTTCCAACGTTGGTATTGGCTATTCAATAAGTTATCAAAATCAAGCCATACACTAAACTGTTTATTTAATTTGAATTCTGCGCCTGCGCTCAGGTCTGTGCCACCTTTCATATTTTTTTCGGAACCATCGCTTAACAACGCTTTTGCCCCGGAAAATGCTGCAAGGTCTGCTTTAATTAAAAGTTCTTTGAAGGCATTCCACCTCAAAGAGCCATTGAATTTTAAAGGAAACAATCCCCATGCTTTTGCATTGTCATGCAAACCTGTATAACTATTTAAATCCAGTGAGGCTGATGCTGTGAATTTATCCTGGCTGATGAAATTCATATCTCCATGAATCTGAAAATTGGTGAGCTTGCTTTCATTTTTTAACACAAAAGTATTTCCATAAAGGGAATCATTTACAAACAATGGCATATCCCGGTAGGAAATTACCGCTGCCCTGGCATTAAAATTGAAATGCTTGCCAATAGTAGCTTTAATACCTCCATAGTATTGAATTTCCTTGGTATTATTTAAAAACAAAGGGTCCTGCATATATGGATTTTCTCCGCTTAGAGTACGGAAACTATTGGGAATGTATTTGCCTACCCAGCCAGCCTGGACCATTAAAATATTTTCCGGCAGGTGTGCTTCAGCATAAATGTTAGGCAATACAGCAAGTGTATTATTATTCCATGAAGGAGTAACACCACCATGAAAAGTAAACATATCGCTATAATAAATTAACTCTGGCGCCAGTTGAAATAAATTATTCGAAATTGATGTTGAAGTATTTTTTAGATTGTATTTATCAAAATTGCCCAGCCCGGCAATTTTAAAAGAAACCGCGTCCGAAAATCTTTTTTCAGCAGGGATATTTACAATTAAGGTTGTCTCATTGGCTTTATTTTCCCTGGAAAATTCATGGACTTCAATATGTGGATCGTAATTAATTCCCAAATCATTTGTAGCAATGTTCCTAAACCCAACACTTGCTGAAAAATCCTGGTAACTTCTTCTTAAATTGCCTTTGTCAAAATTGTATAAAGCATGATCGTATCCATATTGATAATATTCATGTTCTGCAAATTGAACGCCGGCGTACGTTTCGTTTTTTGCAGAAAAAATGCTTCCTGTGCCTTTTACATTCCAGTCGCTAAAGTCCTGGTTCTGAATTTTTCCTCTTGAAGAAATATAGTTTCCATAAATATTAGCCAAATTATGTTTGCCATCGCCAAAACTAAAACCACCTGAAACGTAAGGAGTCGATAAATTTCCATAACCTAATTTTAATTCATTTCTCTGCCCTAGCTTTAAGGAAGTATCGGACTGAAGCGAAAGTGGTTTTAGGGAAACCGGCTGATAGGCAAAAAATAGATTTTCCGGGGGAATATTATAGGCAAGCCGCGGGCGGGAAGTATCGGCGGCCATCGGGGAGGCGTATAAATTTATTTTTACTGTATTCCTCAATGATGGTTTATAAGAGGATGTAATTTCAATAGTTTGCCTCCTGGTGGTATCCTGCGCATGTAAGCCAGTAAATAAAAAACATAAAGGCAAAATGAAAATTATTTTATTTAATGAATTTTTTATCATCGCTTGTTTAAACATATTCAATAATTATTTTTGAATTTTTTATTTACTATTTGAAGGAGTTGCTTCTACTTTTGAATTTTGTTGTTCTTCTGAAATAGCTACATTTAATTTGTCTTGCGCTTCTTTTTTCAAATCCGCGATAGTGGTATTATCTGCTACACTTTTATAAGTGGCTTTTGCATTGAAATAATCTTTTTCCTGCAGGTAAATATCACCCAATAAAATGTAAGCTTTTGCCACCCAATAATCATAAGAGCCTGTAACTTTTATTACTTCAAGCGCTGCTTTTTCCGCTACAGGAAGCTGATTGAGCGTATAATAACAATCGGCTGTTTCATAACGTGACTGTGCACCCCATTCAGATTTATTAATTAATGAAACCTGCTTAAATGCTTTGATTGCCTCATCACATTGGTTATTTACCTGGAGTGATTTTCCTAAAACTAAATTGGCAATCGCTTTATCATCTGTACTAATCCCTTTTTTAGTAAGCAACTCTTTAGCGATATCATTAGCTTGTCCAAAATCTTTCGTTTGATAATAACTTCTTACCAATCCGCGAAGGGCCTCCAATTGATTTTCCGGTGTAGTTGCCAGTTCCAGAAGTTTAGCAAAATAGATTTTTGATTGTGCATAATCTTTTAGTTCAAAATAATAAATTCTTGACGCTGCAAAAGCAGACCTCTCGGCAAAAGGGCTTGCTCCCTGGGTTAAAACTGCCTGGTAACCGGAAACCGCATTTTGCCAATCTTTATTTTTTGAATAACATTCGCTTTTATAAAAATTTGCATTAAGTGTATAGGCGCCTTGTGGATATTTGCTCAGATAATTATTAAAGGAATTGATAGCTGAAGCACAATCGTTATTGGTGTATTGTAATTCCGCGGCGGCATAGGTTAAAGAATCTGCTTCTGAAATACTAATTACTTTTCCTGTTTTTTGAACGAAGGCTACATAATCATTCGGCCTTCCTAATTCTACATAAATATTCTTCATATTATCCAACGCTTCATTCGCTTCATCCGATTGCGGATACTTGCTCACCAGTGTTTGATAATCTTTCAAAGCTTCGTCATTATTATTAAGGTTATAATTAGCAAGCCCTAATTTTAGATACACTTTTGGATATTGGTTAGCTGCAGATTTTATATCCAGGATTTTATTTAAATAAGGTATGGCATCCCTGAATTTTTCCTGAACCATGTATGCATTAGCGATCTGCATGTATGATTCAGAAACGAGGTCGCTTTGCGGATACCTTTCTGTCAGGGCGTTAAAGGTTTTTATTTTTTCTGCAGGATTATTAATTCCGTTAATGAGCGCTACCTGGTACAATGAATAATCACTTTGTTTTAAACCATCATTAATTACATTTTGGTACATGCTTTTAGCAGTACTGTAATTTTTTTGCATAAAGTAACTATCAGCGGCCCTTACGTATGCATCTTGCTGTAGCGCTGATGACTGCGGTGAAACTGAAGGTGCTACCTGTTTAAAATTAGCCAGTGCCTGCGAATAATTTTCAATGTTAAGGTAACTGTAACCAAGGATATAGCGAGCATCGGCAGGGCTGGCTTCGCCCTGGATGCCACCATATTGAAGATAAGCGGTTATATATTTTATGGCTTCATCATAACGGTTAAGCCTATACGAAACTTCACCTTTCCAAAAATCTGCAAATGGCAATACCTGCCCGGCATTTGGGTCGTTGATAATTTTGGTGAGTAAATCATCAGCTTCATTTAATTGCTGCGCGTTAATATATTCTGTAGCCCGGCCAAAAAGGATTTTTGGATAAATTGCTTTCATTGCAGGAGTTGGATTTCCAAAGGATTGATACAAGGAAAGCGCTTCAGCAAAATTGTTTGTATTTGCCAAAAGGTTAATAATAATTTCTTTTCCCTCATTGGCGTATTCAGATTGCGGGTAAAGGCTAAGAAATTTGTTCATAGAACTTAAAGCCACATCCTGGTAGCCTAATTCGTAAGATAATTTCGCGTAATTAAACCTTGATATTTCCTGCTGTTTCCTATTACTGTTATTATCTGCGCTGTATAGAAAAGCATTTCTTGCATTTTCTTTTTGCCCGGTTCTTAAATACAAATCTCCAAGAAGGTACATTGAATTTTGCCCTAACGAATCTTTTTCGTTGCTCAGTTGTTTGAAGCCTTCAATTGCGTTATCTACCTGGTTTCCATTGTAATAACAATAGCTTAATTCGTACATTATTTCTTTAGATACTTTATCACTGTTCTTCACATAAGCTTCCAGCATAGGCAATGCCTTTGCAAATTCTTTTTTCTCAAAATAAATCTGCCCCATTAATAGATTCAGCTCCTGCCGGTTATTAATATCATTCTGCCCAAGTTTGCTTTCTCCATACCGCACAGCCTCATCTTTGTTGCCCTGGAAATAATAAATCTGCGCAATATAATAAGGAACCATTCCCCGGTATTTTGGGATAGATTCTACCTTTTGAAAAGAAGCCAAAGCATTATTATAATCCCGGTCCTGGTAACTTAAAAATCCATAATAATAATTAGCGTCGTAATAATATTTATTATCCGGAAGCTGGTGAATTTCATTAAACAATGGCTTTGCATTATTTAACTGGCCAACCTGAAGGTAAGAATAGGCCAATTCAAATTTTGCATCCGCTATTTCTTCATTGCTTAGATTATTGTACCCTGCCCTTTCATAATAAATTACCGCCCGGGCAAAATCGTTTCTTGTAAAATAATATTGAGCCAGGTGAAAGCTCATCAATTGTTGCCGTGGTTCATTATTAGCGGCGTCAATGAAACGTTTTGCGTCATCTACTGCCGGCTGCTGGTTTAATTTTAATTCACAAACAATAAAATAATATTCTACATCTTGGTTAATATTTGCATGGCTGCTTTTTGAATTTTCAGGATATTTATCCTGCAAAGGCCTTAAAAGCGGACAGGCCAGGCTGTATTCTCCTTTCATAAAGAATTCCTGTGCTTCTTTAAAATCTTTCTGGGGATCCGTTACAAAATAATTCGCCTGAGAATAGCTGGAAGCTGAAATTAAAGTAAGTAGGATTGGAAGAAAAATGCGGGTCATCAATTTTATAATTTTTATTTTCAAATTTGACTTATAAAATAAAGAAATAGTTTAGTTGTAAGCCTTTTTTTGCTTCGCGCAAAAATACAAACACCATTTCACTATTGTGGATTCAAAAATATTTGAATGCTATTAAAAACACTTTAAATTGCACAAATCTTTGTTAATACAATTGTAAAAAGACATGAGCAAATTTTTATCAACAAAATATTCAAGCGCTTCTTTCAATATCGGAATGTTTATTTTGAGGGCTACCTTAGGAATTCTTCTCGCCAGCCACGGCTATCAAAAATTGATTTCATTTGACACGCTTCGGTATAAGTTTATGAATTTTCTTCACATGGGATCGACGCTTTCATTATCGTTAATAATTTTTGCAGAATTATTTTGCTCTATGTTTTTGATACTTGGGTTGTTTACAAGATTTGCGTGTATTCCTATTATTATCGCAATGGCAGTTGTTGTTTTTGTGGCCAGCAATGGACAGATTCTTGGCCCAGGCGAAAGAGGGGCGATTTACTTAGCAGCAAGCATAACCATTTTATTGTGCGGGCCGGGAAGAATAAGTGTAGATGCTATGATTGGTAAATAGGAGAGGCAACGACAGGCAGATTAAAAAAATATATTTAGAAAATGTTTACATCCAAAACCCAGGTAAGAATTCATTATGCGCTCACTGATCAAATGAATATTGTGTATTATGGAAATTACGCGCAATTTTATGAAATAGGAAGAACAGAAAGTTTGCGGAGCCTTGGTTTGACATATAAAGAAATAGAGGCGTTCGGTGTGATCATGCCCGTAACAGAGATGCATATCCGTTTTTTGCGGCCCGCATTATACGATGATTTAATAACCATTATAACAATGATAAAAGAAATGCCTTTGCATTCCAAAATAGTTTTTCATAATGAAATTTATAATGAGAAAGACGAATTGCTGAATGTAGGCGATGTTACTTTATTTTTCCTGGATGCAAAAACTAAAAAACGGTCTGGAATACCTGAGATTTTAAAAAGTAAACTTGAAGAATATTTTAACTGATAACTGCGCTTTGGAAAATTTTTGTTTTGTAGTAAACAAAGAAATACTGATGATTTTTGTTTTCTGTTTTTAAATTTAACCTGTTTTATTTTAAAGAGTATTTTGCAAAATATTCCTGCCATATTTTTTTATGGCTATTTTAATTATTTCAAAAATTATTTTTTTGAAAATTTAGTAATTGAACAGAAATAGGAAACTAATACATGGTTTTTTTTAAAATAAAAAAACACTATAAAGTTCCCCGATGCATTTAAGCGTACAGAAAACCTTATAGTGTTTTTAAAAAGAAAAAATTATTTTATAATTTTTATAACTTCATTGCTATCATCTGGGTTATTTACTTCTAGTTGATAAATCCCCGTAGGTAAACTTCCACCGTCTAAGGTTTCTTTACTACTGCCATCTATGTGGTTGATATTTTTTGAAAGTAAAACCTGGCCTGCTGAATTGTACACTTTAATTTTATAAATTCCTGAGGGTTGGTTATTGAGTTGCAAATGAATGGTTCCATCTGTTATAGGATTAGGGAAAACAGTAACCGAGCCTGTTAATGCTGTGTTTGCAACTTTCACTATTTGCGTATAGCTTATTTTCCCATCTATAGTCACAATCATAATTCTGTAATAATTAATTCCTGATGCAACATTCGCGTCTGAAGAATTGTATTTACCGCTTCCATTATTTTTGGCATTCACCACTGCCATTTGATTAAAATGACTTCCGTCAGTTGATTTTTCTACCTGGTATTGTTGGATACCGCTTTCATTTTCAACATTCCATTCAATAAGGTTTCCTGAATTTTTTGCGGTGGCAGTTACAGCAGTAACTTTTATCGGCAAAGCATTCATCTGCCTGAATACCACTTTAAACCGGCCTGCTGCCGAAGAAGCTGCAGCAGAAGTAACAGAGACATCTATAAAGCTGCTGTCAGAAAGGCTTATAGGTGATTCTGTATTTAAATAGTTATCAATAAGAAAAGCCTGCAACCCGGTTGATTGTAAATTTTGCGGCGCAAACCTGAGCTGGTAATTACGCTTTGAAAGGTTCGTCATATTGTAATAGACGGTGTCTGCATCTGTAAGTGGAGCCCTCGCATCAATAGATAACAATTTGCCATTGTTCTTTATCCCAAAATTTTCTCCGCTGTTGGCAATTTTTAAAGCATCATTACCGTCGTATTTATCACTATAGTTTTGCCCGAAAACTGTTGAATTGCCATCCGCCATTAGATCGGTGCTATTAGGGCCGGTAAACAGGCTAACCCTTAATGCCTGCGAAGGAACACGTAAAGTTTTTTTAGCCATCCTTGTTACATTTAAAGAACCGCCGCCGGTTGCTTTGGCATCTTCTGTAAATGTAATTGCAGAAGGAGTTGCATCAAAGGCTCTGGATTGGTTGCCTGTAGAAGTAGCATGAACAAAGAAGGCCTGGCCTGATTGAATAATTGAATTGGGCGTACCGGATGGATAGGCAGAAGTACCACCAGGAACGGGTTCCCAGTCGTTTACACTACTAAGCACCTGGTAGCCACCTACTCCGTAAGAACCATACAAATAAGGGTCCCAAACATAAAATTTATTATCAACTGTTGCACTCATAGTAAGTGCTGTAAAATCAATAGGGGAGGCATACGGGTTACCAATTGATTGAAATTGGTCCGGAGTTACATTAATAGCCGGCAATGTACCTAATGATAATGCACCTTTCGCTCTTAAAGTAGTTTCAGTAGCGGTTTGCCCGGATGAGGTAACTGTCCTGTCGCCACGTACAAAAACCAGGTAACCGAGTGAACTATTTACAAGTGCATCAGTGTTCGCAATTCCTACCCAGCTATTGTTGAGGTAATTATAATATTTTACAGAAGGTGCAACAGAATACATATCAAATCCTGCTGCGGTTCCACCGGGGCTTGTCACCTGGATTCCATATCCTGGTGTATTAGCTCCGTTTTCCATCCAGCTTTGTTTTATCGTTTGGCCGCTGACAGGTGCAGATAAAAACTGCCATGATTTTCCATGTTGGCCGCCAGCGGTACCAGTATTGATGAATCTTTCATAAGTTACATTTCCGGATATATAATTGCCGGTACCTTTCCCGATGATAGCCGTTCCTGAAGAATCACTATTAAGGACAAGGTTATCGTTTGTAACCAAAACGCCACTGTTACCAGGAGTATAAGTCCCGGTAAGCGTTACCTGGTTTCCGGCTCCTGGCTGAATGGTAATTCCGGCGGGGTTATTTAAAGTGAAATTTTTAATGCGCATGGTACCAGACAATGTTTGCTGTGTAGTACCTGCAAAAATGATATTTCCATCAATAGTGCCATTGCTCCTGACATTACCATACAAGGTCAGGTTGTGGCCATTCGTATTTAATGTCATTCCATTGTAAACGATTAATGTATCGCATTCGGCATCTGCTGTTAGAATTGGCTGATTGGTGGTTTGAGGATAAACGACCGCATCCAGGCCTTTTGCAGGCGTAAATTGGTAACTCCAATTGTTTGCATTGCTCCAGTCAGTGCCGCTTGCACCGCACCATGTAGGCATTAATACTACAGAACCTACATTCACATCATCCATCCGGTCAAATATTTTTTGATAAACCGCATTGAAGTCTGCCACTGAAAAATCAGAAGCAAGCTTCAAAGAGCCATTTACATAATACCGATTATACCTTGCGAAAATATCCCTTGCCCAATAAGCAGTGTGAGTATCGGTTTGAACATCTTTGTATTCAGGATAAAGATTAAGGAAAATAGGATCATAAGTGTCATAACCATTTAGATTGCTTACATAAACGAATGTAGGAATATTGGCATTAAAATTATTTTCATTTCCCAAAGTACCAATTACATAATTCCCTTGTAAATATTTATCCGAATTTGCACCCGTACGTTCATCAAAATTCAAAAATTCAAGACCGTTCCCTGTGGTCAAACCGGGTGCCGCACTCAAAGTATTGTTGGTTAATTTGATATCAATCGTCTCTAGTGGGTCTGGTACGGCTGACTGTCTTAATTTGGTATTTACACTTATTAAACGGAAGCTATCATAAACGGCCATAAAGTCATTGTTGTCAAGGGTTACGTTCCTAGTGTTTTCAAAAGAAACTGTCCATTTCTGATTGATAAAATGATTATATGAAAAATTGACTGTCATTAATGGGTCTGCGTTGGTAAAAATCCTCACCATTGCTGTAGGGATTGTATGAGCATAAGTTCCATCAAATGTATTATTGCTCACCGTGAAAGAACCGGTAGCAGTTCCTGAAGAATTAGAAACTTCAACTCCTCCGCCATCAAAATTATTATTGGTTAGAATAGTAGTTCCCGAATAGCTTTTGATTAATGCATCGTGGTTTACGCTTGCCAGGAAGTTATTACTAGCTATTTGGAGTCCAATTATGCCCACTGCTTGTATAGCTGCACGGAATGTTCCACTATTTCTTGAATCTACCGTGTTTGAAGTGATAACAATATTTGAGCCGGAGCTTAAAGAAATTCCATTTCTGTTGCCATAAGTTCCCAAAAACGTAGCTGGAGTTGATAAATTTGATAGAATCTTATTTCCCGTGATTAATAAATTTGTTGCACTTCCAGAATTCATAATTGCTGAATTTATCTTGGTCAGGTCTGCGTTTATTTGAAAATTTTTAATAGTAACATTTTGTGCCTTAACTGTAAAAATTGATAAAACACCTGTTGCAGTTCCCGAAAAAGTGACAATGCACCGGCTTGAATCCTGACCATCAAGTGTGATACTTCTGTCAATAATTACCTGTTCATTGTAAGTGCCGGGCAAAACTTTTACTATATCTACAACTAATTTAGAAGATTTACTCACTGCAAAAGAAATAGTTTGATAAGGTTTTCCTGAAGTTCCATCTCCTGTTGTATTTGAGCCCGAGGTCGAAACGTACCGAGTAGTTTGTGCTTGTGATAAAACACAAAATAACAAAGCACAAAATGTAAGAATCATCGCTTTAAAGGAAGAAGAATGTAAAGCAGGTAACTTTGATTTCATAGGATTGATTTTAGTGGATTTTATTTTTCCAACCTATTTAACTCTAATTACTATATTTTATTTCATTTTTATTGAAATA
>Ga0134126_10013596_pt1 | contig 10279 bp, 10 predicted proteins | sample KB31752_FD_96881 | JGI IMG/M metagenome (GOLD analysis project Ga0134126, IMG submission 96881) | Terrestrial soil microbial communities with excess Nitrogen fertilizer from Kellogg Biological Station, Michigan, USA - KB3-175-2 | ecosystem: Environmental > Terrestrial > Soil > Unclassified ...
GCGGCGGTCGCGAAGCTCATCGAGTGCTCGAAGTCGATCGCGCACAGCACCTTCACGAACGGCACCAGCGGAGAGCCGAACGGTAGCGCCGCCACTCCCCCATTTCCCTTGGGCGCAGTCGCCGCGTTGGCCCAGCTCGAGGTGCGCACGGCAGGCAGAAGCAGCGGCGCCGCGTCAGCCCAGGTCGCCGGGCGGGGCTGGGGTGCCATCGCCAGCACGGCCCGGCGTATGCGCTCCGCCCGCGCGTCGGTGTCGAGTTGCCGCGCCTCGGCGTAGATGTTCTGCAGGTTCATGGTGACCGGCCCGTCCGGCCGTTCGATCCGCAGGGCGAACCCGTCAAGGCGCGTGGCCTTCAGCCCGAGGATGCCGCGCAGCAGGGCGATGACCTCGTTCGCGAACTTGTCCTCAGGCGACGAGGCGCCCCGGAGCCATGACATGCGTCCAAACCTACGCCGCCCGCAATGTCCTAGCTGTGGTAATTCCAACGGCCTGGCGGGATTAGGCCGTGCTCTGGACGATGTCGGGTTCGATGATGTAACGACCGCTGACGCGCATCATCATCGGTCCTGGGACTGTCCGTCGCGGAAGTCTTCCGCCCTTCGCCGTGGCCGGGTTGCGCCTGTGCCGCGCCAGCTTGGGGTTCCCGCGTGGTCCGGTGCAGGAAGAGGCGGCGTTCGCCGAGGGTCCAGGCGACGGTGGTGAGCAGGTAGATCGCGGCGGCGAGAGGCGCGAACGCGGCGAAGACCACCGTCAGGTACGGAAGCACCCGGGTGAGCAGGCCCGCCGTCTTGCTGTTAGCGAGCACTTCGGCCGGATCGGGCCGGGCACCGGCGGCAGGCCGCCGTCCAGCGGATTGCGGTGCGGCTGGTTGCCGGACAGCGGATTGCGGTGCGGCAGGCTTCCGTGCAGCCGGCTTCCGCGTGGCGGACTGCCGTGCCGTGGCCTGCCGTACCGCGGGCTGCCGCCCGGCCGGGGGCACCGCAGCCTGGACCGGAGCCGGGACCGCGGCCGGAGCCGTCCGCCGCGCCAGGCGGGCCGTGGCCCAGCACAAGGCCGCAAGCACCGCGAAGACGGCAACGAAGAGCGCGTCGTGGACGCTCAGCAGCCCGGCACCGGACAGCCAGTGCGCGCCGAGCGGCACGCCGAACAGCCCGTCGGACAGCAGCTGGTTCGACGCGCCGTTCACGGTGCCGGAACGGAACAGCAGGTACGTCACGCTCAGGAACGGCCACTGCGCCAGCAGCGGCAAGAGGCTGGCGAACGGGCTGGTTCCCTCCCGCTTGTACAGGGTGGTCAGCTCGCGCTGGAAGCGTTCCGGCTGGCGGCCGTAGCGCTTTTGCAGGGCCTGGATCTGGGGCGCGAGCCGGGCCATGGCGGCCTGGCCGCGCAGTGCGCGCAGCGACAGCGGCGCGATCAGCAGCCGGACCACGGCGGTGAACAGGACGATCGCGGCGACGGCGGCGAGGCCGCCAGCGACAGGGGTGAGTAGGTGGACGAGGGCAGAGACAAGGTAATAGGCGGCGCCGACCGGGACGCCAAGGAAACCGGACATTACAGGTGGCCTTCCAGCTCAGAACGGAAATGGGCTGGAGACGGCCGCGAACAGCGTTAACCGAAGGACCGGCGATGCACACAAAAGGGCGCGCTAAGACAGGCCCGGGCAGACGCTGTCAGGCGGCCGCCGGGGCCGCCGATGGCGCTCTAGGCCTGGACCTGCCCCGGGCATCGGGATCGCGCAGCCGGAGAAACGCGGCATGCCATGACTTGTCGCGCAGCGCCGTGACGCGCCTGACAACGGGAACGGTGGCCGGGGCACTGTCGAAGCGGACGGCGGCGGCGACGCAGCCCGCCGCGACGGCGGCCAGCACGGCGACCGCCAGCACCGCGAGGCGTTGCGGCGTCACCGGGTCGCCAAGCAGCAGCTGCCCGGCCAGCTCGCCCAGCGAGATCAGGCCGACAGCCGCCAGGAGGCCGACCACGCCGGCCCGCGCGCTTATCCGCACCCCTACAGCATAGGCGCCAGATCAGCTGCGGGTGACCCGACGGTGACCGTTTTTTCCGCTTCAGAACGGCAGCCGCTTCCTGTGGCCCGGTCCAAGTTAACCGCTCCAAAGATATGGACAGACCGTTCATTTTATGATTATATGAACGTGTCGTTCATATAGGAGCTTCACTACGGGAGGTCCCCATGACCACCGAAAGCACCACCGGCACCCGCGTCGCCCTCGTCACCGGAGGCACCGGCGGCATCGGCAGCAGCGTCGTCGAGCGCCTCGCCCAGGACGGCTTCGCCGTCGCGGTCCACTACGCCGGCAACCCGGAGCGCGCCGAGACGCTCGCCGCGAAGGTCCGCGCGGCCGGCGGCCAGGCGATCACCGTCGGAGGCGACGTCGCCGACGAGGTCGCGATGGCGGCGGCGTTCGACGCGATCGAGGCGGAGTTCGGCGGCATCGACGTCGTCGTCAACACGGCCGGGATCATGCTCTTGTCGCCGATCGCGACCCTTGACCTGGCCGACCTCGACCGCATGCACCGCACCAACATCCGCGGCACCTTCGTCCTCGCCCAGCTCGCCGCCAACCGCCTGCGCGCGGGCGGCGCGCTCATCAACTTCTCCACCTCGGTCACCCGTGCGCAGTTCCCGAACTACGGCGCTTACGTCGCCTCCAAGGCCGCCGTAGAGGGCATGACCATGATCCTGGCCCGCGAACTGCGCGGCAAGGACATCACCGTCAACGCGGTCGCCCCCGGTCCCACCGCCACGCCGCTCTTCCTCGACGGCAAGGACCAGCAGGCCATCGACCACCTCGCCAAGGCCGTCCCGCTTGAGCGGCTCGGCCAGCCGGCCGACATCGCGGAGGCCGTCGTGTTCCTCGCGGGCCCGGCCCGGTGGGTCAACGGCCAGGTCGTCTACGTCAACGGCGGCCTCGCTTAACGGCCCCACGCTCCGTCCGCCCTTCCGCCCTCCCCCGAAGCGAGAAGAACCATGAGCAAGAAGATCGTCCTCATCACCGGCGCCTCCAGCGGCTTCGGCGCCCTCACCGCCCGCGCCCTGGCGGACGCGGACAAGGGCGCCGCCAACATCGTCTACGCCGGCATGCGCGACACCGGAGGCCGCAACGCCCCGCAGGTCAAGGCCGCAGCGCACTACTCGGCCGCCCACGGCGTCGACCTGCGCGCCATTGAACTCGACGTGAACTTCCAGGACTCCGTCGACACAGCGGTGCAGCGGATACTCGGCGAGCACGGCCGCATCGACATCCTGGTCCACAACGCCGGCCACATGGTCGTCGGCCCGGCCGAGGCGTTCACCCCCGAGCAGCTCGCCGAGCTGTACGACGTGAACGTGCTGTCCACCCAGCGGGTCAACCGCGCGGCGCTGCCCGCGATGCGCGAGCGCGGGGCAGGACTGGTTGTCTGGGTGTCGAGTTCGAGCGTCAAGGGCGGCACCCCGCCGTACCTCGCGCCCTACTTCGCCGCCAAGGCGGGCATGGACGCGCTCGCGGTGAGCTACGCCGTCGAACTGGCCCGCTGGGGCATCGAGACCTCGATCGTGGTCCCGGGTGCCTTCACCAGCGGCACCAACCACTTCGCCCATGCCGACCACCCCGCCGACACCGCAGTCGAAGCCGCCTACGAGACTAAGTACGCCGGCCTCATGGACCAGGTCGCCGCCAAGCTCGCGGCTCTCGAGCCGGCCGACGCCGATGCGAGCATGGTGTCGGACGAGATCGCGCGCATTGTGGCGCTGCCCGAAGGCCAGCGGCCTTACCGTGTCCACATCGACCCTTCGAACGACGGCTCCGCGGAGGTCTCAGCGGTCGCCGACCGGATCCACCGCGAGTTCCTCACCCGGATCGACCTCGCCGACCTGCTGACCGCTGCCAGGTGACAACCCTGCGGGAGTCAACGCTCCCCTCCCGGTAATTCAATTAGGCCCTATCAGGAGACACTCATGGAACTCACCGAAACCCCCGCCGCGATCCGCGCGTTCATTGACACCACGAACGCCGGCGACTCCGACGCGTTCGTGGCCACCTTCACCCAAGACGCGACGCTGGACGACTGGGGCCGGAAGTTCGCCGGCCACGCCGGCGTCCGCGCCTGGGACCGCACCGACAACATCGGCGTCCAGAGCCACTTCGACCTGCTCGCGATCGAGCCTGGCGAAGAGCCGGACAGCTACGTGGCCACCATGCGCGTCCGCGGCAACGGCTACAACGGCACCGGCCCGATGACCTTCCAGCTCCGCGGCGACCTCGTGGCGAGCCTGCGAATCAGCGGATGACCCTGGAGCTTCCAGAGCGCCGCGGCCGGGGCAGGCGTCCCGCCGACGAGGTCCGCGCCGACGTCCTGCAGGCCGTCGGCGACCTGCTCCTCACCGAGGGCAGCGCCGACCTCACCTTCGAGCGGGTCGCCCGGCTCGCCGGCGTCAGCAAGACCACCCTCTACAAGTGGTGGCCGTCGAAGGGCGCCCTGGCGCTCGACGGGTACTTCCATGCCGTCGAGCCGACGCTCGCCTTCCCAGACACCGGCGACATCCGCGCCGACCTGATCAGCCAGCTCCGGGCCTTCGCACAGGTGATGACGCAGACTCCGGGGGGCCGGGTGCTGGCCGAGCTGATCGGGCAGTCCCAGACCGACCCGGATCTCGCCAGGGCCTACCGGGAGCTCTACTCCGCCGAGCGCCGCCGGCTTGCCTGCGACCGGATGCGGAAGGCCCAGGAGGTCGGCCAGCTCCGGCCCGAGATCGACGTTCAAGTGCTCGTCGACCAGCTCTGGGGCGCGGTCTACAACCGGCTGCTGGTTCCGGACGAGCCAATCACCGACGCTTTCGTCGTGGCACTCGTCAGCAACCTGCTGGACGGCGCGGCACCGCGCTGAGCCAAGGTCAGGCTTACGCCGGAGACTCCCCGCCGTCGAGGTGGCGCTGCAGCTGCGCGGCGGCGGATTCGTAGGCGGCTACCTGTTCTGGCACGCTGCGGGTGAGCATGACCGGGCGTCCCTCGTCCGCGTCGGCGGCGGCCTGGGGACTGAACGGGATGCTGGCCATCTTGCTCACCTGCCCCCAGATGCTCAGCTCGTCCGGGGCCGCCGGGAACAGGGGCGCGGTGCTGCCGCAGCAGGGACAGGCGAAGCCTGCCATGTTCTCAATGCCGCCGACGGCATGCGCGGGATGCCGGTCCAGGTCGGCGATGAGCCTGCGGACATCCTGGTGGGCCACCACCTGGGGGGTGACCACGACGACGACAATGACCTTGCGTGCGCGCTGCCGGAAGACCAGCTGCTGGATGTCGGCGGTCCCTGGCGGCAGGTCGACCACGAGGCAGTCCGTACCCTCAGCCCAGGCGGTCTGGGTGATCAGCCGTGACACGAGCGCCTGGGCCAGGCCGGCGTGCACCCCGAGAGCCTGGGTTTCCCCGATCAGGAACCCCGCCGAGGCCAGCTGGACGCCGTGGCGGCTGACCGCTTCCAGCCGCGCTCCCCGGATCCCGGACGCCGCATACAGCGTCACGCTGGACGCGGCCGGCTGACGGCGCAGCCCCATCATCCGCGGGATGTCCGGCCCGTACAGGTCCGCGTCGACCAGGCCCACTTGCCTGCCAGCCGCGGTGAGGGCTAGCGCGAGGTTAACCGCCACGGTTGTCTTGCCGACTCCGCCCTTGCCGCTCGCGACCGCCACGATGGGAACCGCTTCCGCGTCGCCGTTCACGTGCTTCCTCCCGTGTGCCGACGCCTGCAGTGTATTGGCCGTAACGCGATCCCGGGGCGGCGGCCGCACTGACGCCAAAGCCGCCGGCCGCCGCTGTAACGGGCGACACGCAGGTCGGCAATCCGCGGGACGGCATCGCGCCGCGTCACTAGCCCCCGCGCATTTCACCGCATTCAATACCCGTCAGCCCGGTGCGACCAGACCGACAATTTCTTCGCCGCGTGATCTCACGTTTCTGCGTTAGCGCGCGTCTTCGGTATGACCAGCCCGGGCAGGACCGTTCGGGGCTTATCGAAGGGCGAACTAGCGATGCAGACCCAGGAACTAGTGCGGACCCCGGAGCTAGTGCGCACCCACGACGTTATCGATCCCGCCATTCTTTACTTCGGTACCCCGGTCGTCTTGATCAGCACGGTGAGCGCCGCAGGGGCGGTCAACCTCATGTCGATGTCATCGGCGTTCTGGCTCGGGCACACCGGCGTGCTCGGCATGGGCACTAGGTCGCAGACTTACCAGAACCTGGCGGACACCGGCGAGTGCGTGCTCAACCTGCCGTCAGCCGCGCTTGTCTCAGAGGTCAACAGCCTCGCGCTAACCACGGGACGGAACCCGGTCCCGCTCGGAAAAGCCGACGCCGGCTACCGCTACGAGCCGGACAAGTTCGGGCGCGCCGGGCTGACCCCCGTTGCGGCGGACACGGTCCAGGCGCCCCGGGTGGCCGAGTGCCCGGTCAACCTGGAAGCCCGCGTGACCCGCATCCACGAGCTTGAGAAGGACGAAGCGCCCGGCGGCACGGTCGCCGTCGAGGTGGCCATCTCCCGCGTGCACGTTCACCCGGACATCCGGCTACCTGGGACCGAGAACCGCATCGACCCCGACGCCTGGCGGCCGCTGATCATGAGCTTCCAGCACTTCTACGGCCTCGGCGGCCGGCTGCACCCGTCCAAGCTGGCCACGATCGACGAAGAGTGGTACCGCTGACGCCCTCTGCCCCATTTGCGCCACCGCGCTTAACATGTAAATTCCGCACAGCGGGTAGACATTTTTCGTGGGGTAAGAAAAAGACGGCCTACCCGTCTTTTTCTTACCCCGGAAAAATTTCTTACATGTTGGGGCCGCCAGCACTGGGAGTAGGAGGGTGCCCGCATGGCACCGGTTTCCTTGATCGTCGTCGGGGCGGGCCAGCGGGGTGCCGGGTACGCCCGGTGGGCCCTCCGCAACCCCGATCGCGCAACCGTCGTCGCGGTGGCCGAGCCCAACGAGACACGCCGCGCCCGGCTCGCCGCTGAGCACGGCATCACCGCCGGGAACGCGACGACCGGCTGGCGCGAACTGGCCGGGCGCGGCAAGTTCGCCGACGCGGTCCTCATCTGCACCCAGGACCGGATGCACGTCGAGCCGGCCGAGGCGTTCGCCGCGCTCGGCTATCACATCCTGCTGGAAAAGCCGATGGCGCCGGACGAGGCAGGCTGCCGCCGAATCGTGGCCGCCGTGGAGGATGCCGGGGTCATGCTGGCCGTCGGCCATGTAATGCGCTACACGCCGTACACGCGCGCCGTAAAGGAGATCGCCGACTCGGGTGAGCTCGGCGAGATCATGAGCGTGCAGCACCTGGAGCCAGTCGGGTTCTGGCACCACGCCCACTCTTACGTGCGCGGCAACTGGCGACGCGCGGACCTGTCGGCCTCCATGCTGATGGCCAAGTCCTGCCATGACCTCGACTGGCTGCAGTACATCCTGGGCCAGTCGCCGCTGCGGGTCTCCAGCTTCGGCAGCCTCACCCACTTCACCGCCGCGAACCGGCCGGAGAACGCGGCGGACCGTTGCGTGACCTGCGCGGCCGAATCAGACTGCGCCTACTCGGCGACACGGTTCTACGGGGACCTGCTGGCCCGCGGCGAGCAGCGCTGGCCGCTCAGCGTCGTCATCGACGACTTCACCCCCGCCGCCCTGGATGAAGCGCTGCGGACCGGGCCGTACGGCAGGTGCGTCTACGGCTGCGACAACGACGTGGTCGACCACCAGGTGGTGGCGCTGGAGTTCGCCGGCGCGACCACTGCCACGTTCACGATGACCGCCTTCACTGAGGCCGCCCGCCGGAGCACCCGGCTGTTCGGCAGCCGCGCCGAGCTGACCGGGGACGGTCACACCATACGCGTCTACGACTTCCTCGCCCGGGCCGAACGGCTGATCACCCCTGAGCCAGACAGCGCCGTCGAGGGCGGTCACGGCGGCGGCGACGCCGGGCTCATGGACGCGTTCACCGCCGCCGTCGCCGCCAGCCGCCCCAACCTGATCAAGTCAGGGCCTCGCGAGTCACTGGCGAGCCACCTCGCCGTCTTCGCCGCAGAACGGGCCAGGCAGAACGGCACCGTCGAAACGGTCCAGCTCGCCCGTTAACCGAACTGGAAGCCAGAACGCTGACGCTGGCTGTTGCCGGGAGGGGCGCGTCCCGTTCCAATGGTGCTATGACCCCCGATAAAGAGGCCATCCGCCGGAAGTACGCCGCAGAGCGGGACAAGCGGCTGCGGCCCGATGGCAGCAGCCAGTACCTCCGGGTCGCGGGGCACCTCGCCCGGTACCTTGACGACCCCTACATGCCCGTGGCCGAGAGGCCGGCGGTGACCGACGACGTTACGTTCGCTTTCATCGGCGGCGGGTTCGCGGGGCTGCTGGCCGGGGCCCGGCTCAGGGAAGCCGGCATCGCGGACGTCCGCATCATCGACAAGGCCGGCGACTTCGGCGGGACCTGGTACTGGAACCGGTACCCGGGGGCGATGTGCGACACCGCGTCGATGGTCTACATGCCGCTGCTCGAAGAGACCGGTCACATGCCGACCGAGAAGTACGCCCACGGACCGGAGATCCTTGATCACTGCCGCCGCATCGGCAAGCACTTCGGGCTGTACGGCAACGCGCTGTTTCATACCGAGGTCACCAGCTTGGCCTGGGACGAGTCCCGGTCCCGCTGGCGGCTCCGCACTAACCGGGGCGACGACTTCACGGCGCGCTTCGTCGGCATCGGCCCGGGCCCGCTGCACGTGCCCAAGCTTCCGGGGATCGAGGGCATCGAGCTTTTCGGCGGCTGCTCCTTCCACACCAGCCGGTGGGACTACGCCTTCACCGGCGGCGACCCGGCCGGGGCACCCATGGACCGGCTGGCCGACAAGCGGGTCGCGGTCATCGGCACCGGGGCGACCGCGGTGCAGTGCGTCCCAGAGCTGGCGAAGGCGAGCAAGGAGCTGTACGTCTTTCAGCGGACGCCGTCTTCTATCGACGTGCGCGGCAACGGGCCCATCGACCCGGACTGGTTCACCACCGTCGCCACCGCCGGATGGCAGCAGCGGTGGCTGGACAACTTCACGGCGAACTGGGAGGGCATCCTCGGCGCGCACCTCAACGAGGACCTTGAGGACCTCGTGCAGGACGGCTGGACCGACCTGGCGCGCCGCATCCGGGACGCGATCGGGGCCGTTCCCGCCGGTGAGCGGACTCGTGACCTGGTGCTGGACATCTACGAGGACGCCGACAACGTCAAGATGGAGGAAATCAGGGCGCGGGTGGACGCCCTGGTGGCCGACCCGGATACCGCCGCTAACCTCAAGGCCTGGTACCGGCAGCTCTGCAAGCGGCCCTGCTTCCACGACGAGTACCTGCAGGCGTTCAACCAGCCCAACGCTCATCTCGTGAACACCGACGGCAAGGGAGTACAGCGGATCACGGCGACGGGCGTCGTGGCCGGCGGCCGGGAGTACCCAGTCGACTGCATCATCTACGCTTCGGGCTTCGAGTTCGGCATCGGGCACGACATCGCCCGCCGGGCTGGCTTCGACCCGGCCGGCCGGGACGGCCTCCAGTTGTCCCGTCGCTGGGCGACGGGAATCCGCACCCTGCACGGCATGCACGTCCGCGGCTTCCCGAACCTGTTCATGGTCCAGCTCCCGCAGGGAGCCGCACTCGCGTCGAACGTGCCGCACAACTACGTGGAGTCCACCAGGGCCATGGCCGCAGTGGTACGCCACGCGGTCGACGGGCAGTTCACCGCGGTAGAGGTAACCAAGGAGGCGGAAGACGCCTGGGTCGAGCTGCTGCTCGCCCACGGCAGGCCCGTGGGGCGCGCGGACTGCACCCCCGGCTATTACAACAACGAGGGGCAGCCGCAGCCGGAAAGCAAGCTGAATGTGGGGTACCCGCAGGGCGCGGGATCGTTCTTTACGATGCTTGACAAGTGGCGGCAGGCAGGGACCTTCACCGGGCTCTCGTTTCAGCGATGACCACATCGACAATCTGGCCGGGGCAGCCCCGCGCGCCTGCGGATGCCGGGCGCGCGGGGCCTCGCTGCGGCAGGTCGCCGCGGTGGGCTTCGCGGGCAGTGCGATCGTGGTCGTGCCCGCCGCCGTCGTCGCGATCGCCGTCGGCGTCCTGGCCACGCCCGGGCCTGACTCATGGCTGTCGTGGTGGCTGGCCGGCTTGATCATCGTGACCGCGCTGGCGGGCCCGGCGGTGCTTGCCGCATGGTGGCAGCGCGCTCGCCGCGACTCGGCCGGAGCGGGGGCCGTGAACGCC
>Ga0134126_10013600_pt1 | contig 10277 bp, 9 predicted proteins | sample KB31752_FD_96881 | JGI IMG/M metagenome (GOLD analysis project Ga0134126, IMG submission 96881) | Terrestrial soil microbial communities with excess Nitrogen fertilizer from Kellogg Biological Station, Michigan, USA - KB3-175-2 | ecosystem: Environmental > Terrestrial > Soil > Unclassified ...
GCATAACCGATCGTTTGTGCCGGCTCCATTGCGATCGACCGGCGCCTCGAGGAGCAATCCTGCCATGCGCTTTTTCCAGATCCTGATCGCGGCGGCGTTGTCGGCTGCCGCGTCGCTGCCCGCCGCCGCGGCGCCTATCGCGTACGCCTCCAACGAAGGCTCGGGCACCGTGTCGAAGATCGATACCGCCACCGACAAGGTGACGGCGACATTCACCGTCGGCGGCAAGCCGCGCGGCATTGCGCTTTCACCCGATGGCAAGCGGCTTTATCTGAGCGATCAGACCGCCAACGCGGTGCTGACCGTCGATGCGGCGAGCGGCGCCCTGCTTGCGCGCACGCCACTGGGCAAATCTCCCGAAGGCATCTACCTGTCGGGCGACGGCAAGCTGCTGGCCGCCGCCGTCGAGGAAGACGACCAGGTAATGCTGGTCGATACGGCGAGCGGCAAGGTCGTGCGGAAGGTCAGGATGCGCGGCAAGAATCCGGAGCATGCGGTGTTCAGTCCTGACGATCGTTGGCTTTACGTCAGCAGCGAGGAAGCCGACAGCGTCGACATCGTCGACCTCGACAAGGGAGCGGTCGTGCAGTCGGTGAAGGTCGGCGAGCGCCCGCGCGGCATCGGTTTCCTGCCGGACGGCAAGCGCGCCTATGTTGCGGCGGAGCACGCGGACACGGTCAGCGTCATCGACGTCGCAACGATGAAGGTTGTGGCAAGCATCAAGGCCGGCAGCCGCTCGAACGGCGTCACCGTCCGCCCGGACGGCAAGCGTGTCTACGTGAGCGCCGGCGGCGACGGCACCGTGCAGGTCATCGATACGGCAAACAACACGATCATCGCCGCTATTCCGGTCGGCAAGCGGCCGTGGAACATGGCGATCACACCGGACGGCAGCAAGCTCTACTTTGCGTGCGGGCGTTCGAACGCGATCGCGGTCGTCGATACTGCGACCAACACCAAGATCGCCGATATCGCCGTCGGAGCGCTGCCCTGGGGCGTGGCGCTCCGCTGAACGCGGGCGGGAGGCGAGGGGCGCGGCGCCTTCTCGTTCTTGTGCTGGCGCTGGCGGGTGCATCTGCTGCGCACGCCGATAATCCGGCGGAAGTTTTCGAGTTGCCCAAGGTCGAGGTCATCGGCACGACGCCGCTGCCCGGCCTGGGGACGGCGCTCAAGGACGTCCCGGCCAACGTGCAAAGCTTCGGTCGTGCCGATCTCTCGCGCCAGCGACCGCTCGACTTGAGCGACTTCCTCGAGCGCAACGCCAACAGCGTCGGCGTCTCCGCCGCGCAGGGCAATCCCTATCAGCAGGATCTCAACTTTCGCGGCTTCGCGGCCTCGCCCCTGCTCGGGACCCCGCAGGGTCTGTCGGTGTTCCAGGACGGCGTCCGGATCAACGAGCCGTTCGGCGACGTCGTCAACTGGGATCTGATTCCGGCTGCGGCGATCGCGAGCATCCAGCTCATCCCCGGCTCGAATCCGGCGTTTGGGCTCAACACGCTCGGCGGCGCGCTGGCGATCTATACCCGCAGCGGGGCGCAAAGCCCCGGCGGCGCGGTCGAGGTGTCGGCCGGTTCTTTCGGCCGGGTGTCCGCGGGATTCGAATACGGCGGCGCGCGCGATCGCATCGACTATTTCGTCACCGGAAACGTCTTCGACGACAAGGGCTGGGCGGACCACAATCCGAGCCGGGTGAAACAGCTTTTCGGCAAGGTCGGGTATCAGGACGACAAGCTCGACTTCGATGTGAGTCTCACACTCGCGGATAACAATCTGCAGGGAGCGCAGACGCTCCCGGTATCGTGGCTCGACACACCCAGACAGGCGTACACGTTTCCCGACCGCAACGAAAACAAGCTCACCTTCCTGACCGCGAAGGGCAGCCGCTTCCTCGGGCAGGATGTTCTGCTCGGCGGCAATGCCTACTACCGCCGCTTCCGCAACACCAACGTCAGCAGCAACGTGAACGACGATTACCGGGCGATAGACCCGGACACCGGCATGCCGGTCCTCAATCAGGCAACCAACGACCGCTCGGCCATCGATCAGAGGAGCTGGGGTTTCGGCCTGCAGCTGACCGTGCTCGGCGGGCTTGCCGGCCGCAGGAATCAATTCATCGCGGGCCTCGGTGGCGACTTCGGTGACACGACGTTCGCGCAGGCCACGCAGGCCGCCAATTTCACCGTCGATCGCGCGGCCGTCGGCATCGGTCCCTTCGCGCCCGACACCGACGTCGGGACGGCCAATCGCTACGTCGGCGTCTATTTCAACGATACGTTAATGCTGCACGAGCACTGGACGCTGACGCTGTCCGGCCGCTACAACCATGCCCGCATCGTCATCGACGATCGCAGCGGCACCCATCCCGCGCTGAACGGCGACTTCGCTTTTTCCCGCTTCAATCCGGCGCTGGGGATCAATTTCAATCCCTTGCCGGCGCTGACTGCATATACGAGCTACAGCCAGGGGATGCGAGCGCCGTCTCCGGTGGAACTAAGCTGCGCCGATGCCGCAGCGCCATGCAAGCTGCCGAACATATTCATCGCCGACCCCCCGCTGAAGAAGGTCGTCTCCAAGACCATCGAGGCCGGCGCGCGCGGCAAGCTGGACGCGACCGCACAATGGGCGATCGCCGCTTATCGTACCGATCTCGACGACGACATCCAGTTCATCTCCAGCGGCGCCGGCGCGGTAAACACCGGTTACTTCCAGAATGTCGGCAAGACGCGCCGGCAGGGGATCGAGCTCTGGGGCGGGACGCGTGTCGGCGCGCTGTCGCTCAATCTGCGCTACAGCCACACCGACGCGACATTCCGCTCGGCCTTCGTCGCCGCGAGTCCCGACAACTCGGCAGCGGACCAAAATGGCGCGATCACCGTCACACCGGGCAATCGCATTCCCGGTATTCCGTCGGATTCAGCGAAGCTGCGCCTCGACTACGACTTCGACGAGCGCTTTTCCATCGGTGGCAGCGTCGTTTACGCCTCCAGCCAGTACGCACGCGGCGACGAGAACAATCAGGACCGGCATGGCAAGGTTCCCGCGTATACGGTGGTCGATCTCGATGCGCGCTACCGGGCAGCCAAAGACCTCGAGGTCTTCGCCCGGATCGCCAACGCGTTCGACCGCCGCTATCAGAACATCGGCGTGCTGGGTTCCAACGCGTTCACCGGGCCCAATCGCAGCTTCGGACCCGCGTCCGGAAACGACGCGGTGGCCGAGCAGTTTCGCGGCATCGGTGCGCCCCGCGGCATCTGGATAGGCCTCCGCTACTCGTTCGCAGCGCCCGCGCCCGGCAACTGAAGCGCCTGGGCGAACAGGCGCGGACGATTTCATCCGCCGGCGAGCTCGAGCAGCTGTTGGTGCAGCGCCGGCGCGACCTCGATGCCGTCGCGGGCCGCTCGTTGGGCGAGCGCGTTGCGCCGATAGCCGGGCAGCCGGACGCCGGCATCTTTTTGCATTTCGGCGATCAGCGCTTCGATGCGCTCCAGATAGATTGCGGTGCCGGCGAGCGCGGCCGGATCGACGACCAGGAACGCCTGGCCGACGCCGGGCCGATTGCCCTCGTCGACCAGGAACGAATCGGCTTCGAAACCCATCGCGGCCCCGGTCAATGCGCAGGCGAGCAATTCGACGACCAGCGCGAGCGTTGCGCCCTTGTCGCCGCCGACGGCCAGCATCGATCCGGCTAGCGCCGCCTTGGCATCGGTCGTCGGCCGGCCGTCGGCATCGAGCGCCCAACCCTCGGGAATCGGCCGGCCTTCCTTCGCCGCGATCATCACCTTGCCGCGGGCGACCTGCGAAAGCGACAGGTCGATCGTCAGCGGCGTTCCGTTCCTGCGCGGAAAAACGGCGGCGATCGGATTGGTCCCCAGCACCGGGTGCTTGCCACCCGCGACGGCCATCGCTGCCGGCGAGTTGCCCAGCGCCAGTCCGACCATCGCCGCCGCGGCGACCGGCGTCAGGTGGTAGGCGGCCACGCCGAAATGATGGCTGTTGGTGACGCCGACGAAGCTGACGCCGAATTCGCGGGCGCGCCGGATCGCCTCGGCGACGGCGAGCGCGCAGGCCGGGAACGCGAGCCCGCCGCCCGCATCGACCAGCGCGGCGCCGCCGCGAGATCGGATCACGCCGGGGACGGCGTCGCCGACGGCGCGGCGGTTGCGCAAATGTGCGGCGTACTGGGGAACGCGGGCGACGCCGTGCGAGCCCAAGCCTTGCGCATCGGCCTCGGTCAGCGCCTGCGCGGTGGCCGCCGCCATCGCCGCGTTCGCGCCGGCGCGGCGCAACGCGCGCTCGGCCAGGTCGCGCAGCGCCGCCGGTTGAAGTCTAGGCATGCGCGGTGTCAGCGCGCCGGACCAGCGCGGCGGCAACCTCGCGGGCGACCAGCGCTGAAACGCGGGCGTTCGACTCCCGGGTGACGCCGGCGATGTGCGGCGTCAGCAATAGGTGTGGACACCCGGCAAGGACACTGCCTGCCGGCAGCGGCTCGTGCTCGAAGACATCGAGCGCCGCACCACCGAGCATGCCGCTGCGCAGCGAATCGGCCAGCGCCGTTTCGTCGACGATGCCGCCACGCGAGGTATTGATCAGGATCGCATCGCGTTTCATCAGCGACAGCCGGCGCGCATCCAGAAGGCGGCGCGTCTCCTCGGTCAGCGGCAGGTGCAGCGAAACGACGTCGGACTCGTGCAGCAGATCGTCGAGCGGGCGCGGCGCCGTGTGCTGCTCGGCCCAGGCTGCCGAATCCGGCGCAATCGCGCTGTCAAAACCGAGCACCTGCATGCCCAGCCGATAGGCGAGCTCCGCGACCAGGCGGCCGATACCGCCGAAACCGGCGACGCCGAGCGTGCTGCCCGAAAGCTCACGCCCCTGCGATAGCGCGGCACGCGGCCACTGGCCCGCCGCGACCGCTGTACTCGCGCCGAAGACCCGCCGCCGCAGCACCAACGCAACGCCGATCACGTATTCGGCCACCGAGCGGGCATTGGCGCCGGTCGCCGGTATGACGTCGATCCGGCGCGCCGCGCAGGCGGATAGATCGATGTTGTCCAGTCCGACGCCGAGCCGGCCGACGACCTTGAGACGGGGCGCTGCAGCCAGCAGTGCGGCGTTTACCTGCGTGCGGTTGCGCACGATCAATGCGTCGGCGCTGGCCAGTTCGACGCCGAGCTCGGCCGGCCGCTCGACCAGCGCGGCGTCGTACCGCACGTCGAAATCCCGCGCCAGCGACGTCGCTGCCGCTTCGTCGATGAATTCGCTGATGACGATCCGCACGCCGCCGGGCTCACTGCGGCGCGAACAGCTGGTCGATGTTCTCGAAGGCCTTGAACTCGAGCGCGTTGTCGAACGGGTCGAGCAGGAACATCGTCGACTGCTCGCCGATCTGTCCCTTGAATCGCACGTGCGGCTCGATGATGAAGCGCACGCCCGCCGTCTCCAGACGGTCGGCCAGGCTGTTCCATTCGTCGACTTCCAGGATCACGCCGAAATGCCGCACCGGCACCTGGTCGCCGTCGACCAGGCTGGTCGCCACTTTCATGTCGGCGGCGCCGACCCGGAACGCCACGATCTGGTGGCCGAAGAAATCGAAATCCACCCATTCCTGGGCGCTGCGGCCCTCGGTGCAGCCGAGCACGCCGCCGTAGAAGCGCCGTGCGACGGTGAGGTCGGTCACCGGGAAGGCCAGATGAAACCGCGGATAGTCGCCGCGCGACGCTTGTGCTTGCCGCACGGGCTTGGCACTCCAGCTCAATTCTGCATCCCCCATCTGCGCACCGTGCGCTGTTCGATCGTGCGAAATATGACGTTCTCGACCAGGAGTCCGATCATGATCACCGTGAAAAGCCCGGCGAAGACGTTGGCGATCTCGAGCTGATTCTTGTTCTCGTAGATGAACCAGCCCAGGCCGCCGGAGCCCGACGATACGCCGAACACCAGCTCGGCCGCGATCAGCGTGCGCCATGCGAACGCCCAGCCGATCTTCAGGCCGGTCAGGATGCTCGGGAACGCGGCAGGAATCAGTATTCTGCCGACGTACGACAGGCCGTGCAGCCCATAGTTGCGGCCGACCATGCGCAGCGTATTCGACACCGACAGGAAGCCGGAATGCGTGTTCAGCGCGACCGCCCACAGCACCGAGTGGATCAGCACGAATACCAGGCTGCCGTTGCCCAGCCCGAACCAGATCAGTGCCAGCGGCAGCAGCGCGATCGCCGGCAGCGGATTGAACATCGAGGTCAGCGTTTCGAGGAAGTCGGTGCCGACGCGCGAGCTGATCGCGACGGTCGTCAATACCGCCGCCAGTGCGATGCCCGCCGCATAGCCGATCAGCAGCACCTTGATCGAGGTCCAGGCCTTGCCCAGCAGACCACCGCTGATCATCGCCTGGGCGAACGCCTGCAGGGTCGCGCTGAACGTCGGGAACAGCAGATCGTTGTGCAGCCAGCGGGCATAGATCTCCCACGCCGCGGCCAGCAGCACCAGTATCGTAAGTTTGCGCACCGCGCCGATGTTGTAGATCCGCTCGCCTATCGATAGCGGGCGCTGCACGACGCCGAATTGCGAGGCGTCGACGGTCGGCCGGAGAACGTCCGGGCGTGCGAGGTCGGCTTCAGGCATGGAACTCATCCTCACTCTCGACGGGCTCGGCAAAGAGCATCGCATGGATCTTTCGCTCGAGCTCCCTGGCTGCGTCACCGTGCATGGCGCTCCTCGGCAGGCTGTTGAGCTCCGCCTTGACCTGTCCCGGGTGAGGCGACATCAGCAGGATGCGGCTCCCTATGGTGATCGCCTCCGGGATCGAATGCGTGACGAACAGGACGGTGAAATGCGTGTCGTCCCACAGCTGCAGCAACTCGTCCTGCATCTTGCGCCGCGTCAGCGCATCGAGGGCGGCGAACGGCTCGTCCATCAGCAGGACGTCGGGTTCCATCGCCATCCCGCGCGCGATCGCGACCCGCTGCTTCATGCCGCCCGAAAGGGTGTGCGGATAGCTGTCGGCGAACTTGGTCAGGTTGACCTTGTTGATGTACTCGAGCGCCTTTTCCTCCGCGGCCTTGTCCGGCAGCTTGCCGCTCGATACCAGCGCGAACACCACGTTCTCCTTGACCGTTTTCCACGGTAGCAGCTGATCGAATTCCTGGAAGACCATCATGCGGTCGGGTCCGGGCCGCGTGACCGGCACGCCTTTGAGCCGGATCTCGCCTTCGACCGGATTCAGATAGCCGCCGACCGCCTTGAGCAAAGTCGACTTGCCGCAGCCCGAAGGTCCGAGCAGGATGAAACGGTCCGATCGGAACACCTGAAAATCGACCCGATAGGTCGCGGTGATGCGATGCTCGGTCGTCTTGTACTGAATCGTCACGCCGCGAACATCGAGCAGTGGCGCCGTGGTTTCAGCCATGCTTTCTCCTCAGCGATGCGGGCGGACGCCGGACGGCTGCCATTGCGCCAGGCCGCTGCGCGGCGTTCGCGTCAATGCTGCCAGGGCAAGCGATCCAGGTCGACATTGCCTCCGCTGATGACGATGCCGACGCGTCGTCCCGCGACCGGCAGCTTGCGTTCGAGCAGTGCCGCCAGCGGCACCGCCGACGAGGGCTCGATGATCAGCTTGAGCTTTTCCCAGGCGAGCCGCATCGCCTGTACGATCGCCGGCTCCGACGTCGTGCCTATCGCGTCGACCAGCTTCGACAGCACCGCAAACGTCTTCACGCCGAGTGACGAGCGTAATCCGTCGGCGATCGTGCGCGGATCGGTCTGTGGAACGATATGCCCGCTCTGCAGCGACCGCCAGGCGTCGTCGGCGCCCGCGGGCTCGGCGCCGTAGACGGCGATCGAGGGCTTGATCGCGCGCGCTGCGATCGCCGTGCCGGACAGCAGGCCGCCGCCGCCGACCGGCGTGAGGATGGCATCGAGGTCGGGAATCTCTTCGAGCAGCTCCAGCGCGGCGGTCCCCTGCCCTGCGATGACTCGCCAATCGTCGAACGGATGGATCAGCAGCGCGCCGGTCTCGGCCTGGACCGCCGCGCAAGTCGTGTCGCGCGCTGCGAGGGTCGGCGCGCAATATCGCACCGCCGCACCCAGGCCCTGCACCGCCGCTTTCTTGACCTCGGCCGAATTCTCCGGCATCACGACCCACGCCGGAATCCCTCGTCGTGCCGCGGCCCAGGCTACCGCGGCGCCGTGGTTGCCCGACGAGTGCGTGATCACGCCGCGCCGGGCTTCGGCGTCGTCGAGCGAGAACACGGCGTTGCATGCGCCGCGCGCCTTGAACGCGCCGACTTTCTGCAGGTTCTCGCATTTGAAGAACAGCGTCGCGCCCATGGCCGCGTCGAGCGACCGGCTGGTCAGCACCGGCGTGTGATGCACATGCGGACGGATGCGCGCATGCGCGGCGCGTACCGTCGCGAGATCGACGGCGATCTCGCGCTCCGCCGCCGTGTCGGTCGCGCCCATGCCGGCTCTAGCTTCCCGGCAGGCTCTGCGCGTTCGGAAAGAACATGTCCTTCCAGGAATCCGGCGGGTTCTTGATCGAACCGATCTTGGCCATGAAAGCGACGTATTTCATGACATTCTGAGGCGTCGTCGTGAACACGATCGCGGGGTCGTTCAGCATATCTTCGATCTCCTTCAGCGATGCCTTGTCCTTCGACATCCGCAAATACGCTTCCGCCGCCCAGTGCTTGTCCTTGTTGATCAGCGCCGTGGCCTCGTCGAGCGCCTTGACGAAGGCGTCGTAGAGTTTCGGATTCTCGCTTCTGAACTTGGACGTGGTCCAGACGACGTTGAACGTCGCCGGGCCGCCGAGGACGTCGTACGAGTTGAGCACCGTGTGGATCGCCGGATTCTTCAACTGCTGGTACTGGAAAGGCGGCGAGCCGAAATGGGCGGTGACTTCCGATTGTCCGGACAGCAGCGCCACTTGCGCGTCGGGATGCGACATGCTGACGGTCAGGTGATCGAGCTTGTTCTGCTGTCCCTCGCCGAAGGCCTTTTCCGCCGCCATCTGCAAGGTCACGGCCTGGATCGAGACCTTGACCGCGGGCAAGGCGATCTTGTCCTTGTCGGTGAAGTCCTTGAGCGATTTCACGGCAGGATTGCGCGTATTGAGATAGAGCGGCATCGAGTTGATCGCGCCCACCGCCTTGACATCGAGATTGCCGCGCGTCTTGGCAAACAAGGTTACGAAGGGGCCGACGCCGCCCGAGGCGAACTGCAGGCTGTTCGACAGCAGCGCATCGTTCATCACGTTGCCCCCGGCGAACTTGGCCCAGCCGACGCTGACATCGAGGCCGTTGGCCTTGGCGTACTTTTCGATCAGCTTCTGCTCCTCGATGATCATCAGCGGAAGGTAGCCGATGCCGTATTGCTGCGCGACCTTGATCTCGCTCATCTCGGCACGCGCGCAAAGCGGCAGCAAAGCGGCCAGCAAGGCGGTCAGCGCGAGGCAGCCTCGCAGCGGCGAATGTTTTCTCATCGTTGGTCCTGTGGATATCGTCAAAGCATCAAAAGGCGCGGTGCGAGCCTTCCCGCTCATGCGCTCTCGTACAGCCGGGTCATCACGAATTCGCGATGGCCCAGCGCTTCCGCGGCGGTCAGCCTGCCGTTGGCCGTGCGAAACATCATCTCGAGCAGCTTGTCCCCGGCCTGATCCATCGTGATGCCCCGCTGCAGCAGCGCCGACGTGTCGACGTCGATGTGCTCGCTCATCGTCCGCACCGTGCGAGGATTGGCGCAGATCTTGATGACCGGGAGGATCGGATTGCCGATCACGTTGCCCTGACCGGTCGGGAAAAAATGGACGACGAAACCCGCCGCGGCGCAGAGCGTGACCATTTCCGCGGCCGCCGACGAGCTGTCCATGAACCAGAGGCCCGGCCCGGAAGGCGTTTCCGCCTTGTCGAGCACACCGTCGATCACGCATTTCTTGCCGATCTTCTGGATATTGCCAAGCGCCTTTTCCTCGATCGTCGTCAGCCCGCCGGCGATGTTGCCCTTGGTCGGCTGCGAATCCGACAGGTCGGTGGTCTTGTGCCGGTTGATGACTTCCTGATAGCGGTCGAACACGCGCATGAAGTCGGCGCGAACCTTGTCGTCACGGCAGCGCGCGGCGACGATCTGCTCGCCGCCGGTCAGCTCGGTCGTCTCGCCGAACACCAGCGTGCAGCCGGCCGCGTACAGCTTGTCGAAGGCGTCGCCCACCGTCGGGTTCGAGCCGCAGCCGGACGTCGTGTCCGACTCGCCGCACTTGGTGGACACCCAGAGATCGGTCAGCGGGC
>Ga0134126_10013601_pt1 | contig 10275 bp, 10 predicted proteins | sample KB31752_FD_96881 | JGI IMG/M metagenome (GOLD analysis project Ga0134126, IMG submission 96881) | Terrestrial soil microbial communities with excess Nitrogen fertilizer from Kellogg Biological Station, Michigan, USA - KB3-175-2 | ecosystem: Environmental > Terrestrial > Soil > Unclassified ...
AGGCCGACGCGCGCGCAGGCCGCAGCGCTCGCCACGCCATGCTGGCCGGCGCCCGTCTCGGCGATGACGCGCCGGGCGCCCAGACGGCGCGCCAGCAGCGCCTGTCCGAGTGCATTGTTGATCTTGTGGGCACCGGTGTGCGCGAGGTCCTCGCGCTTGAGCCAGAGCTCCGCGCCCCAGCTCGCCGAGAGGTGCGGCAGGTGCGTGAGTGCGGTCGGACGGCCCACCCAGTCGGCCAGCTCGCGCTTGAGCTCGGCCTGAAAGGTCCGGTCCGCAAACCAGTGCCGCACGCCGTGCTCCAGCCGCTCGTGCGCGGCGATGAGCGTCTCGGGCACATAGCGGCCCCCAAACGGACCATAGCGCCCCCGCTCATCGGGGAAGCGGCCCGCCAGCAGCTCCTGCAGCGTCTGCTCGCGTGCCACCGTGTCCATCACAGTCATGCCACTACCTCTGCAGCGGTGCGCGCCGCCGCCACGAATTGCGCAATCATTGCCACGCTCTTCTGCCCCGGCGAGCGCTCCACGCCGCTGGACACGTCCACCCCGAAGGGTTGCACGCACCGGATGGCCTCGCCCACATTCTGCGCGGTCAGGCCGCCGGCCAGAATCAACTCGGTGCGCCGCGCGAGCCGTGCCGCCAGTGCCCAGTCTGCCGTCGCACCGCGGCCGCTGCGCGGCCCCTCGAACAGCACCCGCACGGGCAGCGTGGCGCAAGCGGCGGGCTCGCGCGAGAGCTCGGCGTCACGCAGCACAGGCAGGAGCTGCAGTTGACGCGGCAGTCGCAGGGCGGGCAGATCGGCCGCATCACTCTGTAGATAGTCGGGCCGCAGCTCGCGCACGATCTCATCGACGAGCGCCTGGGTCGGGTGCAGCGTGACGGCCACGAGCGCGCAGCGCTCGCGCACCGCAGCCGCCAGCCGTGCCGCCTCGGCGGGCTGCACGCGCCGCACGGACTCGGTCAGCACCCAGCCGACGGCGTCGGCGCCCGCCTCCAGTGCCGCGCCGATGGCCGTAGCGTCGCGCATGCCGCAGATTTTGATCCACATCAGCGCTGCATCCTGCGTGGCTGCGCGGCGTGTGGCTGCGCCCCGGCAGCGCGCGCGGCCCGACCCTGCTCGAGCAGCTCGCGCGCGAGCACGGCCGGATTGGCCGCACGCATCAGCGCACTGCCCACCAGTGCCACCTCGTAGCCCGCGCGCGAGAGCCGTGCGGCATCGGCGGGGCTCTCCACGCCACTCTCGGCGACACGCGCGACGCCCTCGGGCAGGCGTGGAGCAAGCGCATCGAGTCGGCCGGGCACGACCTGCAGGCTCGCTAGGTCGCGACAATTGATACCGACCAGCAGCATGCCGCGGCCCGCCTGTCGATGCACCAGCACCGCGGCACGCGCGAGATCGGCCTCATCGAAGCACTCGAGCAGCGCAAACAGCCCGCATTCCTCGCAGGCCGCCAGCATGCTCTCCTGCGTCGATTCCTCCAGCATGCGCAAAATCACCAGCACCCCGGCTGCCCCGTGCAGACGCGCCTCGTACACCTGGTAGGGTTCAACGAGAAAGTCCTTGCGCATGAGCGGCACGCCGGTGGCGAGCTGCGCGGCCTGCGCCAGGTGCGACAGCTCACCCTCGAACCGGGACGGCTCGGTGATCACCGAGATCGCGGCCGCCCCGGCCGCGGCGTAGGCCGCCACGCGCGCCTCGATGTCCTCGGCCTGCTCGCCCAGCCGCCCGACGGCCGGAGAGCGCAGCTTGACCTCGGCGATCAGATCGAACCCTGCGCTCGACAGCTAGCGCAGGCGGTCGCGCTGACTGCAGCGCCTGCGAGCGCAGCGCGGACAGAGACAATCCCGCACTCGCACGCTCGATGCGCGCGCGACTGCTGTGCGCCATGGAAGTGAGGAAGTCGGTGCTCATGGCGCACTCACCGCCGCTGCGGCAGCCCTGTGTGACTCTGCGCGACCAAACTGCTGCAGCCGCTCGAGCAGCGCGGCGGCCGCGCCGCCATCGATCGCCTGCGCTGCACGCGCCACGCCGCCGCGCAGCGTGCGCTCGCGGCCGCTGACCTCCAGCGCCAGCGCAGCACCGAGCAGCAGCGCATCGCGATGTGCGCCGTGGCTTTCCCGCTGCAGCACGCGCGTGAGCTCACGCGCGTTGTGTCCGGCATCGCCACCGGCCAGCTCCGCGGAGTCACAGCAGGGGAGGCCATAATCGGCCGGTGCGCGCTGCTCGCGCCGCACACCGCCCGCCGTGACGTCGAACAGCGTGAAGGGTCCGACCGGCGTGGGCTCATCCCAACCCTCGGCGCCATGAATCACGAAGGCACGCTCGATGCCGCTGCCTGCGAGCGCCTGGGCCATGAGCTCGGCAACGTCGAGCCGATAGGCGCCCACGACCAGGAACGGCGGGGCGGCGGGGTTGCTCAGCGGACCGAGCACATTGAACACCGTGCGTACTCCGAGCGCGGCCCGCACCGGGGCGATGTGGCGCGTCGCCGAGTGATAAAAGGGTGCAAACAGAAAAGTGAAGTCGAGCGCCGCGAAACAGCGACCCGCGGCCGCCTCGTCCAGCGGCATCGGCAGTCCCAGCGCCTGCAGCACATCCGCACTGCCCGCGCGGCTGGAGACCGAACGGTTGCCGTGCTTGATGATCGGCACCCCGCAGGCCGCCGCCAGCAGCGCCGCGCCGGTGGATAGGTTGAAACTGCCGGACCGATCCCCACCGGTACCGACGATGTCGACGGCGCCGTTGGCAGCGGCGAGGGCGGGCTGACGTGCCTGGGCGCGCAGGCCGCGTGCGAAGCCACGTAGCTCGTCTGCGGTCACGCCCTTGGCACGCAAGGCCACCAGCAACGCCGCGGCCATCGCCGCGGAAACCTGCGGTCGCGTCAGCGCGCTGAGCAGCTCGGCGGCCTCGCCCTCGGACAGATTACGCCGCTCGAGCAGGCTCTCCAGCAGCGCACTGAGGGCGGCTTCCGAGTCGAAGCGGCCGGCCGCGCCGCTCGCGTTGGACACGGCGCGCGGCTCACTCATGCCAGCGTCCCCCGCGCATTTGCAGGAAGTTGCGCATCATCGCCGGCCCCTCGGGCGTGAGCACACTCTCGGGATGAAATTGCACGCCCTCGACGGCGAGCGTCGCATGGCGCACGCCCATGATCTCCCCCTCCTCCGTGCGCGCGGTGATCTGCAGCTCCACGGGCATCGACTCGGGCGCCGCGATCAGCGAATGATAGCGTCCCACCTCGCAGGGACTGGCGACGGCTGTGAACACCCCGCCATCGTCGTGCTCGATCATCGAGGTCTTGCCGTGCATCAGGCGCGCGGCGCGCACCACGCGGCCACCGAAGCTCTCGACGATCGACTGGTGCCCGAGACAGACGCCCAGCACCGGAATGCGGCCGGCGAAGGCGCGGATCATTCCGATCGACACGCCGGCCTGCTGCGGGGTGCCGGGACCCGGCGAGATGCACAGGTGCGTCGGCTCGAGCGCGCGCGCCTGCTCGATACTCAGCGCATCGTTGCGATAGACCTGCACGTCGGCGCCCAGCACCAGAAATCCCTGCACGAGGTTGTACGTGAAGGAGTCGTAGTTATCGATGAGCAGCAGCCTCGGGCCGGCCGGGGATCCCGCGTTCACAGTCCTTCCTCCGCGAGCTTCAGCGCGCGCAGCAGCGCCGCACCCTTGGCCAGCACCTCGTCATACTCGGCCGCAGGCTTGCTGTCGGCGACGATACCCGCGCCGGCCTGAAAGCTATAACGATCGCCCTGGAATACCAGCGTGCGGATGGTGATCGCCTGGTCCATGGCTCCGCCCTTGCCGAAGTAACCGATCGTGCCACCGTACAGGCCGCGACGCACCGGCTCGAGCTCCTCGATGATCTGCATGGCGCGCACCTTGGGGGCCCCGACCAGCGTGCCGGCCGGAAAACTGGCGGCGAACAGATCGAACGCATCGCGGCCCGGGGCAAGCCGTCCGCGCACGCCGCTCACCATGTGCATGACGTGACTATATCGCTCGATGCAGCGATACGGCTGCACGCGCACGCTGCCGGCACTGGCGACGCGTCCGAGGTCATTGCGCGCCAGGTCCACCAGCATCACGTGCTCGGCGTTCTCCTTGGCATCGGCACGCAGCTCCGCCTCGAGCTCACCATCGCGCTGTGGATCATCGTGGCGGGGACGCGTACCGGCGATCGGTCGCAGCTCGGCCTCGCCTCCCGAGAGCTTCACCAGCGCCTCGGGCGAGGAGCCTACGACGGTCAGGTCATCCAGGCGGCAGAAGTACATGTAGGGCGAGGGGTTGATCAGCCGCAGCGCCCGGTAGACCTGAAACGGCTCCAGCGTGTGCTCGCCGGCAAAGCGCGAAGCGAGCACGAGCTGATAGACATCGCCCGCGGCGATGTATTCCTGCACGCGCCGCACGCCCTCGCAATACGCCTCGCGGGCCAACGCAGCCATCGGGGCTACGAGCCGGCCGACAGCAGGCTGGCGCGGGATGGGACCGCGTAGCGCGGCAATGACCTCGGTGCGCAGTGCAGCGCGCTCGGCCTCGCTGCCCGCATGCAGCAACGCGATGGCGCGACTGACATGGTCGAAGACCAGTAGCGATCGCGGGGCCACGTAGTGCAGCAGTGGTACACCTGGCAGCGGCGCGGCCAACGAGGGCAGGCGCTCGAAGTAGCGCACGATGTCGTAGGCGGCGTAGCCCACCAACCCCCCGGCCAGCGGCACTTGTTCGAGCGCGGGCATCGGCTGGGGCGCACGCGCCAGCGCCTCGCGCAGCGCCCCGAGCAGCTCCGCCTGGCTCCCGGGCACGGGGCCGCGCACCAGCCGCGCGCTCTGTCCCGACGCGGCGCCGTGCGTCTCGCCGATAGCCAGACCCGCGGCATCCAGGCGCACGTGCAGCCGATCGCCGAAGCCGATGAAGGAGTAGCGCCCCAGGCGCTCGCCACCTTCGACGCTCTCGAGCAGAAAGCAGGGGGAGAAGGGCTCGAGCTTGGCGAACGCCGACACCGGTGTGTCCAGATCGCCGGCAATATCAAACGGAGGTTTCATCCGATCCTGCGCCTCATCGATTGGGCCCCATACAGCAAAAAACCCATCCCGGGGTCATTCCGGAGATGGGTTCTGGTGTCTGCTCGTGCCTGGCTGTGATCAGCGCATGCAGCCGCATTCCCGGCCCACTCCGCAGGAGGGGCGCCACCACCGGGCAGTCGGGAGATGCGGAGACATGACCGCAGCAGTATGGCCAGCAGAGCGCCGCAGCGTCAAGGTGGTGGTGGCGACGTCGATGCGCTGCCGGCTGTGGTGCGTTACCACCCTGTTGACTGCGGAATCGCGCCAATTTGAGGAGGATGCAAGCACGTTCTCATCAGGACAGGGCTGCCGTGACCGAGGGGAAGTCGCAGCGTACGATCAGCCCCGGCTCGTTGTCCCATAGCGCCAGGCGCCCGCGGTGCATGCGCACGACGGCGGCCACCAGGCTCAGGCCCAGGCCGCTGCCGGGTGGATCCGCGGCACTGCTGGCCCAGCGATGCCGGGTCGGCCCATGCGTTTCGCGTGGCGCCGCGGCGCTCGCCGTCAAGGCAATGCCTGGTCCATTGTCACTGACGATGAGACTGGCGAGCGTCGGGGTTGCTTCGACGGTCAGCCCAATGCGACCGCCGGCCGGCACATATTTGATGGCGTTCTCGAGCAGATTGGCCACCAGCTGCGCGAGCAACTGGCGATTGCCGCTGACGCTGGCGGGACCGCGGGCGCGCACCAGCAGCGTCAGCCCCCGCTGCCGCGCCTCAGGATCGTAGAGCTCGCCGAGTTCCTGGCCGAGCTCGGCCAGATCGACCGCCTCGCCACCGCGCAGCGCGCTGGCGGTGTTGGCCTGCGCGATCTGCAGCAGCGTCGCGAGGGTACGCTGGACGCGCTCGAGGTCCGCGATGGTGTCCTCCACGGCTGAATGCGCGGCGTGCTCGAGCGGTACGCGGCTGACGGCCGACTCCAGACGCACGCGCATGCGATGCAGCGGTGAGCGCAGGTCGTGCGCGGCGCTGTTGAACGTCGCGCGCACGGTGCAGGTCTGCTGCTCGATGCGGTCGAGCATGTGATTGACGGCGGCGGCGAGCTGGTCGAACTCGTTACGCGAACCGCTCTGCGGCAATCGCTGCGTCAGATCATCCGAGATGATCTTCTCGCAGGTCTGGGCGACCTCGCGCACCCGGCCGGCCACGTGACGGCTATACCACCAGCCGATGAGGGCCGACAGCAGCGCCGCAAAGCCGATGCCCCAGAAAGTGGTATCGCGCAGCCGCGTCGCGATCATGCGTCGCTCGGAGATATCCGTGCCGACCAGCAGTCGGTAGCCGTCGAGCGCATAAATCCGGGCGCGCACCGGATGATCGATGTTGCCGCTGCGCTCACGCGCGACGATATCGAACAGGACCCAGCCGTCGCGGTAGCGCGGCTGTAGCGGCCAGCCCGACACGTTGCCGGCGACCTTGTGATTGTGGGCATCGACCAGCAGATAGACCGCGCCGCTGCGCCCCCAACTGTCGGTGCGCCGGTTCAGCGTCGCCACCAGCCGCGCGAGTCCGCCCTGGTCGTACTCATCCTTCAGGCCATCCAGCTCCGCGGCAATCACCCGATCCACCTCTCGAGTGAGACCGCGCGCGGTGATCAGGAAACCCATCCACAGCACCGCCCCCACGCACAGCGCGCACAAACCTGCGTAGATGACCGCCAGGCGCGTCGAGGAGTAGTGCAGCGTGCGCTGCTTCATCGCCTGTGCCGCATCAGCTGGACTCAGCGGTCACGGCGCTTTCGCGCACCAGGTAGCCGGCGCCGCGCACGGTGTGCAGCAGCGGCCGCTCGAAGCCGCGATCCACGGCTGCTCGCAGCCGGCTCATGTGCACGTCGATCAGATTGGTCTGCGGGTCAAAATGCAGATTCCATACCGCCTCGAGCAGCATGGTGCGGGTAACCACCTGCCCGGCGCGGCGCATGAGAAATTCCAGCAGCTGAAATTCCTTGGCGGTCAGCGTGATCTCGCGACCCGCGCGCGTCACCCTGCGCCCCAGCGCGTTGAGCTCCAGGTCTCCGACACGCAATACCGGGGGCACTGCACCCTCCAGCGCATGCCGGCGCAGCAGCGCCTCCACGCGCGCCAGCAGCTCCAGAAAGGCAAAGGGCTTGATCAGGTAATCATCCCCGCCGGCGCGCAGGCCGTCGACCCGGTCGCTGACCGTGCCGAGCGCGCTGAGCATGAGGACCGGAGTGCGTTTGCCGCTCTGTCGCAGGCTCGTCACGATCGACAGCCCATCCATATAGGGCAGCATACGATCGATGATCAGCAGATCGAACAGACCCGCGAGCGCGCGTGCCAGCCCGCTGCGCCCGTCGGTGGCCAGCTCCGCGGCATAGCCGCCCTGCTCGAGCCCCTGCAGCACGTGATGCGCTGCCTCGACGTCATCTTCGACCAGCAGAATCTGCATACGGAGCTTCCTGCTACGGCGCGCTCACAAACCTGACCGTGCCGCCATGGCAAGGTTCCGCTGGCGCCTGATCAGTCCGCCGTGGTATCGACTGCAAGTGTAGTCGAGCACGGCTGCGACGGCATGAGTGACTGGTCGTCGATGATCAGGCCGCCTGCAGAGTCTCTTGGCCCAGCGCCGCGGCGAGCTCGCGCTTTATGTCGGAGAGCATCGGGAATGGCAGCGAGCACAGCTCCTCGCGGCCGCCCAGCGTGCGCCGGTCGCTACCCACGGTCCAATCGATTGACTTTATAATCTCGATAGACGCCATGTATCGAACGAGCATGATCGATTTGAAGCTCAAGGACCTGCGATACCTGGTGGCGGTGGCCGACGAGCAGCATTTCGGCCGCGCGGCCACCAAGTGCTTCGTGAGCCAGCCGACTCTCTCGGCGCAGCTGCGCAAGCTCGAGGCGGCGCTGGGCGTGCAGCTAGTGGAACGCCGCCCGCGCCAGGTGACGCTCACCGAGGCCGGCGAAGAGATCGCCGAGCACGCGCGCCACATGCTCCAGATCGGCGAGGCCATCGTCTCGCAGGCGCAGTCGCGCCGCGATCCACTGGCCGGCTCGCTGCGCGTCGGCCTGCTACCGACGATCGGCCCGTTTCTGCTGCCGCTCGTGGCACTGAAGCTGCGCCGCGCGCTACCGCGGCTGGAGCTGCTGCTCTACGAGTATCAGACCGCCCCGCTGTTGGAGCGATTGGCGGCGGGCGAGCTAGACCTCGCCATCCTCGCCCTGCCCGTGCCGGCCGATAACCTGGCGGTACGCGAGCTGTATCGCGAGTCCTTCGTGCTCGCGCTGCCCGAATCACATGCGCTCGCCGCAAAAGCGCGCGTGCGCGTGGCGGATCTGGCTGGCGAGACGCTGCTGCTGCTGGAGGACGGGCACTGCCTGCGCGAACAGGCGCTGGCGATCTGCAGTCGCAGCGGTGGCCACGAGAAGCAAGACTTTCGCGCCACCAGCATCGAGACGTTGCGACAGATGGTCGCCGCCGGAGCCGGCGTGACGCTGCTGCCGGCGCTCGCGACGCGCGGGGCGTATGCCAGCGCGCGCGGCGTGGCACTGCGTGCCTTCGTGCGGCCCGAGCCCAGCCGGCTCATCGGCGCGGTTTGGCGGCGAAGCAGCGCGCGCACCGCCGCCATCGCCGCGGTGTGCGACCAGATCGTGCGTCACGGCGGGCTGGCCGAGCTCGCTACACCCGCGCGCGCCAGGTCGGCAGGCGGCTGAAGCCGTGGCGAGCGCGATTTCCGTCTACGATCGCATGTGCTGGCCGCCCGGTGAGCTGGAGCGCGCGCTCGAGCGCGGTACGCATCGTCGCGAGCTCATCGCCTGGTTCGGACAGGGCGAATATCGGCGCCTGGCGGCGCTGGCCCGTGCGGCGAGCGCGGCGGTACAGGCGGGCAGGCCAGAGGTGCGGCCACTGATCTACCTCGTCCCGGGTCTGCTCGGCACACAGCTCGGCCGGCCGCGCGAGACAGGGCAACCCTGCGATCTGCTCTGGCTCGATCCGGCCGACATTGCCCAGGGCCGCTTACTGCAGCTGCGCTGGCGCGCGAACGGTGCGGCGCGCGCCCGCTTGCGGCCGCTTGGCCTGATTCCCCACACCTATCTGGCGCTGAAGCTGCGGCTGGCAGCGGCCGGCTACCGCGTCGTTCTCCATGACTACGACTGGCGCGAGGACATCGGTGCGAGCGCTGCAGGCCTCGCACGGCACCTCGAGGCGCAACCGGCAGCGCGGCTGGTGCTCATCGGTCACAGCATGGGCGGGCTGGTCGCACGAGCGGCGCTCGGACATTGCAATCCCACGACGGCACGCAGGATCGAGCAGCTGATCGGACTCGGTACTCCGCATGGCGGCTCGCTCGGCGCCGTGCAGGCGCTGCGGGCCACCTATCCGGTGGTGCTGCGACTGGCGGCGCTCGATCCGCTGCACGATGCCGATACGCTCAGCCGACGCGTCTTTCACAGTTTCGTGAGTCTCTATCAGATGCTGCCGCGTGCCGTCGACGGACTGGATCTGACCCGGGTACGCAACTGGCCGAGCACGGGACTGCGTCCGGTGCAGGGACTGCTCACGGCCGCCGCGCGCCTGGAGGCGAGCCTGCCGCCCGCCGACGCGCGCTTCGTGTCCATCATCGGCACGGGCCGCCGCACGGTCACGGGACTGGCTGTGCAGCGCGGACAGTTCCGCTACGAAGTGAGCGACGCGGGCGACGGCACCGTGCCGGCCGCCTGGGCGACACTGCCCGGCGCACGCAATTACAGCCTGCCCTGCGAGCACAGTGAGCTGCCGCGCAGCCCGCGTGTGGCCGCCGCGCTCATCGAGCTGCTGCAGGGACGACAGGCTGAGCATCTGAACGCCGGCAACCGCGCGCGCGCCGGACGTCGCGTGCACGTCAGCGATGCGATGCTGCGCCGGGCGCTCGCGAGCAAGCTCGACTGGCAGCATCTGTCGGTCGGGGCGCGCCGCCGCTATTTGAACGAGCTCAATGCGCCCCCGGCGATCTATCGCGCGCCCGATGTGCGGTAGCCGCTGTCACATGGCTGTGTAACACTAGCCTGGCGCGCGTCCTGCCCTCGCGCAGTCCATACAGTACCCGCCGCACGCGTCGACGCGCTCTGCCTGCCGCGCGCAGCGGCTCGTGCGACCAATCGGACAACGGCCCCGACTGATGGAACGCCTCGAACGCTTCGAACCTTTTGCCTTCGTGCGCGAGCTGGCATCGCGATGGGATGCGATTGCCATCATCGTCGTACTCGGA
>Ga0134126_10013603_pt1 | contig 10274 bp, 19 predicted proteins | sample KB31752_FD_96881 | JGI IMG/M metagenome (GOLD analysis project Ga0134126, IMG submission 96881) | Terrestrial soil microbial communities with excess Nitrogen fertilizer from Kellogg Biological Station, Michigan, USA - KB3-175-2 | ecosystem: Environmental > Terrestrial > Soil > Unclassified ...
AAGGTGACACGCCCGTCGCAATGGGAGATGGCAGCTTCCGTCCTATCGCAGCCATTCGCGAAGGCGATCGTGTCGTGTCGTTCGATCCGTCAACCGGCGAACTCGGCACGAAGCGCGTGACGGGCGTGATGGTGCACGAGGTGAGGAGCGTGATCGCGATCGAGAGCGACGGCGGCGACGTTGTGACTACCCCGGAGCACCCGTTCTATATCTTCGGCGGAGCGTTTGCGGCCGCGGGGTGGTTGCGCCGCGGAGACTCCGTGATGCGACTTCCCGCACGCGGCCCGCTCGCGCCCGCGCCCATCACATCCGTCAAGCCGGATGAACGCGCGGTGACTGTCTACAACTTCGAAGTTGAGGACTGGCATACGTACATAGCCGGCGGGTTCGCCGTGCACAACATCAAAATGCAGTGAGGATTGAAACCGTGAGGACTACACAATGGGCATGACCAACGCAACGGTTCCGAACACTGACGCCGCGCGCGATCACTGCTTCCTGCTCGACACGGGGGAGACGGTGGTTGTTAAGGTGCAGCAGGCGCCCAACGCGCTTCCGGGCGGCGACATTGCGATCCAGATCACACCCCGCCAGGTGGACCCTGCTACGGGCGCAACGATTATGGTCGGACAGCGCGCGGCAGAGGCGCCGGCATACACGGCGACGATCCCGCTGGACAGTTTCTCGGTCGCGGGGTTTGACCTCAACACCTATCTGGCCGGCCTCATAGCCGACCAGGCGCCGCGGGCGCGAGCATTCGCCGCGTCGCTAAAGTCGGTCGCGACCCTCGCGGCCTTCAATGCAGCAGCGCAATGAGGCACCCATGACCCAACGAATGCACTACTACTGCGATTGCGGCGACGACGATTGCACCACGGACGGCAAATCGATCAACGACCACGACGAGCCGATCGTCCTCTACCTGGTCGCGGGCCACGTCAACGGAGGGGGCGAGATCGACAAATCCAAGCTGCCGCCCTTCGTCGCGCGCATGCTCGACATGCCGGTATCCCGCATCGAAATGCACGCCGCTTGCGCCCCAAAGGTGCTGTCCCGGCTGCTCGCGGAAACAACGCCAACCCCATCCAATTCCGCCCCTTAACTCGGGCCATTGATCTGCAATACAAGTCGTCTATCCGGCATCATGCACAGGTGACGTAACGACTTGGAAAGTTATCCCCCGAAGCATCTCAACGATGCTGGAGAGACAAGCATATGCCGCAGCGAATACTCAGCCGAGCGCTCGGCCAGTGACCGATCTCAGGCCAGAGGCTCCCAACTGGAGAGCGGAGATCGATCAGCGCATGGAAGAGCGCCGCGAGGAAGATCGCCACCGGCATCGGACAATCCTGACGCTGGCCGGCCTCCTAATTCTGATTGGATCGGCCCTGGTATCGGTCACAGCATCGTGGGCCACATCAACGTCCACACTGGCCCAGAAGGTCAACGTCGTCGATCAGGTCAAGATTGATGCGGGATTGGATGCACGAGTCAGTATCAACACTCTCCGTATCGACGAAGGAACCGAGGCAATGCATCACCTGCAAACGAGCGTGGATTCGGTGAACCTGAGGCTCACGCAGGTGTTGTGTGACCGGAAGCCTACGAGCTGCAGATGACCACCGTCGCGTCAACCTTCCCACCGCCCCCTCCAGAGCCACCCCGCGACGCCGACATATCCAAGCTCGCGCCGGGATTCCTCTGGCGGCTGAACCGCACGCTGGCCGATGCGAACACCAAGCTGCACGATCTGGGCTACGCGTACCGGTTCGAAGTGTTCGAAGCTATGCGATCGGACGAGCGGCAGAAGTGGCTATTCGGCTCCGGTCGCACGTATCAGGGCGCGTGGCTCACCAACGTGCAATCGGCCCAGTACGGCTGGCACTTCTTCGGCTTGGCGGCCGATTGTGTCCCGCGTCCGGTGCTGGCTGATGGGTCGCTCGGTGACTTCACGTGGGATGTGCGAGCTGGCGTGTGGACGATCCTGTACGATGCCGCGACGAACAGCGGATGCACGACGGGCCTGCACTGGCAGTCGGTCGATGAGGATCACGTTCAGCCGGCAGGTGTGCGCGAATCGCCGAGTCACCTATCGCGCGAAGCGTACGCATCGGGCGGGCTCCCCGCCGTGTGGGCCGCAACCGGTATGGCAAAGTGACTGACGAAAACGGCAACAGCACCAACGGTACGAGCTCGACCGTCGCTGCAATCATCGCGGCAATCGGGTTGCTCGGCGTGATGAAGCCCTCACTCGTCTGGCTCGGTCCGCTCGCATCGCACAAGGACGAACTCGCGCAAGTACTTCCCCCGATCCTGACCGTAGTCGGCGGTATCTGGGCCTGGCTGTCGCATCCTCCCGCGTGGATCAAGGGGCCGATCTCTGACGCGGTGTTCTGGGTGCAGTCATTCTTCCGCAGGAGGCCGACGCCATGAGCACCTTTCTCTCGGTCCTCGGCTTCGTGCGCAATCACTTCGAGGCCGCGTGCGTTGTGATCATCGCGCTCATAATCATGCTCGCGATATGGGGCGCGAATCAGTCGGGGCGCCACGCTCAGGCGACTATCGACGCCACGATTGCACAGCAGGTACGCGACAGCACCAACGCCGCGCGCCGGGCCGAACTCGTGCACAGCCTCGACATGCTCCGCGACTCCGGCGCTGCAATGGTGCGTATTCAAGCCAAGCTCGACAGCGCAAAGGATGCGGCACGCGCCGAATCCGCTACCCGCGTTACAGCCGCCAACCTTGTACGCTCTCGGACGTCGATCGACTCGGCAACGGTCACGATCAAGACCGACACCGGCGCCGTGACACTCGCTGTTCCTCCGCTCGTCGCTACCACGTGGAGCAACGAGCGTAACGCAGACCTGTCGGCGATCGACGGCATGAAGCGGAGTCTCCACGCGGATTCGCTGTCGATTGCCGAGCGTGATCTCAGGATCCACAACGACAGTCTCCAATTCGTGCAGCGGGACTCGATCGACGTTTCGAACGAATCGCAGATCAAGAGCGACGCGGACATGATCGCGTCGCTCGAACGACAGAAGTCGCCACGCATCACGGCGACCGGCGTCCTGGTCGGCGCACTGGGCGCTCTCGCTGGCGTCGTCACTCTCGCACTGGTGTTCTGACATGTCCCTCTCTTCCATCGCCGGCGCGGCGCTTCGCGTCTTCCACCTCCAAATCATCCCTTCCATGCCCGACAATTCCAAGCTCGCAGCATCAACCGCCGCGCTGGCTGCGGCAACGCAGAAGCTCGCCACAGTGCAGTCACAGCTCGCGGCATCAACGCAGGCCGTCGCAACAGCGCAGGCGGGTGAGGCAGCAGCGGTAACAGCGCAGCAGGCCGCAGAAGCACAGGTGACGTCGCTCACCGCGCAGGTTGCAGACCTGACGTCCAAGCTCGACGCACTCCCCGACTTGCAGACCGTGCAGGCTGGCGAAGCGCAGATCGACGCAACGACCGCCGCAATCGCGGCTCTCGAAACTCCAGCCGCACCGTAACGATGACGACACCCTTTAGCCCGGGCGACCCCAACCGCCCGGGCAACAAGGCCTTCCTGGGCAAGATCGCCGCTCTGGTTGCGATCGTTGGCACGATTGCGACGGTCGCGGTGAAATCAACAGGCACCACGCCGGTCACGGCACCGCCAGCGGATACTACGCATGTCGATTCGACTCCGGTGGTGACGCCGCCAGTTGGTGCGGGATTATCTGGCGTCCAGACAGTCGGGGACGATTACAGCCAGTACAAAACCACCGCCGATTTGCTCGCGAAGATCTCTACAAACGTGGGGGGCACGTGCACGAGCTCGTGCATCTACGGCGACGGACGCGGCGCACAGTACGTCACAATCGACTCCACCGTGCTCTACAACGGGCACCACACCGTGCGGTACTCATTCGTGCCCGGCGCGGCGAACAACCCGCCTGAACTCTATGCAGGATTCCCGGGTCTCGATGACGTATGGATGCGAGCGGTGATCCGGTTCGCGCCAGGATGGACGACAATCGGTAACAATGCCGCGGCGAGCAACGCATACAAGCTGCTCGCGTGGAACCTGGCAGGCGTCGACGGTTCGGGCCGAATCGAGATCACGAACACTACCCAGTACGAGATCTACTGGGGCGCCAGCGTCAAGAACACGTCAACGCCGATCGAGACGGAACAGTTTGCGGTGCCCGGCAATGTCACGACCGAATGGTCGGACGGTCGCTGGCGAGCGTATACGATCCACTGGCAGAAGACCAGCGACTCCACGGTCGACGTCGAGTGTTGGGTTCGCGTGGCTGGAGACACAGCGGGGCTCTACGCGAAGACCACAACCAAAATGCTGGCCGGGCACCTGCCTCCACAGGTCAATGCGTTCAACCTCGGGATGAATTACAACCAGCCGATCATGGCGCCGATGGCGATCAACTACGGCCAGTGGGAAGTCGTCGATGGATCGAAGCACCCGAACCCGTTCAACCTCACGGCGAAGTAGCGCGCGCCTAATCCGCTACAACCACTCAACTCATCGCACAGGTAAAAACAATGCGCTCTCTCTACCGATCTCTCCGGCATCACCTCGTACTCGCGATTGCCCTGCTCATCGCGATCCCGCTCACCGGCAGTATCGCCGCGATCTCGCTTCACGACGCGGCGTCGCGTTCGACGATGTTCGCCCTCAACTCGCAGTGGTCGACCGCCGAGCAGAACAGCCGACTCGCGGCGGTGAATACCGACGCATCGTCCGGGTTCGTCGACATCTACACCGGCGCGCAGCCAGCCAACGCGAACGCGACAATCACCGGCACGCTGCTCTGTTCTTTACCGCTCGGCGCGACCGCATTCCACACGCCATCGTCCGGCACGATGACCAACAACGGCGCAATATCGTGCGTCGCCAGTGCAACGGGTACGGCCGGATACGCAATCATGTACAAGAGCAACCATACCTCGGTGATGTGGATGGGGTCGGTCGGAACGTCTGCCGCGAATCTGATCGTGCCCACGACCGCCATATCGTCTGGCGTCACGGTGTCACTCGCGGATGCCGCGTTCACGCTGACGGATAACGCGTCGATTTCGGGTCAGTGATCGTGGCGAACGAGATTGCAATCCTCGACTCGGACGGCGCCGGTATGATTACGGCGCTGTTCCTGTACCCGATCACCACGCCGAAACAATACACGGGCGGCGATGGGGCGCAGCACACGATCATCTACACGCCATCGTCTGGCCTCTCCGCGCGTGGCGCGACGGTGTTGAGCGCTGCCGAGCGCGCGTCACTCGACGCCGGGACGCTAGCGTTCGAGACGTTCCAGTTTCGATACGACTCGACCATCACGGACGCCGTGAACGCCGTGAATCTGCAAGCGGCCTACGCGACACATCTCGCTCGCGCGACTGCCCGATACGTGGACTCGTTTCGATATACCGGGCTCCGGCTCTCCGCTCCATGAGGATCAGATAAATGGCGCTCACCAAATCATCAACCGTTGTCCATAACAACATCACGCTCACGGCTGGCGCGGGTAATACGACGTCGGCCGATCAAGATCTGACCGGGTCGTACCGGCAGGTCGCACGTGTGCGATTCACCAACGGCGCGACGGGGCCGACCGTGCAGGCGCAATGCCAGATCCAGGTCGCGGAGACTTCGACCGGCGATTACATGACACTGGCCACGGTGTACGGCGGCACGACCAACTCCGCCGTTACCGAGTCCGTGGTAGAAATCCCCGATTCGACGCCGCATGTGCGATTCGTTTCCGGGTCGAACACGGGGCAGAATGTGACACTCCGTGTGGTGCTCGACACGATCACAGCGATCTAGCCGCGTAAGGCAACGACGCGCGCGCCGTGACAATCCGATCGAAGCCGCCGCTCGGGCGGCGGCTCAATCTCGCAAATCCGCTCGCTCGTGGGCTGGTGGATGTGCGTCTCTTTGCGGACACCAACAACCAGGCGCCGGTTGATGCAACCGGATTGGGGGGCGCATCGTCGCCGGGGTCCGGGTCGCTCCTTTGGAGCGCAGGCGGAATCGACACTCTAAATGGCGCCGGTGTCAGCATCGCCAATGCTGCAGCGACGAACGTAGAAACCGTCACGGTTGCCGCGCTCGTCGCGCAGACCTTTCCGACGCTGGGCTCTGACCGCGCGATCATAGAGCGATGGACGGGCGAACCTACATATCCGTACGTCCTGCGTGCCTCTAGCTCCACAGGGTACCCGTATTTCGCAGCGTACGACGGATCGAACAACCCGAAGGCGGTAACGTCCGTCGCTATCAGTGACGGCCTGCCGCATCTCATCGTTGGCGTCCGGCGCAAGAACGTCGATCTCGCGACTTACGTGGACGGCGCACTCGCCGCCACGGCCGCAGACACTACCACGGCCGATACCCGGAACACGAGCTCCTTGGGCATCGGAGTTCGTGGCACGAACGGAGTGCAGTTCACGGGATTGATCTTCTTTACGGCAGTCTGGAATCGCGCGCTCTCGCAGAGGGAAGTGTCGCAGTTCGCGGCCGATCCATACCAGATTTTCGTGCGGAGGCCGCTGCTCTACAAGGTGGCCTCATCCGGTATCGCAATCACTTCCGGCACAGCAGGTGAGGGTCAGGGCGCGAGCGGCACCGCAACTGAGAGCATCGCCACGAGCGGTACGGCTGGCGAGGGCGAAGCTGGTTTCGGCACCGTCGCGGAATCCATTGCAGCGTCAGGTAGCGCGGGCGAGGGTGAAGGCGGCACTGGCGCACTCGGGGAGTCCGAAGCCGCAACAGGAACCGCAGGTGAAGCGGAAGGAGCGTCCGGAAGTGCCACGGAAAAGATCGGAGCGACCGGCACGGCGGGTGAAGGCGAGGCCGCTACTGGATCCGCGACGGAAGCCGTTGCCGTTGCTGGTGGCGCTGGCGAAGGCGAGTCGGCAACGGGTGCAGCTGGCGAGCGCATCGACGCTACCGGCACGGCGGGCGAAGCAGAATACGCAACCGGATTTACCGGCAACCCTCCACTCACTGTAACGGGCACCGCGGGACAAGACGAGTCCGCGTCAGGTGTCGCTACCGAGTCGATTGCGGCGACGGGTGCAGCTGGCGAAGGTGAGCAGGCGGGCGGCGCGCTCGGGCTCTCTGAAGCGGCAACAGGATCGGCCGCCGAGGGCGAGAGCGCGTCGGGCACGCTCGCTGAATCCATCGCAGCCACAGGTGCGGCAGGTGAAGCCGAGGCTGCATCCGGCACGCTTACGCTCACGCAACCAGGTGCCTTTGCCGTCTACACCGTCCGCACGACGGTGCTGCCGGCGTTCGCGGTCCGATCCGCACTCATCCCCGCATTCCAGACCCGCGCGACTCTCGTTCCTGCGATCCGGACAATCACGACACTTATCCCCACCCCGATCCCGAGCTAAAGGCAACAACAATGGACTCGCTAATTATCGGCAACGATTACTTCGTCGAAGCGCTTGTTGCATCGACCACCGGCGCTGAGACCGCCCTAACTCCCGCAACCGGGCGCGTTGATGTGAGCGTCGTGTTCTCGGCAATTGACGGAGGCAGCGCAATCGCGCCGGCTCTTACTGTCGCGTGCACCGATGCTGCTGCAACCAAAACCGTGAGCGGCCAGAGCTACGAGATTTACATCGGCACCCTGCTCGGTGCGGACACTCTCTCGGCTCTGGCATCGTTCGTGGGTCAGATCATCTACCGCCGAACGATGGTCGGCTCGCACGCCACAAGCTCAGTCCCGGTCACCGTCACGACGCGATGACTAAGGCCACGCGGGAACGCATCGAGATAATGCGCTACTCGGTCGGGCCCTTGCTCGACCACGACCCCGCGAGGCCGAAGGAAAGCCGAATTGGCACGTTCCACAAATCAGTGGAGCACCACGTAGAGGATCCCCCACGCCAGCCCGTAGGTTACGGCGAATAGGAGCGGCAAGAGAAAGAGGAACCATTGAAATTTGACCCGCTGAGCTTCAATGCCTTGCGGATCAGATCCCTCTCCAATCCATTCCGTACAATGAGGGCATCGCTTGGCCCTCCCGTCGATATCTCCGAAGCAGAAGGCGCATTGAACCGTACTTCCGACCTGGCTGCTCTGTGCAAGCTGGGGCATGGTCACTGAATGGTTGAGGTTGGCAAGCAATACGGACGTTCGATAAACGCACGACGGCAGATATTGCCCCTGTTGTCACCGTGGATCGTCTTTAACCTTGGAAGCCAAAGAAACGCCGAACCTTCGCACAATCCTATGTTGAGAAGCGTACGAACTTGCCGGAACGATGCCGTTTTCGAGATGGCCATCCGCTGGGGTGATAATAGACGCATTTTCGTCTGCGCAGGGGTCAGAGGTTCCCTGCTCGCCCGGATGGAGGTCGAAGCCAACGCGATCGACGAAGCCGTACTGGACGCAATCGAGAATCTCCAAGCTGCATTACTCGACGCGGAAGAGGCCCACTCCCAGAGAGCTGCGCTTTCCTTGGTGGCTGACACGTAGGGCGCCAAATCCGTATTACCCATGCTTCCGCCCCCGCGCGCGCTTTGGGGTCGCCACCGCGGTTTTAGGGGGCTCGGGGAACCTACGCGCTTCCTTTATCAGCGGGTGAGCCTTGGGGGGGTCTCTCTCGAGCTCGCGTTCTCTGGGGTCGGCGGTCGCCGGCGCATCCGATGAGCTGCGATCACGAGCCCTCACCATTTCGGCATCTGACAGCGGCCCGTAGGCCAGCCATCCGGGATCCACGTGAGCAACTTCGGCGACCCGGATCAGGAAGTCATGCGCGTTGGGAGGGGTGTCCGCTTTCCATAACGGGTTGAGCGTCGAGATGGAGACGTTCAGGGCATCGGCGAATGTCTGGTCGCGCCAATCCCCATTTCCGCCCGATCGCTCGATCCAGCGCGTTTGCGCGTCGTAGAGCCGCGCGCCGAACGTCCCTTCCCGCGGCCTCGGTCGCCTTTCTCCTCGTGCCAAAAATCCCCCCTTGACACTTCGGAAATCCCGTAGTATCATAGTGTCGTAGCAACGAACTGTTGTACCACCGTCAGGGGGAAGAATGGCACTCACAATAGGGCAGCGCAAGGATCGGCTGCCATACCGAGCGCAGCAGGAAGTGGTTAACGAAGCTGGCGAGGACAAAAGCTTTGTCTCGGCAGTGATGAACGACAAGGCGCAGAAATACGGTGCGGCCCGCGTCCGGCGAACTCAGGAACTTTTGGCTGCCCGTATGGGGCTCTCGGCGCAGTACGTGTTTGGCGCAGCGCTGGCCAAGCCGCCGGAAGTCGCTTCGCGCCAGAAAGTGCAGCGGGTGGCATAGCCATGAGAACGACACTATCCCGTTCCGGCTCTTCCGTATCTCGGTATTCCGTGGCTTCGGTGAACGTTTGGGACGAGTGTTCGGAAATCGTCCGGCGTGCTGTTGCGGCTGTAAGGACCGCTCCGCGAGGATCACGGTCGCAGTCGCTACGTGATATGGAAACGTGCCTGCTTCACGACGTTGAGCTTGGCCGCGCGGTCAATCTGGAGCGCGTGCTACGGATGCTGTTGCTCGGTAAGCAGTGTGGGGCGGATGTGTCAGACGTCGTAAGCGCATTCCAAGAAATCCTCTCACCGAATACCGAGTCATTGCCGTCAACACTGGCAGAGGCGATCGATCAAGAAACGTTGGCACAGTGCGAGTGTGATCCGGTCGAGATTCGCATTCTCACTCGGAATGGAGCGGAGACGGTTTCGGATTGCGACAAGCTGATCGCGATGTTCCGCAATCAGTTGCACGCAACGGGTGCGGCGATCAAGGTCGCAACGCGTAGGAAACTGGACCTCTTGCGTGGCGGGGTGACTGCATGACCTACGCGGATTGGAGCTATGCCGGTCAGGTCACCGTATGCGCGATCCTGTTGTATTTCCCGCTCCGCGCTTTCCTCCGTGCTGTTATCGGCGCATCGCTCAGATGGGACGCAATGAGCGCGGAGGGCGACGAATGAGCAAATCGGGCGAGGAGTTCACGCGCGACGCGGTGATTACCGTCATGCGCAATTCGTTCTATGACGGGGCGCAATACCTCTACACGGAACACTTCACAAGCTGCCTTCCCTTCCCGGCCAAGGAAGTGATGAACGAGGCCGCCAAGCGGTTCCAATTCCCGAGAGAGCTGCGCACGGTCACGATCAACGGCAACAAGTACCGCGTGCGTGATGGCAACATCGAAATCCAGACGGGCGCCAGTAACGCAAGGGAATGGGATAGAGCTGTAGCCATCACTCCCGAGTACGTAAAGACGTTGGCTGATCT
>Ga0134126_10013605_pt1 | contig 10273 bp, 9 predicted proteins | sample KB31752_FD_96881 | JGI IMG/M metagenome (GOLD analysis project Ga0134126, IMG submission 96881) | Terrestrial soil microbial communities with excess Nitrogen fertilizer from Kellogg Biological Station, Michigan, USA - KB3-175-2 | ecosystem: Environmental > Terrestrial > Soil > Unclassified ...
CGCTGACTATTCGGTGTCGAGCACCTTCTGCACCTGCGCCGGATCGCATTTGATGTTGATGCCGGCGCGTTCGGTTTCGAGCGTCATGGCGATGCGCGAATCCTTCTCGCCCCAGCCGCGCCCCATCGCCTCGGTCATTTCCTCGAGCGTCAGATTGGCGAGGCGCATGGGCACGCCCAGTTCGCGGCCAAGCGCGGTGGCGAGGCCGACATCCTTGTGCGCGAGCTTGAGCATGAAATTGGGCGGCTCGTATTTGTCGATGAGAAAATTCGCCGCCACCGTGTCGAAGGTACGGCGGCGTCCGACCGCGCCCTGCCGCACGGCGCGCCACAGTTCCAGCGGCTCCAGCCCGGCTTTGACGCCGAGCGTCATCACTTCGGCAATGGCGGTGTTGACGGCGTAGCCGGCGCAATTGTGGACGAGCTTGGCGATAGTGCCCGAGCCGATCGGACCGATGTAGCGCGCCGCGTCGGCGATCGTGTCGAGCGCGGGCTTCACCTGTTTGAATACGGCTTCCTCGCCGCCGACCCAGATCGCCATTTTGCCGCTCGCCGCGCCGGCCGGCCCGCCGCTGACCGGCGTGTCGAGCATGTGGGCGCGCTTTTCCGCGAACGCAGCGTGGATGCGCTTCACCATCGACAGCGAATTGGTCGAGAGGTCGCAATAGACCGAGCCCGCCTGCGCGCCCGCGATGATGCCGTCCTTGCCAAGCGCGACCGCCTCGACATCGGGCGGCGCCGGCAGCGAGGTGAACACGACGGACGCGGCGCGCGAAACGGCGGCAGGCGTGTCGGCCCAGACCGCGCCGGCGGACACGAACGAATCGGACGCGGCGCGCCTTATGTCGTGCACCACGAGGGGATAGCCCGCCTTCTGGAAATTGCGCGCCATGCCCGCGCCCATCGTGCCGAGCCCGATGAAGCCGATCTTGGTCTTGTCCGCCATGTCGATTCCTTTCACAGAAAATTCGTCGTCCCCGCGAAAGGCGGGGACCCAGATCGTCATTCCCGCCTATGCGGGAATGACGATCAACGGGATTTTGCGACGCCTCAGATCATCGGCTTGGCCATTTGCAGATTCTTCGGCCACACCGTGCGCAGCACGCCCGACTGCCACTCGACCAGGATGCCGGCGTTGTGGATGTTGAGCCCGTCCGGCCCGTATTTCACCTTTCCCGCCGGCACCGGCAGATTGGTGAACTCCGTCGTCGCCAGCACCTCGCGGAGCTTCGCGCCGTCGCGGCTCGCGGCTTTCTCCAGCGCCTGGCGGATGACCATCATGCAGGTAAAGCCGACGCCGAGCTGTTCATTGCCGGGATGCGCCTTCGGATTCTCCTTCATATAGGCGGCGACCAGTTCCTTGTTGCCCGGCAGGTCGAGATCGGAGTTCCACGTCTCGATGCCGTAGAGATAATCGGTCTGATTGCCGAGCGCGTTGATCACCGCCTCGCCATAGAACGTGCCGCCATTGACCAGCGGCGTCTTGAGGCCGAGACCGCGCAGCGCGCGGATGATGAGGATCAAATCATTGGTGAAGGCGCCGAGGAACACGATGTCGGGCTTTTGCTGAAGGATCGGCGCGATCGCGACCGCGGGATCGGACAGGCCCATCTGGTACGGCGTCGAGAACAGTACCGGCAGGCCGATGCGTTTCGCCTCCTCGGGCAGATGCTTCTGCACCGACAGGCCGACGCCGTCATTGCTCATGAAGATCGCGCAGTTCTTCGGCGGCGCGCCGCGTTCGGCCTTGTACATCTCGACCATGCCGTCCATCGCCATGTTCCACACCGCGCTGCCTTGCGGCATGTATTTGAAGGTGTATTTCATGCCGCGTGTCACGATGGGATCGGCGTAGGAGTTGGTGATGAACGGAATCTGCGATTTCTCGCACTCGATCTGCGCCGCCATCGACATCGCGCTCGCGGTGGCGCCGGTGATGATCACCGCCTTGTCCTGATCGATCATGCGGCGGGTGACGCTCGCGGATTGCGCCGGGTTTTCCGTCGAGGTGTCGGCGACCACGAGTTTCAGCTTGGCGCCGCCCATCGACTTGATGCCGCCCTCGGCGTTGATCTTGTCGACGGCGATGCGCAGCGCCGCGACGAAGCGCACGCCGCCTTCCGCGAGGCCGCCGGTGAGCGAGTTCGGCGCGCCGATGATGATGTCCGGCTCGGCCGCAAGACCGATCTTCGGCGCCGCGATGACGGCCGCGCCCGCGGCCATGCCCTTCAAAGTCTGTCTGCGTGTCAGTGACATGTTCGTCTCCTCCCTTTTGTTTCAGACGCCGAGATAGGCGCGGCGGACAAATTCGGAATCTTCGAGACGCGTCCGGTCGCCCGCCAGGGCCACGCGGCCATTGGCGAGAATGATGCCGCCGGTCGCCAATTCGAGACAAGTGGCGTTCTGTTCGACCAATAAAATTGTGGTGCCGAGCCGGCTGATCGCGGCAAGACGCTCGAACACCAATTCCGACAGGACCGGCGACAGGCCGAGCGACGGCTCGTCGAGCATCAGGAGCCGCGGGAAATTCATCAAGGCGCGGCCGATCGCCAGCATCTGCTGCTCGCCGCCCGACAGCGTCCCGCCGAGTTGGCGGCGGCGCTCGGCGAGGCGCGGAAACAGATCGTAAACCGCGTCGAGCGCCGCGCGCAGCGTGTCCTTGCTCCGCTCCTTCAAAAAGCTCACCGAGAGGTTGTCGTCGACGGTGAGGGTCGGGAACACGCGCCGCCCCTCCGGCACATGCGCGATGCCGGCGCGCGCCACCTGGTTGGGCGCAAGGCCGGCAAGGTCGCGGCCCTCCAGCGCGACGCGTCCGCTTCGCGCGGCGACGAGACCCGAGATGGCGCGCAGGATGCTGGTCTTGCCGGCGCCGTTGGCCCCGAGCAGCACGAACACCGCGCCCTCCTCCACGGCGAACGACACCTCGCGCACGGCGAAGAGATCGCCATACGCCACCGAGAGACCGCTGACGTCGAGCAGACTCATCGCAGCACGCTGGCCTTGGTGCCGAGATAGGCCTCGATCACGACGGGATCGTGCGCAACCTCGCTCGGCGTGCCGTCGGCGATGACGGTGGCGTTGTGCAGCACGACGAGCCGCTTCACCATTTTCGCCAGCACCGACAGGACATGCTCGACCACGATCACGGTGATGCCGGTGTCCCGGTTGAGGGTCAGGATCTCGCCGATCAGTTCCTCGGCCTCGTCATGCGTCAGGCCCGACAGGCTTTCGTCGAGCATCAGCACGCGGCAATAGCCGGCGATGGCGCGGCCGATCTCGACCTTCTTGCGATCGGCCAGGGTGATCTCCGACGGCAACCGGTCGGCCTGTGCGGCAAGGCGCATGCGCGCGAGGATCGACGCCACCTCGCCGCGCCAATCCTTGTCCGGCGGCAGGCATTGCCGCGCCGCGACCGCGATGTTCTCGGCGACCGACATGGTCTCGAACAACCGCACTTTCTGGAACGAGCGGCACAGTCCGGCGCGGCGGCGGACATGCGGCGGATCGGCGGTGCAGTCACGGCCGAAGAACGCGACCCGGCCCGCGCTCGGCGGCAGGTTGCCGCTGACAATCTCGAACAGAGTCGATTTGCCCGCGCCGTTGGGGCCGATCAGCCCCATCACCTCGCCGTCGCGCACCGTGAACGAGACATCGCGCAGCGCGACGAGACCGCCGAACCGCTTGGCGATATGGGTGACTTCGAGCGCAGCCGCGCCGCTCACGATCCACCCCGCGCGCGGCGCTCGAACAGGCCCATAATGCCCTTAGGCGCGTACATCACCACCGCCAGCAGCAGGAGCCCGTAGACCAGGATATCGACCCCCGCGATGCCGAGCCGGGTCGAGCCGAGATTGGTGCCCTCGGAGAGTAGGATCATCACCGCGCCGCCGACGATCGGCCCCCACGACGTGCCGAGCCCGCCGATCAGCGCCGGCAGTTGCAACTGGATCGCCTGGCTCAGCCCGAACGCGGTCTCGGGGTCGATGGCCTGATAGGACTGCATGTAGAGCGAGCCGGCGACCGAGGTCATCACGGCGCTGACGAGAAGGCCGAGCAGCTTGGTGCGGAACACCGGCACGCCCGCCGCGGCCGCCGCGACCTCGTCATCGCGCACCGCACGCATCTCGAGACCGAAGCGGCTCGCCAGAATCCAGCGCGTGATCCAGTAATAGGCCACGACGAAAGCCAGCGCGGCGTAGAGGAACGGACCGGGCCGGCGCGACTGCATAAACCACAGCGAGTTGCCGAGGAACTTGAGTGCCAGCCCATTGTCCCCGCCGGTCAGGTCGACATAGTGGCGCGCGAGCTGATCGAGGGCGAGCGACACCGCGATGGTGGCGAGGGCGAAGAACACGCCGCGCATGCGCAGGGTCATCGCGCCCATCACCAGCGCGATGACGAGCGAGGCGAGCGCGCCGACCCAGACGCCGAGCCAGGGCGGCAAACCGTAAAAGTTGAACAGGATGCCGGTCGCGTAACAGCCGAGGCCGAGGAACACGCCATGCCCGAGCGAAAGCAGGCCCCCGATGCCGGCGACCACGTTCCACGCCTGCCCCAGCGCGATAAAGATCAGCATGCGCACCGCGACCGCGATGAAATAATCGTTCACCCCGGCCACCGGCATCAGCGCAAGCGCCGCTACGAGAACGATTCCGGCGAGGAGGGAGCGGCGCTCGCGGCTCATTCCGACCTCCCGCCGAACAGGCCGGTGGGACGGAACGCGATGAACACCAGCAGCAGCACGTAAAGCGGCACGTCCTGAAGCGCCGAATTCCATAGCATCGCGGTCGCCTGCTGGACGATGCCGCAGAAAATCCCGCCGAGGAACGCGCCGGTGATCGAGCCGAGCCCGCCGATCGTGGTCGCGATGATCGCGATCGGCATCAGCGCGAATCCCTTGGTCGGATCGGTCGGGTAATACGTCACCATGATGGTGCCCGCGATGCCGGCAAGGCCGCAGCTCAGCGCGAAGGCGCCGAGATTTATGCGCTGTGACCGCAGCCCGACGATCTCCGCCGCTTCGATATTGTCGGCGACGGCGCGTACCGACTTGCCCCATTGCGTCCGGCGCAGCAGCAGCTCGACCGCGATTGTGGCAATGAGCGCCACCGCGAACGCGACGATCTGCGCCCGCGCGAAGAAGAACGGCCCGACCAGATCGTAGGAGCCGGCGAATATCGATGTCGCGCTGCGCGCGTCGACGCCGAACACGAGCTGCGCCACCATCTGCAGCGCAAGGCCGAGGCCGATGGCGGCAAGCAGCTGGTTGAGCGTGGTGGCGCCCACGAAGCGGCGGAACACGAGTTGATACTGCGCGAGGCCGAGCACGGCCATGATGAGAAAGCTCGCCGGCAGCGCCAGGAGCGGGTCGATGCCGAGCGCCGCCGAGGCGACGACGCCGACATACATGCCATACATGACGAGATCGCCATGCGCGAAATTGACGATGCGCATGACACCGAAAGCGAGGCTCAGCCCGATCGACAGGAGACCGTAGACGCCGCCGACCAGAACGCCGCTCAGCACCGCCTGAAGAACCGGAACCATCGCGGTGTCGAAACCCGACATTGGCGCCGTCCGAACTGGCCCGCGTCGCGCGACGGCGCCAATTCGCCCCCTAGTGTCGGCCGATTGAATTCGGCCGTTCAGCGACAATAGCCGAGGGAGGGTGGCGGTAAAGCGTCTTTTTTAGACGTGCATGGCCAGATTGGCCGAGAACTTCTTCTGTTCAGCTCGTAGGCAACCTTGCAGTTCCGTCAACAGGATGGTGCTGTTCGTGCGTCAGGTGAGCATCGGCGTCATACCCGGTTCGGCCCTGGCCATCGCCCGCCGATAAGCCGGTCGCGCACCGATCCGCGCGAGGTAGCCCCGTAGATTGGGATAGCCGTCAATCGATGTGCCGCGAAACGCTCGACTGGTGGTCAAGCAGTAGACCATCATGATGTCGGCGGTGGTTAAGTTCGTGCCGCCGAAGAACGGCGCCTGGCCAAGCCTCGTCTCGACCATCGCCCAACCGCGCCGGCTGCGATCTTCGACAAAGACCGAGGCGGGATTGCCTTCGCTGCCCCGGGCCAGCACCAACTCCATCATCAGCGTGGTCATGAAGGTGCCGTTGGACCAATGGAACCAAAACAGGTGATCGGCGAAATCCGGATCCTCAGGCCCGGGGGCGAGCCGCCCCCCGCCATAACGCGCGCAGATGTAATCGCAGATTGCGCCGCTCTCGGCCAGGACGAGGGCGCCGTCCGTAATCACCGGCGCGATCCCCATCGGGTGCAGCGCTTTGTACTCGTCAGGCGCGAGGCGGTTGTCCGCTCTCCGCTCGTAGCGTTTGAGCTGATAGTCGATCCCCAGCTCCTCGCATAGCCAGACGATGCGTTCTGATTGAGAAACTCCGAGATGATGGATTGTCAGCATGATTCGGATACTCCCTTGGGCGTGCGCGCCCGTGTTTTCGATTTGTCTCGGGAACCCAGCGGAAAAAAGCCGATCCCTGGTCGCAGGCTCGGAAATTCCGGATAGCGTCATGCCTTGGATAATTCGGCGGCGCTGGCGCCGGCTATCCGGCCAAGCGTGACCGCCGTCAGCAAGCCATTCCCCGAGAGATAGCCCCATACCGCGGCGCCAGAGACGCCGCGCGCCGCGCCGCCGCCGGCAAGCAGGTTCGGCAATGGCGTGCCGTCGGCGCGAAGGACGCGCGCCGTCTTGTCGATGGCGAGGCCGCCCTGGGTATGAAACAGCGCGCCGCTGACGCGGACCGCGTAATAAGGCGGCGCGAGCGCTGTCTTGCCGGTGAAATCGCGGCCGAACGGATCGGCATCGCCACGGCAAAAGCGAACGACCGCCGCGAATGTCTCGGACAGCGCTTGCGCCGGAACGCCCGCAATCGCGGCAAGGCCCGCGAGATCGTCGGCGTGGTGGATCGCGCCTGCAGTCTCGGCATCGCGGTAATCCTCGAAATCGCGGCCCAGCTTGTGGATGCGTTCGTCATAGATACACCAGGCGATGCCGCCGGGCTGCGCCAACACGGTGACCGCTTGTTCCGAATAGCCGAGATGCTCGTTGGAAAACCGTTGACCCTCAGCATTGATTTGAAATCCGCCTTCCATCATCAGCGCCCAGGTGATCAGGACATTGTGCGGCGTCGCCACCGAGCCGTGGCCCTGATAGGCGCTCATGTCCCGTGCCGCGCCGCCCAGCGCTTCGCCCCAGCGCACCGCGTCGCCCTGATTGCCGGCGTGGCCGAAATAAAGCGCGTCAGCCATTTCCGGGATGTGGCGGCGCACCATCTCGGGATTGCCGCCATAACCGTTGCAGGCCAGGACCAGCGCGCCGCAGCCGATCTCCTCACGGCGGCCATCCGGGCGCAGGCACGCGAAGCCGCGCACGCGGCCATCGTCATCGGCATAAAGATCGACAACCTGCGCCTCGGTGACGATATCGATGCCGGCGCGGTTGACGGCTTCGAGGAGCGCCGTCATCAACGCCTCGCCGGTGCGGCGCGGATGCGCGTGCATGCGCAAGGCGGAATGGCCCGGATAGAGAAAGCCTTCGACCAGCACAAATTCGAGACCGTGCCGATCCGCGAGCCACTCGATCGTCGGGCCTGATTCTTGCGCCACTGCCGCGGCGATAACCGGGTCGGATTGATCGTGGGATTTGCGTTGAATGTCGGCGAGCAGCAGCGCCGGCGAATCCGTAACGCCGCGGGCGCGCTGGTAGCGGGTGCCGGCGGCGGGAACGAAGCCCGACGAAAGCGCCGTCGAGCCGCGGGGCACCTTGTCCCGCTCGAACACCATGACTTCCGCCCCGGCATCCTGCGCCGCCAGCGCCGCGATCAGGCCGCACGCACCCGCGCCGATGATCGCGACCGGCACCGTGATGTCGAAGCGTTTGTCGGCCGCGGGCAGAACGCTCATCGTCGGGTCAGCAAGCCGGCCACCTGTTCGCAGGTGAGCAGCGTCGCCAAGGTTCCGAGCGACACCAGGCATGCTTGATGCACGGCGTCGGAAAAGGCGGCGCAGCCGTCGCTCAACACGGCGCAGCGGAAATCGCGCACATGGGCGTCGCGAACGGTGGATTCGACGCCGCCATTGGTGACGATGCCGGCGAAGATCAGCGTCTCGATGCCCGCCATGCGCAGCACGAATTCGAGCCGGCTTTGATAGAAGGCGGAAAATGCCACTTTTTCCACGGCGAAATCGGCGGGTTGCAAATCGTCGACGAGCCGATGGCCGAAACCGCCGGGCACAAAATCGCCCGTGGTCAGGAACGGTCGAAGGCGCCGCAAATGATCGGATATGAGCGGCGCGCCGTCCCTTCCCGGCACCAGCGTGAAATGGGTCGAGACGACGAATCCGCCGGCCGCGCGCATTGCCGCCGCCACCGGCTTGAGCCGCCCGGGCAAGGCGGCGATCGCGGGCGCGGCGGCTCCGGCACGGCCATAGGCGCCCTGCGGGTGCAGGAAATCGTTCTGCAGATCGACCAGGACGAGTGCCGCCTTGCGCGGCTCGAAGGCAAATTCGCTCATGGCAGCCGCGACATCACCAGGTTGCCGAAACGGTCGACCTCCGCCTCGTCGCCGGGCGCGAGGAACACGGTCGTGTCGGGCTGTTCGAAGATCGCCGGTCCGGCGATACGCGCGCCGACCGGCAGCGCAAGCCGTTCGTAGATCGCGGTCTCGTGCCAATCGCCGCCGGAAAAGACGCGGCGGCCGCCTCGCCGGGCCGCCGCGACGGTTGCGCCGGCTTCCGGCGCCAGCAGGCTGAGGTCGAATTTCGGCCGCTTGCCGATCACGGCGACGCGGACGTTGAAGACGCGGATGGCGATGCCTTCGAGCAGGCGGCCGTAAATCTCCCGGTAACGAGACTCAAACGCGGCACGAATAATGTCTCGCGACAAGCCGGGCGCGCCGGCTTCGATGGCGAGGGGCAACCCCACCGAGATCGTATGCGTCTGCCCGACATAGGACATGTCGAGCTCGCAGATCGCGGATCGTCCCTCGAACCGCATTTCCGCGCGGTCGAGCAGCGCCCCGCCATCGCGCGCATAGTCCCGGATCGTGACGTCGAGTCCGGCGATGTCGGTGTCGTCGAGCAGCCGGTTGACGGTCTGGACATAGTCGTGGCGCATATCGGCGATGACGCAGCCGAGGGCGCTCGTGACGCCCGGATAGCGTGGGACCAGCGCCTTCGCCAGCCCGACTTCGCGCGCCAGCGCACCGGCATGCAGCGCGCCGCCGCCGCCGAACGGCAGGATGACGAAATCCTTGGGGTCGTGACCGCGCTCGATGGAGACGAGGCGGATGGCGCCGGCCATGCGTGCGTTGGCGACGCGGATGATGGCGTCGGCTGCCGCCACCGCGTCGAGATTCAACACCGATCCGATCTCGCGTTCGATCGCCGCGCGCGCCGCATCGACATCCAGCCGCGTGAGCTTGCCGCCGATCGGCCGCTCCGCGTTGATGCGGCCGAGCACCAGATTGGCATCGGTGACAGTCGGCCTGTCTCCGCCGAGCCCGTAACAGACAGGTCCCGGATCGGCGCCGGCGGATTCCGGCCCGATCTGCAGCACGCCGCCGCGATCCACCCAGGCGATCGACCCGCCGCCCGCGCCAATGGTGGTGATCTCGATCATCGGCGTGCGCACGACGAGGCCGAAATCGATCGCGGTCTGCGCCGCGAGCGCACTCTCGCCGCCGACCACCAGCGACACGTCGAAGCTGGTGCCGCCCATGTCGCAGGTGATGACGTTGGGATAGCCCGCGTTGGTCGCGATATGCGATGCGGCGATTACCCCGGCCGCCGGGCCGGACAAGGCGGTACGGATCGGCAAACGGCGTGCCGTCTCAACCGTCATCACCCCGCCGTTCGACTGCACGATCAGAATCTCTCCGCCGAAGCGCTCCTGGCGCAGCGCCTGGTCGAGCCGGTGCAGGTAATTGCCCACGACAGGCTGCAGATAGGCGTTCAACGCCGTCGTCGAGGCGCGCTCATATTCTCGGATCTCGGGCAGTATCTGACTCGACGCGACGATGTACTCGTTGGGCCACACCGACCTCACCGCCTCGAACGCGGCCTGCTCGTTCGCGGCGTTGGCGTAAGCGTTGATAAAGAAAATGCAGCATGCCTCGGCGCCGAGACGTAACAATTCGCGCGCCGCGCGCTTCACTTCTTCCACATCGACGGCATCGCGGATAGTGCCGTCCGCCAGCGTGCGCTCCGACACTTCAAGGCGGAGATCCCGGCTGATGATTGGGACGAATTGGCCCCACA
>Ga0134126_10013606_pt1 | contig 10273 bp, 11 predicted proteins | sample KB31752_FD_96881 | JGI IMG/M metagenome (GOLD analysis project Ga0134126, IMG submission 96881) | Terrestrial soil microbial communities with excess Nitrogen fertilizer from Kellogg Biological Station, Michigan, USA - KB3-175-2 | ecosystem: Environmental > Terrestrial > Soil > Unclassified ...
CCGCTCGCGCGATCTGTCGGTGCCTCCGCTACGTGCTGTGTCCCGGTTCACTTGACAAGAAGGATGGTTCGGTCACGCTGCAACTACGGCGGGCACATTACTCGAACTCTTCGAACGGGTCGGCGCTGGTCACGGAGCTTCGCGTTCTTGAAGCTTGAGGGGGCGTAAGATGTTGAGCGTTGGGCTTCTCGGAGGATTCCGAGTAGCGGGCGTTGATTTGCGTGTCTGGTGCGAACTCGGACCAGCCGCGCGGGGATTGGCGAGCTTCCTGTTCACATATCCGGACCGCGGACATCGCCGCGAAAAGCTCGCCGAGCTATTTTGGCCGGAGCTCGACGGCGAACGTGCGCGCCGTGCGATGAACTCCGCCGTCTGGCGCTTGCGCAAGCTCCTCGCGACGCAGCCCGAGAGCGCGGGCGGCCGAAACCTGCAGACCTTGGGAAACGAGACCATTCTCAAGAACGCGCCCTGGCTCGACGTCGACATCTGGTCCCTGCAGAACCTCGCTGCCCCCGTGCTCAAGAACTCTGCGGCGCCCATGGAGCCCGAGAGGCTCGCGGCCATCACCGCCATCCTGCATCGGTACGAAGGACCATTTCTCGACGGCGACGACGGCGACTGGATCCTCGAGGAACGCGAGCGGCTCCATTCGATATTCCTGCGAACCGCCACGATCGCGGTGCGTTCGCTGGGGCGCTCGGGCGAGTACCATGACGCCATCAGCCTGGCGCGGCATGCGCTGCGATTCGATCCGTTCCGCGAAGAGCTGATGCGGAACCTGCTGGTGCTCCTCGCCCTCGACGAACGACGTAGCGAGGCCATCCGCAGCTATCAGCAGTGGAGCAACCTGCTCAAGCACGAGATGAGCATCGCCCCCCTGCCGGCGACCCGCAGGGTCATCGAGGAGATCCAATCCCTCGACAGCGTCGAAGGCTTCCAGCGCTTGCGCGAACGGCTTTCGGCGCCCTCGCTCGTGCATTAAGTTCCGCAATCCCGCACGTTTTCGACGCCAGCGGCTGACGCGATGCAAGGTGGCGCGCCTGCGCGCTGCCGCGCCGGACGTCGCCCGCGGCAAGCTTCGTGATCCTGCCGTGATCCGCCGGTGAGCCCGCGCGCGAGCGTCGCGCAACCGATCCGTAGTCGCGGGCGGATCATCCCGACATCGCCACCGAACTCGACCGAGAGCGGCGCGTGCGATCGTCCCGGTGGAATCGCTGGGATCGCCACATGTCGTCCGACGAAGTCTTCATCCTGAGGTTCTGGCTCGAGGAGGCCGACGTGCACGACCAGCTACGCTGGCGAGCTCAAGTCAGGAACGTCAACACGCGGCAACGACAGATCGCCAACGACGTCGATTCGGCGTTCGGGCTGATCGCCAACCGGCTGCGCGCGGCACTGTCAGGCGCGGCAGATGAGGGCGACCCGCAATAACGGCGGGGACAGGGAGATCGTTATGTTGGTTACTCGAAATCACTCAGGCGCGACCTCTCCTCGGCGAGCACGCGAGCGAAGCGCGGGCGTCTGGCTGGCCATCGCCCTGCTCCCGCTGGTCGCGGGCTGCACGGCCACCCAGCTCGGCCCGGAGCGTCCGATCAGCATCGAGGAAGACGTCGCCAGCATCAGGGCGCTGGCGGAGCCGGTGGGTCCCATCACGGTCCCGGTGCGGAATCAGATTCTGACGGCGCGCATGTATATCGCCGACCTGGAATACCACAAATACGAAGCCAAGCTGACCCGAGACCTGCAGACGGAAGGCCTGGCCTCGACATTGGCGATCCTCGGGCTGACGAGCAGCGCGGCGCTGATCACCGTCGCCAGCACGAAAAGCATCCTCGCCGAAACAGCGACGGTCGTCACAGGTGCCGACAAGGCCTTCAGCGAGAAAGTCCTGCTCAGCAATACGATCCAGGCGCTGCAAGTCCAGATGCGGACCGATCGCCAGACGCAGGCGGCCGCGATCTTTGCGAAAATGGCAACGCCGATCGATGAGTACACGCTTCCGATGGCGCTCTCGGACGTCGACAAATACTACCAGGCGGGAACGCTGGCGTCGGCGCTCGTCGGCCTGAACAGGACCGTCGCGGCTGCCGAGCAGAAAGCCGCGACCGCACACGACCTCGCGGGTCCGAATGGAGAATTTGTCGCGAGCCTCAAGAACATCGCAAATCCGCCGCCGGTGACCCCGCGGGCAGCCCTGCAGGCTGGGATTATCCGGAGCGTCGAAGCTCCCATGGCCACGCCGTTCCGCAAACCGCTGATCACCGGCGATCCAAATCGCGTCACCCCCTACGAGAGGAGCATGTCGGACAAGGACATCAGAGCCCTTCAGGCAGCCCTGTGCGTGAAGGTCGATGGCGCGCTCGGCAGCAATCAGCCGCCGCTGTCCGAAACCCGTAGCGCCCTGCTCGCTTTTACGCAGTCTCTCGATCCTCAGAAGGGCTTCTCCACGGTGGACGTGAAAGTCTGGAACGTGGTGTTCGCCAAGCTCATCAGCCAGAAAAAAACCGTCTGTGTCTCCAACTGAGAGAGGTTGCCAATGGACCTCGATCGTCCCGCTTTCGCACAGCAATGCGTGCGAATGGGCGTCCTTTGCGGCGCTAATCCCCACTATCTTCTCGGCGTCGCGCAACTGCGGTCGAAAATCTCCGATGGCAGCCAAAATGGCGCGATCGGTCCGTTTTGCGTAGCGCAAGCCGATTGGGACGCAAATTCCAAGGACGACACACTCGGCTTCGACTTTTCGCCGGACGACATCAATCTTTGGACGAACCAGTGCTCGGTCTTCGCCCTGATGAGCAGCCGGGCACTTTCCTCTTTCGTATCCGCCAAGGGCCGCAATCCGAGCGCGCGTGAGCTTTACGTCCAGCAATTTCCGACAGCACCCACGGCGACGCTTTCCGCAGATCTACAGGCCGCGCTCGACGCCACAGCCGACCTCGTCGATCCCGCGGCGGAGGTCGTGCTCGATCCTAATCAAACGGTCCCGTCAACGATCGGCAGCGCGGACCAGCCGGGCGCGGGCAGCGGCAGCGGCAAGTTCAATTCGAAATTCAATGTGGTCTTTACTTCGTTTGTGACCGGCGGCTTCTTCAGCTCGAATCCAGACGACCTGAGCGTTCGCCGGTCGATCCGCACCAACAATCCGGGCGCCCTGAATATTTCGGCTTGGCAAAAGAAGCGGCTGGGATTCGCCGGCATCACGGGGGATGACGGAAAGGGCAATCGAACGACGGTCTACTCCGCGCCGGAATACGGCATTGCGGCCTGGTACCACCTTCTGGCGGGCGTCTACGGGTTTGCCAAAACCGGCGCCTTCACGATCGCCGATCTGGCTCGCAAATACGCCGGAGCCGGCGCCGCACAATCGACGATCGACAACTATGTGGCGACCTGGTGCAAGTTTTCCGACCTTCCGCTCAATCGGAATTCCGTCGTGCAGCTGAATGACGACAACCAGCTGCTCAACCTCGGTTGCGCGATGTACAGGAATGAATCCGGCGTCAAGATCCCTTGGAGCAATGCCCAAATACTGTTCGGAATTCAGCACGAGCGAAACAACACGCTGCCGCCGCCACCTTCAGGGCAGTCCTAGCTGGCGACGCCCGCCGGACCAATCGTATGGCTCTGGCGGTCACCGCCGATTTCAACGACGGCAGTTACCGGGTTCAACCTGGATAAAAATGCGTCCAACCGGGACACCTGCGAGGGGGCGAGCGATGGCAATTGATCCCGACTTCTTTGCCCAACAATGCGTTCGGATGGGGCTCTTTTGCGGCACCAATCCGCACTACATGCTGGCCGTGGCAAAGCTGCGATCCGGAATCGCCGACACCAATGAGGGCGACCAGATCGGCCCGTTTCGACTGACGCAGGCGCAATGGATCGCCAACTCGAAGGAGTCGGACCTCGGGTTTGATTTCGAGCCGGACGACATCAATCTTTGGACAAACCAATGTTCGGTCTTCGCCTTGATGGCGAGCCGCGCATTCGCGACCTTCGTCACCGCCAACAATCGAAATCCGAGCGCGAAGGAGCTGTACGTCGCGCAATTCCCCGCCGCCGCATCCGCCACCCTGTCGACGGATTTGCAGCAAGCCATCACGTCCACGCAAGGACTCGTCAATCCGGCCATCGACGAGGTCTGTGACGAAGACCCGCCATCGTTGACGATCGACAATCCCAATCAGGCGTCCGCCGCCGTTGGGGCCGTGCGCACCTCCGGACCACCTGTTCCGGCCGGCCGTGAAAGCATCGCGGTCAAGATCGTCACAGCCTTCGCCAATGCGGGCCTGGGCACGGCGCAGCAGGCTGCCGGCCTCGCCAATGCGATTGCCGAATCGCAGCTCAAGCCGAACGCCCACGCCGGCGGGGGCGAAGACAGTTGGGGATTATTCCAGCTCAATCGTCACGGCGGACTCGGAACCGGACATGATCCAGCCGAGCTCAGCAATCCTGACCGAAACATTGCGCTCATCCTGGCCGCCGCCATGAGGGTCAGCGCGTTCACCAGGGCCACGACACTCGAGCAAGCCGTATCCGCCTTTGTCGCCAAAGTGGAACGTCCGGCCGACGTCCCCGGCCAGACCGCAAAACGTCTCGGAATTGCCCAGAGACTTGTCTGACGGTCCGTCGAGCACCGGGGCTTTATTTTCCGCCCGCGTCGATGACCGCCCGCAGGTCGACCACCTCGCCGCGCTTGTGCAGCTCGCGCAGCCGCTCGAGCGCGGCCGTCATTCTGGCGATTTCCTCGCTGAGCGCGTGCATGAGGTCGGGCCCTCCACGCCGTCGCCAAGGTCCCTCGATGACCTCGCCCATGGCCCCTCCACATCCCCATTTCCGCGTTGAAACTAATGACTGATTCGCGGCGGTATTGCAGCCCGCCGAAGCCGCGATCACGGCGATGGGCTTGGGTGTCGAGAGAGCGTCGCAAGCGCGCGAGCCCCGCCGGGACGAGATCACCGTTGGCCTCGGGCCTCAGTTCGGGCACACCACAGTCGGCCTGTTAATACGAGATTGGCGATGGATCGGAGCTGATGACGTCGGAACACGAGACTGGCCGTCTTCTCGGCGTCGGCGTCGGACCGGGGGACCCCGAGCTGGTCACGCTCAAGGCGGTGCGAGCGATCGAGGAGGCGGACGTGGTGGCGCATTTCGCCAAACCGGGCCACGCCAGCCGTGCGCGCGCGATCGTCGAGCCGCATCTCCCGCCCGGGATCGAGGAGCTGGCGCTGAAATTCCCCGCGACCGGCGACACGTCCAAGGGCAAGCCCGCCGACCGCAGCGCCATTGCAAAATTCTACGACGAGGCCGCGGCCACGATCGCGCAGCACCTCGATGCGGATCAGACCGTAGCGGTGATCGCGGCAGGGGACCCGCTGTTCTACGGCTCTTACATGCATCTGCACGTGCGGCTGTCGCGGCGTTATCCAACCGAGATCATCGCCGGCGTCACCGGCATGGCGGGCGGCTGGGCCGAGGCTGCGATGCCGATGGCGCAGGGCGACGACGTGTTCACGGTGCTGCCAGCGTCGCTTGCCGGCGACGAGCTCGAGCGGCGCCTCGCCGACAGCAATGCCGCCGTGGTGATCAAGCTCGGCCGGCATCTGGCAAAAGTGCGCAAATCGCTTGCGACGACCGGCCAGCTCGCGCGCGCGATCTATGTCGAGCGCGGCACCATGGCGGGCGCCAGAATAATGCAGCTCGTCGATAAGAAAGATGACCGCGCGCCTGATGCTGCCATCGTGCTGATACCGGGCTGGGAGACGCGGGAAGATGATCGATGACGGCGCGTCTCGTCGCGACCGATCTCGGTGCGATGACGCGCGCGCTCATTATTTCGGCGCCAGGCTCCGGTGCGGGGAAGACGACCGTCACGCTCGGGCTGCTGGCGGTGCTCAGGCGGCGCGGCATGAACGCGCGCGCCGCGAAATCCGGACCCGACTACATCGACCCGGCATTTCACGCAGTGGCATGCGGCGGCGCGAGCCTCAATCTCGATAGCTGGGCGATGCCGCCCACACTGCTCGATGCGCTCGCCGCGGATGCGGCACGCAACGCCGACATGCTGGTGATCGAAGGCGCCATGGGCCTGTTCGACGGCGTGCCGGGCGAGACCGGGCGCACCGGGGCGGCGGCCGATCTGGCGGCGCGCCTCGGCGTGCCGGTGCTGCTGGTGCTCGACGTGTTCGCGCAGGCGCAATCGGCCGCCGCCGTCGTGGCCGGGTTTGCGAGCTACGACCCGAAGGTGCGAATCGCCGGCGTGGTGCTCAACCGCGTCGCGAGCGAGCCGCATCGCGTGCTGGTCGCAGACGCGATCGCACGGCTCGGCGTGCCCGTGCTCGGCGCGATGCCGCACGACGAGGCGCTGGCACTGCCGGAGCGGCACCTGGGATTGGTGCAGGCGCAAGAGCATGGGGATCTGTCGGCGCGGCTTGCGCGCCTCGCCGATGTGGTCGAGCGGCATTGCGATATCGATGCGATCATCGCGGCGGGAGCGCGCCTGTCGCCGGCGACACGCGACGGCACCGTCGCATTGCCGCCGCCGGGCCAGCGCATCGCGCTGGCCGCCGACGCGGCATTCTCGTTCGTGTATCCGCACCTGCTCGCCGCGTGGCGACGCGCCGGCGCCGAGATCATGACGTTCTCGCCGCTCGCCGACGAGGCGCCGCCGGACGACTGCGACGTCTGCTGGCTGCCGGGCGGCTATCCCGAGCTGCATGCGGGCGTGCTTGCAGGCGCGCAGCGATTTCGAGCCGGACTCGCGCGTTTTGCGGCGACGCGACGCGTGCATGGCGAGTGCGGCGGCTACATGGTGCTGGGCGAGGGGCTCGTCGACGCCGACGGGGCGCGCCACGCGATGGCGGGCCTGCTCGGGCACGCGACGAGCTTCGCGCAGCGTCGGCTGCATCTCGGCTATCGGGCGGCGCGGCTGCTCGAACCTTCGCCGATCGGCGCCGCCGGCGCGCGGTTGCGCGGGCACGAGTTTCACCAGGCGTCGCTGATCGAGCGCGGGAACGACCAGCCGCTCGCCGCGATCGTCGACGCGCAGGAACGGCCGGTGACGGAAACGGGCAGCCGGCGCGGTAACGTCAGCGGGACGTTTTTTCACGTGATCGCACGGGAGTGATTTTTTGTCCCACGGCGTGCAGGGCGAGGGACTGAGAAGCGGTGCCCACAAACAAGATGCCCGGGCTTTCGCCCGGGCATCTCTACGCTACGCTACGTCGCCGTAAAGGCTTGAATTCGTTACGAACGGCGCTCGGCCGTCCAGGTGCCGGCGCAGCTGCCGCCGGCCCAGGAGCCCGATCCGGAGGTGCCGGAGAGGCGGCCGGAGCCCTGGGCGCTCTTGTCGCCGTAGCTGATCTTCACCGCGATCGCGCCGTTGTCCTGCACACGGCCCGAGATATCGAAGGCGGTGTCGCCCGCGTTGACCAGCGTCGTGCCGCGGATCGCGATCGGATAGCGATAGGCGCGGTCGCAATCGCCCTTGGTCGTAACCACCACCACGCTCCACTTGCCATCGAAATGGCCGGTCGCCTTGGCGGGGATCGCGGTGGCCGCGATGCCGAGGCCGAGAACGGCCGCAAGGGTGAACTTGGCGGTGCGCGAAATGCTCATTTTTGGGGCTCCCTGTCTCGGTCAGGCGGCTGGAAGGTACCAGGTGACGGTGAAATTTAGGTTCCCCCGTACGCCCATTCGCTACTAAGTCTGGCCAAACGGCCAAAAGGTTCATGGGCCTTTAACGGTGAAGGTGGCCTCCCGGGTTCAGCGGATAGGTGGTGGGAGGTTGCCGGGATGGCTACAAGTTTAAGAATAGATGCCGGGGATGTGAGAGGGGCGTGAACCAGGGCCTGGTCGCCGCCCCCTCCCCGCCCCCGGCGACGTCCCCCACCCGGCTCCTTCCCGATAGCGGGAATGAGCGCAGTCCCAGTGGCCCGTGAAGCGAGTCCTCTCTCCATGAACAATGCCGATTTGATCGTCGCGACCCTGCGCGAGGCCGGAATCCGCCGTGGGTTCGGGATTCCGAGCGGAAACGTGCTGCCGCTGATGGACGCCATGCGCCGGGGCGGGGTCGCGTTCGTGCTTACCGCGCCTGAGGGCTCGGCCGGGTTCGCGGCAGACGTGAGCGGGCGCATGACCGGCCCGCCGGGCCTCCGCATCGCGACGCTCGGGCCCGGCGCGACCAACCTCGCGACCGGCGTCGGCAGCGCCTGGCTCGACCGCTCGCCGATGATCGCGATCACCTGCAACCTCAACACCGACCAGCTCGGCCGCCGCATCCAGATGTGGATCGACCACCATCAGCTGTTCGCGCCGATCACCAAGGCCACCTTCCGGCTCGAGCGCGGCAAGGTCGCGGCGACGATCGCCGAGGCGATCCGCGTCGCGATGAGTGAGCCGCGCGGGCCGGTGCATCTCGACTTGCCCGAGGACGTGGCGCTCGCCCCTGCGAGCGAGGAGATTCCTGCGATCCTCTCGCCGGCGCCGCTCGCGGCGGCGCCGAAGGACGCGCTGGCGAAGGCACTCGAGCTGATCGGCAGGGCGAGGCGGCCGATCGCGCTGCTCGGCTCGTCGGCGATGCGGCTCGCCGATCCGGACCTGCTGCGCGCCGTCGTCGAACGGCACCATCTGCCGTTCGCCACTACCACGATGGCGAAGGGAATGATCGACGAGGATCATCCGCTCGCGGTCGGCTGCATCGAGCGCGCCTGCCGGCAGGTGCAGCGCAAGTTGCTGCGCTCGGCCGATCTCATCGTCGGCTTGGGCTACGACACGATCGAGGTCGAGTACGAGGCGTGGATCGGCGACGTGCCGCTGGTGTCGATCGACCTCGAGGCGGCCGATGTCGCGCCGCAGGTCAAGCTCGTGCATGAGGCCGTCGGCGATCTCGATCAATCGCTTGCGTGGCTCGCGCAGCAGACGCCGTGCCGCAATGCGTGGACGGATGCGGAGCTCACGGCGCACCGCCATGCGTTCCACGCCGCGCTGCGACCGGCCACCAACACATTCTCGACGCATGCCGCGATCGACGCGGTGCGGCGTGCGCTGCCGCGCGACGGCGTGCTGGCGTTCGACGTCGGCGCTCACACGCACCAGATCGGCTCGCAGTGGAGCGCGCATGCGGCGAAGACGTTCCAGATCACCAATGGCTGGTCATCGATGGGCTTCGGCCTGCCGGCCGCGATCGCCGCGAAGCTCGCAAAGCCGGAACTGCCAGTCGTGTGCCTGATCGGCGACGGCTGCTTCCAGATGACCTGCGGCGAGGTCGCGGTGGCGAAAAGGCTTGGCCTGACGCTGCCGATCGTCGTGCTCGACGATCGCTGGCTCGCGCTCATCCGGGTCAAGCAGATTCGCCGGCAGTTTCCACTCTATGGCACCGAGCTGCAGGCCGAGGATTATCGCGAGCCGCCGGCGCATTATTTCGGCGTCCCGGCCCGCGGCGTGCGCGACGCAGCGGCGCTGGAGGCCGCGGTGCGCGAAGCGCTCGGGACAAAAGGGCCGACCGTGATCGAGGCGGTGGTCGACTCGGAGCACTATGTGGAAACGGTTTATGATTGAGCACTCACTCGTGTCCCGGGCGCAGCGCAGCGTGAAGCGAAGCGGAGCGGTGCGCTGCTGAACCGGGACCCACGCGGTGCAGCATTGGGTCCCGTGTCTGCACTGCATCACTTCGTGCTGCAGTGCGCACGGGACACGAGCCATCAGGGAGACGACTAATGCCCCAGCCCATCGAATATGCCGCGGCGTCGCCCGAGGTGCGGGCGGTGTTCGACGACATCAAAGCCACGCGCAAAGTCGCGGACGTGAACAATTTCTGGAAGTACCTCGCCAACGATCTGGCGACGCTCAAGCGCACCTGGGAAAGCATCAAGGACGTGATGGCGCCGGGCGCGCTCGACGTGCTGACCAAGGAGATGGTCTATCTCGCCGTCAGTGTTTCGAACGGCTGCGGCTACTGCATTGCGAGCCACGGCGCCGCCGCGCGCAAGGCCGGCATGAGCGAGGCGATGTTCGGCGAGCTGATGGCCGTCGTCGGCATGGCGAACGAGACCAACCGACTGGTGCATGGATATCGCGTGCCGGTCGATGCCGCGTATGAGTGGTAGCGGCGACAAAAGCTTATGCAAATTCCGCGTCATGGTGAGGAGCGCGGCGAAGCCGCGCGTCTCGAACCATTGGCCGCAAATCAATTCGCGGCACGGGCCGCCGTCGTCTCTTCGAGACGCTTGTCGTCGCACGAGCGACGACAAGCTCCTCAGGATGACGGCGGAGG
>Ga0134126_10013607_pt1 | contig 10273 bp, 6 predicted proteins | sample KB31752_FD_96881 | JGI IMG/M metagenome (GOLD analysis project Ga0134126, IMG submission 96881) | Terrestrial soil microbial communities with excess Nitrogen fertilizer from Kellogg Biological Station, Michigan, USA - KB3-175-2 | ecosystem: Environmental > Terrestrial > Soil > Unclassified ...
AGCGCGGCGGCGGTCGCTATGAGTGCCTCCGCGACGCCCGGCGCAACCGCACCGATGTTTCCCGATCCCTGCGATGCGATTCCGATGAACGCCTCGATGACGCCCAGCACCGTGCCGAAGAGTCCGATGAGCGGGCTGACCGAGCCTATAGTGCCGAGCGAGGGCACGTAGCGCGAGAGCCTGTCGCGCGCGGCATTTGTCTCGGCGTCGAGCACCAACCGCAGCGCCTCGACCTGCGATCCGCTGAATTTCGCTGCGCGGCCGGCGGTGGCTGCGAGCGCGGGTGTCACCTCACGCAGAAACTCGCTCGCGCGCCGCAGAATCCGCCCGTGCGGCAGATCACTTGACTGACGCGCCGCATCGACGGCCGCCTGAAATGAAGACGCGCGCTCGAAGTTCAGCATGAATGCACTCGACTTGCGCGTTATTCCGCGAAATTGCGCCCACTTCGCGAACATTATCGCCCAGCTTACGAGCGACAATGCTATGAGCACGCCGAGCACGATCTTCGTTGGCGCGGTCGCGCCGATCACCATGTCGAGAGGCGTTGTCGGCACCGCGCCGACCTGAGCCCAGGCCAATATCTGAATCACTACAACTCCGTCGGCAAAACGCCAAATCTAAGCCGGCGTCATGCATAGCGGCATCGTTTTTACGACAACCTGGTTATGGCACCTTCGTTATGGCATCTTCGCCGTGAGTCGGCTCGCCATTCCAGTCTGGATCTCGGGTTGATCCTGATGGACGATGATTCCACTGGCGCCGAACGGAGTGACGCGAACAATCGTCACCTTCGCCGTCGCGCTGAGAGGGGCGGGTGTGCCGTCGCTGAACTGCCCGTCGCTGAGCAGCGTAAACTGGTCTCCCGGCCGCACACCGCTGGCCTCGCCGGCTGCCAGGATCAGATAAGTCTGCACCGACGGGAGCCTGGGCGAGCCCTGTATCCAGACGAGCTTTGCGGTGAGCGGGTAGGTGCCCGGCACAGGACGCGTAGAAGTGCTTTCGAACGACTGTCCGGGCAGGACGACGCCCTGACCCGGAACGACCGTTCCAAACTGGCGGACGATGACCCCGATGGCGCGGGAATTTGCGCCGAGCGAGTCGATGCGCATGATGGCCGTCGGCTCGATGACGCGTCCGACGTCGGGAATTGTCGCGTCGGTCCTCGCCACGACGACCCGGTCACCTACGTTCACGCTCGCGGGAACAGTTATGTAGATCCGGTCGAACAGCCGGAAGCCGGCGTCGGACGAAAGGCCGAGTGCCGGACGGTCGACGGGTCCGATAACGCGGCCGGCTTCGAGGTGGCCGTGCTCGTCCACGACGTATGGCGCCGCTTCGTACTCTCCGGGGCGCACCGTGAGCGCCGGCGGGATGGCCGTGGCAGCGGCGAGCCGCTGATCGGTGACGGTTTGATGCACGGCAAAGACCGTCGGCGACTGTGTGCGGGTCTGGATCTGCGCGACGACAAAACCGTTCGAGTCGGCTCGGGCCGCGACTTCGGGCTTGACGGCAGAGCCGTCGATCGTGAGAACCTGGCCTGGATAGATCCAGTGCGGGTTCTTGACGATGTCCGTGTTTGCGTGGAAGACTTCGGGCCACCTGAACGGGTCTTTCAGGTAGAATTTGGCGATGTCCCATAGCGTGTCGCCTCGCTTGACCGTGTGCTTGACGACCGACGGTGTTGCTCTGGCAGCCTGGGCGCTCTTCGCGGGCACCGCCTGCGCGTGCAGCGCGGGGGCGGTGACGGCTAGAAGCGACGCGACGGTTATGGTCGCGCGGATGACTCTCGCGTGTCTGTTTGGCATCGTTGGAGGACGACCGGGCGAGTGAAGCGGCAACTTTGACTCGCCTCGAAGCTATGCTCGGCGACGGGCTCGCGAGTTACCCGACGTGATCCGGGCACAGCCTATTTCCGCCCCCTACAGTTTCCAGCTTGGCCCCAGCGCCCAGAAAAAGACACCGACCCCAAGTATGACCGCGACCACGCTCGCCGATCCGACGATGGTCCACTGAAAGGCGCGCCAGCGCGCGGTTCGGGGGGTCGTGGTGTGAAACAGGATTCCCCACCCCGCGAAGCACCAGACTACATAGCACGCGGAGAGCAGCATCCACGATGCCCGCCCCATGGCCGCCGCGACCAGCGCGGCGGCTCCGCTGGCAGCCGCGACAGCTGACAGGTCACCGTACGACAGTTTGCGTGCAGTCGACGCCAGAACCGCGAATATGCTTTCCCGCGGCGAGGCCAAAGGTGCGACGTGTTGCATGTCCACTCTCCTGGCTGGCAGTGATAACAGTGAATCTAGCGACTGCCGGGTTCACTGTTTACGAGCCCTATCTTCCCAACCAGTAATTCACCTTGATCTGGAAAATGTTCGTCGGCCGGTCGCTGAGCAGCGCGGTGCGGTCGCGCGTGAAGTCGAAGTTTCCTACGTCGTTCGTCCCGGAGCGTGTCTGCGTCCAGACGAAGAACACCGTCGAGCCGGGGCGGTATTCCCAACGCAGGACCGCGTTGCCGATGAGCGAGCGATACGCAAAGTTCGGATCGCCGAACGTGAAGGGCTGCGCCGGGCCGGCACCGTCGGGATCGACGGTATAGGTCGCTCCCGACGTCGCGCTCGCGGGTGTCCGGACAATGGTACCGGCGTCCTTCCCGTAAATGACCTTCTTGATCGCGCGCGGCGCGGCAAATTCGCGGAACGACGCATAATCACCGCTGGAGAAGTACGGTTGCGCGTACAACTGCAGTGTAAGATTCGGCGTAAACGTCCAGTTGATGCGTGTATCGAGCGACCAGGTCTCGGACCGGAGGTAGGCAAATACGTAGCGGTGACCGTAGAATGCTGTCGCGGTCGGGTCGTTCTCGGTCGTGACGTACTGCGCGTCGTCCTCACTCGAGCTGAACGTCGGCGTGAGACTTATGAAGATGCTCGATGCCGGCTTGAGCGCGATCCCGGGCGCGATGGACAATTGATGTCCGCGCGAGCCGACGCTGGGACCGCCCTGCACGGACACATCGAATACTGCGCGTGCGCGGGGATCGGTAGAGATCTGACCCATCATGACCTTGTAGCCGCTACGCATCACTACCGGCCCACCGCGGGTCAGACGATCATCGAGCACTGCCGGATGATAGATGTAGAAGCTGCGCAATCTCCAGTAGTTCAGAAAATTGATCTGAGTGAACGTCTGCACCTGTGCGTCGGTCTTGTCGCCATCGTAGTTGAATTGCTGCTGGCCGCCGCCCATGATCATCGCGCTGCGGTACCAGCTTCCCGGCAGATTCCAGTTTCGACCGACGTTGAAGTTCATCCACTTGTAGTCGGCGCGATCGAGAAATGACAGATCGTTCACCTCGAACCCAGGGCTACGCCAGTTCTGCGCAGTCTCCCAGAACCAGTTCCCGCTAGTCTTCGCGACTCGTGTATACAGGCCGTATCCGCGCAGCGACGTCGCGCTGCTATCGTAAGCTGCACCGAACAGCCCGTCGCCGCGAACACGACGGTCCGGCCGCTGGAAGTAGTGTGCGCTGGAACGTTCGGTGAGCCCAATTGCCTGCTGTGAGCCAGCGACATTCGATCCGGCGATGGATCCCATCCAGTCGTAATCACGGTGACTCCATCTATGATCCCAGTCGATTCCGACCGCTTCGGCGTGGCTGCGCAGGCGGTCGGACAGAATGGTGTCGCTCATCTGCCGTGCTACGGACGTGACCATCCCGCCGATTGTAGTGGCTCCCTCACGGAATTCCTTCTTTGCCCTGCCGACGAAATAATTGCTGAGCGGCTCGACTTCCTGCGTCAGGGTGGGACCACCGGGCGTTGCCATGTACTCGGCGCTCTCGCGATTCGTCAGCGCGTCGAGCATACCGACCGTGATACCGCCCGCGGTGCGGCCGGTGATCTTGGCTGCGCCGAGTATCGACGTCGTGTTTGGCAAGTCGCTGAACGCGGAGATTCCGCTGACGAAACCATTCAACTGCGGTGCCCGGCCGATTCGTCTCGAGTAGAAGAGCCCGAGGCTGGAAGTGTTGCTGCAGAAATTGCAGTTCATTCCGCCGTAATCGAACGCGCTGCTGCCCGATACGAAGAACGGACGCTTCTCGTCGTAGTACGTTTCGTACGCCGACAGATTGATCGTCGCCGGATCGACCTCGACCTGGCCGAAGTCGGGATTGATCGTCGCATCGAGTGTGAGATTCGACGTCAACAGATATTTGAGATCCATTCCAGCAGAAAGATTGGTCGAAGTCGATTTGTGGAACGGGTCGGCCGGAGCCGCGTACGCGGAGTGCACACCGCTCAGTGCGTATGGCAGCAGCTCGAACTGGCGCGGCTGCGCGTCGATTTTGAGTCCTGTGAGATGCCCGAAGTACGCAGGGCCACCGGACTCGCTCGTTTTCCAGTAGGCCCACATATCCTGCTCGTTGAGGCGGTCCACGTAACGCCAGACTTCCATTCCCCACGTTTGCACGGAATCACGCGAGAATCTGAGCTGTGAGAATGGGATACGCATCTCCGCCGTCCAGCCGAGCGAATCGACGTGCGTCGCCGCTTCCCATATGGGATCCCAGGACGGGTCGCCGTCGAACTGATCTCCCTTGACGCCCTGCGGGTTCACCTCGAACCACGCCTGATCGATGTGATTGTGATAGGGATCGAGCACAACAACGATCTTGTCGGTAGTCAATGAATTGAACGACCCGTTGTTGCCGTTCGCGTCGAGCAATTGATCTCTGCGCGCAAGTGGCGCGCGGATTCCCTTTGCACCGAGCGAATCATCGACGCGCGCACCGATGTACAGTGCCTGATCGTCGTACAGGATGCGAATCTCCGTATGCTGGGTCGCCGGCAGTCCTTCGTGCGGTTGTTGCTGAGTGAATTTTGTTATCGGCGTCGCAGCCTTCCACGCCGCGTCGTCAAGCTTCCCGTCGAGTGTGATGGGGCCGGTGCGCCGTGCTGCTACTGCTACTGGCGGCGTGCGCGGATGAACTGACGACGCGGCAGTTTCCTGCGCGCGGACGGCGAGTGGCGCGAGAATAAACAGCGCAACAGCTGCAGACCGATATACGTGCATTGGTAGTTGTGTCTGGATAGTGACTGGTTTTTGCCATCGCCCGGTTAGATGGCACCAGCATGCAAAAGGTTGCTTTCGCCGCGTGGAATCCTACGGCCACGGACGCGGGCGCGGCCACGGCCATGGCCACGGGCCGAACGACCTTCCTCCAGCGAGCGAGCGAACAGCGGCCTCGCGTACCTGGGGATCCCTGGAATCGAGCAGCACGCGCATCCTTGCGGCGGTATTGCCGCCCGATTTCGAGATCGCCCTGATGAGTGCGCGGCGCACGTCGGCATTCTTCTCGACTCCGAGCGCTGAATCGATCTCGGGCAGCGCGGTGCTGTCCTCGATCTGGCCGAGCGCCCACGCTGCACGAAGTCTTACATTGTCATCGGATTCCTTCAATAGATGCGTGAGACCCGCAACCGCACGACTGTCGTCGTGCCCGATCTGTCCGATCGCCCACGCCGCGCTTCCACGCACTTTCGAGCTTCGATCTGACTCCGCCGCGCTTGCGAGGGCATCGGTGGCGGATGCGTCACCAAGCTCGCCGAGCGCCCAGGCGGCCGATTCGCGCACCTTGTCATCCGTATCCTTCTGAAGTGCGCGCTGCAGCGCACTCGCGCCGGCGTTGTAATCGAGGTTGCCGAGTGCCCACGCGCTCATCTCGCGCACCTGCGCGTCGCTGTCGTTCGTGAGCGTCGTCGCGAGTGCGGAGACTCCGTCCTTCGCGTCCAGCGTACCGAGCGCCCATGCCGCGGCGCGGCGCACCGATGCAACGTCGTCGTGTTGCAGCGTTCGTATGAGCGCGGCCGAAGCGCTGGTGGAATCCATTCGACCGACCGCGATGACTGACGATTCCCGTGCCAGGGGCGCCGCGTCCCGAAACAGCGAAAGCAACGCCGACAGCGCGTGACCGTCCTCTATTCTACCGAGCGCCCACGCGGAATTTGCGCGCACGTCGGCGGACGCGTCACTGAGCGAGTGAATGAGCTGATCACCTGCAGTCCTGGCGTCGACGAGGCCAAGGCCGAACGCGGCGATCGCGCGGAGTGAAGCGTCGGTGGAAGTGAGCCGCGCGAGCAGCGCCGGTGCAACATTCCCGCTGTTCTGCGTACCGATGATCCGCACGGAGATCTCGCGCACGCACGCATCGTCCGACGCAAGCGCGCTCATGAGCTTGCCGACGTCGGCCGGGGGCAGATCGCGGGAGCCCTGCGCGTCGCGCAAACTCATCGTCGGTCCGAGCGGCGTTACTGGGGCGTCGCTGGCACGTCCCCAGCCTCCGTTGCCGACAGATCTTGCGGCGAGCGAGCAGACGCTCGGAGGTACACCGCGCGCCGCTGAGAGCAGAGCGCTCACATCGAACGATGCTGTATCGTCCCCCACTGTACCGCGTGATGAGTGACCGTGCGTGACGCCACCTGCCGTCGATACGAACGCTGCGGCTGCAACTGCTCCAATGATTCTCAACATCGCTCCTCCTCGTTGATTGCCCATATGCAGGTACCGGGCTACATGGTGAAAAATCAGCACTCCGGGTCAAGAACATGCGCGCGTCATGGCGTCTTGCCGATGTTACGCGCGCACTTTTACGGTTCCTACGGGAATGGTCGCGGCTGAGGCCACGGCCACGGCCACGGGCCGGAAGCGTTACCACCGGCGAGAGCATCCACAGCCATGGATTTGATCGTGGGGTCCGGCGACTCGAGCAGGCCGCGAATGGCACTCAGTGATTGTTCACCCATCGCACCGAGCGCTCGGATATAGTCGACCTGGATGTCCTTGTTGGTCTCTGTGCGCAGGGCGGCCTGCAGGGCGGGAATCGCACTTGTATCGCGGATCGTAAAGAGCGCCCATGCGGTCAGACTCCGCACCTGGGGACTGCTGTCACCGAGCTTCGCGATGAGAGCCTTCGGCGCCGATGCAGGGCGCACGCTTCCGAGTGCCCACACGGCTCTGGAACGCACGTCGGCATTCCTGTCTGCAAGCGCTGCGGTGAGTGCAGGCGCGGATGCATCATCATGGATGCTGCCGAGCGCCCACGCGGCGGTTGCACGTACGGAATCGCTCGCGTCCGCACGAAGTGCGGTCGAAAGTGCGCTGACAGCGGAGTGCGCGGAATCGCGATCGCGAGCGAGCGCCCACGCGGCAGTTTCTCTCACGGAGACGCTTGCGTCATGAAGCAGCGCACGTGTCAACGCGGAGGATGCAACCGGATTTTCGATATACTTCGCGAGCCCCCAGGCTGCGGTTCTGCGCAGCTCTGCGTTGGGGTCTGTCGCGAGAACCTTTGCAAGCAGGTCCGCGCGCTCGTCGGGTGTCTTTGAATCGAAGTTGGCGTCGAATGAAAAATTGCGGTTGCCCTTGGCAGCGGCCGCAGGCGCGTCGGAATCGGACGCTCCGGCGGCCAGCCTCCGGGCAACAGTTGGCAACGCAGCGTGCCGTGCTTCCACAACAGGCGCCTTCACGCCAACCTCGTTCACGCCAACCGCCTTCGCGTCAGCCGCCTTCGCGCCAGCCGCCTTCGCGCCAGCCGCGTTCGCGACGTACGAGGCTGTCGGCGGAGCTGAGCGGCGCATGGGTGCGGCGGCACCGACAATCAGAGAAAGCACGCTGAGCGAGCCAACGAGTGCGCCAGTCTTCCACCGGCTTGGAGTGGAGCGCCGAGCCTGTGGATCGAGAATCGCCAGCATGCGACCCTCGAATTCCTTCCGGCGGGCCATGGCGAGCGCGACCATCGGCGTGCGATCACGGCGCACGGACGTAACGATGTCCAGTAGATGCTCGGCGTAATCCGCTGCACGCGTGCCGCACATCAACGCCAGATCATCGCATGCACGCTCACTCTCGGAGCGCAGTCTTTTCGCCGCTGTCCATACGAGCGGGTGGAACCAGTACACCGCGCACGCGATACGTCCGAGTGTGTGACCGGCCAGGTCCTTGCGGCGCACGTGCGCGAGCTCGTGCAGCAGCACCGCACGGCGCCGCTCCGGCGACCAGGCGTCGCTCTCAACCGGAAGAACGATCGTGGGGTGCAGCGTGCCACAGGCAAACGGCATCTTCGTTTCGTTGCTCTGCAGCAACCGAGGCGCCTTTTCGAGACCGATCCGATCGGAGATCTCCCAGAGGGCGTCGAGCCATTCTCTCCCGTTCAACGCGATGCTGTTACGGACGATGCGTCGCAGCGACAGAGTCGCGTACGCAAGCGAGGCTGCAATCGCGAGAGCGACGGCAAGCCACACAGTGAGCAGAATCGTCAACGGATCGGTGCTGCGTATCCGCGCGGCGACGGTCGATAGCGAACTCGAGACCTGGGGCCCGGCAACGACGGTCGGCGCTGTCGCGATGGGGCCGACGAGATTGTGCGCGTCCGATGTAATGCGTGGCGTGACAGAGCTGCTCGGGGTGCTCGCAGCTGCGGCAGCTGCACCGCCGGATGCGGGGATAATCGTCGTGGCGAGCGCGGGAAGGACCCGAAGATGGATCGGCGCCCACAGCGTGAGCGCGGGGACTAGCAGCAGCGCGCCGAGCGTCACCAGCCACACGAGGTGACGGGCGCCGGCGGCCGCGCGTTGCATGACGAGCGTAACGCCAAGCGCGCCGATTAGAATCAGCGTCGCCTTCACGATGAGTAGCACGAGTGACACGTTTTCCCCGTGAAATGGTCCTGCGTTGGAAAGCGAAAACGGCGACATCATTTTATCTCCCCTCCTGACGTGCGCGACGGATCGTGTCGCGATGCCGCTGTACGTCGTCGTCGGTCATCTCGGCGTCGGACATGCGGAGAAGTGCGGTGACAGCCTGTTCGGGAGAGCCAGCGAAGTAGGTTCTGACCACGTGCGCAAGAACATCCTCGCGCGTCGTCTCGGTTGGTCGCGCCGGCGAGTACACGTAGCGGGGGCCGTCCTCCTTATGTCGGATCGCACCCTTCTCGGCCAGAATGCGCAGCACCGATCGCACCGCCGAATACGTCGGCGGATCGGGAAGATCGTTCATGATTTCCGCGACCGTCGCTTCGCCGCGCCGGTGGAGAATGTCCATCACCTGTCGCTCGCGACGGGAGAAGGACGGCGCGGGAGCCGCGGTTTCGGTGCGCCTGGAAGGCATGGGGTGCTCGACTGGTATGAGTGCGGATGGTACCAAGCTGCTGAAAAATCAACTGTGTTGAATTTTCACCACTGATTTCCGGTTGTCAAGGGGCATCGCCTAACGTGGCGCAATCTCTGGATCTTGCGATTCGATCCGTGGGTGCGACATTCGCGGTTGGCGCACAAACGTGAAGCGCGATCTCCAGTCAGAATCGAGGAAGCAAATGTTGGCTCTGTGGACAGCAACCCCTGGTCGGAAGCGTGCCGCCATTGCGGCGGTGGCTTCGGTGTTCACCCTTTCGGCGGCATTGACGCCGCCGGCCGGCGCGCAGGCGAATCGCACGACGGCGTCAGGCGAATCATTCACGCTGGAACAGGTACTCAGCTATCCGTTCGTACTGGGGCTGGCAGCGTCGCCAAAATCTTCACGCATCGCGTGGGTCATCGACGCATCGGGGGTACGGAACATCTGGTCGGCCGAAGGTCCTGATTTCAGGGCGCGTGCCCTCACCAGCTATCGCGCTGACGACGGACAGGAGCTCACGAACCTCGCGGTGTCGCCAGACGGCAAGTGGGTCGTGTATGTGCGCGGGGGCGATCACGATGCCAACTGGGCCGCCGAGGGCGGACTGCCGCCAGACCCCGACCATTCGCCAATAAAGCCGAAGGTGGAGATATGGACGGTCCATGTGGACGGCGGGTCGGTTCAGGCACCGAAACTCCTTGCGGAGGGCGACGAGCCGGTGATCTCTCCACGCGGCGATCGCGTTGCATTCACCAAAGGCCAGGCGATCTGGACCGTGCCGATCGACGGATCGGCGGCCGCCAGGCAACTCTTCTTCGCTCGCGGAAGTAGCGGATCGCCGACGTGGTCGCCTACCGGTGACCGCATCGCATTCGTATCCAACCGCGGTGATCACAGCTTCATCGGCATCTTCACAGCTGACTCGACGCCCATCCGCTATCTCGCTCCGTCGACGTCGCACGACCGATCGCCGCGCTGGTCGCCCGATGGAACACGCATCGCGTTCGTGCGCACGCCTGGGACGGGCGGAGCGCCCGAGACGGTGCTCGAGCTGCATCCGCGGCCGTGGGCTATCTGGACCGCGGACGCTGCAACTGGC
>Ga0134126_10013608_pt1 | contig 10273 bp, 6 predicted proteins | sample KB31752_FD_96881 | JGI IMG/M metagenome (GOLD analysis project Ga0134126, IMG submission 96881) | Terrestrial soil microbial communities with excess Nitrogen fertilizer from Kellogg Biological Station, Michigan, USA - KB3-175-2 | ecosystem: Environmental > Terrestrial > Soil > Unclassified ...
AAAGTCGAAGAAGATCTGACCCGAAAAAGCCAGTACGCCCATCCATGCGTCCAATACCGGCAAATTTCCCGATCCGCTAAAGATGGTATCCGCCGTAGTGGAAAGCATGCTGTCGGCCAGGACCACTTTCATGAACAATCCGACGGTCAGCAGCAGCAGTCCTTCGTATAATTGTTTGGAACTCGCCCTCCGCGGAGATTCAAACTGCGGAACCAGTTGAGGCGGTCGGACGATCGGGCCGGCCACCAGGTGCGGAAAAAAGGTCACGAAGAGAGCGAAATCAAGAAAGGACCTGACTGGCTTGCTTTCCTTTTTATACATATCGATCGTATAACACAGTGTCGTAAACGTATAAAAGGATATTCCCGCCGGAAGTATGATATTGGGTTTGGCTGGATGGAACGGGATACCTATCAGATGCGTCAGCGCAACAAAATTATCCAGCAGGAACCCGCCGTATTTAAAGAAACAGAGCATGCCCAGATTGCCGATGAGACTGATCACCAGCAGCAGCCTCTTTTTATGCGTATTGTTTTGGGTATACAGCGCCCTGCCGACGAAAAAATCTACTACGGTAGAGAGCCAGAGCAGCAGGATAAAGGGAGGATTCCAGGCGGCATAGAAAAGATAGCTGGCGATCAGCAGATTGATCTTTTTCACTTTCCATGGGAAAGGGAGATTGTGCAGGATCAGGATGATCGCGAAAAAAACGATGAAAGTATAAGAATTGAATAACATGATTCGGGTGTTTGGGATGGGTTAGTGAAGATATTCGGCGGGCAGCGCATCGATCAGGGCCTTTGTATAGAGCACGGCATCCGAAGGTTTCAGATGGGACCATTCAGGGCACGTAAAATGGCTCATCGAAGGATAGTCTTTATAGTAGATGCCTTTACAACCGGCGGCCTGAAGCAAATGCGCCCACCCTGCCTCTTTCGGGGACATTTGCAATTCCATTTGTTCCATTGGACCGCTGGATGGCGGCCTTACAAAAATTACGTCTCCTCCCCTGGCCCGGATCTTTGCGACAGCATCCTTTGTCGTCGCCATGACGATGGCGACGGGGTCCTCCTTCGACGGGGGCGCGTTTTTCATCATGTTGCCGGCGAGGATCCATTGTTGCTCGACCCTTGCCCGAAGGCTGGTATCTTCCACAAAATGATCCGTCATCTTCGTCTGGCGGTCAAAACCGGTCCTTGAAAAATCCAGCGGGAAAAGCAGGCCGGGGAAGACACCTTGGCGGTTGGGTATCCTCAGGTTATCCAGCCCCGCGTTGATCGTCAGGAAGTCCTGGTCCAGGAAAACGAACCGCGATTCCAATACCCGGTCGACCCGGAAGCTGGCTTTTTGAGAGGGGGTTTCCGCATGATAATAGTGAACGTAGCCTTTGATCTCTTCCGTCACTGGCGGCGCCAGGCTGAAGTAAAGCATCTCCATTACGGATACGACCACCCTCCCCTTGAACTTCGGATCGTTTCCCAGGTCTTCCAGGACGGGTAAAGGTGAATTGCCCTGAAGCGCAAGCTGGATCGCGCGCTTTCCCGTATGACGTTCCCACGTAGGGATGTCCAGGTCGTATTTGATACGCGAGCTACCGATGAAAACGGTCGCCTGATCCGCCGGTTCATAGACCATCGCGCGTTTGTCCGCCCATAGCGCGGCGTTTTCGTCATAGGCGATCCCGATGCCTTTTTTTCGAAGCGAGAATTCCCAGGTGCCGAGGGCCAGGACAACCAATACCGCCATCAATGCGGCTGACTTTGCCAGGTGTTTTTCTGTCATTTTAAGGGTTATATTAGGAGTTAATAGAAATAAGCAGATTGGTTCGCACGATTCATGCGAACCCCGCGACTAATAGGGAGAAATGCGGTGGTATTCGATTTGTGAGAGGTGGAAACGATCAGGTGGATAATGCTATTGCCAATATAGGGTATTTGCGGGATTCCCGCGGCTTCCGCGCGATTTTTACCCAATTACCGGTATAGTAGGATCTTAGGCGATCATGGACTCCCCTTTGTTTAGATCGTCCTTATTTTGCAGTGCGAAGTTGATGGCAGTCTTGATAAATTCATTCAGGGAAATGTTATTGCTTGCCGCGTAGATTGCGGCCGCTTTGTGGAGGTCCGTGGAGATACGGACATTGAAACTTCCTTTGTATGTCTTATTGGGCTCCTTGCCCAATTCTGTGCATGTTTTCAAATAGTCGTTTAGCGCCTCACGAAATGCCTTCTTAAGTTCCTTGACAGAGGCGCCTTCAAAATTCACTAAATCATCAATGCCCAGCAATTTGCCGAAAAATACATCGTCCTCCGCACTGAAATGAACGGATGCGTAATATCCTTTGTATTCCATCACGTCATTCATTCTTGAGGTATCCTTTTTCTTTTAGGTGTTCGATAACTTGTTTTAGCGCGTATGCCTTAACTATATTGCCCGGATGGGGTTTGTGCAAGATGATTACTTGTTGTTGGGCGTTCGCAAATTTTCTGCGCGACCCTCCGGTTTTGCCAGTCTTCAATTCAAAATATCCGAAATAGATCAGGACTTTGACCAATTCATCCCAGGTAAAATCTTTTGGAAGAGATAGCAGTCGTCGAAGCAGTTTTTCGTCTTTTGCCATTTGAAAAAATGTTTAAACGTTCGAAATCTTTCATTCGATTCTTTTACAGAAATCTCAATACGTCTAAGACACTTTTTCAGATAACATAATTACGATAGCCGAGGCTGGCCCCGCTGCCATCTGCAACTATATTTCAGTTGCAAATTACGCCTTTATTTTCGAAAACCAAAATTTTTCGCCTCCGCCTCCCGCGCCGCCAGCAAATACACCAGCGAAGCCGTCCCATCCATCGTCGGCTCATTCGTGCTATAATCCCCATAATCATCATGATAGACCGCCAGGCCACTCTGAAATGCCGCATACGCATCCTCATGCGAAAGATGGATCACAATGAGATGCGAATATATGCTCGTATACACCGGACCATCGACGAGACCGCCGTCGATAGCATAATGCCCGATATGCGTAAAGGCGGAATGAGGGTCCTTCGGCGTATCGCCACCTGCAGGCAGGCCATAGACCATACTCTTCCCCCACGGATTGCACCCGAATAGCCAGTCGAAACAGGCCTGTTCGAGAGGCAAAAACGTCTTGTCGCCGCTGAGCTGTCGGTACCAGTAGCACTGGATGGCAAAGGCGACGGTGAGATTGTTGCTGCACCAGATAAAAGGAATCCCGCGATAAAAGGCGTTAGCCGAAGCGCGCTGCCAAACCCTCGAGATGCCCTCCTTATAAAAAGCGATGATGGAATCACGACGCCGGTCATGCAGACGCCTGGCGAGTTCATAATGTCCGATATTGATAAAAGGATACCATTGATAGTGGTTCGCAGTATCGTGTCCCAGCCAGGGTGTGACAGGCTCGGCCAGCGCATAATGATAGGCGAGATCGAGCTGTCCGACCGAAGCCGCCGCCAGTTCCATGTCGTCCGTCCAGTTGTCCTCGGCATAAATGTAGGGCGAAAGGACCGAAGCGGTCTGACATACACCGGGTTTATCGAGACCAAGCTGCAGGGCGGTGACTGATTTTTCCCGGAGTAACGCGGCATAGCTGCGATCGACACCGGCGCCGGCCTCATCGCCCCCGAATATGCGCGCACCAAGCGCAAACGCTCCCGCGAATTTACCGGCCGTTGAAGCCACCCCCGTACTGTTATTCATAAATTTTCCTCTCACTTGCGGTGCACCTGTACAAAAATAGACTGGCCGCTCCAGCCCCCGCCCATAGAAATTGGTATCCTCTTTCGGAATACGCATACCCCGATGATCCCTGTCGTCGCCTACCTGGTTGAACAGCCAGCCCGGCTTAGGATGCATCTTCAGCATCCAATTGAGCCCCCACCGCGCCTCGTCGAGCACATCAGGCTCGCGGTTCGGCCCCGGCAAACCATCGGCCAGGTATCGATCCCCGAAGACCCGTGGAAAATCCCTCCAGGCAGCCAGCAAATGATAGACGGCATTGGCCGTAGTTGCGGAATATTGAAGATAATCGCTTGCATCATGCCAGCCGCCGACCACGTCGATATGGGTACTGTCTGGCACCGGCGCGTATAGCGTATAACCATCGTGCGTATGACAGGAATCGCCCAAAAAAGGATTGAAGCCGCTGCGTTGCTGCCGCATATAACGCAGACAAAAATCGGCCGCTCCGTCATAGACCCCTCCACCGATGGAGAAGATAGGCGACGTGGCCGATCCTGCACGAAGGAAATAAGCGCCTTCCTTCTTAAAGGAAGAGAAGTCCAGTCGGCGGGTATCGGCGAAGGGGCCATAAGCGCCGAATGAAGCGCTGGCATGGCCTTCAAAAACGGATTTGCCGGTGGTGACGCTGACCACTTGAAATTCGTCAGACATAATGCTGGAATGACTGGCCAGTACGGCTACCTTGACTCCCGCCGGCGGATAGCCCATTTGGTTGATGCGGATCCAGGAAGAGGCAGGCTGGCCATAGGCTTGAGCAAGCGACGCCCAAAAGAAAAAAGAGAGGATGAGTTTGATCACGACTAAAGATAAATAAAACGGTTGGAATCGTTTAAATTGCAGTGTGTCTAAGATCCTCCTCCTGTTTTTTCTGACCGGGATCTCCTCTGTCTCAAAGGCGCAGCCTTACGCGCTACTGATCAGGGGCGGGTATGTCATCGACCCCAAAACGGCGGTTCGCGACACCCTCGACATCGCGGTACAGAAGGGGTGCATCGTCAGGATGGCCAAAAGGATTGATCCGCGACAGGCTGCAAGGATCGTCGATGCCCGCGGCGCTTTCGTCTGCCCCGGGTTTATCGATCTGCACACGCACGTGTTCTTCGGTGCCGACCAGGAAAGCGATTATGCGGGCGGGACGGAGGATATCATCCCCGATGATTTCGCTCCCCGCGAAGGCGTCACCACGGTCGTAGACGCAGGCAGCTCGGGATGGCGCAATTTCGATGTCTTCAAAAAAAGAGTCATCGATCACTCCGCTACCCGGGTGCTGGCCTTTCTCAATATTGTCGGCGCGGGTATGCGCGGTGGGCCCTATGAACAAAACACCGCCGATATGAGCGACAGTCTCGCCGCTGCCAAGGCCGGGCAATATCCCGCGATCATCGTCGGCTTCAAAGTAGCTCATTATACTGGCGGCGACTGGCGTCCCGTCGACGCTGCGACACATGCCGGTAATCAAACACAGCTTCCCGTCATGGTCGATTTCGGAGAACACCTGCCCGAGTTGCCGATCCATGATCTATTCCTGAAACATCTTCGCCCCGGAGACATATTCACACATTGTTTCGCCCAACTGAGCGACCGGGAGCCGATCGTCGACCCCGTCACAAAAAAATTAAAACCCTTCGTCTTCGAAGCCCGGACGAAAGGCATTCTCTTCGACGTCGGCTATGGCGAGATCAGTTTCGCATTCTCGCAGGCCATCCCGGCGCTGCACAGCGGTTTCCCACCGAACTCGATCAGTTCGGATAACCATCGCAGTAATATCCGTGTCACGCTACCGGATATCATGTCCCGATTTCTCGCGCTGGGCCTCGATCCTGCCACGGTGATCGGGATGGTCACCTGGAAGCCTGCGCAGGAGATCCATCGGCCGGAACTGGGCCATCTATCCGAAGGCGCCGTCGCCGACATCGTGATCCTGCGTATGCAGCACGGGCGATTTACCTTCTCGGATCATGCCGGACGTCGTATCGAGGCAGCCCAAAGATTCGAATGTATGATGACGATCAAAGGAGGAAAGGTCGAATATGACCGATTTATTCCTAAATTCACGGCTCATTCCTAAATAGATCGCCATGTTCATCCGTCTCATCGCTGCCCTCCTCATCGCCGCGCCGTTGTTCCTAACCGCCGCGCCGCGCCCAACCACAGCCCACAACCCAGCCTAAGCCCACAGCCCAGTCACAGCCCACTACCCAGCCGCGCCATGGCCCTCCGTCCACATCATCCCGCAGCCCGTGTCCGTCAAACAAAACCCCGGTCACTTCACTATATCTCCTGACACCCGGATCATCACCGAAGGCGATTCGCTGAGCGAGATCGCCTCCTGGCTAGGCGACCGGCTACATACCGGCAAAAATGGTCGGGGTAAACAACGCATCATCCTCCACATCGGAACCGTCGCAGCCGCCACTCCCGGCGCGGCCCTCACGGACGCCACCCGCGAGGGATATACCCTTGCCGTCACACCCACCACCATTCGCATCAACGCCAATACCGCCGCAGGCGTATTTTATGGCATGCAAACCCTGGAGCAGCTGGTTTCGCCGGGAGGCGAGATCCCCTGCGTCGACATCACCGACTACCCCCGATTTGGCTGGCGCGGACTGATGCTCGACGTGAGCCGCCACTTCTTTACCAAACAGGAGGTGAAAAAATATATCGACGAGATGGTCCGCTATAAATTCAACACCCTGCACTTGCACCTGAGCGATGACCAGGGTTGGCGTCTCGAGATTAAAAGCCTGCCGGCACTCACGCAACATGGGGCATGGCGCGTCGCAAGGACCGGGCGGTGGGGTGAATTCCTTCCCCCGCTGGCAGACGAACCGACACCATATGGCGGATTCTATACGCAGGACGACATGCGCGATATCATCCGGTATGCCGCGGAGCGTTATGTTACCATCCTTCCCGAATTCGACATCCCGGCACATAGCCTCGCGCTGATCTCTGCCTATCCCAATCTTTCCTGTACCCAGCTGCAATACCCGGTGAATCCCGGATCGCGCGGACCCATACGGCAGGACAATGCGCTTTGCGTCGGCAATGACAGTGTTTATGCGATACTCGATAAGATATTCACCGAAGTTGCCGCACTTTTCCCGAACCCGTATATCCATATCGGCGGCGACGAGGCATATAAGGGCTTTTGGGCCGCCTGTCCAAAATGCAATAAAAGGATGCAGGAAGAGCACCTGAAAAATGTTGACGAGCTGCAAAGTTATTTTGTCCGGCGGATCGAGAAGATCCTGCAATCAAAAGGCAAGAAACTCATCGGCTGGGACGAGATCCTCGAAGGCGGTCTCGCACCCGAGGCGACCGTTATGAGCTGGCGTGGGATGTCCGGCGGTATCGCTGCGGCAAAGATGGGACACAAGGTAGTCATGACTCCCTGGGATTATACCTATCTCGACCTCTACCAGGGCGAGCCTTCGGCGGAGCCACCCACATATGGCATGTGCCGCCTTAAGGACAGCTATACCTATGATCCCGTCCCCGACAGCGTTGACGAGCGCCTCATCCTCGGCGGACAGGGCAATTTGTGGTCGGAATCCGTCCCCAACTTCCGGCATGCAGAATACATGACCTGGCCTCGTGGTCTCGCGCTGGCGGAAGTCTACTGGAGTCCCAAGTCGGCACGCAACTGGGACGATTTCACGAAGAGAATGGAAAGCGAATTCCTGCGCATGGATGCCGATAATATCAAATATGCCCGGAGCGCGTATAATGTCGTGCTCACTCCCAAGCGGATCCCCGGCGGCGATTTCGAGCTGAGCATGTCGACGGAGGTCGACGGGCTCGACATCTACTATACCTTCGATGATACGAATCCCGATGCCACATATCCGAAATATGACGGCACACCAGTCAGGTTCCCGATGGGCGCCGCACAGATCAATGTGATCACGTATCGCGACGGCCACCCTATCGGCGTGCAGGTCAACGTCAAAAAAGACGATCTTGCTAAACGCGCCGACCAGGGGCACCACGTATATTGATGGGACAGGCGCACCGCGAGACCACACCGCGAGACCACACCGGAGCCCACACGACACGCCCGTCGCGACATTGTTAAGGCTTCACACCCGGCCGCGAATAGGGCGGATGCTCTACCGAAGGCGTAGGCTCCTTATCCAGCAACCGCAGACATTCCTCGACCGCGCGCTCCAGCTGCGGATCACGACCGTGTGAGACCGATACGGCATCGACTTTTACTTCGATGTCCGGAGGTACGCCCTGGTTTTCGGCGATCCATTTATGTCCTATGGGATCGAATACCGCATTGACCGGCGCCGTCATCGCGCCCCCGTCGACGAAGCTATAATGGACGGCGGAAGCCACCAGTCCGCCCCATGTCCTCGTACCGATGAGAGGGCCCACCTGCTGATGCCGGAAGATCCATGGAAAGAAATCTCCGCCCGATCCGGCCAGCTCGTTGATGAGCAGCACCTTCGGTCCCAGGATGCCCGCCGGAAGACGGAAAGCGTGGCCACCGGGCGCCTCGTTAGTAACGGCGGCGCGTAAACGCCGTATCATCAGGTCGACCATATAGTCGTCCAGCAGGCCTCCGCCATTGAACCGCTCGTCGATGACTGCCGCCTGCTTATCCTGCTGTGCAAAGAAATACCGGTTGAAAGACACGAACCCCGGCCCCCCTGTATTCGGTACCCATATATAACCCAGCTTTCCATGAGAGAGCTCGTCTACTTTTCGCCGATTGTCTTCGACCCATGCCCGCTGAAGCAGCGGGCCTTCTCCCGCGACGGGCTCGACCTTGATCGTCCATGCCCCTTCCACCGACGGTTTACTGTTGACGAGCAATAAGGTTTGCACACCCGCTTTACCATCGAGCAATTCATAAGGGTCCTGCTCCGCGGTCAGCGGCTGCCCGTCCACGGCCAGAACAAAGTCGCCCTCCGAGACTTTTAAATTCGGCTGAGCCAGCGGCGCTTTCAATTCGGGATTCCAGCTTTCGGCCGTATAGATCCGCCGGATCTGCCAGCGTCCATCACGCGCGACGAGGTCGGCCCCGAGAGCGCTCGCACGTATCGTATCTACGGAAGGAAAATCCCCGCCGAAGACAAAGCTGTGACCGACACTCAGCTCGCCACCCAACTGATCCAACAAATAAGTGAGGTCGGCGCGGTGCCGGATATAAGGCAGCTGCGGCGAATAATATTTCCATACGTCGTCCCAGTTCCTGCCATGCAGCCCGGGATCGTAAAAATAATCGCGCTCATAACGCCAGCCCTCGGTAAAGATCTGTTTCCATTCATCGAGCCTGTTGAGCTCCATCCGGATATTGACCGCCACCGTCCCTTCTGTAGGGGACGGCGGCTTGGCGGTTGAAACGACCCTCCATGTGTTGCCGCTCCGGAACAGCATCTTCTCGCCGTTGGCCGATAGATGGACATTCCCCGCATGTGTGACGAATTCGTCGAGCTTTTTCGTCTCGAGCGTGAATTTGCCGATGTTACCATCGCCGGAGAGAATGAATACCGATCCTTTGGGCCCGCTGCGTAGCGACTGGTAGTTGCCGACAGGTACTGGTAAGGGCAAAGTGCGGCGGTCGATATTCTCGAAATCGATCAGAACGGTGGCCGCGTCCTTTTTGCCGCCGGTCTTCGCGGTCGTATCCGGCTTTGCACCCGTCTTATCCACACCTGCCGTATTCCCCGATTTTGTACTCGCCACGGTATCGGGTTCCTCGTCGCTCTTCAGCGGGAAGGGCGTCGGATCGTCCTTGCGCAGGACGGTTACATAAACCGCGAAATTCGGCCGCGAGAGTATCGTGCTGGTATTGGCCCATCCGGAAGCCAAACCAACCTCCGTACTTGCCAGGAAATATAGATGTCTTCCGTCACGATCCCATACTGCTTCGCTGGCATCGGCCAACGGATCGGAGAGCGCGGTGGCGTGTTCCGTCATCACGGACCAGATCGTCACTCGGTGAAAATTGTTTGCGGCCGTTTTCGAATATACCAGCCATTTGGAATCGGGCGACCATGCCAGCCCCATCCCGCCTCTTTCGTTGTTGACTCCGCCGTCATCGGCCGTCGTGATCTTGCCCGTGGCGACCTCGACTATCCGGACCCTGGCCTTATTATCATCGAAGGCGATATATTTTCCGTCCGGCGACCAGGTGGGTTCCCAGGCCAGCTTCGACTCGCCGATCGCAATTTTCCGAGGCTCGCGGCTGCCCTCCTGGTCGGTGATATATAAGGCATAGCTGTCTCCACCCTTATCCGAGAACCAGGCGATCTGTCGGCCGTCTGGCGACCAGAGCGGTCTGCGGTCGGCCACATCGCTGCTATGAGTGAGGTTGCGAGCATTGCCGTTCTCCACGGGAATAGTAAAGATGTCACCGCGCGCTTCACCAAGGATGCGTTTGCCCGTAGGCGATAGCGACACGTCTTCAAAACGGGTGGTGACGTTCTCCCAGTGCGGTTCGGCCCAGGGGAAATCGCCGTGCACCGTGATGTTCACCTGCGTGGTTTTCCCATTG
>Ga0134126_10013610_pt1 | contig 10272 bp, 8 predicted proteins | sample KB31752_FD_96881 | JGI IMG/M metagenome (GOLD analysis project Ga0134126, IMG submission 96881) | Terrestrial soil microbial communities with excess Nitrogen fertilizer from Kellogg Biological Station, Michigan, USA - KB3-175-2 | ecosystem: Environmental > Terrestrial > Soil > Unclassified ...
GTTAATAGTTAGCCTCATTGCTTTAAAATTAGATGTGGCTGATGTCTTTAAAAAAGTTGGATTCGCTGCAATTTTACAATTTTCTGTGCTCGTTAAAACCGGATTTGCACCATTTGTTTGTATCCAAAATGATTGCGATGAGCCAATTATGTTTGTTCCTCCGTTTACCGATACTCCTCCAATCCAACTGGCATATTGTTCATTTGTAGAATTCCAAATGTAAATAGCATCATTAATATTAGTTTTTGTCCAGGCAGCCGAACTCCAATCAATAGCCGATGGATATGGATTGCCAATCATAACATAACCATCTTCCGAAGGTCCACTACTACTGGGCGTATAGCTAACAGCAAAAGTATGCGTAAATGTAATGGGAGGACCCGTAACATCAAATGTTAATGGCACTGGGCCTATATAGCACCAATATCCAACTCCAGGCACTATTGGGTTAGTTGTATTAGTTGCACCATTGTAACCTAAATCTTCATAACCCGGTACTGTTTCATCATAGGTGTAAACCGATACAAAGGGATTGCTTGGATAACTCGATCCGGTAAAACCGGTAGTAAAAAAATTATCTTGCCAATCAGCAATTGTAGCTCCTGAAACCGGAGAAGCTAAAAATCTCCAATCAGTTGGGCCGGGTGGCAAATAACGTTGCATAGTAATGTTACCTGCAAAGTTGCCAAGTATAGGTGCAATGTCTGCTGTTCCGTTTGCGTCAGATATAAGTGTAAAATTATGTCCGGTAGTCGAAAAAGTACCTGCTGTAATAGTTAACTCACCGCTTATATTTTCGTCTGCACTTAAATAAGAGCCTGATGAATTATTTAAAGTAAGGTTTTTAAACTTGGTTAAAGCACTGCCTCCAATTTTTTGTGCACTGTTACCGGCCAACGTAATTACTAAACCCGAATCAATTAGGGTTCCGTTATTTACCAGGTCTCCATAAAAAGAAACCGCCACTCCGCTATGTATGGTAAAATTACCATTGTTTGTAAATTGTTTTTGCGCAGTTACCGAATACGATAAAAATAAAAATGCGCTATATGTAATTATTTTTTTCATGACTTATTTTATAGCAAGATTCATAGATTCAACTGATATACTGGTAGCATCGGTATTATTTGCAGTCCACACTTCTATATAATCATTTGGTGCAAGTTGCACAGTACACGAAAGGGTAACAGAGCCTCTGTCCACCTGAGCCGAAAATTTTAGAAATTGTGCGGATTCAGGCAAAACAGTTCCGTTTTTAGTAATGTAAAACGTAAGGTTTTTATTATTACCCGAAGCTATGGTACTTAAAGAACATATTACGGCAAACCTTCTTGTTTTTGTACCTGTATAAGTTAACCTATTATTACTTGGCGATGTAACTCTAAACAAACTGGCGCTGGTAGTTGTTCCGGCAATTTTAGTGGCTGTGTTCACTGCCGAAAATGAAGTGCTTGCACTGGTAGAAATATAAATATTTCCGCTTGCCACATCGTCCTTTTCGGTATTTAAACCTGTTGCTTCTACTTCCCATGCGTTAGAAAAAGTTCCGTTTATGTACGTGCCCGTGCCTATAAACATAACCACTTTAATAGACCCCGCCACAAGTGAGCTAATGCCCGAAATACTAATAGCAGTTGCTGTATTGGCTGAACTTGCCAAACGGTCGCCACCAAGTATTTGAATAATATTAAAGGTGCCTGTAAATGTTTCGTACGTATTATGATTCGATATATCCCAAAGTGTGTTATTTAAAACAACAATATTATCATTTAAAAAAGTAATGCCATTTGTATTTGCAAAATAGGCAACGTTAGCAAAGTACACCGTACCACCCACACCTTGTATTGTACCAACGCTACTGTTACCTATAAAGTAACAATTTTCTACTATAAAGTTAACATTAGCACCGCTAGCATTTACATTAAATATTTGCCCGCTTGCAGCTATTAATGTCATAAAAGAAAGATTTCCAATACCAGATCCGGTAAATAATTCTGATGAACCTGTGTAAACTAATTTATCATTTACAGCATCATCTCCCTGTATACTACAGCCATTCAAATTTATTTTACTTGATAAGGTTATTGTTCCGTTTATCTCGTAAAGAGTTCCTGCTGCTAATGTAATAACACCACCTACAGGAGCAGGAAAATCGGAAGCCGATTTTACTATCACATAATTACTTCTTGATGTTGATGTGCTAACCGATAACCATTTTGTACCACTCCAATAATAATAACCATCAGTAACCGAACCTGCGCTACTATATACCAACATACCTGCGGTAACAGTTCCGCTAAGCGGCGAAGCAGAAGTTAAACTGGTTAAAGCCATCCTTGGAGGAAGAAATCCTTTGTTGGTGCTTTCAATTTCAAGCATCGAATTGCTGTTAATTGTGTTTGGGTTATCACCAATTTTTACTTGTGCTTTTAACCCGGTAATGCTTGCAATAAGTAAAGTTAAACTAAGTACTATTTTTTTCATGACATTTAATTTTGATTATGTTTTTATTACATAACAAAAGTAAAATGACAGTGAAGGTTTTTAAATAGTTGGAATAATGATAATGCTGTCGTACAAATAATGACAAGAAAAAACTAAACTAAATGATGATTAATTGCATAATGTGTAAGCTCGGCATTATTCTTTAACTGCATTTTTTCAAGCAAGCGATGACGGTATGTGCTAATAGTGGCAGCACTTAAGGCCAGTATATCGGCAATTTCAGAAACGGGTTTTCCTGAAGCAATAAATTTCAGCACTTGCAATTCTCTATCCGAAATTAATTCGTGTTCTTCTTTACCTCCATCATCCGAAAATTTTGAAGCAAGTTTTTCGGCCACAGATGATGAAATATATTTTTTACCACTAATAATCATTTTTATAACAGCAACAAATTCTGCCATCGGGCAATCTTTAGAAAGATATCCATTCCCTCCGGCTTTAAGTATCCTTATAGCATATTGGTTTTCCGGATGAATGCTAAATATTAAAACAGGCGTTTTAATCGACTCCGCCCTTAATTGTTTTAAAATCTCGAGCCCCGTTTTTCCTGGCATCGACATATCCATAATAATGATATCCCATTTTTCGGTACGTCCTAATTTTTCAGCATCCTTGCCATTACCAACTTCTTTAATTATTGCTGAAGGAAATTCATCTACAATAACTCTAATCAATCCGGCTCTTACTAATTCGTGGTCATCAGCTATCAAAATATTCATATAAGTGGTAGTTTTAATTTTATACTTGTTCCTTTAGTTGGGATGCTTACAACACTTAATTCTCCTTTTAACAAAGCGGCTCTTTCTTTCATTCCCAAAATCCCAAAAGATTTTTCTTTATTTGGTTTTTCATTACTAATGCCATTTCCGTCGTCAGTAATAATTAAAAATAAGTGTGTTTCATTTTCACTTACCGAAACTGTAACCGATTTAGCTCCGGCATGTCTGGATATATTTGTAAAAGACTCTTGTACAATTCGATAAATATTTATACTGAAATTATCTCCAAATATTCTTTCGTTAATGTTTGATAGAAAATGACAAGGGATGCCAGTTTTTTCTGTAAAATCGTCGCATTTCCATTCAATTGCCGCAACAAGCCCTAGGTCATCAATAATGGCAGGCCTCAAATCTGCTAAAATCCTTCTAATCGTTGATATAAGCCCATCACTAAACTGAAACATTTCTTTCAATTTTAAAGCAGTTGTTTCATCACTATTGGATTGTTTGCTGATAACCCAGCCTATATCCATTTTAAGAGCGGTAAGTTGTTGCCCAAGTTCATCATGTATCTCACGCGAAATGAGTTTTCTTTCTTCCTCTCTCACATTTTCAATATAGTTAGAAAGGTCTCTAAGTTCTTCGTTCTTCTTTATAATCTCCAGTTCTGCTAATTTTTGTTCGGTTACATCCTGCACTACTCCATATAAACCAGTAGCTTTACCTGCTGCATCAAATTCAAACTGTGTTTTCGAATAAATATGTTTTATGTTACCGTCTTTTCGTATAATGCGATAATAGAAGTAAGTAGGGCTTAACGAGTCATACGATTCTTTTATAATTTCCAACACGCCTTTAATGTCTTCGGGATGAACAAATGATTTCCATATTTCATACGAGTGTATATTGTCTTCAGGAGAAAAACCATATATCCTACAAGACTCGTCTGACCACAGTGCCACTCCTGTTTCAAAATTAAGTTCCCAACTACCAATATGTGCAATGGCTTGGGCTTGTTTTAGTCTAAACTCACTTTGCTCAAGCTTATTTTTTGCTTCAACTAGGTTACTGGTAAATTCTGTTAATCGCATTTCAGCAAGTTTGTTTTCCGTAATATTTCTCGAATAACAAGCGGTACCTACAATCTCGCCATTGCTATAAATAGGATAGAAAGAAATCTCAGACCAAAAATCTTCAGGAGATCCGTTGTGTTCAACCTCTGTAAATGTTTCGCCTAAAAATGCCCGCTCGTAAAACCCTTTAAATTTTTCTAATTGTTCTTTATTAAATCCAACTGATAACACGTTTGCCCCTCTTTCAATAGATGCACCGCTTATCAATTTAACCAAATCATCAAAGGCTTTATTGGCTGTAATTAAATTAAAATTCCGGTCAACACTCCACATCAAATCGTTGGTGTTGTTTATCAGTGCTTTTAGGTTATCATAATGAAATGTAGTTTGTTTTTCAATCAGTTTTTTTTCAGTAACATCTCTGTAAGTCGAAACTATAGCTCCTACATTTTCATCATTCAATAAATTAACTACCGTGCCCTCTACACATATATAGTTTCCGTTCTTATGCAAAAATCTATTAGAACGCTGTATGATAACACCTGGGTTATTTAATAAGTCTTCTAAAATAGTTTTAGATGCCTCTATTTCTTCAGGGTGCATAATATATGTTGCGCGTTTACCTATTACATCTTCAGATTTGAGTCCTGTAACTCTTTCAAATGCAGGGCTCACATACATTACATTTCCATTTTTAGCTGTCAGTGCAATTATATCCTCTGTTTTTTCAATTATAGCTCTAAAGCGTTTTTCGCTTTTCAGTTGCAATTCTTGACGCGTTTTAAAGTGATGCTTTAAGCTTATTGTATATTTTTTATACAAAAAGTAGGAGAGTAAGAAAAGTACAAGTGCCGAACAAATAACAAATAATATTCCGGCAGCAATCTCAACGTTTTCCGGATTGCTTATTCCCTCAGTATATTTTAATAATAAAGTGTCAGAAAACAGCATCCATCCTATGCCAAGCAAGCAGTAGATAGAACTAATTAGAATTGAATTTCGTAACACTGATTTCATTAATAGAAATTAATTTAATCAAATGTAGGTAGGAGCTTTTTTTTGAGCTTGATTTACATCACTTCAAAAACTGATATAAATCATATACTTCCGAAACGCAAGTAAACCCTCAGAGGCTTTGGAAATATTTTTCGGATTTGCAAAAGGGAGGAATTTATATTTTAATTCCAATAACTAACACATCATCAATTTGTTCTAAACTACCTTTCCAGTCATTAAAGCCATTTTCCAAAGCATGCTTCTGTTCATCTAATCCTTTATTGCTATTAGCGAGTAATTTTTCTTCTAATTGTTTGTATTTATATTTTTTTCCTTTCGGCCCACCAAATTGGTCAGCAAATCCATCAGTAAAAATGTATATGCTATCTCCCTTTTGTAAATTAAGTTTGTGTGTAGTAAAAGGTTTTTGCTCAGCATAAGTCCCAATTGGTTACTTATCTGCTTTAATTTCTTTCAATTCATTTTTTTTCACATACCATAAAGGGTTGTTTGCTCCGCTAAATTGTATTTCAATATTTTCTTTGTCACTTTTTTTAATTTGCAGTAAAGCTATATCCATTCCATCTTTTACTTCACTTTCACTTTTTTCAAAAGTCTCTATTACCAACTCTCTAACTTTATCTAATATTTCGCCTGGGTCGGTAATGCCAAATTCTTTTACCGTTCGGTTCAAGGCATTACTACATACAACACTTACCATTGCACCGGGCACTCCATGTCCCGTGCAATCAGCTGCCGCTATATAAATGCAGTCTTCTTTTGGCGATGCATAAAACCAATAAAAATCTCCGGCAACTATATCTTTTGGTTTATACAACACAAAATGTTCAGGTAAATATTGTTTAATAAACGATAGCGGAGGCAGTATGGCTTCTTGCAGTCGTTTTGCATATTTTATACTGTCGGTAGTTTCTTTGTTTTTTGTTTCAAGTAACATCCGTTGCATTTCTATTTGTTTTTCGGCCGCACTACGCGTTGTAATAAATTTCCAAATAACATACAGGCTTAAAAAAAATGGAACCAATGTCACAATCGGTTGATCCTGTACCTTTTCTTCGGGTGGTGTATGAAACAAAACAAGTTTACCGCCCGCAGCCTGATTTATTACTGCGTATGTAAAAAACGTCATAAAAGGAAGCGCAGCTATAAAACCCTTACGTGTACCAAAAACAAAAAAGCAAAACATAATAGTGTTAATTGAAAACAATGCCCCCATAGCGCTTAATTTCCCTTCTTCTATCGTGTTTTCACAAAAACCAACAACCATTTGTTGCCCCACATACCAGCTAGCCGCCCATAATACATTTTGTTTGTATTTTAAAATAAAAGGTACAGCCCCTAATGAAACGACCGCAAATGTTACCACATAAAAATGATACCATAAATTATTAGCTATCAGATTACCGTAATATAACACCCCCATTATAAAGAAGAAAGTACAAAAGCTATACGTAAGTTCAATTTTAGCGCGCTTAAAAACATTATCTGTTTTCGCCAAATAATCGCCTATAAACCAATTACGAATTTTTTTCATTTTGTTATTTAAACAATCCTCTGTTTTAATCTACTTTAAACTTAATAATTTTTTCCGAAAAAAATATCTTCCTCTTAAAAGATTTATATGTATGAAAAACTAACAGTAAATTATTATTTATGCTGCTTTACAAACCGTGCACTTTCAATAATGTCTTTTATCCATTGGGTATCTTTAGTTTTATCAAATTCTTTAGTCTTCCCTTGTTCATCAACACAACTGTTACAATGTTTGTGTATAAATTTCAGTATAATAGTATTATGTTCTTTTTCTATAGTATATATAAACGAATAATATGTTGTTCCCGCCGCTCCTTCAGCACATACAAATTCCTTCATCTCAACTTTATGTTTAGTTTCACACATTCCACTAAACATATAACAAGCGTCAGGTATATCTTCCATTGCAATATAAACAGGCTTACCTTCCTTTTTAATTGGAGCTTCTTGTTCTTTGTAAACCTCTATCACAAAAGGTTCTATTTGCGATTTTACGTCCTCATTATTTTTTAACACAACCGGCTTAACCGAATCCGGATACACAAGTTCAAAACCAATGCCTGTATCTACAAATTTTTTCTTAGCAAGCTTTGTTGTTTTCTTTTCTGCTTTACCGCTTTTAGTTTGTGCACTAACACCAAAACTACCGAACCCAAAAAAGAATGCAGCACTTAAAATATATTTTACACTCATCTTGGCTCTAAATATAAACCAATATAACGTAAATTATCTTTAAACATTAATTATAACTATTACCTTAGCCCATGCAATTCAATAAAGTAATTTCAAAAACAACACCTCTCTCGTATTCCAAAATAGTCGCAATTATTTTATTCTATTTTTTGTGCATCAATAAATCTTTATCACAAATCGAAAAGCAATTCCCTGTTCCTGCTGGTAACCCAAATCAATTATTTTATTTACAGCGCAGTAAAAATATAAACACTGTTATTTATGAATTAAATATCATAAACGGAAAATTAAATTCCGAAAAACCAATCGATGTTTTTTGGATAATGTATACCAAAGATAAAAAGCGAGAAAATCTTTCCGAAATGGAAAAAGATTTTGTTTATGGTGTAAAAATCAACCCTCCCGAAAAAAAAGAATATTCATTTACCCTGGCAGCGTATCCCAAAATTAATCTTCAGTTAGCAAAAGATTCTACTCAAAAATATTATGTCTACGTTACACCACACAAACATCAAATGAAGTTAACTAAAGTTTATATCGAAGAAAAAGACAGCCAATTTAAACTCGAACCAACCGTCGAATATATTGAGTTTAGTGGTATAGATTTAATAGATGGCAAAGAAGTTATTGAAAGAATCACTCCCTAATTAAAAATGAAAATAATTACAAGAAATATTTTAATAGTTTCTTTTGTAAGCTTGTTTACCGATGTAGCAAGCGAAATGTTGTATCCCATTATGCCAATTTATTTAAAAACAATTGGCTTCTCTGTTATTTTAATTGGTGTTTTAGAAGGCTTTGCTGAAGCAAGTGCCGGGTTAAGTAAAGGCTATTTCGGAAATTTAAGCGACACCAAAGGCAAACGTTTGCCTTTCGTTCAAATAGGTTACGCGTTTAGTGCTATTTCAAAACCAATGATGGCTTTATTTATTTATCCAATGTGGATATTTTTTGCGCGCACCATAGATAGAATAGGGAAAGGGGTGCGCACTGGTGCAAGAGACGCCTTATTGTCAGACGAAGCCACCCCCGAAACTAAAGGTAAAGTGTTTGGCTTTCATCGCTCTATGGATACATTGGGCGCTGTCCTTGGTCCATCACTTGCCTTACTTTATCTAGCATTTCACCCTAACAACTATAAAACCCTTTTTTTTATTGCGTTTTTTCCTGGCGCAATTGCAATTGCTTTCACTTTTTTTATAAAAGAAAAAAAGAAAGAACAACCTCAACCAAAAGCTTCTCCTCGCTTATTAGATTTTGTAAAGTACTGGAAAGAAAGTTCTTCTACTTATCGAAAATTAGTGGGTGCATTAGTTTTGTTCACCTTATTTAATAGTTCAGATATTTTTCTATTATTAAAAATTAAAGAAGCCGGGTTTACCGATACCATTATAATAGGTCTTTATATTTTTTACAATTTAATCTACGCTATATTTTCTTACCCTTTAGGTATTTTGGCAGATAAAATTGGTATGAAAAAAGTATTGGTTGTTGGTTTAATCCTATTTGCATTAACCTATTTAGGTATGGCTTACGCTCAAAATACTGCATTGTTTATGGTGTTATTTTTTCTATACGGTATATATGCAGCATCTACCGAGGGCATCGTCAAAGCATGGATCACTAATATTTGTGAAAAGAAAAACACAGCAACTGCCATTGGCACTTTTACTGCCTTTCAAAGCATAGCTACTTTAATAGCAAGTTCTTTAGCCGGTACAATATGGTTTTTGTTTGGTCCGTCTGTAACATTTATAGCAAGCGGATTTATTGCTTTCATCGTTTCCATGTACATAACAAAAATTAAAAATTAATTTTCCATTAATTTAGTACCATAATCTATTTAGCACAAGGAGATGTGGCACACCACAAACAAAAAAATTCAAAACTGATTTTAGTCATTTTTTAAACCCCATGTCATGTGTAATTTTACAAATAAATCTTACACATATGTCAACCAAAGGAGAAAGTAAATATGCCGACCTAGTAGGTCTTTTAGTAGCAGCAACCGTTATTGCATCACTTATAACAGTATTTTATTTAACGCATAATTCTTAAAAATTCAATAATTTAAGTACAGCAAACAACTAATCCCTTTAATAGTTGTGATAAATAGTTTTTATTCCTTTATCATTTTATAATATTTTCCTCGCAGGTGTATTATATAAATGCCCGATGAAAATTTGCCTGCATCAATTTGTTCTTGCATGTTTTTACTTTTAATTTGTAAAACTATTTCTCCCAAAGTATTGTAAATCGTAATTTCTCCAAGCTCCGATAACGATTGTATGGTTATGTCACTTACAGCGGGCATCGGGTAAATTTTTATTTCATCATTTTTTATTCCATGTTCAATACCTGTTGTGGTGCATCCGCTATAAGTCAATATTTTCACACCTGTCCAATTCGAGTAAAACGGAACACCAGTACATATATAGGAAAGAAAAATATTATTTCCCCTCATACTAAGTCCCCATGTTCCCAATGAATCTATTACATTACCAAAATAATTGCAAGAGTCCGGCATTTGCGGGTTCGATACATCAACCACCCTCATATCACTTTTCCCCGACGATAAAAAAATAAGTTTACAGGCCACATTATATTCAATTTCATTTGTATGGCCGTTACTGCTAAACCAATTAAACGGATTCGATTGGCAATGCCATGGGTTCCACCAACTACAAAGTGTTATATGCGCAGTATCTTTTATATTTAAAATTTCCATACCA
>Ga0134126_10013611_pt1 | contig 10272 bp, 5 predicted proteins | sample KB31752_FD_96881 | JGI IMG/M metagenome (GOLD analysis project Ga0134126, IMG submission 96881) | Terrestrial soil microbial communities with excess Nitrogen fertilizer from Kellogg Biological Station, Michigan, USA - KB3-175-2 | ecosystem: Environmental > Terrestrial > Soil > Unclassified ...
CAGGAAATGAAGGCCGCGTAGCTCCAGGCGAGATGCTTGGCCGAAGTCTGCTCGCCGGTGCGTTGATCGAACTGCTCTGACATATCGCCGCTTTCGGGGGTGTAGGCACGGACCGTCTCCAGGTACCTGTCTCCCCGCGCGAGCAGCGCGTCGCGCCCGCCGGACCTGGACCTGGCGGCACGAAAGCAGAGCTCGGCGGCCGCCAGTGTCGAGAAGTAGTAGGCGCCGCCGGAATAATAACGGTCGGCGCGGTAGCGCCCAAGCGCCGGACCCCGGGCCGCCGGCCGGGCGTGGTTGATGGGATAGTCCGCCTCGAACACACTGTCGAGCACGCCGAGAGTCGCGTGAATCCGTGGATCGCGCACCGAATGCGTGGCGCGATCGTCGTCGCCCTGCAGCGCCGCGAGGACCACCGCGATATCGAGCTCCTTGGCCGACGGCGCGCCCGACTCGAGCACCCGCGAGCGGTAGTACCCGCGGTCCGCCAGCCAATACTCGTCCAGCCTGTCCCGAATCGCCTGGCTCTCCATCCGGCAACTGTGCGCCTCCGCCGGCTCGCCGTGCGCATCGAGCCAAGCGGCTCCGTCCTCCAGCGCCTGCGCGCCGACGTGGAGGGTGAAGTAATGCAGCCCCCGCTCCTCCTCCCAGATGTCGTAGCACGGCTCGCGCCAATGATCGCGCGTGAAACGCAGGTCTTCGCGCAACAACCCGCCGCACGCTCTCTGCAGCTCGGCGCCGAGCGAGGCGCTGCGCATCCAACGCAAGATCGTGAGCGCGCGCAATGCCGGCCCGTCGTTCTGCGGCCGGCCCCAGTTGGAGATATCGAGACTACCGTCGGCGTTGACGCGGGTCTCGCCCGCGATCGCATCACCGTGCACGCGTTGCAGCTCGGCGTCAGGGCGCAGGAACTGCGCGAAATCGGTCGCCACCCGCGGCCGCCACTCGCCCGAGGCGGCGGCGAGCTTACGGCCATCGAGCCGCGAGAGCGATTCACTGAAACGCACGAACTGCGCGAAGAGCCGCGGCGCCTCCTCGCCGGCCTCATGGCCGGCAGGCGGCTGCTCGTGGAGGACCCGCAGTGCATCGATCACGATGGCCGAGTCGCGGTACCAGTGGAAGAAGTAATCCGGGTCCGGATCGTAGGAGGCTGGAACCGGTGAGGCGACGACCGCGCCCGGAGCCGGATGGATGACCTGATCGAAGCCCGGACGGGTCTTGACGATACCGACGGGCGAGATGCTGCGCACCATCTGCCGCGCCGCATGCGCATACTGTCGATCGACCCACTCGGAGAGCGTCGCCACGAGTGTCACCCTGCCAGATGCGGGCTCGAGAACCCGAGCCGGTGCAGCCCGGTGCGGACCTCGGGAGCGCTCATGAAGAGCTTCCACAAGAGGCCCGTGCGGAAGTTCTCGATCATGAGGATGATCGGGCCCTGGTCGATCGCCAGATGAGTGTCCGCGTACCATTCACGCTGCGGGCAGAAGGCGTCGACGAAGCCGTGCCGACGCCAGATCCTCTCCCCGAAGGTGCCGAGGAAATGCCGCAATGCCTTCATCGCCTCCGCCGGCGCGTAGGGAAAGCTTGCGAGCGCCGCGGTCGGCGCGATCGTACCGTTGTCGTTGTCGGGCGCATGCGCGGAGTATCCGTCGGGATCGTCGCTCGCGGTGAGGCCCCAACAGTGCTCGCCATACGCGCGATGATGGTTCGGATTGGCCACACAGTGGGCGTGATTGATGCGCACGTGCCGCAGATTCTGCTCCCAGTAGCTTGCGTAACGGTCCTCGAGCCCGTGGGGATCGAGGCCGCAGAAGGAATAGTGCGCGAAGAAGAGCGGCCCCCCGAATGCCGGTCCGAGCGGCAGCTCGATGCCCTCCCAGCTCCTGCCGTTGATGAAATCACGCCCGGTGGCGAAACCCCGATGATAGACGTGCGGGTCGATCGGGTAACGCGGCGCGCCCGCCGCGAGTACGTACGTGACGAGGCATTCGTTCCAGCCGCGGATCTCGTGCTCGAGGGCCCAGCCGTTGTTGGGGCTCCAGTGCCAGTAGAGAACGCCGCGCGCGGCGCGCGCGTACCAATCCCACTCGACTTCCTCCCACAACCACGTCATGGCATGCCGCAGTCTCGTTTCCGTGGGAGTGTCGCGGTTGAAGTATTGCCGCGCCGTCAGAAGGCCCATGCAGAGGAATGATGTCTCCACCAGATCGCCGCCGTCGTCCTTGCGCGAGAAAGGCAGCGTGACCCCCGTGCGGCCATCGAGGAAGTGCGGCAGTGCGCCGTGATAGCAGGTAGCGCGGCCGAGGACATCCAGCATCGCGCCCAAGCGCTCCAGTGCCTGCTCGCGCGTGATCCAGTGGCGCTCCACGGCGACCACGAGGGCCATGAGCGCAAAACCGGACCCGCCTGTGGCAACGAGGTCACTGCTCTGCCCTTTGCCCGCCGGGCGCCGGTCGGGCACGAGGCCGCTCACGGGGTGCGCGGCCTCCCAGAAGAACCGGAAGGTCTGCCGCTGCACGCGCTCGAGCAGCTCGGCGTCGCTCAGGGTGGCGAGCCGCGCCGGGCTCATTTCCTCGGATCGGGCGATGTCGGACAACGTCAACTCCTTCCTTCACGCAAGTGGAAGCCTCACCGTGCACGCCGGCCGCTGGGAGTCTTCACCAGATGGACCACACGGGCGAAGAGCGGATCGCGCGCCTGCGCACCGCCGATGTGGATGACTCCGGTGCGCGCCAGCTCGTGACCAAATACCTCGATGACACGCTCGAGGGTGTCGCCGTCGAGCGATCCGAACACATCGTCGATGAGGAGCCACTGCGGCGCCTGCAGCAGCACCCGCGCGAAGGCGAGCGCCAGCTGCTCGTCCTCGCTCAACTCGCGATCCCAACGCCGCGGGACATCGAGGAGCGGCACGAGGCGCTCGAGCCCGAGCCGCCGCAGCGCCTGCGCGCAGGCGTCGGCCTCGAAGCTTTCGGGCTTGAGCGGGTAGGCGAGCACGTCGCGCAGCGTTCCCTGCGGCAGGTAGGGGGTGCCGCGCGGGAAATACAGAATCTGCTCGCCCGCGGGTTTCACGACCCGCCCGCTGCCGAGTGGCCAGAGGCCCGCGAGGGCGCGGAACAACAGTGTCTTGTTGGTTCCGGGCTGGCCTACGATGAGGAGGCGCTCGCCGCTGCGCACTTCGACCATCCCCTCGCGCAGCATGTCATGGCCGGCCGGGGACGAGACCTCGAGGCCTTCGATGACGATCCGGCCGGCGATGCCCTCGGCATAGGTGATATGGCTCTCCACCTCGTGCTGGATGTCCGTGGTCACGACGGCGCGGCGGAAGTTCGCGACTCTGAGGAGCGTCGCCCGCCAGTCGGCGATATTGCTGAAGTTGTCGACGAACCACCGCAGCGAGGCCTGCGCCGTGGTGAAGGCGGCCGCGGCCTGCATCAACCCGCCGAAGGAGAGCGTGCCCCCGAAGTAGAGCGGCGCCGCCACCAGGATCGGCGCCACGAGCAGCACCCAGCCGAAGCCGGCCGTGATCCAAGTGAGGTTGGTGAGTCCCGTCACGAGGCGCTGGGTGGCCTGGAGCACCGCATCGAGGCTGCTCTCGAGCCGCCGCCGCTCGCCCTCCTCCCCCGCGGCGAGGGTGATGCCATCGAGGTGCTCGTTGACCCGCACCAGTGCAAAGCGCAAGTCTCCCTCGCGCGCATAGCGCTCGGCATTGCGCCCGATCAGGCTGCCGCCCACCCAGTAGGAGAGCAGCGAGCCGAGTGCCGCATAGATGATCGCCGCCCACACCATGTAGCCGGGCACGGCGATGTCGTGCCCCGCAATCGTGAGCGCGAAGCCCCGGGAGAGGACCCAGAGGACGCCTATGAAGGCGACCAGCGTCACCGATGCCTGGATCAGCCCGGTGCCGAGATCGCCGGACAGCTCGCAGAGATGGCGCGCATCGTCGTGCATGCGCTGATCGGGGTTCACGCCCATCGGCCCGGCATTGGCGAGCCAGAAGGCGCGCCGCGGGCTCATCCAGTCGCGGATGAGATCGCCCACCAGAGCTTCGCGCATCTTCACCTTCAATGTCTCGACCAGCCAGCGCTGCGCCACGTTGAGCACGAGGAGAGCGCCCACGATGATGAAGAACACCCCGAGCTGGACGAGAAAGTCCCTGAAATCGCGCCGCGTCAGCGCGTCGTAGAACGGCTGGTTCCATCTGTTCAGCCACACCTGCCCGTAGGCGGTGGCCGCGATGACAACGAAGATCGCCGCGATGAGCCCGATCAGCGACTTGGCGACCGGGGAGGCGAGCATCGCTCGAACGATCATGCCGAGCTGCGGCACGAGCCCCGAGTGCGCAGCCTCCGTTTCCGGCGGATGGCTGTCGCTGCTGCCGTCGGCTCGATCTATCATCGTGCTCGTCATCGTAACCGGCCGCTCGCCCGCACTCTGGAACACCTCATGAGGACATCGAAACTGCAAGACGCACGGCGCATCGAGACGCTCATCGAGCGGATGACCCTCACCGAGAAACTCGGTCAGCTCACCATGATGGCCGCCAGCCATACCGTGACCGGACCGGTGATCAGCGGTCACTCGACCGACGATATCCGCTCCGGCAGGATCGGCAATCTCCTCAATCTTATCGGGGCGGCCGCCGCGCGCGAAATGCAGCGCATCGCAGTCGAGGAATCCCGGCTGGGAATCCCGCTGCTCATCGGGCTCGACGTCATCCACGGCCACCGCACACTCTTTCCCGTGCCCCTGGCGGAGGTCGCGCTGTTCGATCCCGAAGCCTGGGCGCTGACGGCGCGGGAAGCGGCGCGGGAGGCGGCCGCGGATGGCATCAATATGACCTTTGCGCCAATGCTCGATGTATCCCGCGAGCCCCGCTGGGGACGCACCATCGAAGGTCCTGGCGAATCACCGTGGGTGGGGCGGCAGCTGGCCGAGGCCAAAGTTCGCGGCTTCCAGGGCAGCGACCTGGCGGCCGCGGACTCGATAGCCGCGGTGGCGAAGCACTTTTGCGGGTACGGCGCGGTGACCGCTGGACGCGAATACGCCTCGGTAGACGTCTCGGATCGAACGCTTCTGGAGGTCCACATTCCGCCGTTCGCGGCCGCCGTCAGCGCTGATGTCGCGGCGGTGATGCCCTCCTTCACGGACCTCGCCGGCATTCCCATGACCGCCCATATGGGCATGCTCCGCGGGCGACTGCGCCGCGAGCTCGGCTTCGACGGCGTACTGGTCAGCGACTACAACGCTGTCGCCGAGCTGATCAAACACGGTGTGGCGGCCGACCTGGTCGAAGCAGCGACCCTCGCACTCAAGGCTGGCGTCGACATCGACATGGTCTCGGGTGGTTACCTCGACGGCTTGCCGATCGCTCTCGAGCACGGCAGCGTAAGCGTCGCGGAGATCGACGAGTCCGTACGCCGGGTGTTGACCCTCAAGGCGCGGCTCGGCCTGTTTGAAGACCCCTACGGCCGCGGTGCGACGCCGGAGAGCGCTTCCGCGATAGCGGAGCGGCGCCGCCTCGCCCGCGACATCGCAACGCGCTCCATCGTCCTGCTGAGCAATCGTGACGATGCTCTGCCGCTCGCCGACGGCATACGACATCTCGCGCTCATCGGACCTCTGGTCGATGCACCCGCCGAGATGCGAGGTCCCTGGTGGTGCGCGGCGGAGCCGGAGGCACAAACCGGTCTGCTCGGGGCCATGCGCGCGGCGCTGCCGCAGGCGCAGATCCTCCATGCAGACGGTGTCGCCATCGAGGGCGCGGACGAGAGCGGCATTGCGGGCGCCGTGGCTCTGTGTGACGGCGCGCAAGCCGTGATCCTGTGTCTGGGCGAGGGAGCGACGATGAGCGGCGAGGCGGCATCGCGCGCCCACCCCGGACTGCCGGGACGCCAGCGGGAGTTGGCGGAGGCGGTCTTGCAGCGCGCCGGGGCGAGAGCCATCCCGGTCATTGTCGTGCTGTTCTCCGGCAGGCCGCTCATCGTTCCCTGGCTCGCGGAGCGAGCCAGCGCGCTGATAGCCGCCTGGTTCCCGGGCTGCGAGGCCGGCCACGCGCTCGCGGACATCCTCACCGGCCGCACTTCCCCGAGTGGGCGCACACCAATCACCTGGCCGCGCGCCGTGGGGCAGATCCCGCTCTACTTCGGGCAGCGCAGCAGCGGCCGGCCCGTCGATCCGGTGGGCCCGTTCGCCAGCCGCTACATCGACGAATCCAACGAGCCGCTCTTCCCTTTCGGGCATGGGCTGACCTTCGGGCGCTGCAAGCTGAGCCGGCTGCGGGTGACTCCTGAGTCCGCTGGTGCCGCAGACTCGGTCGAGATCGCTGTCGATGTCGAGAATCTGGGTAGCCGGCGGGCGGAGGAGACGGTGTTCCTCTTCACGAGACGTCTCAAAGCGCGCGTCGCACCTCCTCTTCTCGAGCTGCACGGCGTCGGCAAGATCACCCTGGATGCGGGCGCGCGCGGCACGCTCACTCTGACTCTGCGCATTGCGGAGCTGCGCTCACTCGGACCTGATCTGACGCCCGAGCTCGAGCCCGGAGCAGTCGAAGTCCTGGTGGGGCCGAGCGCGGACCGCGCGTCGCTCCTTACGGCCTGGTTGGAAGTGCCGGCGAAGCATGGAGCATAGGCACAAGGAAATGCTCCGCCGCCGCAGGTGGCGGTGCCGCGGGCAAAAAAGCGCGCTTTTTGCCCGCGGCGCGCTGGTCCGGGCAGGAGCCCGGATCCAGCGCTTCAGACGATAAGCTGCGCAACCTGCTCCGCCACCCGCTCCGGCGCACTGTCGCTCGCCGTCAGAGCACAGCTGGCGCCACGGCGCGGCGCATAGAGGCGTGGCTCCGTTACTTTGAAGAGACCCACGGTCGTGGCGTCGGTGGCCGCAGCGAGATGCATCAGGCCGGAGTCGGCGCAGATGAAACAGGCCGCCGCCTCCACCACCGCCGCAACCTGACGCACCCGGCGCGAGTAGTACGCCGGCAGCTCCGGCAGCGACGCGACGCCGTTCGGCGGCCGGATCTCGATGACCCGCGCGACCGGCATGCGCTGGTGGAGGCTCGCGATCATCTGTCGCCACCAGTCGACCGTGAAACGCTTGGCGCCCGTCGCATGGGTCGCCACGGCCACCACGGGACCCGAACCGCCCGCGCCGCAGAGGCGCTGGATCTCTTCCCTTCCGGCGAGGCGCTCGGCGTCGGTTAGGCGGATGGCAAGCTTGGGGCTTGCCGCGCGGGCAGCGCCGTCATCCACCCCAAGGAGGCCGCGACGCAGCAGGTATACCGGATAGTCTCCCATGTGCGCCGGCGCGCCTTCGAAAGGGACGCTGACATCGACTCCGCGACTTTTGTGTGCGCTGGCAAAGCCAAGCTTGAGGTGCGCCGGCACATGTCGTGTCAAAAAGCGCGCGGTCCACGACCTGGGGTCGGGGTCGATCAGCACGTCATAGCGTCGCCGCCTGACGCGCAGCAGCGTCAGGAGGTGCCGCAGCGGATGGCGGACCCCGCGAAACGGCAACTGGTGCACACGCGCGACCGAGGGAAACCCCTGGAACACTTCCTGCGCTGCCGGACACGCCGTCAGGATTTCCACCCGCGCTGCAGGCAGCGTCGCCTCGATCTCCTCGAGTAGCGGCGTCATCAAAAGGGTGTTGCCGAGGCGCGTATTCGGGCGGCAAATCAGGATGGTCGCGCTTGCATACCGCTGCGCCGGAGAGTCCGCGGCGCGCGCGGGCGCGAAGGGGGACTCGGCCGGCAGCATGACCGAATTATGGCATGGGCGACGTCATGCGTGGCCCGCTAGACTGTCGGGCGGTAAGGCTACCAGGGTGACCGGCTTGCATCCTTCGGAATTGGGCGCATCGGCGGCCATCTTCCTCGCGCAGATCGTCGTGCTCCTCCTCGTGGGGCGTCTGCTCGGGGAGCTCCTCTCCCGTTGGGGTCAGCCGCCGGTCATGGGACAGCTCCTTGCCGGCATCGTGCTCGGGCCCTCCGTGCTCGGCCATATCTTCCCCGGGGCCGAGGTCGCCCTTTTTCCGCACACGCCGCCACAGCGCGCGATGCTCGATGGCGTGGCACAGCTCGGGGTGCTCCTGCTTCTGCTGCTCACCGGAATGGAGACCGACCTGTCGGTCATGCGCAATTCCGGACGCGCCGCCGTCAACGTGTCGCTGGCCGGCATTGCCCTGCCCTTCGCCGTGGGCATTCTTGCCATCGAGCTCTTGCCGGCCTCGATGCTGGTCAAGCCCGACGAGCGGCTGCTGTTGGCGCTCTTCATCGGCACCGCGCTCGCGGTTTCGTCGGTCAAGATCGTGGCCGCACTGGTGCGCGAGCTCGGGTTCATGCGGCGCACCGTGGGTCAGATCATCCTGGCCGCCGCCATCATCGACGATGCGATCGGATGGATCTTCGTGTCGGTGCTCCTGGGCCTCGCACAACACGGCCGCGTCGATGTGGCCGGGGTGCTGCGGAGCGTACTCGGCACTCTTGCCTTCCTCGCCTTCAGCATCACCGTGGGACGGCGGCTCGTCTCTCACGTGATCCGCTGGACGAACGATAACTTCGTCAGCGAGCTGCCGGTGATCACCGTCATCCTCGTGATCATGGGCGCGATGGCGCTGGCGACGGACCTGATCGGAGTCCAGGCGGTGCTCGGGGCCTTCGTCGCCGGCATTCTGATCGGCGAGTCGCCCATTCTGACCCGACACATCGAGGAGCAGCTGCGCGGCCTCATCGTGGCGCTCTTCATGCCCGTATTCTTCGGCCTGGCGGGCCTCGCCACCAATGTGGCCGCTCTGGGGCGCCCCGACATGCTGCTGCTCACCGGGGGACTCATCGTCGTGGCAAGTGTGGGCAAATTCTCGGGAGCGGTTCTCGGCGGCCGTCTCGCCGGGCTCACGCGTGCCGAGTCACTCGCCGTGGGCTGCGGGATGAATGCCCGCGGCTCGACCGAGGTGATCATCGCCTCCATCGGGCTTTCCATGGGCCTCCTCGATGAGAGCTTCTTCACCGCCATCGTCGTCATGGCCCTCGTGACGACACTCGCGATGCCGCCGATGCTGCGGTGGGCGCTGCAGCGCCTGCCGATGCGGCCCGAGGAAGCCGCGCGCCTGGAGCGTGAGGCCCTCGAGGCTCGGGGCTTCCTGTCCAATGTCGAGCGGCTGCTGCTCGCGGCGGACTCGAGTCCGAGCGGTCAGCTCGCCTCGCGCCTGGCAGGTCTCATCGCCGGCGTGCGCCAGATACCCACCACTGCGCTGCATTTCGAGCGCGCATCGGCGGAGAGCGCCGCGGCCGAGCACACGACAGCCGTGATCCGCGAGGCGGCCGAGTCGGGCGGCGCGGAAAATGGTGGCTCGGAACCGCTCGACCTGACGCTGAAGATCGAGGAGCCGCAACCCGGCGGGGATGCGGTCCGCTCGGAGGATCGCAAGGGGTATGGCCTGCTCCTCATCGGCCGCGAGCCGGCCGCCGGCGGCGCCAAGGCGCATCGCGCGCTCGCGCAGACCGCCGCCGGCTTCTCCGGGCCGTTCGCCATCGTTCTCGCCCGGCGTGAGCATCGCTCGGGAAGGATGCGGGCGCCGCTCAATATCCTGGTACCCGTGTCGGGGACGAGCGTCTCGCGCCGCGGTGCCGAGCTCGCCGTAGCACTGGCGCAGGGCTCGCGCGGCACGGTCACAGCCCTGCACATCGCGGGACGCAGCAGCGCCCGCCGCCCGCTGCGCAGGCGTTTCGGCGCGCTCTTTGGCATGCAGGATGAGATCGACGAGGAGTCGTCCAGCAATCCCATCACCAACGAGATCGTGCAGCTCGCCCGCGCCTACTCCGTCACTGTGCGCTCCGCGGTGCGCAGCCACCGCGACGCCGATGCCGCGATACTGCGCGAGATCGCCGGCGGGCGGCACGATGTGTTGGTCATGGGGGTCAGCCCACGCCCGGGCGATCCGCTCAACTTCGGGGACGTCGCCTCAGTGCTGCTCGAGCGCGCGGAATGCTCGCTGGTGTTCCTCGCCGCGGAGCCGGCCGGGAAGGCCGAGGCGCCCGCGGCCGCCAAGTGAGCCCATCAGCCCATGAACGTACATCTGTCGGCCGCTACTTTGTAGAGCACCCGCACCTCACCGGCCTGGCGGTACGGATATTTTTCCTGGCCCAGGTACTTGTTGGCCATCGCGTCGATGTGTTGATCGGCGCCTTCGCGAGTGCGCTCCGTGACATGACCCCGGACCTCCAGATAACGGTAGGGATTCTCCGGGTCCATGATGGACAGCGCCACCCGGCCGTCG
>Ga0134126_10013612_pt1 | contig 10271 bp, 6 predicted proteins | sample KB31752_FD_96881 | JGI IMG/M metagenome (GOLD analysis project Ga0134126, IMG submission 96881) | Terrestrial soil microbial communities with excess Nitrogen fertilizer from Kellogg Biological Station, Michigan, USA - KB3-175-2 | ecosystem: Environmental > Terrestrial > Soil > Unclassified ...
CTACAAACGTTTCTCGATAGAGGGAAGCGACGCGCTGGTGGTGATGCTGGACGAGATCATCGCCCTTTCCGCGCTGAGTGGCTCGCGCGAAGTCGCGATGTCGATGGCGCACCGCGGTCGCATCAACGTGCTCACCCACGTGCTCGGCAAGTCATACGCGACCATCTTCGACGAGTTCGAGGACAAGCACCCGAGCGGCGCGGTCGATACGAGCGGCGACGTGAAGTACCACCAGGGGGCGGATGGCACGCGCGAGATTGGCGGACGCGAGATTGCGCTCACGCTGGTCCCCAATCCGAGCCATCTCGAGTTCGTGAACGCGGTGCTCGAAGGTGTTGCACGCGCCAAGCAGCGCGCGGCCGACGGGACGCATGACGAATCCGCGGTGATTCCCGTCTGCGTGCATGGCGACGCCGCGTTCACTGGCGAAGGTATCGTGACCGAGACGATGAACCTGTCGATGCTGGACGGATTCCGCACTGGCGGTACGGTCCACATCATCGTCAACAACCAGATCGGATTCACGGTGGACCCGCGGGACGGGCGCTCCACGCGGTACGCGAGCGATCCGGCCAAGGGTTACGACATACCGATCATGCACGTGAACGGCGACGACGCGGCGGCATGCGTACAGGCTGTGCGACTGGCGATGGCGTATCGCGCGACATTCAACAAGGACGTGTTGATCGATCTGGTGAGTTACCGCAGGCACGGGCACAACGAGACTGACGAGCCTGCATTCACTCAGCCTCTTCTGTACGCGAACATCCGCGCGCACAAGACTCCGCGCGAAGTATGGGGCGAGCGGCTCGTCACCGAAGGCGTGCTGACGGCCGAGGAAGTGCAATCGGTCGAGCGTGGCATCATGTCGAAGCTGGAAGAGATTCAGCGTGGCGCGCGCCCGCAGCCGGAGCACGAGGATAAACCCGAATCGCCATCAGCACCGCACACGATCGACACGGCGGTGGACGCGTCGGTGCTGCAATCATTGAACGAAGCGCTGCTCCGCTGGCCCGAGGATTTCAAACCGAACAGCCGCGTCGCTCGCACGCTCGCACGGCGTCGTGACGCCATGGGCGACGATGGTGGAATTGATTGGGGGCATGCGGAATCACTCGCGCTTGGCTCGTTGCTGATCGACGGAACGTCGGTGCGGTTGACTGGCCAGGATGTGGAGCGCGGTACGTTCTCGCACAGGCAGGATGTGTTGCACGATGCAGCATCCGGTGCTAGGTACGTACCATTGAAGCACATCGATTCCGCAAACGGCGCGATCGACGTCTACAATTCTCCCTTGTCCGAAACGGCGGTGCTCGGCTTCGAATACGGGTACAGCGTGAGCGTCAGCGACACTCTGGTGATGTGGGAAGCGCAGTATGGCGATTTCGCCAACGTTGCGCAGATCATATTCGACCAGTTCATCGCATCGGGTCGTGCCAAGTGGGGACAGGATTCATCGCTCGCAGTTCTGCTGCCGCACGGATACGAAGGTCAGGGTCCGGAGCATTCAAGCGCGCGACTCGAGCGCTATCTGCAGCTGTGTGCCGAGGGCAACATGCGCGTGGCGTATCCATCGACACCGGCGCAGTACTTTCACATCCTGCGGCGCCAGGCGCACGACACCGAGCGACGGCCGCTCATCCTGATGCAGCCCAAGAGCCTGCTTCGCGCGCCGGAAGCTGCGTCGAAGCTGAGCGATCTCACGTCCGGAACATTCCAGTCCGTCATCGACGACGCGTCCATGTCGAACCAGCGCGAGAGCGTGAAGCGCATCGTATTCTGCACCGGCAAGATCTACTACGATCTGCTGGAGAAACGGAAGCGTGATGGCGGGAGCGGTGTTGCGCTCGTGCGGGTGGAAGAGCTGTATCCGTGGCCGCACGAGGATGTTGCCCGGATCGTGGATTCGTATCCGGCGATCGAGGATGTAGTGTGGGCGCAGGAAGAACCGAAGAACATGGGCGCGTGGACCTTTGTCTGGCCGCGCCTCAGAGTCTCGACGGGTAATGCGATAACGGTTCGCTACATCGGGCGTGCCGAACGCGCGAGTCCGGCCGAAGGGTATGCTGGACCGCACAAGACCGAACAGGAACGGATCGTGTCGGAAGTATTCACGCTTCCGCAGCCTGCGCAGAGTGGCCGCGCGCGGGCAGCAGCCCGTTGAGCGCGGCGAACAGCGCCGAAAGGCATCGGACGAGAATGATCGCACGAGCCGTTGCCAGTGTTGCAACGGCACTCTGTCTACTGTTGATGCCGCGTTTCCTGAATGCTCAGGAGCGCGGCATCGTCGCGTTGGCCGAAGCGAAGGCGGCGGCTGGCGTACACACACGCGTGCTGGTTATCGGCGCGCATCCGGATGACGAGGACACGCAGCTTATCGCATGGCTTGCGCGCGGTCATCGTGCCGAGACTGCGTACCTCTCCCTCACGCGCGGCGACGGTGGCCAGAACCTGATCGGAAACGAGCTGGGCGAAGCGCTCGGCGTGATTCGCACGCAGGAATTGCTCGCCGCACGCCGGATTGACGGCGCGCACCAGTACTTCACGCGAGCGTACGATTTCGGCTTCTCGAAGACGGCGGCCGAGAGCTTCTCGCACTGGCCGCGCGACTCCGTACTCGGCGACATGATCAAGGTGGTGCGAGGCTTCCGCCCGGAGATCATCGTGTCGGTGTTCTCCGGAACTCCGCGCGACGGGCACGGACAGCATCAGGTGGCGGGCATTCTGTCGCGCGAAGTGTATGACGCTGCAGCCGATACGGTGCGTTTCCCGGTGAGCAAGTTCGGAAAGCCGTGGACCGTGTCCAAGTTTTACCGTGGTGCGCGGTTCTCCCGTGAGGACGGCACGATCTCGATGAACGTGGGCGAGTACGATCCCATACTCGGGCTCACGTATGCCGAGATTGCGGCTGAGAGTCGTAGCCAGCACAAGTCGCAGGGTTTCGGCAGCACCGCGCGCAAGGGGGTAGTCATCGACTATCTGCGACGCGAGGCAACCCGCGTGAACGCGGCGACGCCGGCGCAAAGTGAACGGTCGATGTTCGAAGGGCTCGATACAGCACACGACGTGACGCAGGGAGATCGTGATCGCGTTGCGCTTGCCGATGCGGGCGTCGACGTCGAGGCGGTCGCCGAGCGGCCGCGCGTTGCGCTGGGCGACAGCGTCGCAGTGCACATCGCGGTCTACCGGAGCGGCGCAGTGGACAGCAGCGCGCTGCGAACGGTGTACATCCATGGCGAACAGCTGAGCCAGCCGTACTGGCTCGTTCGTCCACGAGTCGGTGATCTCTTTGCTTTTGGATCCGACTCCATTTCGGATGACGAGCGTGAAAAGCGTGGCTGGGTGCCGGTGACTGTGAATCTGCCAGGGCAGGCGCCTATCGTCGTGCGCACGCCGGCGATCTATCGCTATGCCGATCCCGTGCGGGGAGAAATCGAACAACCTCTCGCTACGGCGCCCGGTGTATCCGTCACGTTCGATCGTGATGTGGAGCTTGCACGCGCTGGCGCGCCGCTCGACCGTACTTTTCAGATCACTCTCCGGTCGTCGTGGCCGACCGCTCACGCACTGCAGGTGCGGCTCGAAGTGCCGAACGGGATGCAGGCTGATTCGAGCCAGCGTAGCGTGACGCTGGGCGCTGGCGAAACGAGAACCGTGACATTCAGGGCGACGGGTCGCCTCGCCGCGGGGACGCATGCGGTGCGCGCGGTAGTGGTGGATGGCACTCAACGCGACAGCATCGGATTCATTCCGATAGAGTACAGCCACATCACGCCGCAGCGGATGTACCGCAAGGCCGAAGTGTCGATACAGACTGTGAACGTGATAGTGCCGGCTCACGCGCTGATCGGATACATCCAGGGCGTTGGTGACAACGTGGCAGACGCGCTCCGCGATCTTGGTCTTACTGTCCAGCCGCTGAGTCCCGCAGAGCTTCCAACGTCGGATCTGTCGCGTTTCAGTACGATAGTGGTGGGTCCGCGCGCGTATCAGGCGAACCAGCTCCTGATCGACAACAACTCGTATCTGATGAACTACGTGCGAAGGGGCGGGAATCTCGTCGTGCAATATGGCCAGAACGAGATGCAGCAGGGCGGTGTCATGCCGTATCCGATCAAGCTCGCGCGACCGGCTGCCCGAGTGACGGATGAGAACGCGCCGGTGACGATAATCGAGCCGCGAAGCTCGCTGCTCGATACTCCGAACAGGATCACGAGCGCGGATTTCACGGGCTGGGTGCAGGAGCGTGCGACGTACATGCCGAGCACCTTCGACCCGCACTATTCGACAGCGCTGCGTATGAACGACCCCGACGAGGAGCCGAACAATGCGGGGCTACTCACGGCGCAGGTTGGAAAGGGACGCTACACGTACGTGACACTGGCTCTGTTCCGACAACTTCCGGCTGCCGTACCAGGCGGCGCGCGCATATTCGCGAACCTGCTGCGGTGACGCTCCGCCGTCTGGCGGGAGGCATCGTCTGCGCGGTGGCCGCGGCGATGCTTGGCTCGTGCGTGCACGACAATCGAACCGTGCTGACGGTCTATTCTCCGCACGGGGTCGATCTGCTCAAGTATTACGAAACCGAGTTCGAGAAGGCGAATCCCACCATCGACGTGCAGTGGGTGGACATGGGGTCGCAGGAAGTACTCGACCGCATTCGCGGCGAGGCCGTAAATCCGCAGGCGGACGTGTGGTTCGGTGCGCCGTCGGAGTCGTTCGAGCGTGCCGCGAAGGAGAATCTGCTGCAGCCCTACCGTCCAACGTGGGCGAGCGAGGTTCCGGCAGAAGCGCACGATGCGCACGATCTGTGGTACGGAACGTATCTCACGCCGGAAGTAATCGCCTACAACGGCGACGCGATTCCGCGCGACAGCGCACCGCAGGACTGGGACGACGTTCTGGATCCCAAGTGGCGTGGCAAGGTGATCATCCGCGATCCGATCGCGTCCGGTACGATGCGCGCGATATTCGGCGCCATCATCGCAAAGAGTGTCACCGAGACAGGTTCACCGCAGCGCGGCTACGACTGGCTGAAGCGGCTCGATGCCAATACCAAGGAGTACGTACTCAATCCCACGATCCTGTATCAGAAGCTGAAGAGTCGTGAGGGTTTGATAACGTTGTGGGACATGCCCGATGTGGCGACGATGCGGGATCGTGTCGGGATTCCGATCGACTACGTGATCCCGCGTAGCGGTACACCCCTGCTCGTGGATGCGATCGCGATCGTGCGCGGAACCAAGCATCCGCGCGAGGCGAAGCTGTACTACGAATTCGTGACAACCCAACATGCACAGCTCGAGGCCGCTCGCCAATTCCTGCGCATTCCAGCACGCACCGACATTCCGACGGACTCGCTGCCCGCGTGGATTCAGACGGCGATGAAGCAGATCAAGCCGATGCCTGTCGACGGCGCCTTGCTGGCGCAGCATCTGAACGAGTGGATGAGATATTGGGACGCACACATCAGGAAGCGCGGATGAGCGAAGGCGGCGCCGGCCTCGTAGTCGATCGCATAGTGCGCGACTTCAGCGGTCAGACGGCGGTCGATCACGTTTCGTTCGCGGTTAGACCGGGCGAGCTCGTGGCACTGGTCGGCGCGTCGGGGTCGGGGAAAACGACAACCCTCAGAATCGTCGCTGGCTACGAGCAGCCTGATACCGGACGAGTATTGTACGATGGCCAGGACATAACGCGCCTCGGTCCCTCCAAGCGCGACTTCGGCATGGTGTTCCAGCATTACGCTCTCTTCCCACACATGTCCGTTGCTGAAAACGTCGCGTTCGGGCTCGAGGCACGCGGCGTCGGCCGTTCCGAGCGGATGCAGCGCGCAAGTGCTGCGCTTGATCGCGTGGGTCTTGGCGGGAAGGGCACGCGCATGGTGCAACAGCTTTCGGGCGGCGAGCAGCAACGTGTTGCACTCGCTCGCGCGGCAGTGATCGAGCCGCGTTTGCTGCTGCTGGACGAGCCACTATCCAATCTGGACCCGACGCTGCGACAGAGCACGCGAGAGGAGCTGCGCATGACTCTCAAGGAATCGAAAGCGCCGGCTCTGTTCGTCACGCACGATCAGGATGATGCGTTCGCCATCGCCGATCGGATAGTACTGCTCTCGCGCAGGCGGGTGTTGCAGGACGGCACGCCGGAAGATCTCTATGATAGACCCGTTAACCGCGACGTCGCAACTTTCATCGGGCACGCGACACTCATTCCGGCGCAGCGGAACGGTGAGCTTGCGATCGTTTCGATCGCCGGCGCAACGCATCGTGTTGAGTTGAGCTCGTTCACCGGCATCGCGGACGGCGGAAACGGTGCCATAGTGCTGCGTCCGGAAGCCGTCGAGATTGTACGGAATGACGGCGGCGATCGGTGGAGCGCAACGGTGATGGCGCGGAGGTTTGCGGGCGCTCAGTTCGTTTATCGGCTGCGTCTCGACTCCGACATCGCGTTCGACGTTGCATCGCGAGAGCGTATCGAAGCGGGTGCTGTCGTCGCCGTGCGCGTCACGCGCCCGGTTCCGATGGTGCCGTGACGATGGCGGGCTGGTTCGGCGGACGCAGCCGCGCGGAGCGAATGGCAACTCTGGCGGCGCTACCACTGCTGCTGGTGCTCGTATGGACGGTGATATATCCGAATGTCGCGGTGATCCTGGGAAGCCTGGGTCACTGGCGCGAATTTGCCGAGTCGCCGTCCGACGTCGAGGCACTCAAGAACAGCATAATCATCGCGGTTGCGTCGGTCGCCGCGTCGCTGGCGATCGGTGTTCCGCTGGCGTTCCTTCTCACACGATTCGATTTTCCGGGACGAACCTTGCTGCGCGCCGCTGCGCTGCTGCCGGCAGCGCTTCCACCGCTGGTGGGCGTCATCTCGTTCCTGTTTCTGTATGGCGATACGGGCGTAATCACGCGAGTGGTACAGATCGCGCTCCGGCTCAAGGACGTGCCGTGGCACCTGAACGGGATCGGCGCGATCATCTTCATACACGCGTACACGATGTACGTGTACGTGTACCTGTTCGTATCCGCGGGGCTCGAACGTTATGAGGCGTCGCTGGATGAGGCAGCGATCGGTCTCGGCGCCGGCACGATTCGCCGCCTGACTCGCGTGACGCTTCCACTACTCACTCCGGCCATCGCGGGTTCGGCGCTGCTCGTATTCATGAGCGCGCTCGGCTCGTTCTCCGCTCCGTACGTATTCGGTGGCGGCGTGCGCGTTCTGTCGACGCAGATTCTCAATTCGAAACTGAACGACGCGATCGGTCTGGCATACGTGGAAACGACGGTGCTTGCGATAAGCGCCGTCGCCGGACTGTTGCTGTTCCGATGGCTGGAGGGAAAGCGAGCATACGTCGCGGCGGGGAAGGGCGGTGCAAGTCGCCAGACCGTTCGCTCGAGATGGGCGCGCGTCGGGCTGGCGACGGCCGCGGGTCTCATAGTGCTCGTGCTGGTGTTGCCGCATCTCATGATCGTGCTCGTGTCCTTCGCGAAGGACGGAGCGTGGACGACACAGGTATTGCCGCCTGAATACACGACGCACAACTATGCAGGATTGTTCACGGAGAACCAGCTCTGGACTCCCATCCGCAACAGCATCGTCATGTCGCTTCTGGCGACCGCGGGAAACGTGGTCTTCTGTGTTGCGGGTGCATACCTGATAGTGACTCGCAAGTTCAGTGGCCGGCGGTTGCTCGAAGCGCTCGTTGCGCTGCCGTGGGCGATTCCCGGGACGGCGATCGCGCTTGGCCTTCTTGCGACGTTCAACAAGAACGATCTGTCGATGGGCAAGGTGCTGCTGGTTGGCACGTTCTGGATACTTCCGCTGGCGTACTTCGTGCGGGACATCCCGCTCGTGTCGCAGGCGGTGGAGGGGTCGCTCAAGCAGATGGACCCTTCGCTGGAGCCAGCTGCGCGTGGACTCGGTGCGTCGTGGTGGATGGCGGTGCGCCGCGTGGTACTGCCGGCGGCGCGACCCGGCATCGTCGCGGGGGCATTGCTGGCATGCGTTACGGCCGTCGGAGAGTTCGTCGCAAGCATCGTATTGTACACGCATGGCAACAGGCCGATCTCGATCGAGATACTCGCGCAACTTCGCTCGTACGCATTCGGCACAGCATCGGCGTACAGTGCGTTGCTGATCGGATTGGTGCTGATAATGGCCCTCGCCGCACGCTTCGCAGAGTCACGGATGCAATGAGGATGTGATTTCGTGGATCAGAAAGAGACTGAGAAGCTGCCGCGCATCGTGATCATAGGCGGAGGCTTCGGCGGACTGCTCGCCGCGAAGAAGCTGGGCCGAATCGAGGCCCGAGTGACCGTGCTCGACAGGACGAACCATCATCTCTTTCAGCCGTTGTTATATCAGGTGGCGACCGCATCGCTGGCGCCGAGTGATATCGCTGCCGCGATCAGGCACGTGTTGCGGAATCAGGCGAACACCAGCGTGGAGCTCGCCGACGTGCGCGAGGTGGACGTGAACGCGCAGATCGTGAAGTGCTCCGATCCGTCGCGCCTGAGGCAGGATTTCGAAATCCCGTACGACTATCTCATCGTCGCGTGCGGCACCAGGCATTCGTACTTCGCCCATCCGGAATGGGAGAAACTCGCCCCGGGCCTGAAGGCGGTCGAGGATGCGCTGGAGATCCGGCGGCGCTTTCTGCTGGCGTTCGAGGAGGCGGAGCGCGCCGCGACTCCGGAAGAGCGCGACGCGTGGCTCACGTTCGTGATCGTCGGCGCAGGTCCAACAGGTTGCGAGCTTGCGGGCGTGATGCAGGAAATCGCGCACGGAATGCGCAGGGACTTTCGGCACGTCGACACCAGCGACACTTCCGTCATTCTACTCGAAGCGGGAAGCCGTATTCTGCCCGCGTTTCCGGAGCCGCTCGCAGCGCGCGCGTCGCGCGATCTCACCGAGCTGCGAGTGGATGTCAGAACGTCGTCCGCCGTAACGCGGATCGAGCCGGACGCAGTTTACGTCGGTGATCACGCCATCAGGACGCGTTCCGTCTTCTGGGCCGCGGGAAACGTCGCGTCGCCAGTTTCCAAGTCGCTTGGCGTACCGCTCACAAAGACTGGGCAGGTAATCGTCGAGCGCGATCTTTCGATTCCCGGTCATCCCAACGTGTTCGTCATCGGTGACCTTGCGCACGCACTTCAGAAGAACGGTCAGCCCGCCCCCGGTGTGGCGCAGGTTGCGATGCAGGAGGGTCGCGTCGCGGCGAAGAACATAATCGCGAGCATCGAGAGGCGGCCGCGCTCCGACTTCAATTATTTCAACAAGGGTGATCTCGCGACGATCGGTCGCGGAAAGGCGATTGCGAATCTATTCGGCGGAAAGATTCAGGTCGGCGGGCGCCTCGCGTGGTTCCTATGGCTCGGAATCCATATCACCTATCTCATCGGATTCCGGAACAGGCTCAGCGTGTTGCTGCAGTGGGCTTATGCGTACTTCACCTATCAGCGCGGCGCGCGGTTGATAACAGAGACCGCGCGCTCGGTCGTGCAACGGCGGTGATTCAGCGGCACGCGTGCTACGTTGCAGCGCGCCCGCACGTCACGCAGAACTTCCACGAAGTATCCATCTCCGACCCGCACGCCGGACAGCGGCGCGTACGAAGATTTTCGCCGCAGTGAGGGCAGTAGTTCGTCTCGCGGCCCTCTGGAAGGGTGCCGCCGCAGAATCGGCATCCGGTGGGAACGTCGATCGCCGATAGCGATTGCAGCAGGGTCGGAACCGGCGTCGTTGCGACTTCCGGTGCAATGGCCGCAGGCGACATCGCGTCGAATGCAGCAACAGCGCTCTGGCCCGGTGTCATCTCGCGACGCGGCTCCTCGCGCTCGGGTACCGAGGCGGGTGTGTCCATGCCGGAACCCGCCGTCGCCGGTACGGGTGTCAGTGCCGATTCCGCGGCCGCCGTAAGTGTCAGCGTCGCGTTCGCGTAATCCTTGAACACGCCAGGATCGCCGGTAGGCGATGCAAGCTCGCGCTGCAGCGATTCCTGCATTGTGGGATCGGCGGTTACATAGTTGCGCTCACCGGATAGAAGACGTGCCACCGCCGTTTCGTAATCGTCGTTGGTCTCGATCGCCAGCTCGCGGCGATTGTGGCGATACGGAACGATCTGCTCGTACAGCTCGCGCACGCTGAAGGGAATCTTGAGGTACTCCGGACGCGTCGCGCGGATGTTGTGAACCAGCCTGCGGTAGAGGCGATCTAGATCGTCCATTCTCGGTGCTTCCCCTTGAACGTTTCGTGATTCGGAAATGGTGCAA